>Ga0070761_10002330_pt1 | contig 11664 bp, 5 predicted proteins | sample HubBroMetageREF1_FD_66724 | JGI IMG/M metagenome (GOLD analysis project Ga0070761, IMG submission 66724) | Reference soil microbial communities from the Hubbard Brook experimental Forest, New Hampshire, USA - Hubbard Brook CCASE Soil... | ecosystem: Environmental > Terrestrial > Soil > Temperate...
GCTGCGCACATCGATCTCGCCGTCGACGAATATGTCGAGCGCGGGATGTCCCTCGCAGAAGCCCGCCGCCGGGCACTGGTTCAATTCGGCGGAATGCAACAAGCCAGAGAACGTCAAAGGGAGACCCGCAGTCTCATGCATATCGATATCCTTCGCCAGGACCTGAAATACACGCTTCGCACTCTCGGCCGCGATCCCGGCTTCACCACCATCGCGGTACTGATTCTCGCTCTGGCCATCGGGGCCAACATCGCGGTCTTCAGCGTCGTCAACACGCTCATGCTGCGCCCGCTGCCGTTCCCCAACGCACACGAGCTCGCGTGGATCGCGCCGCCGCCCACCAAATGCGGCCTGTCCTGCGCGACGTACTCCGTTGACGCCTACGACGAGTTCCGGGTCGGCAGCCGCTCATATCAGGATGTCACCGGCTACTTCGCCTTCTCCAGCTCCGACAATCTCAGCCTCAAACTTGGCAGCGCGCCCATCACCGCCACCAGCATCGACGTGATCGCGAACTTCTTTCAGGTGCTCGGCGTGCAGCCTGCGATGGGCCGCGGCTTCACCGCCGACGACGCGCGCAACGGCGCCGCGCCCGTCATCCTGCTCAGCGATGCATGGTGGCGGCGCCAGTTCAACGCCGACCCCAACATCGTTGGCAAGGCATTCGACATGAACGGCCATCAGACCACGGTCATTGGCGTTCTGCCTGCCTCGTTCGACTTCGGCGCCGTCTTCGCTCCCGGCACAAAGGTCGACGCCATCACGCCGCTCAATCTCTACGGACCTCCGCGCGATTGGGGCAACATCGTCACCATGATCGGCCGCCTCAAACCCGGCGTTTCGCTTGCGCAGGCTGCGGACGAAGCGGCGCGCGTCGCGCCCACGATGTGCTGGAACAACAAGCAGCCCGACACTTGCGGCAACTACAAAGACGCAGTCGTACCCGTACCGTTGAAGGATTACATCAGCGGCAAGCTTCGCCGTGCGCTTGTTGTCTTGTGGGCTGCAGTGGGCGCGATTCTGCTGATCGCGTGCGTTAATCTTTCCAACTTGCTTCTGGCTCGCGCCGCCGCGCGCAGCAAGGAGTTCGCCATGCGCGGCGCTCTCGGCGCAGGCCGCGGCCGTATCGTGCGTCAACTGCTCACCGAGAGCTTCGTCCTCTCCGGCGCCGGCGCCATCTTCGGCTTGCTGCTCGCGGTCAGTCTTATCGAATGGTTCGCACATCAAGGCGCCATCGCGCTCCCGCTCCTCAGTACGCTGCACATCGACGGCGCGGCCCTCGGCTGGACCGTTCTCATCGCAGTCTTCGCCGCAGTTCTCTTCGGACTTGTGCCCGGCCTGCGCATGGCTTCCGGCAATCTGCATGAGACGATCAAAGACACGAGCGCCGGCTCCGGCCAAAGCCGCAAACATGAGCGCATCCGCTCCGTGCTCGTCGTCTCGGAAGTTGCTCTGGCCTGCATGCTGCTCGTTGGCGCGGGATTACTGCTGCGCAGCTTCATGCACGTGCTCGACGTCGATCTCGGCTTCCAACCCGAGCGCGCCGCCGCCATCAAAGTCGAGTATGACGACAGCGTTCCAGGGGACAAAACCGGGGAGCTCACCACCCAAAAGCGCGCGGCCATCTTTCAGCAGACTCTCTCCCGCATCAGCGCCATCCCCGGCATTGAGACCGCGGGCTTCGTCGACTATCTTCCTCTGAGTCAAAATCGCTCGTGGGGCCTGCCGTTCCCCAAGGGAGTGAAGCCGCCGGACAAGGTCGACAGCCCTCTCGTCTATGTCGTCACACAGGGCTACTTCCACGCCATGGGTACGCGCCTCCGCGGACGCGACTTCACCTGGTCCGACGGCCCGCACAGCGCAAACGTTGTCGTGATCAACGAGTCCTTTGCGCGCTTTCTCGCCTCGTATACACATTGGCCTAACAATGACGCTATCGGCCAGCTACTCTCCGGTGGCGGGCCGGGCAACGATATGAGGGTCATCGGCGTCGTTGACGACGTCCACGAAGAAAATGTGGATGGCGACGCCGGGTGGCAGATCTATTACCCTGCAACGCAGGCAAGTCCATCCAGCGCCCAACTTGTTGTTCGCACCACGTTGCCGCCCGCGGTTCTCGGCGCCACTGTGATCCGCACCCTGCGTGACCTCAATCCCAAACAGCCTCTGGCCGAGTTCCGTCCCATTCAATCGCTGGTCGATCACGCCAACTCACCGCGGCGTTTCTTCATGATGCTCGTCGGCGCATTCGCAGGCCTAGGTCTTCTTCTCGCCGCGCTCGGCATCTACGGCGTCATTTCTTATTCCGTTACGCGCCAGACCCCCGAGATCGGCATCCGCATGGCTCTTGGCGCCAGCGCAGGCCTAGTGCAGCGCCAGATCCTTACAGGAACTGTGCGGCTGGCTGGCATTGGAATTGTCATCGGCGCCATGGCTTCACTCGCAACCGCAAAGCTCATCGCGTCGCTGCTCTTCGACACATCGCCATGGGACAGCGTCACCTATATCGCCATGGCCGTCGGCTTGCTCGCCGTGGCTGTGCTCTCGGGATATCTGCCCGCTCGGCGCGCCTCACGCATCAGCCCCATGGTCGCCCTCCGCGCCAACTAGCAAGTGGACAAAAAAACATCCGGGCCTAAGCCCCGGATGTTTTTTGATCCCTTGTTCCCTGCTTTACAGATATCCCACAATCTGCCGCAACGCATCCTCAGGCCCAACAGGCATCAGCGCCTTGAACGGCTCGCCGTTCACGCCGTTCTTCACCGGCAACAGACCGAGATCCTGCAGCACCTTCACGCGCGGCTCATCGCCGGCGTTCAATGCCTCGATCTCCGGCCGGTGATACTTGTCCCAATGATCTCTCAGGTTCTTGAGAAGATTCTCCGGCGTTGAGTTGTCGCTGGCGATCGTCACCATCTTCAGGATGCGAATCTCCTGCTCGGTGAGCCGCACCGCAGGCGACCCGTTGCGCAGTTCGCGCGCCAGCACCGGCAGCCTGCGCTCGAACGCGGACTTCACGTTTGTCCAGATCGCGTAGCCCAGCCACGTCGGCGGCATCTTCGGATTGGGCAGAACCAGCCGGTGCAGTTCGCCGATCAGTATCGGAATACCCGTCGTCATCCGATACATGTCCAGGATCTGCGGCTCCGCCAATTCGATCTTGTACACATCAGTGAACCACGACCGGATCTGCTCCATCCGCAGCCGCCGAATCGCAGCCACGCCGTCCGCGGGTTCGTCCACACGCTGCCCGATGCTCCAGCGCAGCAGGTCCGCGCCGCCCGTAAACAGCAGCAATCCGCTCTCCGCTTCGATCGCGCGCTCGGCATCCTCAGGAGAAACAGGCAATAGGTCGGAGCTTCCGTTGTACGCAATCTGCGCGCGAATTCCGCAGCTTGGATGCAGCAGAGGATTCTGATCGCTGGGCAAGAGCCACTGCGAAACCCCGAGCAGCGCACGCACATTGCGTGACGTCTTCGATTTGCCCTTGGCTTCCTCGGCGTGCCGCTTGAACTCGTCGATGTCTTCAGGATCGAAGAACGACAGCTTCCCACTCGATTGCGCCGCAGTCTTCTTTGCGGATTTGGCCGGCTTTGGCACGGGCGCTGTCTCGGCGATAGCAATCGGCTCGGCTTCGGCTGTCGCCGCGCCTGTGTGCGTTGCCGGCTCAGCAGCCGCCAAGCTGTTACTTAACCCGTGAATGGCCCCGCCGCCGTCCGGCAGGGAGTCTCCCGGCCTTTCGACTTCAATCTGCGGAATCGTTCCAAGAAAATTCGGCTCCGGTCTGATCTCCGACTTGGTCTCCGGTTCGGTCCTGATCTCAGGAACCGCGTCCACCATCTGCTGAGGAATCGAGACGCTGCCGTCCTGCCACATCTCGATCTCCAGTTGGCTTATGAACTCATCCACGCGGGGCAAATTGCTCTTGAGCCGCCCGAGATCCGGATCGTTGGAGCTATCGTCCAGGCTGCACGCCCACTCCAGCCAACCGTCAACCGCTGGTCCAGGCAGCGCCTCAAGGTTTGGCAGCGCCGAGACCTCCATCAACTCGGCCACAGCCGCATCGCGCTGCCGCAACCGCTCCTGCTTGGTGCGTTCGCGCCGATGCGAGACCGTGCCTCCCACCAGCAACTGAGCAAGGTCGAGATAGCGCTTGCGCCGCTCGGCAACGTCGTCGAGCTTGTCCACCAGCGACTGCAGCTCGGCCGTCGTCTTCCAGCTCGCGCCGCTATCTTCAGACAGAATCGCATCGCGAAGATTCTGGCATGCGTCCAGCAGCCGCCCAAGATCCGAAAGCGCTTCGTCCCGATCCACCCGCTGCCCGGCTTCCAATAAATCAATGGTTCCGCGCCAACGCCGAGCGTGTTCCTTCAGGGATTCAAACGTATCGGAGACAATGCTGCGTCTGCATTTGGTTTCTTCAAATGCGCCCACGTCTTTGCTCCTTCTAACAATGTCGTCGCTATCCGAACATGGTACCCCCGCGCCACACGCGCTCCCCCGTGCGTAATGCCCCGCGCTTAACACGCTGGTCATATTACTTAGGTCGTGGAGACCCCTCGATGCGAGGCGTTCAGGCAACCCCTCAAAATAAAGGGCCGCCCATCGAATCGATGAAGGCGGCCCTTTGCGTTTCTGATCACTGACGACTTGTCTCACTCCACCGCCAGCTCCGCATGCAGGTAAGCCGTGGAATCCTCGCCCGCCCATACGTCGAACGTCGAAGGCTCTACCACCCACGCCTTGGCCTGCGGGTCGAAGAATTGCAACTCGTCCTTACCCAGCGGAAACGTCAACGTCTGCGTCTCGCCTGGCCTCAGCGTCACCCGCTTGAACCCTTTCAGTTGCCGCACCGGTCGTGACGCGGATCCGTAGCGTTGATGAATATAGATCTGCGCCACCGCGTCGCCCGCCGTCGCGCCCGCATTGGTCACATCGACAGAAACCTCTGTCGCCTCGCCCGCCTTCATGCTCTTCTTGCTCAGTTGCAGATGGTCGAACTTGAACGTCGTGTAGCTCAGCCCATAGCCAAACGGATACAGCGGCTTGCTGTTTATATCCCAATACCGCGAGGTGAACGTGATTCGATCCTCGGGCTCGTGCGTCAGGTTGTGGTTATAGTAGAGCGGCTCGGCGCCCGCCACGCGCGGCCAGCTCACGGGCAGTTTGCCGCCGGGGTTCACATCGCCGAACAGCACATCTGCTACTGCGTTGCCGCCCTCGGTCCCCGGATACCACGCCTCCAGAATCGCCGGCACATGCTCCGACGCCCAGCGGATATCCAGCGGCCGTCCGTTCTCCAGCACCAGAACAATCGGTTTGCCCGCGCCAGCCACAGTCTCCAGCATCTGCTGCTGAATTCCCGGCAGATCGAGCGTCGCCCGCGAAGCCGCTTCGCTGCTCATGTTCGACGCCTCGCCCAGGACCGCCACCACAACATCCGCATCCGCCGCCGCGGCCTTAGCCTTTGCGATCCAGTCGGCTGCTTCTTCCGCGGTCGCCGGAGGAACGGGCTTCTTGCCTGTAATCAGATCGAGCATCGATGGGTACAGCCGCCCCATCTGCGGCCCCGCGACATACGTCACCTGCGCATCGGGCCCGAGCTTGTTCTTGATCCCCGCCAGCACCGTCACCGGATGGCTCTTGCGCTCGCCGCCAAACATTCCCTCCACCGTCCATCCGCCCTCGATGTCTTCCATCGAATCCGCCAGCGCCCCAATCACAGCAACCTTCTTCAGGCTCTTCTGCAGCGGCAGTGCGTGATCCTCATTCCTCAGCAGCACCATCGATCGGCCGGCCAGTTTGCGCTCCAGCGCCAAGCCCTCCGGTCGCGACAACACCGCATCCATCTTCGACTCGTCGGCATATGGATGGTCGAACAGCCCCAGCTTATACTTGGCCTCGAGAATCGGCAGCACAAGCTGATCCAGCGTCGACTGTGGGACCTTGCCATCATTCACCAGCTTCGCCAAGTTATTCGTGTAGGTCTGGCTGGCCATATCCATATTCACGCCCGCCGTCGAAGCCTTCAGCGCCGCATCCGCGCCATCGCGTGCAAATCCATGGGTGACCAGATTGCCCACCGCGAACGCATCCGACACCACGAATCCCTTGAAGCCCCAATCCTTGCGTAACACGTCGGTCAGCAGCCACTTGTTGCCTGTCGCCGGAACGTCATTCAAATCCATATAGGCGCTCATAAAGCTGCCCGCGCCCGCCTGCTCCGCGGCATGGAAGGGAACCAGGTAGACGTTCTCCATCAACTCTTCGGGAACATACGACGAGTCATAATCGCGCCCGCCATCCGCTGCCCCGTAGCCGGCAAAGTGTTTCACGCACGCCAGAATGCTGTCCGGCCCCAGCCCATCCCCTTGAAATCCCTTCACCTGCGCCCGCGCCATCGCCGCGCCTAGATAAGGATCCTCGCCGGCGCTCTCCACGATGCGGCCCCAGCGCGCATCCCGCGCAATGTCCACCATCGGCGTAAAGGTCCAGTCGATTCCCGCCGCCCGCGCGTCCTGGCCCGCCAGCCGTTGCGCCTGTTCCTCCACGCTCGGGTCCCACGACGAGGCCATCGCCAGCGGTACGGGAAACACCGTCCGGTATCCGTGAATCACGTCGAGGGCAAACAAGATTGGAATGTGCAGCCGCGATGTGTCCACGGCGATATGCTGCAGCCGGTTGATCTCCTTGGTATCGTGCAACCACAGAATCGAGCCCACGCGTCCCTGGGCCACCAGTTCATCCGGCTTATCGCTCCCCAGGAACGGCATTACAATCCCCGACGACTGGTTCAGTTGCCCTACCTTCTCCTCCACTGTCATCTGCTTCAGCAGAGCCTCGGCTTTGCGATGAGCCTCCTCCGAGGAGATAGTTTGGGCCTGCAGGCCCCCTGCCAACGACGCTGCAACGCATCCGGACAAGACAATTGCCTTTAAACAAAATGTGCGCATACTCTCAAGGGCCTCTCTCTTCCACACACGACTGCTTTTGGGTTTGTCAAAAACCGCGCACCAGCATAGTCGACCCATGCCTATTCCGTCAGCGTTTTTGAACCTTAAGAAATGTGAAGAAGATTGGGTCGTTGGGAGGAGAAGCGGATCACGTCGGAGAAGCGATTCGCTTCCTGAGCACACAAAAAGCGCCCCCCGGAATGTCCTGCCTGGATGGTTCCAGGTCTGGCAAACCGGAGGGGCGAGGAGCCGCAATCACAAGAAAATGCGCCTGTAGGATGCCCCGCAAGATAGGTCTTTCATCACTCGCAGAGGCTTACCGCCGACGCATTTTCTGGACCGAGAGCACTATAGGGACGGGCTTTTCAGCTCAGATAGGTTTCATCGGGTAACATTGGTTGAATTTACTCATACAGCCATTAATTAAAACGGTTTAACTACACATAGACAGGCGTTGATTCGGCACGTATCATACGCAGTGCGAGCCAAGTCCAGGCAATAATGACGCTTGATTCCTCCAGCATGCGATCTGCCGACTGCTCAGCAAGACTTGCCCAAGCGTTGGATAACAGCCGGCAAGCCACAGATTGACTTTCGGCAAGAGCACCCACCGGTTCGGCCGCAGCCCTCGCGGCATGTCCACTGGGGATGCTTGATCGTTTTGCCCATTAAGGGCGCTTTGAGCCGACGCGGAGGAAAAACATGCCGGGGCCGTCTAAATCCATCCAGGAGCTGGAACAGTCGCAATCTGCCCCCGATGCGGCCGCGATCCGGCTTCAGCTCGAACGGCTCCTGATCCATCCCCTGTTCGCCAACAGCAAGCGGTATCCTGCGTTGCTCGGTTACGTCGTCGAGCAGACGCTTCTCGGCAACGCCTCCGAGCTCAAAGAGCGCAGCATCGGCATTGAGGTCTTCGGCCGGTCCCCCAGTTACGACGCCAACGCCGACCCCGTTGTCCGCATTACCGCCGGCGAAGTCCGCAAACGTCTCTCGCAGTACTATTACGACTCATCCCACGCGGGCGAACTGGTCATCGAACTTCCCATCGGATCCTACGTTCCCCTCGTCCGGTCGCAGGAACAAGCTGCGTCTCCCGTAGAGTTCGAATCCATTGCAGCCATCCCCGAGCCAACAGTCCCTGCGCTGCCGGTCCTTCCCGGGCAACCGCAGACCTCCATCGCTCAGCCCCGTCCTCATCAGCCCTGGCGGATTCGCTGGCTGGTAGCTGCGCTGTTCGTAGTGCTCTCCGGCGCGCTCGGCCTCGGCATCGGTTTGCGCTATCGCGCCACTCCGCCGCCTCCACCTCCGGCCCCGCCGTCGAATATTGACCGCTTCTGGAATCCCATCATCTCCAGCGCCAATCCAACTACTTTCTGTCTAGGTGAGCCGGCAAAGAATCTCGACACGGAGTCCATCAACGACTACGACGCACCGGCCAGCAAGCCTCAGCCCGAAAAGCTCTATGTCCGCTTACATTACTCAGGCAATCTCGCGCTCGCCGACGTCATCACCCTCACACGCACGGCGGCGGCGCTCGAAGTCCGGCACAAAGCATTCCGCGTTGTGCCCGCCTCGGAAGCTTCCTTCTTGCAACTTCGCGAAGGTCCCATCGTTTTGATCGGCGCGTTCGACAATATCTGGACTCTGCGCGTCACGCAGAAGCTTCGCTTCGGCTTCGAATCGAAAGACGGAGTAGCCTCGCTCGTCGACCGCAAAAGCACGCAGGCTAATTCATGGGCCACGGCCTGGGATTTGCCGTATGAAAAGCTGTCCCGCGACTACGCCCTTGTCGCGCGCATCCACGATCCGACCACGGGGCAGCCGGTTATCATCGCCGCAGGCATCTCGGAAGAGGGAACTGAAGCCGCAGGCGAGATCCTCTATAACCCTGAGTATCTCGACTCGCTGCTCGCCAAGGCGCCTGCCGATTGGGACCGAAAAAATCTGGAAGCCGTCATCGAGACACAGGTCATCCAGGGCCATTCTGGCCCGCCGAATGTCCTCGCCGTCGAAACCTGGTAGCGCGCTCGAGTCTTAACCGATTGCGGAAAGACGCTTCGGGGACGTCGCTTGTAACAGCGCGCGAGTCAAGCCATTTGCAGACCACGTGTAGGCGCACAATGCCGAGCTCGCGAAAACCGTGAAGAAGGTTTCGCGAACAGGCCACTATGCAAGCAAGCACACGCATCTACACGCACGGTCGAGTGCGTTGGCCCTGCCTTGTTTGTTCTCTGAAGTCTCGGGAGGAGTCAGCGAACGGCCAGCCCTGGGATCGATTCACTGCTGTGGGATGAAGCCTTTAATTCGGCTCCGTCATTCGGTGACTCGATGTGCCGGATGAGTTCGAACTAGTCCTACTTCGACTTAGCCTTCTGCGCGGCCCAGCGCTTGCGCTGTGCATCTGCAATACGCTTCCGCGCCTCTGCGCTTAACACGCGCTTCTTGCGTCGTCCCGGTCCAGCCTTCCCAACCTTGGGCGCCGCAACCTTGGACGTCGACTTAGCAGAACTGGCGAGCAGAGAACGTACTTGAGTGAGCCGTGCGATCTCAGAATCTAATTCAGCGAGGATTGAATCAATCGTCATGGTTCGAGCATAACGCAATTCCCGCCTGATTTCCTTATTCATCTTGATTAGTTCTCCACTTATTTCAAAAAAAAATGACGAGTTCCTATTCGGACTTCCCTACCGTTCCGTCCTTATAAGCCTTCTGCAACACATAGAATGCCTCTTTCTTCTGGCCTTGGTCAGAGACTAGTCCCTTCCGGTTAAATTCATCCTGTATCCCGCTCAGTGGTCTATTCGGTGAACGAAAATCCATAAGCACCCACGGACTCATCCCTCTAAGTTGCGCTATCTTGTTCAGCATCGGCAGTTGGTGACGAAAAACATTCGCCTGATACTCTTCGGTCCATCGTTCATCGGCCCCGCCATGCAATCCAGCCTTAGCGTCCGCTCCAAATTCACTCATAATCGCAGGCTTCTGATATGTGATGTTCCAATTCGTCACATCCGCGGTCTCCGGATGAGCTTCATACCAACCGATATACTCATTCATCCCGATCACATCCAGCGCCTTGCCGAGTGGATCATCCACTATCTTCGTATCTCCCTGCGCACGCACCAGCAGCGCCGCGGTGATCAGCCGTGTTGGATCAAGCGTCCTGGCGCGCTCCGCCAACGTCTCTATAAACTGAGTGCGCTCTGGAGTATTCGGCGTCTCATTCGCCATCGACCACAAGACAATCGACGCATGATTACGCGATGTATTAATCTCTTCGTCCAATTGTTGCTCGGCTTTGGCCAGCACCTTGGGGTTATCAAACTCTAATGCCCAATACACCGGATTCTCGGACCACACCAGCAATCCCATCCGGTCGGCGGCGCGCAGCATGGTTTCATCATGAGGATAGTGCGCCAGCCGCACGTAGTTACAACCTAGCTCCTTCGCCCATCCCAGCAGCGTCTGTGCATCTTTATCAGAGTAAGCGCGCCCCGTCCGATACGGGGCCTCGGCATGAATCGAAATCCCGCGCAGAAAGACGGGCTTGCCGTTCAGCAGAATCTCGGTCCCCTTCACTTCTACAGTGCGAAAGCCCATAAGTTCATGGATCGAGTCTTGGCCTGTGACAATTGTCACTTTGTAGAGCTTCGGCGTCTCTGGCGACCAGCGCTCCAACCCCTTTACATCAAAGTGAATCAACGCCCGGCCGTCTTCTCCCGTCGTCGCTTCCGTCTTTGCGCCTAACTCGGGAATCTCGGCTTCAACCTTTTCACCCGCATGAGCGCCCATTACATGCGCCCATCCGGCAATCGTCGATCCTTCGCCTCGCTCTAAGTGCAGATCGTATTGATCGATGAACTCATCCGGAACCTCAATCAACGAGACTTCGCGCGTCAACCCGCCATAATTCCACCAATCGGTTTCGAGCGTTGGAACGTTGTCTTCATGGCGGGTGTTATCCACTGCGGCCACCACAAAGTTGGCGCCAGCTTGAACCGCCGATGTTACGTCGCAGTTGAATGCCGTATAACCACCCTCGTGCTCGCAGATCTTCTTCCCATTCACCCAGAACCACGAGTGATAATTCGCCGCGCCCACGTGCAGGAAGACGCGCGTACGCTCCTTCGGCTGATAACTGAAGTCCTTCTCGTACCAGACCGGCCCTTCATAGTAGAAGAGGGACTCGCGCTGCGTGTTCCAATCCCCCGGAACCTTCAACTTAGGCGCCTTCGCGTAGTCATACTCCGTGGGAAAGGCATCGCCGGGCTTGGCCTTGTAATTCAAAAACCACCCGTTCTTCTTGATCTCATGATGAAAACTGTAGAGTCCCGCGAAGAATGGATCGACGATTGAAGCCCACTCGCCATTGAGAGACGTAGCCGGCCTGCGATCGGCGCCGCTTAACACGATCGTCCCCTCAGTCGCCTGTGCGCCGCCCCGCGCCGCACTCATCGCAAACAGCAGACCAACTATCAGGCGCGCGTTCCAGCAAGGCAGCAATCGGCTCATGTCTGACATTCTCCAGCTTCGATTGAATTTGGGATCGTTAACATTAAACGCGGGTTTCAGTTCGACGAATTTACGCTTCCCGCTGACTCGCCATCTTAGCCGCTCGCCCGTCGCGCTGTACATTCTCGCGCGGGCTCTAACTTGTTCTTGCTTGGCAGGGCGCGGTTCCGGTCTTTGAGCCCCCGGAGTCCAAAAACAA
>Ga0070761_10002331_pt1 | contig 11663 bp, 9 predicted proteins | sample HubBroMetageREF1_FD_66724 | JGI IMG/M metagenome (GOLD analysis project Ga0070761, IMG submission 66724) | Reference soil microbial communities from the Hubbard Brook experimental Forest, New Hampshire, USA - Hubbard Brook CCASE Soil... | ecosystem: Environmental > Terrestrial > Soil > Temperate...
GCTTACGACTACCCTTGGAGGGGAATGGTGCCGGGAATAGGATTCGAACCTACGACCCGCGCATTACGAATGCGCTGCTCTACCAACTGAGCTATCCCGGCGCCCCGCGACGGCGAGGCGCGAATTCTACATTTTTCTGCGGAGCCGAATGACCAGATCAATCCCGGCGACTTCGGTACCGGGTGGGGGCGGGGGCAGGCGGCTGAATTCCACCTCGGGCACCGGCACGTCGATGAGCGCGCCGGTCGAGAGATCATGGAAGTGGTAGTGCGGGTCCACGTTGGAATCAAACCAGGCACGTGATCCGTCCACCGACAGCTGGCGAATCAGCCCGTGGGCGGCAAACAGATTGAGCGTGTTGTAGACGGTCGCCTTGGATACCCGCGCCCCGTTGGCGCGCAGACTGGCCAGGATCTGTTCCGCGGAGCGGTGCTGCGGGGAGGCGAGCAGCAGGGAGGCAATGCGCACCCGCTGCGCGGTCGGTCGAATTCCACAGTCCGCCAGCCGCCGTTCGCACGGCGCCGGGGTGCTGCTCGAGAGGCCCATTAGCTCCATGATCGCCCATTATAGGCACAGGAACCCGCTGTTTACCGCTTTTTGGCCGAAGCCGCTTAGTGGGCTGCCGCCGGACCCCCGCCCCCTTTGCCTGCCCGGACGAGCAGGAGCAGCGGCAGCAGCCCGAGAAAGATGAGTCCCAGGATCTTGAACCCGTCCAGGTACGACATGAGGGTCGCCTGCTGGATCGCGGTCTGATAGATCCCGGCGAGCGTCGCGGCGGAGTCGGGCGCGGTGCCGTAGACGCTGCCAACCTGGTGAGCGTAGTCGGTGTAGGCGGGATTGAGGTTCTGCAGCTGCTCGACCAGGCGACTCTGATGGAACTGCTCGCGCCGCGTCAGCAACGTCGAGGCGAAGGCGATGCCAATGCTGCCGCCGAAGTTGCGCGCCAGGTTGATAAGGGCGGAGGCGTTGTTGGTCTTCTCCGGCGGGATGTCGCGGAAGGCCATCGAATTGATCGGTACGAACAGGAAGGCGAGCGAGGCCGACTGCATCACGCGCAGCCACATGAGGGTCTGGAACGATACGTCCAGATAGAAAAAGCGTGTCATCAGCAACAGGCTGGAGCCGCCGATCAAAAGCCCCACTGCCGTCAGCACCCGCAGATCCACTCTGTTGATCGAGCGGCCGACGAAGGGCATCAACATGATCGTGGCGATGCCTCCAGGGGTGAGCACGAGGCCGGCGTCGACCGCACGGTAGCCCATCAGCTGCTGCGCGTACGCCGGGATCATGAAGGTGCTGCCGAGCAGCATGAAACCGAGCATCAGCATCAGGCAGAAGGTCACGGCGAAGTCCGGATTCTTCATCAGCCGCAGGTCCACCATCGGGTGCTCGTGGTGCAGCTCGCGCCAGATGAGCAGCATGAACGCGAGTGCCGAGACGATGGCGAGCGTCGTGATCAGCGTCGAGGAAAACCAGTCCGCGTCCTGGCCGCGGTCGAGCACCACCTGCAGGCAGCCGAGGCTGAGCCCGATGAAGGAGAAGCCGAGCCAGTCGACGGAGGGGCGCGCGCCGGTGCGCTGCGGAGTCGCTTCCTTGATGAGCGAGTGCACCAGTGCCAGCAGAATGAGGCCGACCGGCACGTTGATCAGAAAGATCCAGCGCCAGTCATAACTGTCAGTGATCCAGCCACCGAGCGTCGGTCCGAGCGTCGGTGCCACCACGGCGGCGACGCCGTAGATCGCGGAAGCCATGCCGCGTTTCTCCGGCGGGAAACTGTCCGCGAGGATCGCCTGGCCGACCGGCTGCAGACCACCGCCGGTGGCGCCCTGCAGCGCGCGCAGCACGATCAGTGCCGGTAGGTTGGGCGCCAGCCCGCACAGGAACGAGGTAATGGTGAAGCCGGCGATGCAGGTCAGAAACAGACGCTTGCGACCGAAGGTGTTCGCGAGCCAGCCGGAGATCGGCATGATGATCGCGTTGGTCACCAGGTAGCTGGTCAGCACCCAGGTGGACTCGTTCTGACTCGAGGAGAGCGCGCCGGCAATGTGCGGCAGGGCGACGTTGGCAATGGAGATGTCCATGATCTCCATGAAGGCCGCCAGCGCCACGACCGGCGCGATCACCCAGTTGATGGCGCCGGCGCTGCGCGCGCCGGGCGCGTTCACGGCTGCCCTCGCTGCCCGCCACGCGCCAGTCGCGTGGTCTTGCCCGGTGCCTCGCCGAGGTTCGCGGCGACGATGGCGCTAATGGCGGCATCGGCGCCGGCCTCCTGGTCGGCGTACACGTCGGTGTCGAGGGTTGCCGACCAGCTGGGCTCGCGCGAGATCGTCGCGCCGTTCTGGTCGGCGATGCTCACGGCGACCTTGGTGGACAGTCCGAGGAACAGCGGGTGCTTTTCCAGCTCCTGGGGCTCCAGTCCGATGCGTACCGGCAGGCGCTGGACGATTTTGATCCAGTTGCCGGCCGCGTTCTGCGCTGGCAGCACGGCCAGCGCGCTGCCGGTGCCCGCGGTGAGTCCCAGCACGCGTCCGTGATACTTGACGTGTGAGCCGTACATGTCGGCCTCGACGTCCGCGGGCTGGCCGATGCGCAGGCCGCTCAGCTGGTTCTCCTTGAAGTTGGCCTCCACCCACATGCTCTCGATCGGCACGATCGCGAGCATCTCGGTCGAGGGCGCGACCTGCTGGCCGAGCTGCACCGAGCGGCGCACCACGTAGCCCGAGACCGGCGCGAGCACTTTGGTGCGTGATGCCGCGAGCCAGGCCGAGCGCAGATTGGCCTCGGCCTGCAGCACGCGCGGGTGCGTTTCGGGCGTGGTGCCGGCAATGGCCGCGCGCGTGCTGGCGAGGGTCGCCTGCGCCTGTTGCAGCCCGGCGCCTGCGGTGTGCACAGCGTTCTGCTCGTGCTGCAGGGTTTCCTGCGAGACCCCGTGCACGGCGATCAGCGGGCGGTCGCGCGCCACATCCTGATTCGCCTGATCGAGCGCCACCTGCTGGCTGCGCACCACGGCGACATCGCGCGACTCCTCGGCGAACAGCTGCGCGACGTCGCGCACTGTCTGACCGAGGCTCGCTTTCGCCTGCGCGAGTGCCACCTGCGCATCGCGCGGATCGAGTTGCACCAGCACATCGCCGCGATGCACGAACTGTGTCTCATCGGTGTGGATCGCGATGACGGTGCCGGCGACCTGCGGGGTGAGCCGCACCAGATTGCCGTTGACATAGGCATCATCGGTGCTGACGTGCATGCGGCCGTAGCTGAAGTAGTAGATCGCCCAGCCGACGAGCACCAGCAGGGCGATGCCAGCGATGATGAACAGCGGGCGCCGCCCGGAGCGTGCGCCGGAGGCGGGCGCAGCCGCTACTCCCGCTGCGGGGGTCTGATGGTTCTGTGCCTCAGCCATTTTTGTCTCCCGCGGCAGCGCCCAGCGCGGCCGGATCAGTCGTTGCGTTCCACCAGCCGCCGCCGAGCGCACGGAACAGGGCCGCCGTGTCGGTGAAGCGCTGCACGTCGGCCTGCACCTGGGTGAGGGCGGCCTGCTGGTACTGTTGTTCGGCCGTCAGCACCTGCAGCTCGGTGTATTTGCCGGCCTGGTACTGTTGCAAGGCGAGATCCCGGTCGGCGCGCGCGGCGGCGAGTGCCTGGCCGTGGGCGTCGTAGCTCTCGGCGTCGTGCTGCAGCGCCTGCAGCGCATTGGCGACCTCCACCAGCGCAGCGACGACCGTCGAGCGGTAGCTGGCGAGCGACTGCTGGTAGCGTTCTTCGGCCTCATGCTGACGTGCAGCGAGTGAGCCGCCGTGGAACAGCGGCGCCGAGGCATTCAGCCCCGCGGACCAGATGGCAGCAGGACTGGTGAGGAATTCATTGAGTGCGGTGCTCTGCTGCGCGTACTGCGCAGAGATGCTGAGCGAGGGCAGGCGCGCCGCTTCCGCCACCCCGATCGCGGCGCTCGCCTGGTGCAGGGTGTCCTCGGCGGCCAGCACGTCGGGGCGCTGGCGCACCAGGGCCGCCGGCAGCGACACCGGCAGCTGCCGCGGCAGGGCGAAGTCGCGCAAGCTCAGGGCCGGCACGCTGAACTCATCCGGCGTCTGGCCACACAACTGCGCGAGCGCGTTGCGATAGGTATCGCGCTGCTGCAGCAGTCCCGGGAGCGTCGCGCGCAGATTCTCCAGCTGCGCCTGCGCCTGCAGCGTGTCGCTGCGGATGATCTTGCCGGCATTCTCGAGCGTGTGTGTCAGGTCGTACTGCGACTGCAGCTCCGCCACCAGCTGCTGGGTCACGTCGATCTGCGCCTGGGTGGCGGCGTAGTCGAACGCCGTGAGCACGGTCTGATCGACCAGCGTCACGTAGGTGTTGAGCGCCTGATCGCGCGCCACGGCGGTGACGGCGCGTTGCTGCTCGACCTCGCGGCGGATGCCGCCGAACGGATCGAGGTTGTAGGCGAGCGTCGGCCCGAGCTCCCAGCGGTTGCCGGTCACCTCGAGGTAATCGACCGGGGCGTACAGAAAACTGCCGTTGATGCGCGCGCGGCCGATCTGTCCGCCGAGATCGAGCTGCGGCAGCTGCGTGCCCGCCACCGCCTTGAGCTCGTATTGCGCCGCGAGCAGGCCGTGACGTGCCGCCGCGAGGTCGTGATTGCCCGCGAGCGCCTGGTGCACCAGCTGGTTGAGCGGCGCTGACTGGAACAGCCGGTACCAGTCATCGGCCATGTCGGCGCCGTAGTTGATGCCGCGGGCCGCATTGGCGGCGGGCAGCGCGCGCGTGTAGCCGGAGGCCGGCGCCGCCGGGCGCTGAAAGTTCGGACCGAGGGTGCAGCCGGCCGCGAGTGCGGCACACAGCAGCGCGCCGATGGAGCGGATGTGGTCTGTCATGCGCTGGCTCCCGTTGACTTGCGCTTGCCGCGCGGGGCGGCGGCCGCGGCGGCCGCATCCTTGTCCGCCGTGCTCTGCAGATGCGCCAGCACGCGCTGCAGCAGCGCGATCAGCGTATCGACTTCACGCTCGGAAAAGGGCTCGACCAGTTCGTTGAGCAATTCGACGATGACGCGCTTGGTGCTCTCGGCGACGCGACGGCCGGCAGGCGTAATGGCGATCTCGACGGCGCGGCGGTCGCGATGGCTGCGCTCGCGGCGCACCAGTCCGCGGCGCTCGAGATCATCGACCACGCGGGTGAGCGCGCCCATGTCGTGGCCGACTTCGGCGCTCAGCTTGGTGGGCGACATGTGCGCGTCCTGCGTCAGGTTCATCAGCGTCACCCACTGGGTGAGGTTGATCTCCTGCGACTCGAAGCGCCGCTCGGCGAGCTGCCCCATGAGCATGCCGCAGCGCTTGATGAGGAAACCGACGCTGGTATTGGGCTCGAGGCTGGCGACGCTGTAGTACGGCTTGGACATAGCGAATTGCCCTGGCTAAGTTTGTACAAACTATATTTGCCTGAGCAAATATAGTCAAGCAGGGCGTGAGCGCGACTGCCGCAGTGCGCCAGGCTGGCTCAGGCGGGTTCGGCGAGCTTGCTCTGCAGGTGCTGCGCGAGTTCGGCGATCGTCGGGAAGTCGAACAGCTCGGTCAGATCGACCTTGCCCGGATACTCGCGGTCGATCTGCTCGTGGATCTCGATCAGCTTGAGCGAGCTCGCGCCGATCTCGAACAAGTTGTCGTGGATGTCGACGCGTTTGCCGCCGAGCGCGGCATCGCAGATGCTCTTAAGCTTGTCCTCGATCGTGCTGCGCGTGGCGCTCTCGGGAGCGCGCTGTGCGGCGCGCAGGGCGGCGAGCTGCTGCAGCTCCGCATCAAACTCGCCGTCGGCGTAGTTCTCCTCGAGCAGATGGCGCTGGATCTTGCCGCTGGTGGTTTTGGGAATGCGCTTGACCGGCACCACCTCGGCCACCTCGAGCCCGGTCTGCTCGTTGATCAGCCGGCTGAGCTGCGCGCCGAGCGGCAGGAATTCCTCGGCGCTGCCGCGGTGCAGGACGAACACCACCAGTTGCTCCACCTCGCTCCCCGGGCGGCGCACGCCCGCGGCGACCACTTTGCCGAGCTCCAGTCCGGCCGTGTGCTGGACCAGGGCTTCCAGATCGTGCGGGTAGTAGTTCTGACCGTTGACGAAGATGATCTCCTTGGCGCGGCCGGTGATGTACAGCTCCCCCTGGTACATCAGTCCGAGATCGCCGGTGCGCAGCCAGCCGTCGGCGGTGAACGCGGCCGCATTCGCCGCCGCATCCTCGTAGTAGCCACGGGTGACGTTGTCACCGCTGATGTGGACGTCACCGATCTGACCGGCCGGCAGCTCGCGGTCGTCCGCGTCCGCGATGCGCACACGGCAATAGGGGATCGGCCGCCCCTCGGACACCAGCCGCACGGCATCGGGCGAACTGGCATCGACGGGCTCGATGCTGCGCCCTGCGCTCATGCGGTGGCGGTGCAGTGCCAGGATGCGCAGCGGCGCGCCTGGCTGCGGGAAGCTCACGGCGAGCGAGGCCTCGGCCAGCCCGTAAACCGGATACATCGAATTGCGCGGCAGGCCCGTGGGGGCGAGCCGCGTGAGGAACTGTTCGCACAGCTCCGCCGAGATCGGCTCGGCGCCGTTGAAGATCAGGCGCACCGCCGCCAGGTCGAGCCCTTCGGGAGTGCGCTCGCCCAGCACCTTGAGGTAATGCTTGTAGCCGAAGTTGGGCGAGCACAGCACGCTCGCGCGCACGCGCGCGGCGAAGGTCAGCCACAACAGCGGCCGGCGCACGAACAGCTCGGTCGGCATGAGATAGGTGTTCACGCCGCGCGCGAACATCATGATGTGGAAGCCGATCAGACCCATGTCATGGGTCAGTGGCATCCACGACAGGCTGATGTCTTGCGGGCTGAGGGCGCAGGCCTCGATCACGCCGTAGGAGTTCGCCAGCACGTTGCCGTGGCTCAGCACCACTCCTTTGGGTTCGCTGGTCGAGCCGGAGGAAAACTGGATGAAGGCGGTGTCGGTCGCGCTCACCTGCTGCACGCTGCCGGGGCGCGAGATGTCGTCCAGGTCGTCGACCAGAAAGGCGCGCGCGCGGAGCTTCTCGTACAGCTGCGTTTCACCGACCTGCGCGGCGAAGGCGCCGATGCGTTCCAGCGGGCGGCGCTCGCTGTAGATGTAGGGTTCGCCGAGGCGGCGCGCGATGCGCAGCAGCTTGTGGCGGTGCTCATCGCTGATGCCGAGCGCCACCGGTACCGGCACGATGCCGCCGAGGATGGCAGCCCAGAAGGCGTCCAGAAACTGCTCGTTGTTGCCAAGAAACAGCAGCAGCTTGTCGCCGCGGCGCGCCCCCAGGCGCTGCAGGTGATAGAGGATGCCGAGCGCGCGCTCGTACAGCTCGCCGTAGGACACCTCGCGTTGCTCGCTGTCGCCTTCGAGGTAGACGAGGCTGCGCGGCAGCGCCGCGTTGGTCTGGAGCAGTTCGCTCAACGTGCTTGCTTGGGACATCAGCGGCGTTCCAGCCTCATGTGCAACGGATAGCGGGTGCGCAGATTGATCTGCGCCTCAAGTTCCAGCGGCTTGTCCGGCACATAGGTCAGGCGGTAGCGGCGCGCCACCTGGTAGAGGTGCATCAGCATCTCGTAGAGCGCGAGCGTCTCGCCGATGCAGTGGCGCGGGCCGGCGGCGAACGGCATGTAGGCGAAGCGCGGGCGCTCGGCCTCGTGCTCGGGCGCAAAGCGCTCCGGCCAGAACGTTTCCGGGTCCTTCCAGAAGCGCGGGTGACGGTGCAGCAGATACAGGGGCAGCAGCACGTTGGTGCCGGCAGCGATCGGGTAGCCGCCGAGCACGTCGGCTTCGATCGTGCGCCGCGACAACAGCCAACCCGGCGGATAGAGGCGCAGCGCCTCGTTGATCACCTGCTGGGCGTAGCTGAGCGACTCCATCTGCGCCAGCTCCGGGGCCGGCAGTTGCGGCGCGGCATCGAGCTCGCGGTGCAGGCGCGCTTCCACCTGCGGGTTCTGCGACAGCAGGTACCAGGTCCAGTTGAGGCCGCTCGCGGTGGTCTCGTGCCCGGCGACGATCAGCGTCATGATCTCGTCGATCAGCTCGCGCTCGCCCATGGGTTCGCCCGATTCCTTGTCGCGGGCGCTCATCAGCATCGCCACGTAGTCGCAGTGCTCTTCGGTGGCAGCGCGGCGCCGCGCGATCAGCTGCGCGACCAGCTTGGTGAGCGAGCGGAACTTGTAGGCGAACTGCAGATCGCGTGACTGCTCCTTGGTCACGACCTCGAACGGGTTGCCGCCGAGCTGCTCGCTCAGGCGGTCGAGGTCGGTGCCGAAGATGACGCGCAGCACGATCTCGAGGGTGAGCTCGCTCATCTCGTCGGTGAGATTGATGATGGTGCCGCGCGCGGCGTGCGCGTCCCAGCGCTCGAGGAAGCGCGCGTTGGTGCCGGCGATGACCTGGGCAAACTCGCCCATGACGCGGCGGTGGAACAGCGGCTGCATCATGTAGCGCTGGCGCTTCCACAGCTCGCCCTCACTGGTCATCAGGCCCTTGCCGAGCAGGATCTTCACCCGATCGAGCCCCATGCCCTTGGTGTAGTTGCGGTGATTGGCGACCAGTACCCGCTTCACGTCATCCGGGTGGTGGATGACATAGGTATAAGATCGGCGCGCCGGAACGAAAACCCGATAGGTGTCCCCGTGGCGGGCAAACAGTTCGATCATGCGCTCCAGTGAGTCATCGGTGGAGCCGAGGTCGCAGAGCAGCTCGGCTTCGGGAGGCGCGGGGTTCGCGGGTGCGGCGGCGGTCATGCAAGCTGTTGAAACGGAAACCTTAATCTTATATCACACCGACCTGCGCGGTCAGTGGCCGGCGGCGGCGGCGCGTGCGCTCGCCAAGCGCCTGCCGTATCAGCGCCGCCTGGCCGTGAGCGCGAACAGTGCCGCGGCGCGCGCCAGTCTTGCCGGTATCGCGCTCGCGCTGCGCGCGCTGACACGCTTGCTCGGCCGCGGCGTCGATGCGGGCGAGCTCAAGTTCGCAGCCGGTGCCAAACCGCGGCTGCGCGGCGCGCGGGCTGACGCGCAGGCGGATTTCAGCATCTCGCACTCCGACTGCTGGGTAGCGTGCGCTGCGCTGGCGCACGGTCGCGTGGGACTCGACCTCGAAATGGGCCGCGCAGCACGCGTGCGCGAGTGGGTGCTGCGCGAGGCGCTGCTCAAGGCGCGCGGCGAGGGCCTGCGCGCCCTGGCGGGACTCCATGATCTTGAAGTCGACGGAACGCAGCTGCGCTCGCGTGGCGAGCAGTGGCACTTCGAGCGTCCCGGGCAGTTCAGCGGTGCAAGCGCCTGCATCGTCTCCAGCCGCAAGCCCGCGCGGATCGAAGCGCACGCGCTGCCGCTCAGCGCACTCTTCGCGCCATGAGTACGCCCGACGACGGCGGTCTGCGCAACACCATCTACCGCAACAACACGCGCTCCAGCCGCCGCATGACGGTGACGCGGCGGCTGCTGTACCGCATGGCTGTACCGCTGACGATCGCACTGGTGAAGCTGTGGTGGCAGCTGGCGCGGGTGGTGCGCGTCGAGGGCGTCGAGCATCTCGAGGCAGCGCTGGCGCGGGCGCCGTCACTGGTGCCGTGCTACTGGCACCAGCACCAGCTGTATTGCTGCAAGTTCCTGCTCGAACAGGGCGCCCGTGGTCTTAAGGTGGGCTGGCTGATCAGTCCGTCGGTCGACGGCGAACTCGGCGCCATGATCGTGCGTCGTGCCGGGGCCAGTGTCATCCGCGGCTCCTCGACCCACACCGGCGCGCGCGCACTGCGCGACTACTACCAGGCGCTGGTGCGTGACAACGTCTCGCCGATCATCACGCCCGACGGACCGCGCGGCCCGCGCTTCAAATTCAAGCCGGGCGCGCTGCTGCTGTCGCAGATGTCCGGGCGACCGATCCTGCCGATGGCCTATGCCGCCTCACGCGCCTGGCTGATCAAGTGGGACAAGTTCGTGATCCCGATGCCTTTTGCACGCATCGTCCTGGCCGTGGGTCCTCCGGTCTACGTGCCACGCGTGACCGACATGGCGGCGCTCGAGGGCCTGCAGCTGCAGATGGAGCAGGAGCTCAAACGCCTGTTCGAGCTGGCGCGCGCCTCCCTGGAACGGCGCCCTTGACCAGAAAGTTTCGGCGGCACGCCGGTGCATTCTGTTAAGTCGCGAAAGCGAGCCCGAACAGAGTCTTAGCTTGTGTTCCTTACGCAGTGTGCGAGAATCCTGCGCAAGCACTTGGAAAATAGCGGTCGTGAATCAGTGAGTCCGTGACGGCGTGTCACGTCTCAGTGCGAACAAATGACTAGGCTGCGTTCCTTGGGGCAATGGGAGGTCTGGAACTCCAATGACGACTCCGCCGCCGGACAAGCCGGCGGACTTCTCCGCATCCGACATTCTCTCGGCCGACGCCTGGACGGGACGCAAACCTGTGCTGGGAATTGACGTCATCTGCACCAAGATCGCGGTCGACTTCCAGAACATGCAGCGCGACTCCATGGAGGAGTGCGTGCGACGCAACCTCGAGTTGCTGCGCGGCGCGAGTGGGGCGGACTGCGCCTTTCTCGCCGGACTGAACGCCGACGACGGCACCATCGCCGGCGTGCAGCTGGCGCGCAGCGCCTTCGCCCAATGCCACCCCGAGGGGTTGACCGGCACGCCGGTCGAGTCGCTGCCGTGGCTGCGCGGGCGCCTGGAGCATCTGCGGCTGTCAGAGCTGCGCGATACCGGTGCGCCACGCAAGGAGCAGGCGGCCGAAGCCGCCAAGTTCGCCGAGCTGCACATCGGCTCGATCCTGTTGGTCGCCCTGCGGGCGCAGGGCAAGCCCGCCGGATTCCTGGCGCTCACGCACACGCTGCCGCGCGGGGCCTGGGACGTCAACCTGCAGCTGCTGATGAAGCTCATCGGCACGAGTCTTGCGACCGGCCTCGAGCGCATCCGCATCGAGGCGCGGCTCGCCAAGCTCGAAGAGCGCACCAACCTGTTCCAGGCCGCGGCCAACGACGGCCTGTGGGATTTCGACGTCGAGAGCAACGAGGTGTACTTCTCGCCGCGCTGGAAGGCGATGCTCGGCTACGGCGACGATGACATGCGCGGCTCGCCCGACTGGCGCAGCCTGGTGCACCCGGACGACCTCGGGCGCGTACAGGCCGCGATCCGCGACCACGTGGCCGGCAAGACGCCGATCTTCGAGAGTATTCATCGCATGCGTCACCGCAACGGCGAGTGGCGCTGGGTCATCAGCCGTGCCACCGCGCGCGTCGACAAGCACGGCCGACTGCTGCGCCTGGTGGGCGTGGAGCTCGACATCACCGAGCGCAAGCTGTACGAGGAAGCGCTGTTCCGCGAGAAGGAGAGCGCGCAGATCACGCTGCAGTCGATCGGCGACGGCGTCATCACCACCGATGCCAACTCGACCATCGACTACATCAATCCGGTGGCCGAAGAGCTCACCGGCTGGCGGCTCGAGGATGCCATGGGACGGCCGGTGGAGGAGATCTTCCGCGCCTTCCACGAGGAGACCTGCGAGCCGCTCGAGAACCCGCTGTCGGTCTCGATCCGCCGTATCCGGCCGATCAAGTCGGTACGGCCGATGCTGCTCATCCGCCGCGACGGCAACGAGCTGTATGTCGAGAGCACCGCCGCGCCGATCCGCGACGGCTCCGGCCA
>Ga0070761_10002332_pt1 | contig 11662 bp, 9 predicted proteins | sample HubBroMetageREF1_FD_66724 | JGI IMG/M metagenome (GOLD analysis project Ga0070761, IMG submission 66724) | Reference soil microbial communities from the Hubbard Brook experimental Forest, New Hampshire, USA - Hubbard Brook CCASE Soil... | ecosystem: Environmental > Terrestrial > Soil > Temperate...
CGGCGGATGTGCGCAATGGGTATGACGAGTTCGCGTTCCACAAGATCTACCACCGGGTGAACCATTTCTGCATTGTGGACTTGAGCGCCTTTTACTTCGACGTGCTCAAGGACCGGCTTTACATTTCTGCACCGAAGTCGCACGCCCGGCGCAGCGCGCAGACAGCGATCTGGCACATTGGAGAAGCGCTGGTGCGCCTGCTTGCGCCGATCATGACTTTTACCTGCGAGGAAATCTGGGGATATCTGCCGCCGATCGCAGGCCGTGAGGAGAGCGTGCATCTGGCGTTGTTTCCTTCTCCGCAGGAGATCGGGAAGCGCGCGGACTCTAAATCGTCCGCATCCCAGTCCGACGACGATTGGAGCTCGCTGCGCTCGGTTCGCGACGTCGTGCTGAAGGCGCTCGAAGAGGCGCGCAACAACAAACTTATCGGCACGGGCCTTGAAGCCCGCGTCTATCTCACTGCTTCCGAGCCGCTCTACTCGGTGCTCAAGCGCTACGAAGGGCAGCTGCGCTACCTGTTTATCGTATCGGCGGTGAAACTCGCGCAGGGCGGGGGCAACGGCACCGACGCGGTTCAGGTTGAGGTTGCGCGCGCCGATGGCGCTAAATGCGAGCGCTGCTGGAACTACTCGATCTACGTGGGCGACGACGCGAATTATCCCAGCGTGTGTGAGCGCTGTAGCGCCGTGCTCAAAGAAATCGGCGGCGCGTGACGGTGAACTCTCGCAAACGCGATAAGCTAGGGTTGTGTCCGGCAAGCTCGCGGCCTAAAACCTATTGTGTCATCCGGAGCGAAGCGAAGACCTCTGCTTTCCGGCGCCGCGAGCAAAGTGCATAGGTCCTTCCCCTTCGGCTACGCTCAGGGTCAGGATGACAACTTGGGCGCAGGTGGTTGATTTGCGGGACGCTCCATGAAAGAGGGACGCAAGAAACTTTTCGGTCATGCGTAAATATCATTTTCTGATCGCGTTGTCGGTCGTTGCTCTCGATCGGGTCACCAAGTGGACTATTGCCCACCGGCTTTCCTTGCACGACAGTATCTCCGTGATCCCAGGGTTTTTTCGCATCATTCATGCCGAGAACCCGGGGGCCGCGTTTGGGATTTTTGCGGATTCCCCTTCGCAGTGGAAGGTTGGGCTGCTGATTACGTTCTCGATTATTGCGCTGCTGGTCGTCTCCGCGCTGCTCTGGAAAAACAGCCACAGCCTCACCTCCACTGGAGTTGGGCTGTCTTTGATTCTGGGCGGCGCGGTCGGTAATTTGTGGGACCGGCTGGTCAGCCGGCACGTGGTTGATTTTCTTCTCTTCTATATAGGTCCACACCAGTGGCCGGCCTTCAACGTGGCGGACAGCGCCATTGTGGTGGGAGCGGGGCTGCTGGTGTTTGAGATCTTGTTTACGAAGTCGCCGAGTCAGCGGTCGACTTAGCAACCCACTCATTCGCACAAAACGCGAATGACTGGGGCACCCGCTGCGAACTACAGATTCCTCGCTTCGGTCGGGATGACAATTAGGGGGTTTACTACAGGCGGGGCGTCGCCCCGCTGGGCAGGTGAGGGCAGCTGCCCCCACGTGAGCAAGGCTTGCTATGGCGTCCCGTAAAGTTGGCGATAGACGTTGGCATTGCGCAGAATGGCTTGCACGTATTCGCGGGTTTCGGTGAAGGGGATGGACTCTACGAACTCCTGCGGATCGCGGTAGTGGCCCTGGCCGAGCCAGTCGCCTACGCGGTCGGTGCCGGCATTGTAGGCGGCTAAGGCGTATTCGAATTGTCCGTTGTACCTGTCGACCATCTCTTTGAAGTAGCGGGTGCCGAGTTCGAGGTTGACGGCTGGCGTGTAGAGTTGCGGCGCGCTGTATTTCTTGAGCTTGACTTGTTTGGCTACGGATTTGCCGGTTTTTGGCAGAAGCTGCATCAGGCCTACGGCATTGGCTCGGGAGATTGCTCCCGCATTGAATTCGGACTCCTGCCTGATGAGCGATGCGACCAGGTAGGGATCGAGGCCGTTGAGCTCAGAATATTTGCGCAGATCAGGCCAGTAGGCTTTGGGGAAAAGCGCTTCCCAGTAGGGGCGCGGCAGATCGGGAAGGTCCACGGCGAAGTAGTTGGGCGTGGCTCGCTTCATGATTTCGATGCCGCGATCGTAGCGGCCGAGATCCTGATACACGCGGGCCATCTCGGGCGGCGCCCAAGTTCCACCTTCCTGGCTGGCGGCGGCTTGTAACTCGCGCACGGCCATATCCGCGAGTCCTCCGTTTGAGAGCAGGCGGGCGCGTTCCACGCGCAGGTTGTCGTCGGGAGGATCGGCGGCGGTAATTTTGCCCGCGGTTGATAGCGCAGCGACGTGGTCCAGCAGCGCGAAGTGCGGCGGGTCTTCTTTGGGCGGGCTGGGCAAGACCTTTAAGCGCAGGCGGCCAAACTCGGCGTAGTAGTAGTTGCGAAAGCGATCGGAGAGCTTCTGATAGAACGCCCGCGCCATGGCCGGATTGCCATCTTCTTCGGCGAGACGCGCGCGCCAATAGAGGGCGGCGGGAATTTCCGCGGAATCGGGATAGAGCGCGATTTGATTTTCGAAACCCTGCCTGGCCTCGTCGGTGCGGCCTTGCCTAAAGGCCAGCCATGAAGCTTTCCAGTGCGCATAGGAGGCGCGCGTACCATTCGGAAAGCGCTGCTGCAACTCGCGGAAGTAGTCGATGGCGTGATCGTAGTCGCGCTTCAGAAGGTACATGTTTCCGGCGGAGAGCAGCGCTTGCTCGAGCCACGGGCTCGCGGGACCAAACTGCCGCAGCTCGTCCAGCGTGCGTTGGACAGCTTCTTCATCGCTGGTTGAACGCGCGGTCTCACTCAGCAGGTAAAGGCGCTGGGCTTCGGCGTCGCCGGTCTGCGCTCCCATTGAAGTCAGGAGCTGGCGCGCTTCGTGACTGCGGTCGCTTTTTTCCAGCGCTCCCGCCAGTGCCAACTGCACTTCCGGACGGTCTGCGGGAGCGAGTTCTTCGACCAGATCGTGATAATCATGAGCCGCGTCGCTGTAGTGTTTGGCTTTGTACAACAGGTCGGCGCGGGTGCGGCGCTCGGCTACAGAACCGGAGATTCCGAGCTTGCGCAATTCCGTTCCTGCCACCTCTGCTTCGAAACTCGTGGGGAGATTGAAATAAAGATTGCGGAAGGCGCTTGCGGCCTTCTGATTTTCGCCAGCGGCTTCGTAGGCACGCCCGATCGCCAGTTCAATGTCGCTGCGGACGGGAGCACGATCTTTTTCCAGCAGAGCCGCTGCCTCCGGCGCGCGGCCTTCCTCGAGCAGCGCGTTGGCATAGACGAGGTGGGCATCGCGGATCAGAAGCGAGTCGGGAAAATTCTTGCTGAAATCGGCCAGCGTGGAGAGGGCTTCGGCATTATGCGCCGTGTTCAGATACGCCTCGCCCAAATAGTAGGCAACGTAGTCTCCCAGTTCGCTGCCTCCGGCTTTGGCGCGGTTGAACGGGTCGATGGCTTTGGCGTAGTCGTGATCGAGCGTACGCGCGTAGCCGAGGACTAGCCACGCCAGGGCTCCGGCATCTTCTTTGGAGTGACGGCGGGCGTAGGCTTCGACTCCGGCATAGGCGGTGGGGGTGCGGTCCTGCAACAACTGCTGCGCCATGGGACGAAGACTGGCGGAGGCGACAAAGGCCTGCCGCACACGGCGCACCCGGGGAGAGATGGGCTTGCGCTTCTTGCTGGCGGAAGCGGCGGGCTTCTTCTTGGCGACTGCTGTCTTTGTTCCCGCGTTCTTGGCTGGGGCGTTTTTCGCCGAAGTGGGCTTCGATGTTGCGCTCTTCGATGCCTCACTCTGAGCGGGTGCGCTCGCAGGTTGAGACGGGGCAAGCCCGGTCTCTACGGATGATTGGGATTGGGCGGCTGCGGGCGGCAAAAAGCCAGGCAGCAGGAGGAGAAATTCAACGAGAACCGCAACTGCAAAACTGCGCACTCAAACCCTACCTAGTGCCGAAAGTTGGCACCCATGATGGAGAGATCGTCTTCTGCGAGACTTCTTATTATTTCATGCTGGAAGTAATTGCCGGAAGCGGCAGCCGTGTTCCCGTAACGTTTGTGGTACGTAGCCCGGCTTTTCTCGATCGTATCCTTGAGGCGATCGTAGAGATCCTTCTTTTTCCGGCCTTCGGTCACCTTGGCCTGATTATAGAGTTTGATCTCGTCAACCAGCAGGCGAGCAAAACGCTGGGCCTTGAGGTGAACTTCGCGATCCTCGGGCGAAATCTGTGGCGAACTCGAGGGAACCGGCGGCGTCTCGGGGGCTAGCTTAGTCTCCGCATCAGCGGTCGGGATGGGCTCTGCGAGCGCGGGCTCCATTTCAGCAACCGCAGACTGAAAGTCGCTGTGGGCGGCGGGGATCATTGCGGGAGCTTCAACCGCAGCGCTGGCGACAGCGACCGAGGTTTCTCCGGACGATGCAGCGGCCGCCGCCATTGCGTGGCCAGTAGCGAACGCGGGAGCATGGGACGCGAAGGGATCGTTGAAAGCGGGCGCCGGATGTGAGAGCGCCTCAGCCACGGGCGCATTGCTACTGTCAGCGTGCGTTGCGGAGGGATCCTTCTGCGCGTGCTTGCGCAGCGAGTTCACCTCGAGCCATGCGCTCGCCGACAGCACGAGCAGATCGAGCGCGCCGGCTTCGAGCAAACCGTCGGTATCGGTTCCGCTGTCGGCGTAAACCAGAGCGGCAACCTTGTCTTTTAAAATCAAGGGGAGAATGCGGGCTTCTCCGTTCGCCGGCGATCCAAATTCCTGCAGGAAATGCGAGTCCAAGTCGGCAACCGGGGCGCTCGCCACCACGCGATCACCGATCGCGCGAGACACGGCTGGAGCGCTTTCGTCGAGAGCGAAATCTTTTAACGCATCGCTATTGGCGAAACCTCGTCCTTGCCATCCCGTGGCATGGCTGCCCTTGACCACAAAGAGCGCGACTCGGGACGCATAACGGGTGCTGGTATCGATCAAGGCGCGAAGAATCTCCCGTTGTGAGGAGCCTAGCTGGATTTCAGCAACGGCCCGCGCCAGTTCTGCCGGAGCGGACGGGGAAGCGGCGCTGTCGCGGGCGGGATCGGCGGGCGCAGGTTGGGCGGCGATCTCTTCCATGACCCGGCGGACAATCTCGCTGCGAAGCTGGGCCGCATGACTGTCCAAGACCTGGCCCACAACTCGCTCCACGATGGGTTCAATTGATTCAATCCAGCCGCGGTCGTTCATGCGTACTCCGTCATGCGCACTCCGTCATGCGTACTCCGACATGCGTACTTCGAGGTAAAACCTCATTTGGGGGGAGAAGGGTGTAGCACCTTCTAACCTTTGATTATAGGGCCGGTTGCGGACGCGCTCGGGACACCTTGGTACTTGCCCTTCTGGGTTACTCGATAATTTCAGTCGTCCCTCCGGGACTTGAATCTCTGTCCCTGCTCTTCCCGGCGCTGAAGCGCCGCGCTATTGGCAGTCGTCCCTCCGGGACTGGAGTCTTTGTTTCCCGCTTTTCCCGGCGCTGAAGCGCAGGGCTATTGGCAGTCGTCCCTTCGGGACTTGAATCTTTGTTTCCCACTTTTCCCGGCGCTGAAGCGCCGGGCTATTGGCAGTCGTCCCTTCGGGACTTGAATCTCTGTCCCTGCTCTTCCCGGCGCTGAAGCGCTGGGCTATTGGCGGCCGTCCCTCGGGACTTGAATCATTTCTTGCACTTCAAAGCGGGTTTCATGCACATCCCAAAAAGGCTGGGCTACGGCCGCTTTAGCAGGGGCGAGTCAAAACAACGCGCGAAAACCACCGGCAGCAAGTACAATAGCAGTGGGGTATGAGTCCGGAGCATTGACGTATCAGTCCGGTGGTCGGAAAAATCTGCATCAAGTTACGAATGAGTACCATCCAACCAATCGTAGAGCAGCCGGTCAGCGAAGAAATGCAGCTGGTCCGGCGGGCCAAGCGCGGCGACGATCAAGCGTTTGAAGAATTGGTGCGGCGCTATGATCGCAACGTTTTCCGCATTGCACAGCACATTACGCAGAACCGCGAGGACGCGGAAGATGTGGTTCAGGAAGCGTTCCTCAAGGCGTATAGCAACCTGGAGAAGTTCCAGGAACAGTCGAAGTTTTACACCTGGCTGGTGCGAATTGCGGTCAACGAAGCCCTGATGAAGTTGCGCCGGAGAAAGCCGGAACGCACGGTTTCTCTGGACGAAGATGTAAAAACCGAAGATGACTCGCTGCCCCGCGAGGTTGCGGATTGGAGCCCCAATCCAGAGCAGATGTACAACCAGGCGGAGTTGCGGGACATTCTAACGCGCACGATTCAGGGATTGCCGTCGGGGTTCCGGACGGTGTTTGTGCTCCGTGACGTGGAAGGCTTGTCGACTGAGGAGACAGCCGATGCGCTGGAGTTGAGCATTCCGGCAGTGAAATCGCGTTTGCTGCGTGCGCGCCTGCAACTGCGCGAGCGGCTGAACCGATTCTTTGAGAAACGGGCGAGTGGAGATGGCGACCAGTGAAGTGTTCTGAATTTCTAAACGAACTGACCAATTACCTCGATGGCGCGCTGGACGCCCAGACCAAGACTGAGCTTGACGAGCACCTGGCGTGGTGCCACAACTGCTACGTCGTCTGCGACACCACGCGCAAGACGATCGAAATCTACCGCAATTCGGAGCTCTACGAGTTACCCGACGATCTGCGCACGCGGCTGACGTCGGCAATCATGACGAAGTGTGCGGCGCACAAGAAGTCCAACCCGCCGACGACGACCTGAGCGACCCCGCTTCTCGCTGCTAATCGCACAATTTCTTCTGCCATCACCTACCGGGAATGTTGTGGTTCCATAAAGGGCCATAAGTGCTTGATTCCGGTGCGCCTATCGGTTCCCTATGAGATGTATCCATTGTTGCACCAGTGGCGCGAACCTTTTCTGCACAGCAGGAATCTAAGTCGTTGGAGCTCATCCTGAATTCAAGGGAAGGGGATGGGACGGTTTTGTCGCGTTAATCCTTGTTGCTTCAATCTTTGTCGCTTTAATCTTTGTCGCTTTAATCTGTGGAGGTTAGTGATGTTATCGAAGTTGGTGGACGCCATGTTTGGATGCCGGCACGCTCGCTACAGTTTTCCGATCACGGTACGCGCCGGTTCACGTCGCAACCCGACGGCGCAGCGCACAGGCACCTATGTGGCTTGCCTGGATTGCGGCAAGGAATTCCGCTACGACTGGCAGGAAATGAGAATCGTCGGTGCGAAGGCCAGAGAGGCCGCGCGCTCCCTGGTTACGAAAGAAGCCGCGTAAAGAGCTGCCAAAGGAAGACCCGCGCTGCTTCCCCGGCAGCGCATTTGGCGGCGTTCGCGGCCAAGAGTGAACATTCTTGGTTATCCCCTGGTGGTTTTTGCCTGCGTACATAGAATTGTTTTCGTGGACCGGGTTCTGGCCATCGGGTTCTGGCCGAGGACAAGGAAATCGCCTTCAACGCGGGTTCGCACCGCACGCGGATTGAAGGCCGCGGGAGCAAATCTGATTCCCTTTTGTCGGATCGTGCCGCGGTCGGCGGTCAGCATCGCCATGGGCGAGCGAGCGCGTGGCCAATCGGGCGCGCTTCTCTCGGGCGCTCCTCGGGAAAATACTGTATCCGCTGTTTTTTCATACAATCTTCACAAATTGCTGTGTTAGATTTGCCCTTCAGATCAAAGACTTAAACACTAACTCAGAATTTCCTGGAGGAAAATGAATTGGGCAAGGACATGGTCCCCAAGAAAATCTTCTTCACCAAAGGTGTGGGAAAACATCGGGAGCGCCTCACTTCATTCGAACTTGCCTTGCGCGACGCGGGGATCGCGGCGCAAAACCTGGTTCGTGTTTCTTCCATCTTTCCGCCCAACTGCAAATTGGTTCCGCGTTCGCAGGGACTGACGTATTTGTCCCCCGGAGAAGTCGTATTTTCGGTGGTGGCGGAAAACTCCACGCACGAACCGCACCGCCTGCTGGCGTCTTCGATTGGCGTCGCCATCCCCGCCGATCGCAACACCTACGGCTATCTGAGCGAGCACCATTCGTTTGGCGAGACCGAAGACGCTGCCGGAGACTACGCCGAGGAACTCGCCGCCGAAATGCTGGCCACTACGCTGAATGTGGAGTTTGATTCGGATCGGTCCTGGGACGAGAAGAAAGAGATCTATCGGATCTCGAATAAGATCGTCCGCACGGCGAATGTCACGCAGTCGGCGGTGGGCGATAAGCGCGGGCTTTGGACTACGGTGATTGCGTCGGCCGTGCTGATCTTTGACTAATTGCGCTGTCTCGCGGAAAGACGCGGCAAGCCGCGTCTCTACTTTGCTGCGATTTGAGTAATTGTCTTCTTGGCGGCTGGCTTCTTCTTCAAGCGCTCCAGAACTGCCGCCACGATCAACGGCAAACCTACCGTAGCATCCACAAAAACTTCGCCAAACTTCCCGCCTTCAGCGGGCGGTACGAACTTGCCCCACGACACCGCCTCGCTGTAAGGACTGCCCGAAAGCCCGCCCCAGTACACCGGCTCCGGACAGATGCGCAGCCCATAGTGATAGCGCTTCAGCGGCAGGTCTTCCCCGCCCCGGCGGTGACGTAATTCTATGAATGGGCCGAACTGTTGCGACCAGTTGCGCGGAACGCCTCCGCCGATGGTAAAGATTCCCAGCCGCTTCTGGGCAAGTAGAGTAGCGGCAAAATGCTCGAGATCTACAAAGGGATCAAAGCGGAAGCGCGCCTTTCCTTCCTTGTCGCGCTCGCGGTTAGTCAGCGCATAATCGAGGCCCAACTCCGAATCCGAGAATGCGGGCACAAACACTGGAACATTTTTTTCATAGGCCGACTTCAGAATGCCGCGCTCATCTTTTGAACGCTTCGCAAGATATGCTCCGATCGCGCGGTTCAGCTTGTACGAGCACATCACTTCGTCCGAGTCCCAGCCGCCAAACACGGCCGCCATCACCCGTTCCACGTCATCAAGGTTCTGCTCAGGTTCGAGCGTGTCATAGACGCGGTTATATCCCGCCTCGTAAAGTTTCTCGTCGCTGAATTCTGGGTTATACCGAAAATGAGCGCGTCCGGTCGCTTCGACCAGCCCATGCGCCATGAGCGCTCCAGTGGAGACAATCGCATTCACGATCCCGCGATCGATCAACTCAGCAATCACCAGACCCTGCTTGGCCACCGTCATCGCCCCAGCCAGCGTCATCACCACGAAGCATTCCTGGTCGCGCGCCATAGCTTCCAGCACGTCGGCAGCTTCGCCAAGCTGGCGACCCGTAAACGCCGTCTTGGACATCGCGCGCACCAGGTCGTCAATAGATCCAATCTTGCCGAGGTCAAGCGGTTTCAGCGGAATCAAACGATCCGCGACCGGATCGTGCAGCTTGCGGTCGATGCCCGCACCTTGGTGGTGTTTCGCTGCGAGGTTGTGTTTCGTGCCCTTTTGCTTCAAGGAAACCTCCCGAATGAATAGCGATTCCTACTGAATGAACACAATTCTTGATGAATCGACGAAACGCTGGAGTAAACGTGGCATTAACGCTCTCTTTGCATAATAATCTCACCGATCTTCGGAGCGCGGCTTCAGTAACCGGTATGAGATCACTGACACGACGATAAAGAGCGGCACGGCGAAAACCAAGAGAATCAGCGCTACCGAGTCTTCATTACCTGGTCTTGCCAGCCGACCACCACCAAGAACGAGCATAAGCGCCGCCATGAGTCCCGCTACAAAGCTGGTGACAACCCGACCCCACCAGCGGACTACCTTCATGAACGACCGGTATACCACGGCAATTTCGTTCTTTCCAACCCAAGTTTGAAGTCGAAACTAATGTACTAGAAGCCACTGGATCGCGCCTTCGATTTCACGCGACTGTAACAATCGCGCGCGCATCGAACAGTTTGTTATCCTAGCTCGGACCCTCGATCACAAATGCCTGATACCTTCACTGTCGCCCTTGTTCAGATGTCGTGCGGCCCCGAGCCCGCCGACAACCTGGCCAAGGCGCTCGACCGCGTTTCAGAAGCGGCGAGAAAAGGGGCCGACGTTGTCTGCCTCCCCGAACTGTTCCAGACACAATATTTCTGCCAACGCGAAGACGCCGCCCTGTTTGATTTAGCCGAGCCAATCCCTGGCGCGACCACGGAGAGACTCGCCGCCGCCGCCCTGAAGAATAAAGTCGTACTGATCGCATCGCTTTTCGAAAAACGCGCCCCCGGCGTGTATCACAACACGGCGGCGATTTTCGATTCGGACGGCAAGCTCAGCGGCATCTATCGCAAGATGCACATTCCCGACGATCCGCTCTACTACGAAAAGTTTTATTTCACGCCCGGCGATCTCGGCTTCAAGGCCTTCGATACCTCCGCTGGAAAACTCGGGACGCTCGTATGCTGGGACCAGTGGTATCCGGAAGGCGCACGGCTCACAGCATTGCAGGGCGCCAGCATTCTGTTCTACCCCACCGCCATCGGATGGCATCCCGCGGAGAAGGCTGAATTCGGCGAGGCGCAACACGACGCCTGGCGCACCATCCAGCGAGCACACGCCATCGCGAACGGCGTTTATATAGGCGTAGTGAATCGCGTCGGCTTCGAAACCGGCAACATCCGCGGCAATTCCGTGCCCGGCAAAGGCCTCGAATTCTGGGGAGGCTCGTTCTTCTGCGACCCCTTTGGCCGCGTGCTTGCGGAAGCTTCGCACGACAAAGAAGAAATTCTGCTGGGCGAAGTCGACCTGCGTCATCTGGAGGACGTTCGCCGCAACTGGCCCTTTCTCCGCGACCGCCGCGTTGACAGCTACGCTTCCATCACCAGTCGCATGATTGACGGAAAATAATCGGACACGATAATGACCAGATTATCCGCAGCGCGCGCCGACACTCCACCCGCTGCGCTGGGATACCGTATGCCGGCCGAGTGGGAAGCGCACGAATCCACATGGCTTGCCTGGCCGCACTTTCGCGGCGACTGGCCGGGGAAATTCGAGCCAATCCCGTGGGTCTATGCGGAGATCGTCCGCAACCTGGCGCGGCATGAGCGGGTGGATCTGATCGTCAACGACGCGAGTTGGGAAAAGCGTGCACGCACGGTGCTGGAAAAGGCGGGCGTGCTTTCCGACACTCTTGGTCACAATATTTGCTTTCATCGGTGGCGCACCGACCGCGTGTGGACGCGCGACTCCGGCTGCATCTTTCTCGCGCCGCCCGCCGATCGTCATGATGATCACGCCGATTCAGGGATAATCGCGCTGCATTTTCGATTTAATGCCTGGGCTAAGTATCCGAATTACAGTCTCGATGAAAAAATTGGAGAGCGCATGGCCGCAGCTGCGGGCGCAAGCGTGGTGCAGCCGTTTAGCAAAAAGCATCGCATCGTGCTGGAAGGGGGATCGATCGATGTCAACGGCCGCGGCACTCTGCTTACTACTGAGGAATGCTTGCTTTCGACTACGCAGCAGCGCAATCCGCAGATGGACCGCGCCGCTTATGAACGGCTGTTCGCCGATTATTTTGGCGTGCAGTCCGTTATATGGCTCGATAGCGGCATCGCCGGCGACGACACTCATGGGCACGTCGATGACATCACGCGCTTCGTCGCTTCCAACACCGTGATCACGATGATCGAGCGGGATGAGCG
>Ga0070761_10002336_pt1 | contig 11657 bp, 5 predicted proteins | sample HubBroMetageREF1_FD_66724 | JGI IMG/M metagenome (GOLD analysis project Ga0070761, IMG submission 66724) | Reference soil microbial communities from the Hubbard Brook experimental Forest, New Hampshire, USA - Hubbard Brook CCASE Soil... | ecosystem: Environmental > Terrestrial > Soil > Temperate...
CGCGTGCTTCGGCTTGATCGTGGTAGCCTGCGCCGCCCTGATCCCCTTCATCGGCACCGATTTCTTCCCGCGCGTGGATGCCGGCCAGATCCGGCTGCACGTGCGCGCGCCCGCCGGCACCCGCATCGAAGAGACCGAAGAATATTTCAAGCAGGTCGAACAAACCATCCGCCAGACCGTGCCCGCAGCCGAGCTATCGGATATCCTCGATAATATCGGACTGCCCTACAGCGGCTACAACATCGCGCTCAGCGACACTGCCACCATCGGCTCGTTCGACGGCGAGATCCTGGTTTCGCTGAAGCCGGATCACGCTTCCACTTGGGGCTACATCCGCGATCTGCGCAACCGCCTCAACCGCCAGTTTCCCGATCTGACATTCTTCTTCCAGCCCGCCGATATCGTGGGCCAGATCCTCAATTTCGGACTACCCGCGCCTATCGACCTGCAGGTCATCGGGCCGCTCTCGAACGCCCCGGCCAACTATGCGCTGGCGCAGCAGATCACCGCGCGCCTGGCCCGCATCCCCGGCGCGGTGGACGTGCACTTGCACCAGGTCGTGGACGCGCCCGAGCTACGCTTCAACGTGGATCGCACTCGCGCCGATCAGCTTGGCCTCACCCAGCAGGACGTGGCCAACAGCCTGCTGATCTCGCTCAGTTCCAACATGCAACTCGCGCCCAATTATTGGATCAATCCGCAGAACGGCGTGGACTATCCCATCGCCGTGCAGACGCCCGAATACCAGATGTCGTCCACCGCCGAGTTGCTGGGTACGCCCGTGCATGCGGGCGGCGCGCTCGCCCAAAACCAATTGCTCACCAACGTGGCGCGTCTGGAGCGCGGCGCCACGCCCTCGGTGGTCAATCACTATAATGTGCAGCCGCTCTTCGATGTCTACGCCAATGTGCAGGATCGCGACCTCGGCAGCGTAGCCACTGAAGTGCATCGCGTGTTGGACGATTTCCGTTCCAAGCTGCCCAAAGGGAGCTTCTTCGAAACGCGCGGCCAGGTCGAAACCATGCGGACGTCGTTTATCGGCTTGGGCGCCGGGATGGTGTTCGCCGTCCTGCTGGTGTATTTCGTGATGGTAGTCAATTTCCAATCCTGGCTGGATCCGTTCATCATACTAATGGCCTTGCCCGGCGCGCTCTCCGGCATCCTGCTGATGCTCTTCGTCACGCAGACGACCATCAATGTTCCCTCGCTGATGGGCGCTATCATGAGCATTGGCGTGGCTACCGCGAATAGCATCTTGCTCGTAAACTTCGCCAACGACGTGCGCGCCTCGGGCGCAGACTCCATTACCGCCGCCCTCGAAGCCGGGTTCACGCGCCTGCGCCCCGTGATTATGACGGCCCTGGCCATGGTCGTGGGCATGCTGCCCATGGCGTTGGGCGTCGGCGAAGGCGGCGAGCAGAACGCCCCGCTGGGCCGCGCTGTCATCGGCGGACTGCTGCTGGCCACCGTCGCGACGCTGTTCTTCGTGCCCGTGGTTTATAGCGTGCTGCGGCGCAATCCGCCAACTTATCTGGAACACGAAGCCGAGGTGGAGGCGTATGATCGTTGATCCTCTGCCCCCGGCTAGCATCACGCCCGCCGCCCGCCCCAAACCGCGCACCGGCCGCCGCGGCCTGCTGATCTTCTTCGCGCTGATCGGCGTGCTGGTGGCCGCCGCGGTCATCGGCGGCATTCTGCCACGCCTCACCCGCCAAAAAGCGCTGCTGGCCGCTGCGGAAACCCAGCAGGAGCAGCGGCCCATGGTGGAAGTGGCCACCGCCCATCCGGCGCCGGCGCGCTCCACGCTCGACCTACCGGGCGACATGCAAGCGCTCGTCGATTCGCCCATTTTCGCGCGCGTGGATGGCTACCTGCGCACGCGTTTAGTCGACTATGGCGACCGCGTCAAGACCGGCCAGCTTCTAGCCGAAATCGATACACCGGAACTCGATCAGCAGATCCGCCAGGCGCGCGCCGCCGTTTCGCAAACGCAATCCACACTCAACGAGGTGAAGGCCGATTTGGATCTTTCCAAAGCCAATCTGAACTTGGCGCGTCTCACGGTCGAGCGCTGGCGGCGATTGGCCGATAAAGGCGTGGTGGCCCGTCAGGAAGCCGACCAGAAGGAAGCCGATTTCGCCGTCAACGAGGCGCAGGTCGCCAAGGCCCAAGCCAGCATCGCGACCACGCAGGAAACCGTGCACGCGAACGAAGCCAATCTGCATCGCCTCGAAGAAATGAAGGCCTTCGCCCGCATCACCGCGCCATTCGATGGCGTCATCACCGCGCGCAACGTGGATATCGGCACGCTCATCAATTCCGGCAACGGCGGGACCGCCCGCGAGTTGTTCCACATTGCGCAAATTCAGGTGCTGCGCATTTTCGTGAACGTGCCGCAGACCAATGTCGCGTCGATGCACCCAGGCCAAACCGCCGAGTTGCGCGTGCAAGAGCTGCCCGGCCAAGTCTTCTCCGCCCGCGTCACGCGCATCGCCAACGCCCTGGACGTCACCTCGCGCGCCATGCTGACGGTGCTCGAAGTTCCCAATCCGCGCGGCGTGCTGATGCCGGGCATGTATGCGCAAGTGCGCTTCTCGACCGGGCGCGCAGAGGCGGCGGTCATCGTTCCCGGTGACGTTCTGATACTGGGCCGCCAAGGTCCGCGCGTGGCCGTCGTGGCGCCGGACCATCGCATCCACCTGCGCGAAATCCGTATCGGCCAGGACTTAGGCTCCGAGATCGAAGTGGTCTCCGGCCTTTCCGCCGGAGAAGTCGTGGTGGCCAATCCGTCCGATGCCGTGCGCGAAAATGCATTAGTGGAGGTTCGGAACATAAGTAAGTAGTGAAGCGCCATTTGCTTCACCGCCATCGCTGGTAATCCACAATCTCCCCCGCGCCAGCCTGCAAAACGGCCACCTTTTGATAGTTCAGGTCCAACAACCGCGACAACTGGTCGCGTTCCGCCTGCGTGCTGTAGGGGCTCATCACCGCTACCACCCGCGCGGCGTCCGGAGGCTCGGCGCAGATCCTCCGCTCCAACTCGGGCCGCAGGACCAGATAATATGCCACCTGATTCGGCGGCGCCACCGCCACGCACGCATCGGCCGGCAAAGGCGCCGCCAACGCCTTGGCTTGCGCCCCGAAGCCGTCTTTCGGAACAGTCGCCAAACGGTAGTCGCTTACCGCCGCTGCCGCAAGAAAAGCCAGCAGCAGCGCGTAGCCTGCCCACGGCCGCGCTCCCGCGCGCAGCCATTCGATGCCACCCGCCGCACAAAGAGCCAGCGCCGGCGCGGCAAACAAGAGCTGCCGCGACGCAAAGAAGTAATTCACCAGCGCGTCGACTAAGATCGGCCCCGCGAGCGCGGCCAGCGCCACCGACGCCAGCAGCCGGCGGTCCCGTACCTTTGCCAGGCCCACCGCCGCGCCCACCAACAACGCGGCGCTGCACACATATCCGCCGCCGGTCAAATCGTGCAGCAATCCTAGCGGAGTGACTTGCCGCCACGAGAAGAAATAGAACGCCATCGTACCGGACGCCTCCTGCGCCTGGCGTTGCAGCCAGTACCACGGGACGAACGACAGCGCCCCGATCGACGCTCCCCTAAGCAGCCGACGCTTAGTCTGCGAACTCGCATCCCGCTCGCCGATCAGCCAGAACAGTCCGCCGAAAACCGGTAGTATGGTCAAGGGCTGCGAGTAAAGCCCCAATGCCACCGACGCGCCATAGAGCGCCACCGCCCCTACGGTGCCCCGTTCGCGTGCGCGCAGCAACAGCAGCAACGAAGCCAACGCGCACAGCAGGCCCTGCGAATAGCCGCGCGCCTCCAGCGCGTAGCGAAACTGCAGCGGCAGGGCCAGAAACGCTGCCGTCGCCCAAGCCGGCGAGCGGACCCCGAACCTTCCGCAAAGAGCCGCGAAGACCACGGCCCCTGCGATGCTGCACAGCGCCGCCGGAATGCGCACTACAAACGGCGACGTCCCGAACAGATCGACGACGACCCGCTGCGCCAGGTACGGCAGCGGCGACGCGCCTGGGTTCATCTGCACCCACCGCAGCAGCGCCCCTACGCTTTGGCGGCCGGCCGCCAGTTGCTGCAACTCGTCGAGCCACAACGGCGCGATCCCCAGCACCGCGAATACCAGCGCCGCGTACGCCGCGATCAGAACCAGCACCGCGTTGGGCAGCGCCTTGGACATGCGAGGCTATCTCTGGTTGGCCTTCAGGACCCTCTTGCGCAGCCGGATGGACAACGGCGTCACTTCCACGAATTCGTCGTCGCGAATAAACTCGATGGACTGCTCTAGGTTCCGAATGCGCGGCGGCACCAGCCGTATAGCTTCGTCCGCCGTGGACGCGCGCATATTGGTGAGCTTCTTTTCCTTCACGATGTTCACATCGAGGTCCGCGGTGCGCGCGTTCTCGCCCACGATCATGCCTTCGTAAACCTCGGTTCCGGGACTGACGAAAATCTCGCCGCGTTCCTGCAGGTTGAAGATGGCGTTACCGGTGGTCTTGCCGGGGCGGTCCGCCACCAGCGAACCGGTGGGCCGCGTGGGGATGTCGCCCTGCCATTCGATGTACCCGTGGAACAGCGAATTCAGAATGGCCGTGCCGCGCGTATCGGTCAGGATCTCGCTACGCAGCCCGATCAGGCCGCGCGAGGGTATGTGAAACTCCAGTCGCACGCGCCCGGAGCCGTGATTCACCATCTTGTTCATCTTGCCCTTGCGGCTGCCAAGTTTCTCGATAACCACGCCGATGAAAGCCTCCGGGCAGTCGATCACCAGCAGTTCCACGGGCTCCTGCACCTTGCCGCCAACGGTGCGCGTGAGGATCTCGGGCTTGCCCACCATCAACTCATAGCTTTCGCGCCGCATCATCTCGATCAGGATGGCCAATTGCAGCTCGCCGCGCCCCATCACCTTGAAGGTATCGTGGCCCAGTTCCTCCACCCGGATGGAGACGTTGGTCAGCAGTTCCTTGTCGAGCCGTTCGCGCAGATTGCGCGAGGTCACGTAGCTGCCTTCCCGGCCGGCGAACGGCGACGTGTTGATGGTGAACGTCATGGCGATGGTGGGCTCGTCGATCTGGACCAAGGGCAGCGGCTGGGGGGTCTCGGCGCTGGTGACGGTTTCACCGATGGTGATGCCTTCCACACCGGCGATAGCCAGCAGGTCGCCGGGCCGGCCCACGGTTTCGTCCACACGCTTCAGTCCTTCGAAAGAGTAGAGCTTCGTGATGCGCGTCGAGTGCTGGGAGCCGTCCAGCTTGCAGATGGCCACCGTGTCGCCGAAATTCAGCGTGCCCTCGAAGACGCGCCCAATCGCCAGCCGCCCCAGATAATCGCTGTAATCCAGATTCGCCACCAGCATTTGCAGCACTGCATCCGGATCGCCCGCGGGCGCCGGGATGTGTTTCACAATGGCGTCGAACAGCGGCTTCAGGTTGGTCGAATCGTCTTCCATGGAAGTCTTAGCCACGCCGGTCTTGGCCACCGTGTAGAGCACCGGGAAATCGAGCTGGTCCTCGGTGGCGTCCAGATCGATGAACAGATCGTAGATCTCGTTCAGCACTTCGGGCACGCGCGCATCCGGCCGGTCGATTTTGTTGATGACCACGATGGGCGGCAACTTGGCTTCGAGGGCCTTCATCAGCACATAGCGGGTCTGCGGCAGCGGCCCCTCGCTGGCGTCCACCAGGAGCATGACGCCGTCGACAATTTTGAGCGCGCGCTCCACCTCGCCGCCGAAATCGCTGTGGCCGGGGGTGTCCACGATGTTGATCTTCACGCCCTGATAGCGGATGCCGGTGATCTTGGCCAGGATGGTGATGCCGCGTTCGCGCTCGAGGGCGTTGGAATCCATGACGCGTTCGACGTGGACTTCGTTCTCGCGGAAGATGCCGCTCTGGTTGAGCATGGCGTCGACCAGGGTGGTCTTGCCATGATCCACGTGGGCGATGATGGCGATGTTGCGAATCGGATGCGTACCGTTGTTCATGGGGTGCGTTTCGGCCTGCTTCGGGGCGAGGGGATCTCTTTATATGATAGCGGAAGCTCGCGCCTCGTTGCGGGGGGCACGCGGTGTGGGGCGTGGGGCGGGCCGATTTTTCCGATTTGTGTAACATTTCGTAACATTTGGTCGCGTGGACTGCGCCCGTTTTTGAGACAGTCGCGAGATGCAACACCTGCCGTTCCCTGAAACTGCCTTACCCTTGCACCCGCCCGGGCGCACCATGCAGAGTTGTGCGGTTTTGTGCGCGGCGGATGGACGCCGCCAATTTGCTTTTCTTCACGAACGAAGCCAATAAGTGTTTTGTTTACTTTTACTTCCAAAAATGACGAAGCCAAATTTCCGGTGGTGGCGAGACATTGGGTGATGCGGGTTTTGGAGTGGGACATAGTCGCGAAAGAGTGCTTTGACGAGCGGGTGGTGTGCAGGGTCGCGCCCCTGGATGGTTAGTGGCTTGCGCGCGAGAAAGATCTCGCGGGAATTTGAGAGCGATGGAACCGGCGACGGGTTTCCAGACCCGCCTGTATCAGCCGGGGCCGGTTCACGCGGACTGCATTGTTTGCCATTTCCGGTTCGGCGGCAACCGCCGCGTCAATGCGGTGCTTAGAAACGGGCCATTTGTACGCCGTCTCGTTCTCCCGGATCTGACTTTCGATTTCAATGGCATGCGAGCGCGCGTAGGCCCAAGCGTTCACCAGGTCCTCGGCACGCAGATGCGGGTAGGCGGCCAGCAGGGCCTGCTCGCTGGCGCCGAGACGCCGAGCCTGCCGAAGAAGAAAAACGGGAATCCGAGTTCGCACGATACACGGTTCACCGCCGCAGACATCGGGCCGGGCGTCGATTCCTGGAAAATCGCGGTCGAGTTCGCGAACCACCCACTTGAGAATCTGCGCCTTCTCGCCGCTAAATCGCACAAGCTCCCCCATGGCATGCCTCTGTTCATTGTCGCCGATGCCTGACGGCATCGCCACGGCGCTTTTTCGGCATCGACCGCCGTTGGTTGAGAGTCTCGCGAAGAAGCCCGAAGGCCCGCCGTGTCGCTCGACACCTCCACTGTTTGACTTCCGCGTCCGGAAGCCGGACAACGCAAGGCCGGACTCGTGGCGGCCTGTTTCGGCGCTGCTTTACCTGAAGGATCTCCGTTTCCAAGGCCTGAAACGTGGCTTGCGACGGCCCAGCCCTAACGTGGGTGCTGGGGAGCCTGTGTCGGTTTTGGCGAGGACGGCTTGTGGGGCGGGCAATTCTGCCTAATGCCACATACTTTTCCCAATGTCGGGAAAGGCAGGGTGGCGGGCTGAACGTCCGCCACAGCGGGGATAAATCCCCGCGCGGGCTCAAGCCCGCCCCCCAGTCCATCCTGACAGACCTGGAGGTCTGCCCCACTGGAATGTTCCCCAAAACGGTTAAGCACCTGCCTAATGTCGTGCCATTCAGCCCGCCAGGGGTTCCGGTGTACAATCGCTAGAGCAATCCGTCGCCAAAATACCAGTTGCGCGGGGAAGGGGAGCCAGTGAGGGTTTGTCCGTCATGCGCGACCGCCGTACCACCGGACAATGAGTTCTGTGGGAAATGCGGCACGCCCGTGGACGGGGCACGAAGCGCCGCCACCGAGACCGTTCACCAGCCGCGCAGTTCCCCTCCCTCTTCCTCCAAGAGCATGGACGAGGGCCGGTTCCCGCCCGGGACATTGCTGGCGCAGCGCTACCGGATCGTGAGCTTGCTTGGCCGCGGCGGCATGGGCGAGGTCTACCGCGCCAACGACTTGCTGCTGGGCCAGACGGTGGCCCTCAAGTTCCTGCCTGCCCAATGGACGTCGCATGAAGCCACGCTCGCGCGGTTCCGCAACGAAGTGCGCATCGCGCGGCAGATCTCACATCCCAATGTCTGCCGCGTGTATGACATCGGCGAAGCCGAGGGATCGACCTATCTGTCGATGGAATACGTGGACGGCGAGGATCTGGCCTCGCTGCTGCGGCGCATCGGACGGCTGCCGCAGGACAAGGCGCTGGAACTCGCCCGCCAGCTATGTGCCGGACTGGCCGCCGCGCACGACAAAGGCGTAGTACACCGGGACCTGAAGCCGGGCAACATCATGCTCGACGGGCAAGGCCGGTTGCGCATCACCGACTTCGGCCTGGCCGGCGTGGCCGGCGAAGTAAAGGACATTCGCAGCGGAACACGCGGATACATGGCGCCGGAGCAGCAATCCGGCCAGGAGGTCACGGCGCGCAGCGACATTTACGCGCTGGGCGTGGTGCTGCACGAGGTGTTCACTGGTAAGCGCCCCTCTGCGGATTCCAGCCACCCGGACATAGCCCCCGAAGTGGATCGCGTGATCCGCCGCTGCTTGGCCGAAGATCCGGCGAAGCGCCCCGCTTCGGCGCTACAAGTTGCGGCCGCACTGCCGGGAGGCGACCCACTGGCGGCCGCGCTGGCGGCAGGGGAAACGCCATCGCCCGAGATGGTCGCTGCTGCGGGAGAAACCGAAGGCCTGCACCCGGCAATCGCGTGGGCCTTGCTGGCAGGCGTCATTGTGTCCGTCGCCGCAACTATTCTGCCGAATGCACAAACCAAGCTCTACCGGCGCGTGCCGCTCGAAAAAACTCCGGAGGTGCTTGCCGAGCGCGCGCGGAATATTCTGCAGAGCGCCGGCTACTCCGAGCCGCCTGTGGATACAGCGATCGGATTCTACGAAGGGGACGACTTTCTACGTTACATTGCGGAGCACGACAAATCCAAGACGCGCTGGGACGACCTGGAGACCGGGGCGTTCGTGTTTTGGTATCGCGGCAGCCCTCGCCCGCTCGCGACCCGGACCTTCATCTCCGATGCGCCCATAGCGGGATTCGTATCGACGGACGACCCGCCGTTGGATGTGTCCGGGATGACGCTGGTCAGACTCAATCCGCTCGGCCGCCTGACTCAGTTCATCGCAGTTCCTCCACAGTTTGAGAAACCGGCAGGCACTGCGCTGGCACCCGACTGGGCGCCGTTGTTCTCCGCCGCGGGGCTCGATCCGTCCCGGTGGTCCCCCGCGCAGCCGGCCTGGACGCCTCCTGTTTATGGCGATGCGCGGGCTGCGTGGACAGGATCGCTGGACGAGCGCCCCAATATCCCGATGCGGATTGAAGCTGCGGCATTCCGGGGCAAGCCCGTCTACCTCGAATTGATCGGCCCTTGGACTCATGCGGAACGGCTGCAGCCGGACCAGCCGACCACCCGCGAACGAGTGGGTCTGGCGTTTGGTATCGTCGTGCTGTTTTCGATGCTGGTGGGCGGCGCTATGCTCGCACGGCGAAACCTGCGCCTGGGCCGGGGGGATCGCCATGGGGCTGCTCGTCTCGCCGCTGCTGTTTTTGCAGTCGGGGCAGCGCCTTACTTTGTCGCGCATCACGTCCCGAATTCCTCCGAATTCGGGCTCTTCATGCAGTTTTTGGTCTGGGGGCTTGCCCGGTGGTGCTTCTTCTGGGTTCTCTATATTGCCTTGGAGCCATATGTGCGCCGCCGCTGGCCTGCCACGCTGGTCTCCTGGAGCCGATTGCTGGCGGGAGGCTTTCGGGACCCACTGGTGGGACGCGACGTGCTTGTGGGTTGTCTCTCCGCGGCGTTTTTGACCGTCCTTTCCAGAGTCGCGTGGTTTGTTCCCGCCTGGCTCGGCGAACCTCCGACGCAACCGCTATCGGGTCCGCAATTGCAGTTTCTGGGCGCGCGACCAATCATTGCCTCCATATTGGGCGGAGTGATCGTTTCGCTTTTTGTCGCGCTTGCGTTTCTGTTTGTCCTGTTTCTTTTTCGGGCCTTGCTGCGCAAGGATTGGGCGGCGGCAATCGCCTTCGTTCTTTTGACCTCGTTCTCCATAGTTTCGCCGGTCTTGTTCGGAGGGGGGAACCAGTCTACGACGGCTGCCGTGGTGAACGGGCTGACCCTCATGATCTTTAATGGAACGGCTGTATTTTTGATAATCCGCCTCGGCTTGCTCGCTGAGGCGGCTTGTCTCTTCTTCCAGTTGAGTCTCTTGGAAAGCTTTCCCCTGACGAGCCAAACGTCTGCATGGTACGCGGACATCGGTCTGGCCGGGATCCTGCTGATGGCCGCGATGGCGTTCTACGGCTTCTACATCTCACTCGGGGGCCGGCAGATTTTCGGTGGCGCGGTGCTCGAGGAGCGATGGAGAACCATTTGAGGCTTTGTCCGTCATGCGCGACCGCCGTACCACCGGACAATGAGTTCTGTGGGAAGTGCGGCGCTCCGCTGAAGGGCCCTCCAAGCTCCGCCACCGAGACCGTCCGCCAGCCGCGCAGCCCCACTCCATTTTCCTCCAAGAACATGGACGAAGGGCGCTTCCCGCCCGGAACCTTGATGGCGCAACGCTACCGGGTAGTGAGTTTGCTCGGCCGTGGCGGCATGGGTGAGGTCTACCGCGCCAACGACCTGCTGCTGGGCCAGACGGTGGCCCTCAAGTTTCTGCCCGCCGAATGGGCATCCCACGAGGCCACGCTCGCGCGATTCCGCAACGAAGTGCGCATCGCGCGGCAGATCTCGCATCCCAACGTCTGCCGCGTGTACGATATCGGCGAAGCAGAAGGCTCGACATATCTATCGATGGAATACGTCGACGGCGAGGATCTGGCCTCGCTGCTGCGGCGCATCGGGCGGCTGGCGAACGACAAGGCGCTGGAGATCGCCCGCCAGCTTTGCGCGGGACTGGCCGCCGCGCACGACAAAGGCGTAATACACCGCGATCTGAAGCCGGGCAACATCATGCTCGACGGGCAGGGACGGTTGCGCATCACCGACTTCGGCCTGGCGGGCGTGGCCGGGGAAGTCAAGGACATTCGCAGCGGCACACGCGGGTACATGGCGCCCGAGCAGCAATCCGGCCAGGAGGTCACGGCGCGCAGCGACATTTACGCGCTGGGCGTGGTTCTGCACGAGGTTTTCACCGGTAAGCGTCCCTCTGCGGATTCGAGTTATCCGGACTTAGCCCCCGAGGTGGATCGCGTGATCCGCCGCTGCTTGGCCGAAGATCCGGCCAAGCGCCCCGCTTCTGCGCTGCAAGTTGCGGCCGCATTGCCAGGAGGCGACCCGCTCGCCGCTGCGCTGGCCGCAGGGGAAACGCCCTCGCCCGAGATGGTCGCCGCGGCCGGAGACACCGATAGCATCTCGGTGCGAACCGTCGGCATCTGCTTAGCGCTGATCCTCGGCGGTCTGGTGGTAGCGGCCGTATTGGGTGGCAAGGCGAATCTGCTCGCGAAGACTCCGTTCCCTATGCCGCCAGCGGTTCTGGAGCAGAAGGCGCAGGATGTGATCCGGAGTCTCGGGTACACCGAGCCGCCCACCGGCCGCGCGTATGGCTTTTCTTACGACGAGGATTATCATCGCTACGCGGAGAAGCAGGAGAAGCGCGCCACTTATCGTGCGCAACTGGTGAATGGTCAGCCGCCTCTGATTTATTTCTGGTATCGCCAGAGCCCGCAATACCTCGAGGCGTTCTCGAATTCGGACGTCCCGTTCGCAGTCTATTCCGTGGTTTCCCCCAGTAATCCGCCGCCGATCCACTCCGGAATGGTCGGCTTGCATCTGGATCCACAGGGCCGCCTGATCGAGTTCAGCGCCGTGCCCCCGCAAGTAGAGGAAAAGCCGGC
>Ga0070761_10002337_pt1 | contig 11657 bp, 5 predicted proteins | sample HubBroMetageREF1_FD_66724 | JGI IMG/M metagenome (GOLD analysis project Ga0070761, IMG submission 66724) | Reference soil microbial communities from the Hubbard Brook experimental Forest, New Hampshire, USA - Hubbard Brook CCASE Soil... | ecosystem: Environmental > Terrestrial > Soil > Temperate...
AGCGACAACCCGTTCGCGGACCTCGGGCCGTTCAGCCTTCAGCGGGAAACCGTTACTCAGGATCGCACGCTGACAAACGCGGGCATTCATTCAGAGATTTCCTATGTGCACGGCATAAACAACGTGAAGGCAGGGATTCTGTACGAACAGACCTTTCTCACCGAGAATGATCAACTCGGAATTGTCGATCCTACTTTCAACGCCCCTTGCCTGGGTCCGAATACGAATCCTGTAACCGATAACTTTTACCCATTCGCCCCTGTGCAGGGGTTCACAAATCCCAGCCAGTGCGCGGCAGCCGGACTGCAGCCGAATGTGGCATCCAATCCCAACGCTCCAGGCAATCCAGCCAACGGGTTCTTGAGCTCGTCCCTATACCCCTTATTCAGTGCGACCTTGCTGCCCTTCGACCTGACGCGTGGAGGAAGTCTGTTCCAAACTGCTACATCATTTCCTCTACACACGGATGTCAAGGAACTGGCGCTGTACTTCCAGGACACGATCTCGTGGAAAAACTGGTCGTTCAATTTGGGGATCCGCGGCGATAAGTATAATGGTCTAACTACCGCCGGGCAGGCCGAACCCCGTCTGGGAGTCGCCTATAACATTAAGCAGACCAACACCGTCCTTCGCGTTTCCTACGCAAGGACTCTTGAATCTCCATTCAACGAAAACCTCGTGCTTTCCAGCATCGGTTGCAGTAACGCTGTCCTAGGGCCACAAGACGGGATCGCCGGAACTGGCCTCCTCGCCTGCACCTCCAATGCTCTCACGCCAATAGCCCCCGGCTTCCGCAACGAATTTCATGCCGGTCTGCAGCAGGCGTTCGGTAAGTATTTCGTTCTCGACGGTGAATACATTTGGAAGTACACGCACAATGCATATGACTTCAGCGTTCTCGGTAACACTCCAATTACCTTCCCGATCGAGTGGGCTCGGTCCAAGATCCCTGGATTCGCTATTCGCGGGTCCGTCCCCGATTTCCATGGTTTGACGGCCTTCATCGTGATGTCCAGCGTGGCCGCACGGTTCTTCACCCCCCAGGTATCAGGAGCCGGGGCAAATCCCTCGACGCCCGTGGGCGCTTTTCGCATTGACCATGACGAACATTTCAACGAGACGACCCACCTGCAGTATCAGCCGTGGAAGAAATACCCATGGGTGGCCTTCAACTGGCGTTATGACAGTGGCCTTGTGGCCGGCGCCACTCCTTGCTTCGGCATCGAAGCATTCAATACCTGCCCAGGCAGTCTGGGCACCACCCCGGCCAATGGCTCCCTCGCTCTCGTAGCATCAAACGTGGGCAGCGTGCCGTTGAGCGCCGACCAGGAATTCGAGGCCGGGTTCACCTGCAACGGCGTGCACGCTACGCCGCCGAGTGCAGCAAATCCTGCCGGTATCCCATTACCCGGCGGCGTGTGCCCCGCTCTGGAGTTCGGATCCACACTGATTTCCGTACCGGCGCCGAATAAGGAAGACGACGACCTCAACCCGCCCCGCATCCGGTCGCGCAATCTGTTTGATCTGGCCGTAGGCCATGACAATCTGTTCCACGGCGATCGTTACAAGTGGAGCGCTCGACTGGAAGTGATCAACCTGACCAACAACTATGTGCTCTACAACTTCCTGTCAACGTTCAGCGGCACCCATTACGTGACACCGCGAACTGTGACGGGAGAGATCGGCTTTCACTTCTAGCGAAAGAAGAACCTAGGATCGTCTTTCGTTGAGTGTATCCAGGCGGCGTGAGCGCGGCCAGGCGGTCCCGCGCTCACGCCGCCGCTGTCCCCGCAGGCGTTCCCCGGGCTTACCCGGTCGAGAGTCCGCAGCAAAAGCCAAATTCCGCGCGTTCTCGTGAGCTTTTGCTGAGGATTGTAACCGAACTCTTACAAAACTTGAGTTGACACTGGTTTGCAACTAGCCTAGACTCTTTTCCCAGTTGATAACGACTTGCAACTAGGAGAACCGTGTTCCGCACCTCTTCCCGCTCTTTTGCCCACACCCTCTCGCTCCTTGCGGCTTTTCTTATTCTAGCTTTCGCCGCTCGCGCCGGAGTTGGCGGCCGCATCTCCGGCAGCGTGAAGGACGCGACTGGCGCCGTGATCCCGAAAGCCACCGTCTCCATCACCAACGCAGAAACCGGCGTGCGGCAGGTCCTCACCACTGACGATAATGGCGCCTTCTCCTTCCTTAACGTCCAAGTCGGTCGCTACAATCTGGAAGCAGTAGCCGACGGCTTCCGGCCGTATCAGCGCACCGGAATCATCCTTGACGCCAACAGCGCATTGACGATTGATGCGGTTCTTGAAGTGGGCACCAGGTCTGACGCCGTCACGGTGGTTGATAACCAGCTCCATGTGGACACCAGCAGCACGCAAATCGGCGAGGTCATCAGCGGCACGCAGATGACCGCCGTGCCGCTGAATGGGCGGAGCTATACCGACCTATTGGCGCTGCAGCCCGGCGTCGCGCCCGTCACTTCCATCACCTCTGACACCGTGCAAGACGTCGGCGCGAGCGTGCTTTCCCCGTCCGGGGATTTGAATCCCGGAACGATTTCGATCAACGGCCAGCGCGAATTTGCCAACGCGTTTATCGTTAATGGCAGCGACGTGGAAGAGGACGTCAACATGGGCGCAGCGATCATTCCCAATCTCGATTCCATCGCCGAGTTTCGCATTCTCACCAGCAACTTCGACGCAGAGTATGGCGAGTTCAGCGGCGGCCAGATTAATGTCGTCACCAAGTCCGGCACCAACGCCTTTCACGGCGATCTTTTCGAGTTCCTGCGCAACACCAGCTTCGATGCGCGCAACTACTTTTCTCCGGCGCGCGGAGCCTTCGATCAAAACCAATTCGGCGGCACAGTCGGTGGCCCTATACACAAGAACAAGATTTTCTTCTTCGCTGATTATCAAGGCACTCGTTCGACGCAAGGCGTGGATACCGGCGAAATTCCCGTGCCGTCCGTGCAGGACCGCACCACGGGCAACTTCTCCGATCTACCGCCGAATTCCAGTGGCTTCAATCCGCTGGGTTTCTGCGGCGTGGCGGCGGGCAGTCTGGAAATACCCTGCGTAGTAAGCGGGCCGAACATTGCGACCACGCTCTCGAGCAAATTGGGATACACCGTCCAGGCCGGCGAGCCCTATTACTTCAGCGGTCCCACGCAGCAGCATCCTGCGGGCGGTGCCTGCGCCAGCAATAATCCGGCAACCGGATGCGTCTTTCCGAACGCCACGGTCCCGACCAGCGCATGGACTGCGCCGGGAAGCAACCTGTTGCAATACATCCCCGCGCCCAACAATTCCGACGGCACGTTTTCCACTTCGGCCTTCAACCAATCGTTGCGCGACGATAAAGGCGCCTACCGGCTCGACGCCAACACGCACTACGGCGTGCTCTCCGCCTACTATTTTCTCGATGACTGGTCGCAGAACAATCCCTACCCGGTCGCGCAAGGCGGCGCGAACGTCCCGGGCTTTAACGCGCTCTACACCGGCCGCGCGCAACTGCTCGACCTGGGCTTCACGAAAACTCTCGGCACCGCCGCCGCGAACGAATTCCATTTCAGTTACCTGCGCAACTTTGTTGACCTCGGCAAACCGGTCGGAGGTGTCGGAGTTAGCCTGGCTTCGCAAGGTTTCGAAGTGGGCCCCGCAACTCCCGGCATCGTGCCGCTCTCGCCGAAAACCGAAGGCGTCGAGAGCGTGGGATTCAACAGCTACACGATCGGCACGAATACCAACGAGCTGAATCAAGTCGGCAACACTTTTCAATGGATCGACAATTTTTCCAAAGTGAACGGAGCGCACACGCTGAAACTCGGGGGGGAATTCCATTACGATCAGGTCAACGTCAACGCCATCGCACAATTCAATGGCAGCTTCTTGTTCTTTGGCACCGAGACGGGCCTGGACTTCGCCGATTTCCTGTTGGGAGTTCCCAGCCAATATAACCAAAGCCAGCTGCAACCTTTTTACGGCCGCAACAAGTATGTCGGCCTCTATGGCCAGGATAGCTGGCGCATCAACAGCAGCCTGACTCTGAATTACGGACTGCGCTGGGACCGCATCGAGCCCTGGTATGAGAAATACAATCAGATCGCCACATTTATTCCCGGCGAACAATCCGTCGTCTTTCCCGGCGCTCCGGCCGGCATTCTTTATCCCACGGATCCGGGTGTTCCGCGCACGCTGGCGCCCCCGGGAAATCGCGATTTTGCGCCGCGCATCGGCCTGGCGTACTCACCGAATGTTGTGGGCGATGGCCTGCTCGCGAAAATACTCGGCGCCCCCGGCAAGACTAGCATCCGCGCCAGCTACGGAATGTTCTATACCGCGATCGAAGCTCTCACCATCGGCGTGATGAGCGCGAACGCGCCCTACGGCACCACGTACACCAGCCCTGCTCCGCCGCTATTCGCCACGCCCTTCATCACTGCGGCGAGCGGCCAGAATCTCGGCCAGACTTTCCCGGTCGCGCTCGCTCCGCTGAATTCCAGTGCGAAAAATCCCGACACAAGCATAGATTGGTCGCAGTTCGAGCCCATCACCGGCCTGCCCAACTACCGAACCAGCAATCGCATCCCTTACACCGAGGAATACATGCTCGCGCTCCAGCGCGGCTTCGGTAACAACACCGTGATCAGTTTGAATTACGTCGGCACTGAGGGCCACAGGCTTCTGGTCATCGAGGAAGCGAACCCGGGCAACCCGGCTCTCTGCTTGTTCCTGAGCAATCCGGCGAATCTCGCGCCGGGACAAACTCCTTGCGGCCCTTTCGGCGAAGACTCGCAGTACATCACCTCCACGGGCCACGTTTATAACGGCACGCGCGGGCCACTGGGCTCGAACTTTGGCAGCAACGCCAATCAGGCGACGATCGGCAACTCCAATTACAACGCATTGCAAGTCACTCTGCGCCACACCTCCAAGCATCTCACCGTGCTCGCCGGTTACACCTTCAGCAAATCAGAGGACCAATCTTCGAACTTGGGCGAAGCGGTCAATCCGCTCGATCCCGCGCTCAGCAAAGCGCTCTCCGCCTTCGATGTGAAACACAACTTCGTCGTCAGCTATAACTACCAGCTCCCCTTCGAGCAGCTCTTCCATGCCGCGAACGGCTGGACGCGCGGCTGGGAACTTTCCGGGATCACCCATTTCAGCAGCGGCCTCCCCGTAACTCTTGTCAACTTCGGCGACAATTCACTGCTGGGGTCTGAGCCCAATGGCATCAATAATTTTGGCGTGGATGAACCGGACTACACCGGCGGAGCTCTTAACCTGAATTCCAATCCGCGCAACGGGCAGCCTTATTTCAATACCGCTGCGTTTACAGAGAACGCCCTGGGCACGCCCGGCACCGCCAAACGGCGATTCTTCTATGGACCTGGGATGGACAACTACGACCTAGCCCTGCTCAAGAACGTGCGCCTCACCGAGGCGAAGTCTCTCCAGTTTCGCCTCGAAGCCTTCAACGCTTTCAACCATGCGCAATTTTTCGGCCCGCAAGCTGTTGACGGAAATATTGACAGCTCCACGTTCGGGAATGTCATCAGCGCAACATCGCCCCGCCTGGTCCAACTGGGATTCAAGTTCTTGTTCTAACGCCGGCCCTTGACGATCGTAGCGCCGCTGTCTTTGTGGGTCCTGGCTTCGGCCACGACATTCGCGCAGAAAAATCATGCCGGCTTCGGCCGCTGAAGTTCAGGTTTTGCGGTTGTCGCACAGCGTCTCCAGCCGCCTGACTCTCCACGCGGATAATTCCTGCTACAATACTTCGTGGAACCGGCCTGCGACGCAGGTGACGTCGCGATGGTCTTTTGAACCAACACTGGATCCCAGGGAGTCCGCGTCGTCCTGCCCTTGTGCACATCCATCGGTTTCGGCCGGTGGATAGCCTGAAAGCAGGCGCAGGGCACCCACCTATTCGTGGGGTTCAGGACCTAGCTGCGCACGGCGAAGTGGACCGCTCCACACCGGCTCGCTACAGATTCGCAATTCATTCGCAGTTCGAAATGAGAAACCTCCAGAATGAAGATTCTCTTTATCGGAGATATTGTCGGCTCGCCCGGACGCAAGATCGTACACGACCGGCTGGCGGACATCCTCACGCAACGTTCCATAGACCTGTGTATCGCCAACGGTGAAAATTCCGCTTCGGGCTTCGGCATTACTCCGCGCCTCGCGGAAGAAATATTCGCGGCAGGGGTGGAAGTCATTACGGGCGGCAATCACATTTGGGACCGCAAGGAGATCATCGATTTTTTTCCGCATGAACCGCGGCTGATCCGCCCGGCGAACTTTCCCAGTGGCTCGCCGGGTAAAGGACATTTCGTCGGCCAAGCTAAGAATGGCGTCGCTTACGCGGTCGTGAATCTCCAGGGCCGCACGTTCATGGCGCCGTTGGAAGATCCCTTCCGCACCGCGGAACGCGAGCTGGCCGCGCTGGCTCCCGATGTGAAAGTGATCATCGTGGACATGCACGCCGAAGCCACTTCCGAAAAACAAGCGATGGGCTGGCATCTCGATGGCAAAGTTTCCGCGGTGCTCGGCACGCACACACACGTCGCAACCGCCGATAATCGCGTGCTGCCCGCCGGCACCGCCTACATCACGGACGTCGGAATGACCGGCCCGCACGATTCCGTGATCGGCATGGAGAAAAAACCCATCGTGCAGCGCTTCCTCGATGCGCTGCCCGCAAAATTCGCGGTTGCCGAAGGCGACGTGCAGATGAACACGGTGCAGATTGACGTGGATGAAACCACGGGCAGGGCCCGCTCAATCGATCGCGTCAATTTCCGCCTCGACTGAATTTGCGCCGCGCATTTGCTTTTGACTTTGCGGTTGAGGTTCTATCGTCCTCGTCGCGTGGAAGGAGATAGATGTGACGAAGCCCATTCTGGTGGTAACCACCCGTTATACGAAGGCGATTGAAGACCGTATCGATCGCGATTACACCGCCCGGCGAAATCCCAACCAGTTTCCTTTCAGCCCGCAGGACCTGCTCTCTGCAGCCGAAGGCGCCGACGCCCTGTTCATCACGCCGGCAGACCGGTTGGACTCCGAGTTTTTCGAGAAAGTCTCGCCCACCATAAAAATTATCGTCACATACTCGGTGGGTTTTGAGCATATCGATCTGGAAGCCGCCGCTCGCAGGAAAATCCCGATCGCCTATACCCCTGGCGTCAACCATGAAGCGACGGCCGACATCGCCATGCTGCTTTTACTTGGTGCTTCGCGTCGTGCGTACGAGGCCCAGGAGCTCGTTCGAACCGGAGCGTGGAAGCCGCTGAGTCCCGACAGGCTCTTGGGATGGCAAGTTGGTGGCAAGATCCTCGCCATTTTCGGAATGGGGCGCGTGGGACAAGCCCTGGCTCGTCGTGCGCGAGGATTCGGAATGAAGATTCACTATTGCAATACTTCTGAGTTGCCTGCGGAAATCGCAGGCGATGCCGTCTTCCACCAAGACCCGTTGGATCTGCTCCGCGTAAGCCAGTTCTTGAGCCTGCACGCCCCGGAAACTCCCGCGACTCACCATTTCTTGAATTCCAAAGCCATAAGCCTTCTGCCTCCCGGCGCGATCGTGGTGAACACCGCCCGCGGCGGGTTGGTGGCCGACGACGACCTCATTGCTGCTCTCAAGAGCGGGCGGATCGCCGCTGCCGGGCTTGATGTATTTGAAGGCGAGCCCAAACTTAATCCGGAATATGTTTCGCTGAAAAACGCATTTCTATTGCCGCATATCGGCAGCGCCACGATCGAAACCCGGACAGCAATGGGCATGCTTGCTCTCGACAATGCGGACGCAGTGCTGAATGGCAGGCCTGCGTTAACCCCGGTCCGGCCCTGATCGCCGCAACAAATAATTCGCGCGCCGGAAAGATTTTTTGGTTCTTCCGCGTTTCCGTCTCGCGATTTTTATTTTTTACAAGCGGAAATATTGAAATTCGTCGCTGTGGAAATCCTGTGAATTGTTTGTGGAGAGCATGACCAGTACTCCAGCAGTTTTCTCTTGCTACCAGCGTCGCGTTTAGGCAGAATCCCGCCTCACGTCTCTGATGAGCATAAGGCACGGGGATTCATTAGAGCTAGCAACGCAGGGCGCGCTGCTGCGTCATCGTACCTGAACCACCAGACCAAAATACACCCGCCGGTATGGGTGGCGTTTTTCCACAGCATTTCCACATCGGTGGAAATTGCGGTAAGGGCTGACTCGCTTCATGAACCTTTGGGATAAGATTCTCCAACATACCGAGCGGCGCGTTAATCCACATAGCTTCGCCACCTGGTTTCGACCCACTCGCTTGGATCGTTCTGAAGACGATCGTCTGACCATTCGCGTTCCCACTCGCCTTTTCTGCAAGCGCCTCACGGAAACTTACGGCGAGTTGCTGAAAGCGGTGCTGGTCGAAATCGGCAAGCCCCAACTGCATTTGGATTTTGTGTGCGCCGAAGCAGAAGCTCCCGTCGCGGCCGCTGCAAATGTGCCCGCGTCTCCGCAAGCCAAGCTGGATTTTGACGCGGTGGCCAATCAGCTCAACCCGCGCTACACCTTCGATTCGTTTATCGTCGGCGCTTCCAACCAGTTCGCGCATGCCGCGGCGCTGGCTGTCGCCGAGCAGCCTTCGAAATCTTACAATCCGCTTTTCCTCTACGGCGGAGTGGGACTGGGCAAGACGCACCTGATGCAGGCCATCGGCCACACGCTCAAACGCAGAAACCCGGCGATGCGCCTTACCTACGTGAGCGCCGAAAAATTTACCAACGAGGTGATATCCTCCATCCGCTTCGAGCGCATGGCCGCCTTCCGCGACCGTTTCCGCAATATGGACGTCCTCATGGTTGACGACATCCAGTTCATCGCCACCCGCGAACGCACTCAGGAAGAATTTTTCCACACTTTCAACGCGCTCTACGATCAGCAGAAACAAATTGTGATTTCTTCCGATTGCCCGCCCAAGGAAATCTCCTCCATCGAAGAGCGTTTGCGCTCGCGCTTCGAGTGGGGCTTGATCGCCGATATTCAGCTGCCCGATCTGGAAACGAAAATCGCCATTCTGCAGAAAAAAGCGGAAAGCGAACGCGTTCAACTTCCCGATGAAGTCGCCGAGTACATCGCCCGCGCGATCAAGTCGAATATTCGCGAGCTCGAAGGCGCGCTCATACGCCTGATGGCCTATGCTTCGCTCACCGGCGCCGAGTTGAACCTCTCCACCGCGCAGCAAGTCCTGAAAAATATTATCGAGACGCAGGAAAAGAAGGTCACCATCGAACAGATTCAGAAGCGCGTGGGCGAAATTTTCGGGCTTCGCGCGCAAGATCTGAATGTCCGCAGCAATTCCCGGCAGATTGTGCTGCCGCGCCAGGTGGCCATGTTCGTCGTGAAGCAGCTCACCTCCGCTTCGCTTCCCGAAATTGGCCGCCAGTTTGGCGGCAAGCATCACACCACCGTGCTGCATTCCATCAACAAGATCGAAACCGAGCGCCAAACCAACAAAGATTTGAACAAGAAAATTAACAGGCTACTCGATTCATTTGGTTAGACTTATCCCTTGGAAATTCTCAATTCTCCCCGCCATCTGTGGATTTTCGTGTGCCCGTACAGAACTTGCCCGGTGTGTGGCCTGTGAATGAGCTGTGAGCTATCTGTGAATCGACTGTGTATCGCTGATAGCCACGCCACGGGCGCCGCGTTTCTTGAAACTTATCCTCGCCGCCGGGCGCCGTTGCACAGCACACTCGCAGCGACAATCGCAGCACACCACTCCACTTGCGGCGTTTTCCGAAGTTTCCACAGATGCGGCGACGGCGGCGGTTTTCTTATATATTTATATACCTAAAGAAAAGCAGTACAGTAGCCGCAGCAAAAATCAGCTCGAAAATTGCGAGGGCCGCCTCAGATGGAATTCAGCGTAAAAAGATCGGACCTGCTCGACGAGCTCGAACTGACACAAGGCGTCGTCGAGCGCAAGACCACCATTCCCATCCTTTCGAATCTTCTGGTGGAAGCGAAAGGCAGCCACCTCACCATCACGGCCACCGATCTGGAGCTCAGCATCCGCACCTCCTGCGACGCCAAGGTAAAAAAAGAAGGCGCCGGCACCATCCCTGCCAAGAAACTTTTCGAGCTGCTACGCTTGTTGCCCGAAGGTGAAGTGAAATTCAAGCTCCTCGAAAATCATTGGGTGCACATCATCAGCGACCGCCGCAATTACAAGCTGGTGGGCATGTCCAAGGATAATTTTCCCGCTCTCCCGGCTTTCCCGCACGCGCTGGTCAAAATTCCCGCCAAGCTCCTCGCGGACGCCATTGCCAAAACCACCTTCGCGATCTCACTCGAAGAATCCCGCTACACGCTGAATGGCGCGCTGCTGGTGCTGAAGCCAGGCTCACTCGCCATGGTGGCAACCGACGGTCATCGCCTCGCGATGGTTGAGACCGATCACAAATTCGAAGGCTTCAGCAACGAGACGCGCGTCCTGGTCCCCAAGAAAGCCATGACCGAAGTGCAGCGTCTGGTCGGCAAATCAGGCGACGATGTCCAGATCGAATTCGGCCAGGATGAGAGCCATCTGTTTTTCCAGGTGGGCCGCCGCCTGCTCACCTCGCGCAAACTCACCGGACAATTTCCGAATTACGAAGCCGTGCTGCCGCGCGACGCCAATAAAACTCTCTCGCTCGAACGAGTGGAATTGCAGGATGCGCTGCGCCGCGTAGCGCAGCTCGCCGACCAGCGCTCCCACGCCGTAAAATTCACGCTCACCACCGAAGGCCTGGAAGTTTCCTCCTCCAGCCCGGAATACGGCGAAGCCAAAGAAATCATCGAAAAAGAATTCAAAGGCGAGACCATCGCGATCGGTTTCAACGCGCAATACCTGCTTGATTTTCTAGCCGCCGCCGCCGACGGCCCCATCAGCTTCGAACTAAAAGACGAACAATCCGCCGGCCAGCTCCGCCCGACAGGCGACGAAACCTCGCGCTACCGCTACGTCGTAATGCCCATGCGCATTTGATCGCCGCGCACTTCCCGCTGTCGGCGATCGCGCTTGAAGCGCTCGAAAAACAAAGTGTAAACGCCTACTTTCGAGCCTTTTCGTGACTCCCACCAGCAGCTCCGAACGAGGGTCGCAAACCACTCGTAAACCACTGAATAGAAAAGCGATAAATTCAATCCCGCCCGGTGGTTTCGCCTTGTGAATATCGCCCAATTTCGCTACAATAGCCCTGTTCGGAATTCCTTCTGAACGGCACTCTATTCGGCCCGAATTTGCCTCTGTTTTTCTTGCCTGCGCCAGGGCAAGAGCAGCCAAATTCGCGCCGGATAATCCCCTTTCCGCAGGGGAAAATTAGAAAGCTCCGCCGCGTCTCCCCGAATTTTTCGGAACGGGACGGGATGGAGCAGCAACCCTTCGAGTTTCGCCGGCGCGTTCGCGCGCCCTCGAAAGTATTCGAACCCAGCTTCGGGTGAGCGAAACCAATGGGCAAGGTAACTCGCCAGGATTTTGGCGAGCAAGTGTCGGGCACATCCGCGCGACCGCCTTCCCGCAGCCTTAATGCTTAGTTTGAAAATTGCATCTGCACGCAATCTGAGGAGAAGCACGACCTATGGCTGAAAAAGATGCTGCGGCCGGAAAAACTGGCGGCCACAAG
>Ga0070761_10002341_pt1 | contig 11643 bp, 6 predicted proteins | sample HubBroMetageREF1_FD_66724 | JGI IMG/M metagenome (GOLD analysis project Ga0070761, IMG submission 66724) | Reference soil microbial communities from the Hubbard Brook experimental Forest, New Hampshire, USA - Hubbard Brook CCASE Soil... | ecosystem: Environmental > Terrestrial > Soil > Temperate...
AACACAGGGCTCATCAAGCCTGGAAACCAGTCGCCGGGCGTGCAGCATCCGTACACGGCGACGGCGGGCAAAACGACCAACTTTCAGATCGGCGTGAGTCTGGCTATCGCCGCGCGCACGCGGGAGCTTCCGGTCGCTACTTTACCTGCCCGACAGCCAGACCGAAGACCGCTTGAAGGCCGCGCAAGGAGCGCGAGCCTACAATGAAAACTCTACGCGGCCAGGCGACGGCGCACGGGCATGGGGCGCCCGGCCTTCAAGTCGAGCCGCACGGGCACGACGATCATCGGGAAGCCGAGCCGCTGGAGCCGCTTCTGGACGATGAAGGCCGTCTCGTTGTGCAACAGCCGATTCCAGAAGGTGTCTTCTTCGAAAATGAGCTGACCCGCGACGAAGAGCGCCCCGGGATATCGGCGCGTAAGCTCGGCGCCGATTTTCTCGAGCTCGACCGCCACCTCGGTTCCGACCGCGAAGGCGCTCGCGGTCGCAAGCTCGAGGGTCTGGGCATAGAGCTCATACTTGAGGAGGCTCTGACGCGTTCGTTGCTCGAGTGCGGCGATCTGATCGACGCCCTTGAACGACTCCGAGTCGACGACCGCAATGCTGATGAAGATGACTCCGCTGAAGTGATGCGGAAACATGCGCAGCAGCGTCAGCAGCGCGTGGCGACCGAGGCCGCTGTAGCCCCCGACGAGGAGAATGGCGACCGGCTTTTTGGGGTCCGGATCCCGCGAGCCGTGATGCTCGAGCAAGCTCCCCGTACCCCCGGTCGCAAAGGACTCCGCATTGGCTCGCACGGCCCCCGCGCCGCCGCCCGCGAGCTGAACCTGCTCGATCGCGTCGGGAGATGGCAGATCGTGATCCAGCCGTCCGAGCGCTCCGGAGACCAAGTTGTAGTGGCGCTTGACCAGAAAGCAGAGAATCACGAGCAGCGCCGTGACGAGCAGCGTGACCCAGCCGCCCTCGGTGAACTTCTCGATGATCGTGATGACCAGGATCGTGGCGCAAAGGACGAGGGCGAGCATGTGACCGAAGAGCGGCTTTACCCACGAAGCATGCTCCTTCCGGTGCTTCATCCAGAAGATCGCCATGCCGAGATTGGAGAGACTGAAGGTCAGAAAGACGTTGATCGAGTACATGACGACGAGCCGATCGACGTCGCCGAACGTGTAGAGGAGCGCCCCAAACGCCGCAAAGGCCATCAGCATGACGCCGTTCTGCATCGAAAGCCGATCGGACAGCGCAGCGAAGCGGTGAGGGAGCCACGAGTCCATCGCCATGTTCGCCATGACTCGCGGACCATCGAGAAAGCCCGCTTGAGCCGCCACGAACAGAAGCGCACCCTCGCTCAAGAGCGAGGCGACGACGAACTGGCTCCCGAAGTGCCACCCGCCAATGCTCCACCCCCCGGCCACGCGCTCGAGCAGGACGGCGTTCATCGTCTTGCCTTCTTCCGGCTGCGCGTGAACCAGGAGATACGAGAGCACGATGCCACCGGCGGTAAGCGCGAGCGACGTCGCCATGAGCCCCATCGTGCGCTTGGCCGTTCGTACGCGCGGCTCGCGCATCATGCCGACGCCGTTCGAGACCGCTTCGATACCCGTGTACGTGCCGCCGCCCATCGAGTAGGCGTGCACGAAAAGCTTCAGTGCGCCGAAGGCTCCGAGGGCGGCTGTCGTTCGAGCCAGGTTCTTGTGTACTTCTTGGGACACCTGCGCGACGTCCCCGATGTGCCCGCCGAGGGAGGCCAGGAGCAGGACGATGTGGCTCACGACGAACAGAGCAAAAATCGGAACCAGGGCTTTGACCGATTCCTTGACGCCCCGGATGTTCAACACCGTGAGAAGCCCGATACCCGCCATCGAAACCGGCATCTTCAAAACGCCGAACGAGGGCGGGAGGAAGCTGAAGATGGCGTCGGCGCCGCTCGCGATCGAAATCGTGATCGTCAGCACGTAGTCGACGAGTAGCGCCGCGCCCGACACGACGCCCACCTTCGGAGACAGCAGCTTCGACGCGACGACGTAACCGCCACCACCCGAGGGAAACTGCTCGATGATGTGGCTGTAGCCGTAGCTGATGATGAAGACGGTGGCCGCCGTCGCGAGTGCCAAATAGAACGCGAGCCCCGTGTGCTCGCCGAGAGCTCGGAAGGCTTCGTCGGGACCGTATGCGGAGGACGACAGCCCGTCCGCACCGAGGCCTACCCAGGCCAGCAACGCGACGAGCGAAAGCTTGTGGAAGGCGTCAGGGTCCTTGACGTTTTTGGGAGGACCGAAAAGAAAAGTTCGAATACGGCTCGGCATGTCTAACGATGGCCCCCGGAGCTCGGAGCGCTCTCCCTGCGGTTCTGGGATCGTCGAGGAAACTGCACTCCTACTGTAATGGCTCGGTGGGTCTGCTGCCGAAGAATATGGCTCGCGCGCACGGGAGCTCCTCCGCCTCTAGGCCGTCAGGAGCATGACGTCGGCCAGCACCTTGCTGAACGCTGCGGGATCCGGCAGCTCGCCCGACTCCGCGAGGTGAGCTTGCCCGAGCAATAGCTCGGCGTAGAGCTTGAGCCGCGGGTCGTCCTTGTTCTCGTGGAAGATCGCCGCGAGCTTCGGAATGAGCGGATGGCCGGGGTTGACCTCAAGCACCGCGCGGATCTTCTTCGGCTCCTGCCCGAGCTGTTTGAGCATTTTCTGCATCCGCGCGCTCATGTCGTGATCGTCGGAGACCAAACAGACGGCCGACGACGTCAGCCGACTGGAAAGTCGCACCTCCTTTATCTCGTCCTGCAGGTGAACGCGCAAGCACGCGAGAAGATCGCCGTATTCGCGGCTCTTGTCCTCCAGCGCCTCGATCTCCTTCTTGCGCTCCTCCTCGGACCCGAGCTTGATCTCGCCGCGCCCGATCGACTTCAGAGGCTTGTCCTTGAACTTGACGTCTTGGCCCAACCAGATCTCGTCGACGGGATCCGAGAAGAGGAGCACCTCGTATCCTTTTTGGACGAACGCCTCGAGCAAGGGCGACTTGGAGACCGCTTCTCTGGTCGCGCCCGTCAGGTAGTAGATGGCGTCTTGCCCCTCCTTCATGCGAAGGACGTACGCGTCGAACGACGTCAACGCGGTCGCGCCGGCCGTCGACTCGGTGACGACGAGGTCGAGGAGCTTGTCCTTGTCCTGGACGTCGAAGCCGAGAAGCCCTTCTTTGAGCACCGGACCGAGCTCCGCCCAGAACTGGAAGTACTCCTTCGAGCTCTCCTTCTTCATCTCCTCGAGCACCGCGAGCACACGCTTGACGAGCTGCTTGCGGATGATCTGGATTTGCCGATCTTTCTGCAGGATCTCGCGCGAGACGTTCAGCGACAGGTCGTGCGAGTCGACCACCCCCTTGATGAAGCGCATGTACTGAGGGAGCAGTTCCTTGCACTCGTCCATGACGAAAACGCGTTTGACGTAGAGCGCGACGCCGCGCTTCATCTCCGGGCTGTAGAGATCGAACGGCGCCTTCGCGGGGATGTAGAGCAGCGCGTACGCTTCGACGGTGCCCTCCATCCGGATCGGAATCGTGCGGAGCGGCTCGGTCCAGTCGTGCGAGATGTGGCGGTAGAACTCCCGGTACTCGCTCTCCGATACTTCGGCTTTGGGGCGATCCCAGATCGCCTTCATCGAATTCAGGGTCTCGTCCTCGAGAACTTTGACCTCGGACGGCTTGTCGTCTTTCTTGCGCCAAGCCGCCATTCGGATCGGATAGGCGACGAAATCCGAATAGCGCTTGATGATGCCCTCGATCACGCGCTCCTCGGTGTAGTCGTGCAGCCCCTGCTCGGCGTCCACCGGCTTGAGATGGAGGGTCACCGTCGTCCCCGGCTGTTCTCGCGCGCCCTCGCCTATCGAGTAGGAGCCGTCGCCCGACGATTCCCACGACGTGGCCACGGTTGTCCCCGCACGCCGCGTCAGGATCTCGATCTTGTCGGCCACCATGAACGCCGAATAGAAGCCCACGCCGAACTGGCCGATGAGGTCCGGCGGCATCTGCTTGCCGCTCGCGCCCTTGACGGCCGAGAGAAACTCCTTGGTTCCCGATTTCGCGATCGTGCCGATGTTCGCGATCACATCGGCCTGCGTCATCCCGACGCCGTTGTCGAGGACCGAGAGCGTGCGCTGCGCCTTGTCGATCACGATCCGAATATGAAGGTCATCCCCCGCACCGAGGTCGGGTGACGTAAGCTGCTCGAAGCGCAGCTTGTCGAGCGCGTCGGAGGCGTTCGAGACGAGTTCGCGCAGAAAGATGTCCTTGTCCGAGTAGAGCGAGTGGACCATGAGGTCCAGGAGCTGCTTGACCTCGGCCTGAAATTCGTGACGTTGTGCGGGCTGGCTCATGTTCGGTGTGCTGTTTCTTGCCCGATTTGCGCGCCGCGTGCCACATGGGCGGACGATGCGTCGTGCGGGACTGGCAGCCGGGGTCGCCGGGCTACTCGCCGTAGCGGTCGCAACGGTCCACTTCGCGAAGAAAAAGGCCGCGCTACGGGTCGACGGGGCGACCGAGACCCCCCCCGTCGCGCTGGTCGCGAAGGCCGCCCAGGCGCTTCCCGCCGCTCCGCCGCGTGCCCCCGAAGCCCCGCCCCTCGCGGGACTCGATCTCCTTCGGATGAGCGCCGACGACGACGCCATGTTCGCGCCCACCGGGCGAGGCAAGGCCAAGCTCACCGTGGACCCGAGCCTGCAAACGACCACCCTGGCGCTGATGCGAGCGCACCACCTACCGGAAGCCGCCGTGGTGCTCATGGATACGTCCAGCGGGCGCGTGCTCGTCTATGCGAGCCACGTCGACCACGGGGACACGCACGACCTCTGCGCCGAGGCGGCCGCTCCGAGCGCCAGTGTGTTCAAGATGGTCACGGCCGCAGCGCTCGTTGAAGACGCTCACCTCGGAGCCGACACCAAGCAGTGTTACTCGGGAGGCGAGCAGCGCATCAGTGCGTTGGATCTCGAGGACAGCCCACAGCGCGACCGCTGGTGCACGACGCTCGCCGGCGCGCTCGGTCGAAGCATCAACACCGTGTTCGCTCGACTGGCCAATGAGCACCTCGCGCCCGCGCAGCTCGAGGCGATGGCGCGACGGTTCGGCTACGGCCAGCCGATCCCGTTCGACGTCCCCGTGCAAGCGAGCGCGCTGCACGTGCCGAGCGAGCCGCTCGGCTTCGCGCGCACGGCGGCCGGATTTTGGAACACGTCGCTCTCGCCGCTCGGTGCGGTCGAGATGAGCGCGATCGTCGCGCGGGGCGGCGAGACCATCCGCCCCAACGTCGTCGAGAGCGTGACCTCGGAGGCGGGCGGCCTCATTTGGTCGGCACCCGAGACCCCGGAGTCGCGCCGCGTCATCGCAAGCGAAACCGCCGCGGAGCTGCAGACCATGATGGCGCGCACGGTGAGCGAAGGGACGAGCTATCGCGCGTTCCACGACGGCGCGGGAAGAGCGTTTTTGCCGGGCATCCCGGTCGGGGGGAAAACCGGGACTTTGACGGACGGCGACACGCAACGCTACTACACGTGGTTCACGGGCTTCGCCCCCCTTCGAGCCGAGGCCGGCGCGGCCCAGGTGGCCATCGCGGCGCTCGTCGTCAACGGGCCCTCGTGGGAGGTCAAGGCCAACGTCCTCGCGCGCGACGTCCTTCGCGCGTACTTCAAGGCCCGGGGTGCCATCGGCGTGACGCTTCCGACCACGACGACGATCGCGCGCCGGCATCGCGGATCCTGAGCCCGAAGCACCCCCCCGGGCACATGGCAGGCCGGACGCCCGGAGCGTCACCCCGAGGCACCCGCGGCGACTACTTGATGTAGAGAATGTCTTCGTAGAGAACCAGGCCCCACTTGTCGCGGGCCACGAGACCCTCGAGCGCGTCGCTCAAATCGCGCACCTCTTTCATCGCCGGCAGGATCGTGCCCGCGAAGGACTTGGCCTCCTCGAGCAGGCCCCCCCCGTGATGCGCGGCGGAGACGCCCTCGAGCGCGTCGATCTTTCCTTCGAGCTTGGCGCTCAGCGTCGAGATGCGCGTGAGGAGGCTCGTGTCGGCGGTCCCGCCGGCGGCTTTGACGGCCGTGGCCGTTTCCGCGAGCTCGCGCAGGTAGCGCAGCACGCCCGGCATGACCATCGTCCGCGCCATGTTGAGGACCAGCTTGGCCTCGACGTTGACGCTCTTGCAGTAGTGCTCGAGGGAGACCTCGTAGCGGCCGTGAAGCTCGCGCGGGGTCAGCACCTTGTACTTGTCGAAGAGCGCGATGACCTCGGGCGCCTGCAAGACGGGGATCGAATCGACCGACGTCTTGAGGTTTGGCAGACCCCGGCGCGCCGCCTCTTCGTGCCACTCGCTCGAGTAGCCGTTGCCGTTGAAGACCACGGGCAAATTCTCCTTCGCGATGGACCCGAGGATGTCTCCCACGGCGGCGTTGAGCGTCTTACCGCCCTTGACGGCCGATTCGATCGTCGTCGCGACGTAGTCGAGGGACTCGGCGACCACCGTGTTGAGGATGATCATCGGACCCGCCACGGACTGACTCGAGCCGACCGCGCGAAACTCGAACCGGTTGCCCGTGAACGCGAAGGGGCTCGTGCGGTTTCGGTCGCCCGGATCCTTCGGGAGCTTGGGTAGGGTGTCGACGCCGATCTCGAGCGTCCCCTTCGACTTCGACGACTTGGCTCCGCCGGCCTTGATCTGCTCGAAGACGTCGGCGAGCTGCTCGCCGAGAAAGACCGACATGATCGCCGGAGGCGCTTCGTTCGCGCCGAGGCGGTGGTCGTTCGACGCGGATGCGACCGAAGCGCGCAGCAGATGACCGAACTTGTGCACGGCGCGGATGACGGCTGCGCAAAAGACGAGAAACTGAGCGTTGTCGTGCGGCGTTTCCCCGGGGTCGAGGAGGTTGCCTTGGGTCGCGTTGCCGAACGAGAAGTTGACGTGCTTGCCCGAGCCGTTGACCCCCGCGAAGGGCTTCTCGTGCAAGAGGCACTCGAGCCCGAATCGCTCGGCCACGCGCTTGAGGATCACCATCACGAGCTGCTGGTGGTCGGTCGCCACGTTTCCGGACTCGAACATCGGCGCCAGCTCGAACTGGCCGGGCGCGACCTCGTTGTGACGAGTCTTGGCCGGAATGCCGAGCTTGAACATCTCGCGCTCGGCGGCGATCATGAACGAGAGGACGCGCTCCGGAATGGCCCCCAGGTAGTGGTCTTCGAACTCCTGGCCCTTCGGGGGCTTGGCGCCGAAGAGCGTCCGGCCGGCGTTGATGAGATCGGGCCGGGCGAGAAAATGGCTCTGCTCGATGAGAAAGTACTCTTGCTCGGCGCCGCAATACGACACGACGTGCGCCGCGTGCTCGTGGCCGAAGAGCTTGAGGATGCGCTGCGCGTGGGTATTGAGCGCCTGCATCGCACGCAGAAGCGGCGTCTTGGTGTCGAGTGCCTCCCCCGTCCACGAGACGAAGGCCGTCGGGATGCAGAGGGTTTTGCCACTCACGGTCTCGAAGAGGTAGGCCGGGCTCGTGACGTCCCAGGCCGTGTATCCGCGCGCCTCGAACGTGGCGCGGATGCCGCCGTTCGGAAAGCTCGACGCATCGGGCTCGCCCTGAACGAGGGTCTTGCCCGAGAACTCCATGATCGCGCCACCTTCGCCGTCGGGCGATAGGAAGCTGTCATGCTTCTCGGCGGTCAGCCCCGTCAGCGGGCTGAACACGTGCGCGTAGTGGGTTGCGCCCCGCGAGATCGCCCAGTCTTTCATGGCCGACGCGACCACGTCGGCGATCTTCGGGTCGAGCAGGTAGCCCGAGTCGATCGTTCGCTTCAGCGATTTGAAGACGTCCTTCGGGAGATGGGCCTTCATCGCCGCGGTGTTGAAGACGTTGGAGCCGAAGATCGCTTGGATCGAACGGTCGGTCATGTAGTTCGAGGGGGCCGTTGCATGATGCCCATTGGTCGAAGCCAAGGCGCCCAGGCGAGAAACAGCGGCAGTCATTGGATGGGGGTCCCTTTCATCGCACGCTGAAATGCGGCGGGACGGGTAGCCTGGCGGCGATCGTGTTTCGCGGATAGCGCGCGAAGATGTCGGGACGGGGTCGAAGGTTGGAATTAGCTCTCCGCTGGAAGTCGGCGCGGAGGGTGAAGAGCCGCCAAGACAGCCAAGCCGCCAAGAGATCGGTCAGAGAGCGGGGACCCCGCGACGCGGGTTGCGCTAACGAGTTCATGACGGACCTCGCTTCGCGCCTCACTGGGCGCATCCAGCTCACCACAGACGGCCACAAGGCGTATCTCGGCGCGGTTGCCGACGCCTTCGGTGCGGACATCGACTACGCGATGCTCGTGAAGCTCTACGGCGAGGTGCCTGCGGGTGCGGCTCGATACAGCCCTCCCCAATGCATCGGCGCGAACCTGACGCCAATCACGGGCGAACCGGACATGGCGCATGTCAGCACGTCCCACGTCGAGCGGCAGAATCTGACCTTGCGCATGTCGATGCACCGGTTCACGCGCTTGACCAACGGCTTCTCAAGGAAAGTTCAGAACTTGGAGTTCGCCGTGACCCTTCACTTCATGCACTACAACTTTTGCCGAGTGCATCAGACCTTGCGCGTCACGCCAGCGATGGCCGGTGGCCTCTCGGATCACGTCTGGGAGCTGAGCGAGCTAATCGCGCTCGTGCCGAAGCCGGTCGCGAAGGCTTGGGGGAGCGTGAAGCGCGCCAACGCCGCGACCGCATGGCGCTGCCCATTGCGCAGCACTCGGTTGCGTTTCAGCATGTGCGCATGAAAAACTCGTCCTGGATCGCGCTTACCCTCGCCGCCATCTTCGTCGGCGTGCTCAGTGCAGGGTGCGGCTGCCATGCAGACTGCATCCAACCAGGCGGCGTCTCAGGGCCAGGTTCCGGCTCATCTGACGCCGGGGACGCTGGCGAGCAGTAGGCCGAACTCAAACTGACCCACTACCAGCCCACTTGCATCGCAGGCAATCGCGCCGGCCCCGCTCGTTGCGTGGAACAAGAAGTTCAGAAGTTCAGGAAGTATGAGGATGGATGGGGCCGAGTCACCCTTCCTGACCTTCGTGATCTTTCAGTGAGCTCTCTCCCAATTTGCGTGATTCGACCCTCCCTTCGACCCCGCCGGTCATGTTGCAGGGCATGCCGCAACCGCCGCAATTGGCGACGTTGGTGTTCGTGTCGATCTCGCAGCCGTTGGCCGCGCTCTTGTCGCAGTCCGCGTATCCAGTGGCGCACATCCGCGCACATCATGATGGCGCAGCTCGAAGCCGTGCACGACGTGCAGGGCATCGGCGACGCCCTGCGATCGCTTCGGCCTGCCGCCGATGCAGATCCTGCAGCCTACCCGCTCCAGACGTAGACCGGCCACGTCCCTCGCCGGACGGTTACCTCTGCACTGCGGGCACCCGGACGTCACCCGAGACCCTTCCGCAGGCCCGTGCGTCCTTTCGCTCGCCGAGCCACTAGGCGCGCTCCACGTCCAAGCGCGATCGCTCGCCGTGCAGATCGCGCTCTCCTCCTACAGGAGGCAGGCGCCGGCTATGCACATGGGCTGCTCCCCAGCGTCAGGCGGAGTACAGACGTTGTCACACGTGCCGCAGTTATTGGGGTCGGTCTGCTCATTGACACAGGCCGTGCCGCAAAGGGTTGGTGTCGTGCCGGGGCAGCAGGTGGTGCCGTTGCAGGCCACACCGCCCGGGCACGAGCCGCAACTGACCATGCCGCCGCAGCCGTCCGGGACCGTGCCGCAGTTGTCTCCCGCCGGGCAACTGGTGATCGGAGTGCAGCCGCAGACGTTCGCCGTGCCGCCCCCGCCGCACGTCTGAGGGGCGGTACACGAGCCGCAACTGACCATGCCGCCGCAGCCGTCCGGGACCGTGCCGCAGTTGTCTCCCGCAGGGCAACTGGTGATCGGAGTGCAGCCGCAGACGTTCCCAACGCATGTCTGAGGGGCGGTACACGAGCCGCAACTGACCATGCCGCCGCAGCCGTTCGAGACCGTGCCGCAGTTGTCTCCCGCCGGGCAACTGGTGATCGGAGCGCAGCCGCAGACGTTCGCCGTGCCGCCCCCACCGCACGTCTGAGGGGCGGTACACGAGCCGCAACTGACCATGCCGCCGCAGCCGTCCGAGACCGTGCCGCAGTTGTCTCCCGCCGGGCAACTGGTGATCGGAATGCAGCACACGCCGTTGATGCAGGGCTCACCGGCCGGACATGCGTCGCCGCAGGTGCCGCAGTTCTTCGGATCGCTCGACAACGTCGTGCACACGCTACCGCAAAGGTTTGGTGGGCCGGTGGTGGGGCAGGCGCACGCGCCGGCGGTGCACACCTGAGCCGCAGGACAGCAGACGCCACCGCAAGACGGTTGCCCCGTGCTGCAGCTGGTCACACATGCGCCACCCGTGCAACTTGCGGTCGTGTTCGGAGCGGTCGTCGTGCACGTCGTCGGCGCTCCCCACATCCCGACCGCGCTGCACGCCTGGACCGTCGTGGTGCTCGCGCACATCGTCGTGTTGGGCACGCACATGCCGCTGCAGGCACCCGGCGGCGTATTCACGGTGCCGAGGCACGCGTCTGTGCACGGGGTCGTGGCCTCGGTCCACATCCCGCCCGTGCTGCACGTTTCGAGGTGCGTGTCGCTGGCGCACGCCACCGCGCCCGGTGAACAGACGCCCGTACACTTCCCCCCCACACAAGCCTGGTTCGTGCAGACGTTGCCGCAAGCGCCGCAGTTACTGACGGTGGTGATATTGGTCTCACAACCGTTGCTCGCGTTGTCGTCGCAATTGGCAAAATCCGGGGAGCAACTGGTCACCGTGCAAGCCGAGAAGGTGCACGCCTCTACTGCGTGATTCGTGCTGCAGACAGCACCGCAGCTGCCGCAGTTGTTCGTGTCGTTGGCCGTATTCACGCAGCTATCGGTGCAAGGCGTGGTGAAGGGGACATTAGGGCACGCGGCGATGCACGTGTTGTTCGTGGAGCAAGCCAGCGTGCCGTTCGTAGGCTGCGCAACGGCACACGGGACGCAGCTATTGTTGCATTGCAGCGTATTTTGGGGGCAAGACGTACACATCCCGTTCATGCACGCTTGGAGCATGCCACTTGGGCCCGTGGCACACGCTTTGCCACAGGCGCCGCAGTTGGTTGACGAAGTGTTGATATCGATTTCGCACCCGTTGCTGGGGTTTTTGTCGCAATCGGCAAACCCTGCGTTACACCCGTCGATCTGGCACAGCGACGCGACGCAAGTCTCCGTCGCGTTTTCCGTGCTACACGCGTGAGCGCAACCCCCGCAATTGTTCGGGTCGTCGGTGGTGTTGGTCTCGCAGCCGTCGCTCGCCTTGCCGTCGCAGTCTCCCCATCCCGTAAAGCACGCTGTGACGACGCAATTCGCCGCGGTGCACGACTCTTCGGCGTGGTTGTTGCTGCACGCCTGACCGCAACCGCCGCAATTGCCGGGGTCGCTCATCGTGTTCACGCATGTTCCGCTCGGAGTCTCCATGGGGCACAAGATCAGCGTGCCGCAGTTCTTGCCGCAGGTCGGCTTTGCGCCTTGGCAGGTCGCGGTTCCCCCGAGGGGCGGCTGACATACCCCGCAGCTCGTCCCGCACGAGCTTGTCGATGTGGAG
>Ga0070761_10002343_pt1 | contig 11636 bp, 12 predicted proteins | sample HubBroMetageREF1_FD_66724 | JGI IMG/M metagenome (GOLD analysis project Ga0070761, IMG submission 66724) | Reference soil microbial communities from the Hubbard Brook experimental Forest, New Hampshire, USA - Hubbard Brook CCASE Soil... | ecosystem: Environmental > Terrestrial > Soil >...
TGGACCGCTCCCATTTTCTGTCACAGGCGAGGTTAGAGGTTTGGGGCAGTGTAAGTCCTTTCGTCCTCTGTTGACGCGGGTTTCGCGCACTCCAGAGGCTCGATCAAGAGACTCTGGAGTGCGCGCCCCAGCGATGTACTCGCTTTTTCTCTGTGCAACGCCGCGAACGCCGATGGCGTCCGATCCGCCAGCGAACTGTGCGGACGCTCGCGGTTGTAATGCTCGCGGAACTTCGCCAGCTTCCGCCGCGCATCTTCCAGCGATGCGAACCACTCTACATTCAAACACTCGTCTCGCAGGCGGCCATTGAAGCTCTCGATGAATCCGTTCTCCACCGGTCGGCCTGGCCGAATAAAACACAGTTGTACTTCGTGGCTCATCGCCCAAGCTTCCAGCGCACGACTGCAGAACTCGCTGCCATTGTCCACCCTGATGCTTTCCGGCAAACAACCTCGCTCCTGATTCGTCGCGTCTAGCGCTTGCGCCACTTTCATTCCCGTCATCGAACGATCTGCTTCCAACCCAACGCACTCCCGCGTGAACTGGTCCACCACCGTCAGGATGCGAAACGAACGCCCGTCTGCCAACTTATCGCTTACAAAATCCATGCTCCAACAATGGTTCGGCCGCGAGGCTACTCCCGCCGACACCGGCCGTCGTCGCGCCATCTTCCGTCGCTGCTTGGTGCGCACGATCAAACCTTCCTCTCGATACAGCCGGTAGATACGCTTCGCGTTCACGTGCCAGCCCTCCCGCCGCAACAACACCGTCAATCGCCGATAGCCGTAGCGCACATGCATACCGGCCAAAGCTCGCAAGCGATGTTGCAACACTTCATCGAACACCTTCCGGCTCTCATACCGCAGCGTCCCGATCGCCAGCTTCACGATCCGCGCCGCGTGCCGCTCGCTGATTCGATAGGCCTCCTGCGCCCAGCGCGCCAACTTCCGACGCGCACGAGGCCTTACAGCTTTTTTGACACGATCTCCTGCAGGATCTGCCGGTCCAGACTCAAGTCCGCCACTAACCGCTTTAGCCGTCCCACCTCATCCCGCAACTGCCGCAGCTCACGCAGTTCGCTCACTCCCACCCCGGTATACTTCCGTTTCCAGAGATAGTAAGTCGCTTGGCTGATCCCGACCTTGCGGCAAACATCGTCCACGCGCGCCCCCGCTTCCACTTGTCGCAAAACAGCAACAATCTGCTCTTCCGTGTGACCACTCTTGGGCATCGTCCTCGTCTCCTTGTCCGGACTCCTGCCCCAGCTTACCTCTAATCTCCTCTGTGTCAGTTTTTGGGTTTTGGGTCACACTGTTCAAGGCTTTCGACGCCTAGCAGAGCATTCCCAATCGCTTCTTAAAACTCCCGTGACCACCGCCGTAGGGCGTTCACTGATTGGCGCTAAATCCCCGTTACGCCCATCGACCGGTCAGAACGTGTAAGCCTGTTCTCAATAGATATGCTTCTAGGGGATAATAGCGGGTTCGAGCAAGAATCGAGGACGTAAGGTGTGACGCGGGTCTGTAATTGGTGGTGGTTATGACGGCGACGGACAAGAAGTTGCGACTGAACAGAAGTGAAGGCTTACTACTAGGATCAGACGGGCAGGTCATCCGCAAACTCTTTGACAGTGAGATGGCGGGAATCTCCATAGCGGACACTTTCCAGCCGGGATACGCTGACGACCACGTAGAAGAAATGGTCTACGGTGAACAGGAAGTTGAGCGAATGACGGCTTTGATGCGTGATCATGAGAAAACGCTTGAGGCGTTTACCTCATGGTGGAAAACTGCCACCTACGAACAACGTCTGGTAGTAGTAAAGAGGTACTACGACATTCTATTCCCGCATATTAGGGCAGAGAAGGCACCCGCTGAAGATGTATTTAATTTTGCCGACATCAGTTCAGATTGGTTCCTAATGGCTGCGCTATCACAGTCAGAAACTCGATTGCGAGGTGCCGAACAGGAGAGGAAATGACGACGATGGATAGAAGGTTGTGGACGGTAACTGTCGTAACATCCCCCTTTTCATTCATTGACCCCGTACCAAACTTCAACATCAGCCGTTGGGCCAGCCCCCGTTTTCCACAGGTTGGTTTCGCCCAATGGTCACCCATCACCGACGCCAGCCTCAAGAAGGGAATATAAGCTGAGCAGTCGCTAAGCGAAGAGGCTGCAGGTCCGCTCCGAGGATCCTGGCACACTCGAAGACAGACACTTGTTCCCGGTTGACGCGGCGGTTCGGCCTGGCGTTGATCGGGTATTTTTGTTTCTAGAGGACACAAGATCAGTTTCTAGAGGGCACAAGATCGATGGATGCCGCGGATGCAGCAAGTTCTTTGCTGATTGTCGAGACCTCGGAATGGTTTGACTGGCTGCGAAAGCAATTGCCGCTGGGAGGGATCGGTCTCCCCAACGAGGAGACTGCGGTGTTGTTCATCGAGCGCGCTCTCCACTCGGCAGATCGAGCGCGGGGTATCTGTCGCCACCTGCCGGACGCCTTGCGGTACAAACTCATCCGGGCATCCATCGTCTATCAATGCTGGGAGAAGCAAAAGGAGAACACCGAGACCGCGGGTTGGAACCGAGGACCGAGCGCCTTGCCTGCGGTCATCGCCGTTTCTTATGCCAGTTTAGTGGGCGCAAGCGGAAGACATCATCTCGTCAATGCCAGCGACGGGTTCCAATATGTAATCACGCTGCCGAGCCGGCGTTGGAGTGAGACTCTGCCGGCCACGGAAATGATCTGCAATCGGCTGGCGATCCTGTTCGGCCTTGGCGCACCCAGCGGCGCCGTGGTCACCGTTGATGCGAAACTCCTGCGGCTGGCCGATGCCAACTGCGCGGAGCGGCCGGAGCCCAAGCGTCGCGGGAGCGAATTCTGCTGCGGATTTCGCTATCTGGGCACGGAGCAGGCCGCTGAAGGTCCGCCGGTCGTTCCCTGGCCGCGCGCGTGCCTCAAGCAGCTGCGCGGCGCTCTCGTCTTTGACATCTGGACGCTAAATTCTGCACCTAGAGGGTTTCTGCGAATCTCAAAGGCGCGTTCCGGACAGGAAGTAATTCTCGTTGACCACAGCCACTGCCTTACCGAGTCAAATTGGAATCACTTCGAGGATTCCACCGTTCATTCCTGCCCCGCTCCACAGTGGGCCTCGGGAACGGTGAAGTCTTTGGACGAGCTCTGGCCGTGGGTGCATAGAGCGTCCATGATGGACCTGAATCCGATCTGGGAGACTTTCGCCCAGATGCCACCTCAGTGGTACGGACACAGGAGAGCTTTTGTCGCCAGTGTGATCGAGAAGCTCTCGGCTCGACGGAGCGATCTAATCCGAGCCATCCAGCTCTTAGCGCGAAATGGATATTTTCCAGGCGCCCGGATTCCGCCCCAGGAAAGCGGCTCGGGTATTGACACAGGAATGTTAGGCGATAGCGCAGAAGCATAACAGGCAATGCGCCGGGGCTCCATCTCATAGGCGGCATGGCCTACCTTATGCGTCAGCCAGACCGAGGCTCGCCCACTCTTCGGGCTTTCGAAGGGTGGGCACCACGAACCTCGCCCGCGCAGCCAATTCTTCGGGAACGTTGACCCTGATGACCATGACAAGCCCCAGCATGAAGCGGAGGCAATTTTCGCTGCCTTTCGATAACAGCTCGGTTTATCGAGGTTTACCGGGCATCGACTTTTGACGCCCACTTTTCCCCCTGTTAAACTAATGGTCTGTCTTAATAATTCAACCAGCCCACCGTCATAATCAGAAGGGAAATTCGTGCGCGCAGAAACCCGCCATCAACTCAAGCAGGATGCCTTCAGCCGGGTCACCATTGACGCTGCCGAGAAAACGGCGCATTGGACGGTTGAACATCGCTCGACTGTCACCATTTCCGTCGTAGCCGCCGTCGTCGTCCTCGCCGCCGTGATTGGGGGATGGTATTACCTGAGCGCCCAGGACGAAAAGGCCAGCGCCGACCTCGCGGTCGCCGTGCGCACCATGAGCACCCAACTGCGTCCGGCGGGCGCGCCCGAACAGCCCGACTTCCCGACTTTCACCTCCGCCAAAGAGCGCGCGCAGGCTGCGCAGAAACAGTTTCAGGCGATTGTGGACAAGTATCCGCACACCCGCACTGCCGATATGGCGCATTATTTTGTAGGAGTGACCGCGGCTGACTTGTCAGACAACGCCGCCGCCGAACGCAATTTTAAGGAAGTGGCGTCCGTCGGCAACCACGAAGTATCGTCCGTCGCCAAGTCGGCCCTGGCCTCGCTCTACGCTCAGACCAACCGCGTAAAAGAAGCCGTCGCGCTCTACCAGGAACTGATCAACAAGCCGACCGCCTCGGTCAGCAAGGTATCCGCGCAGTTGCAGTTGGCCGAGATCTACCAGAACTCCAATCAGCCGCTCGACGCCAAGCGGCTCTATGAGCAGGTCAAGAAAGAAAATCCCAGCACCGAAGCCGGCCAGATCGCCACGGAAAAATTGTCGGCACTGAAATAACCGAGACTTCCGCTCCGGTTCGTTAGCTGCCATTTCCCTTTTTCCGCGCGTTGAGTACCATGTTGTCCAGGTCTCAAACTCCACCACTGGACCTTCACGGTACACATTCTTCATGGCAGACATCACACTCCGCGTCAACGGCAGTGAAAGGAAAGTCAGCGTCTCTTCGGAGACACCTCTTCTCTGGGTTCTCCGCGATACTCTGGAACTTACCGGAACGAAATTCGGATGCGGGGCCGGATTGTGCGGCGCCTGCACGGTGCACGTCGAGGGCAATCCGATTCGCTCCTGTTCAACTCCAGTTGAACAGGTCGCGGGTAAGAGCGTCACGACGATCGAAGGTCTGGCCGCCAGCAATGGCCTTGCGGCTGGACAGTTGCATATTCTGCAAGCCATGTGGATCGCGGAAGAAGTCCCGCAATGCGGCTACTGCCAGACCGGGCAAATCATGTCGGCCGCGGCGCTGCTCGCGAAAACGCCACAGCCCACTGACGATCAGATCACCGCGGCGATGAATGGCAACCTCTGCCGTTGCGGAACCTACGAACGAATTCGCAGGGCGATCCATTCGGCAGCAGACGCAGCCAGCCATGCGCGAAAAGAAACCGCTGGAGGCGCGCGATGAGTCCGCTCTCTCGACGTGAATTTGTCGCCGCCGGAGTCGCCGCCGGAGCTGGCCTGGTGATCGGCTTCTATCTGCCGCACAAGAATTCGAGTGCGGAAGTCTTCTCGCCCAACGCGTATCTGCGCATCACGCCCGACAACAAAGTTACGATCGTGGTGGCGCGCTCCGAGATGGGACAGGGCGTGCGCACCGCGCTGCCCATGATTCTCGCCGAGGAACTGGAAGCCGACTGGAAGCAGATCGAAATCGAGCAGGCCGGAGCCAGCACGCTGTTCGGCGACCAGACCACGGGAGGAAGCGCGAGCATCCGCACCACTTGGGATCCCATGCGCAAAGCCGGCGCCGCAGCGCGCGAGATGCTAATTTCGGCTGCAGCGTTAACGTGGAATGTTGCACGTTCCTCGTGCACCGCAGAGAGCAGCCACATCAAGCACGCTGCGACCAACCGAAGTTTGGGTTATGGAGAGCTTGTCGGCAAGGCGGCGACTCTGCCGATTCCGACCGACGTTCCGCTCAAGCAGAGCAAAGATTACAAAATTGTCGGACAACGCCTGCCCCGCGTCGACTCGCCGGCAAAGGTGAAGGGCGAAGCGATTTTTGGCATCGACTTCCGCATGCCAGGGATGAAATTTGCGGTTTTGTCACGCTGCCCTACGATTGGCGGAAAAGTGTCGGGCTTCGACGACAAGGACTCGAAAAAAATCTCTGGCGTGAGCTACGTTGGCAAGATCGGCGACGCTGCCGTCGCCGTGGTTGCCGACAGTGTTTGGGGAGCAATGGAAGGCCGCCGCGTGCTCAACGTCGCCTGGGACGATGGCCCGAACAAAGACCTGAATACCGCGGCGGTCATGGCGTCGCTCAAGCAGGGCGCGTCCAAGAAGAGTGCGAGTTTGTACTCGGCTGGCGATGCCGCCAAAGCTTCAGGACGGCGCATCTCCGCCGAATATACCTTGCCGTTTATGGCACACGCGCCCATGGAACCGGGCAACTGCACGGCGCACTATCAGGGAACGAAGTGCGAACTGTGGGCGCCGACGCAGGTGCCGCAGGATTGCCGCGACTCAGTGGCGCAGGCCATCGGTCTCGATCCCGACCAAGTCAAAGTCAACGTGACGCTGATGGGCGGAGGCTTTGGCCGCCGCCTGGAGCACGACTATGCGGTGGAAGCAGGGCTGGTGTCGAAGGCGATCAACGCTCCGGTCAAAGTGATTTGGACGCGTGAAGATGACATGCGCTTCTCGACTTATCGCCCGGCGAGCCTGCATCAACTCGGCGCCGTGGTTGATAGCTCTGGCTTTCCCGTCGCGCTCACGCATCGCATCATCGCCCCGTCGATCAGCGGACAGAAGGGACAGCCCGGTCCGAATGGAGTCGATCCCGATCTTCCCGATGAAGCTGGACCGGTGTATGGCATCGCCAACTACTCGCTTGAATACGTGATGACGGAAACTCCGGTGCCGCTGGGCTGGATGCGTTCGGTCTACGCATTGCAAGCGGCTTTTGCGCTGGAGAGTTTCGTTGATGAACTCGCGGTTGCAGCGGGCAAAGATCCGCTGCAGTACCGGCTGAAACTTCTGGCGAAAGACCAGGACCTGGCATACTTCACGACGACATGGAAAACCGCCCGCATGCGTGGCGTGTTGCAACTGGCCGCCGAGAAAGCGGGGTGGGATAAGCCGCTTCCCGCGGGGCGCTATCGCGGCGTTGCCTGCTTCGGCTGCTTCGCTTCGTACATGGCCGAAGTGGTCGAGATCACCATGGAGAATGATCAGCCGCACGTGCATCGCGTGCTCGCGGTCGTTGACTGCGGGCAGGTCGTGAATCCGAGCATTCTCGAGCAGCAGATTCAGGGTGGAATCGTCTACGGACTCGCCAACGCCTTGCGCGCGAAGATCACTATTGAGAAGGGACGCGTCGTGCAGGGCAACTTTGACGACTACGCTCCGCTGCGCATGAACGAAACGCCGGCGGTGGAAGTTTACGCGGTTCCAAGCGCGGAGGTTCCGACAGGAATTGGCGAGCCGTCGGTGCCACCCCTCGCTCCCGCGCTGTGCAATGCAATTTATGCGGCCACCAAGAAACGAATTCGCGCGCTGCCAATTCTCAGCTAGTGAAGCGGTCCTGTCATCCTGAGCGAAGCGAAGGACCTGTGCAATCGGCCGAAACTTGCATAGGTCCTTCGCTTCCGCTCAGGATGACAAGTTCTTAGAGGAGGACTCCATGAGTCGGAAGTTGATCGCTGTGTGTTTATTTCTGGCTTCGGCAGTGTTCGCGCGGGCTCAGAGCACAACGCTGTCGTCGGTTCCGGCCGCGCGGCTGGCACATATTCGCCACGGCATCAACCTGAGCGGATGGTTTGCGCAGGTTTACGACCCCAAGGGATACACCAAAGAGCATCTCCAGACCTGGACCACGGCGTCCGACATCGCGCTGATCAAGTCCATGGGTTTCGATCATGTGCGCCTGAGTGTGAACCCGCAGGCCTTCATGGACGCGGGCCGGCGAGGTGCCAAAGACGAATATTTTGGCTATCTCGACGCCGCCATGAAAATGGTTCTCGATGCGGAGCTCGCGGTCGAACTCGACATGCATCCCGACTCCGACTTCAAGGCGCGGCTGGCCAAGGAAGACGACTTCGTCGAGCGCTACGCCGATTTCTGGCGCACGGTGGCGCAGCGCTATTCTTCGTGGGACCAGGACCGGGTATTTTTCGAGATTCTCAACGAACCGGAAATGCGCGACGCCTACCGCTGGTATGGAGTGGAAAATAAGATAGCGGTTGCGATCCGCCAGGCCGCGCCGGGAAACACGATTATTGCCGCGGGGGCGCGCTGGGATGACGACGATGACATGGTTTTTCTGGAGCCGTTGCGCGATCCCAACGTGATTTACGTTTTCCATTTTTATGAGCCGCACATTTTCACTCATCAGGGCGCGACTTGGGGAGCGTATTACTGGCATTGGCTGAAGGGATTGCATTATCCGTCGAATCCGGAAAATGCCGCACAGGTTGCCGCCGCCGTTCCTGAGGCCGCGGAGCGTCTGCAGGTGATTCGTTACGGTCAGGACCATTGGGATGCAGCGCGCGTCGAAGCCGAGATCAATCAAGCGGCCGAGTGGGCCAAGCAGCGCAACGTGCCGGTGATCTGCAACGAGTTCGGAGTTCACCGTCCGGATGCCGATCCGCCGGACCGCGCACGGTGGATTACCGACGTGCGCACAACGCTTGAGCGCCACGGCATTGGCTGGACTATGTGGGACTACTCCGGAAACTTCGGCGTGGTCACCAAAGAAGACGGGAAGTCCACGCCGGATGAAGGAACAGTGAAGGCCCTGGGACTGAAGATGCCTGCGGAACGATAGCTGAGCGCCTCTTCTACAATCATGCTCGCAAACCGGAACTTAACTCACCCCGTTGGTGTCTAACTCCGAATTACCAGCGGTCTCTGGGCGTTCTACTGTCTCCCGCCGGAAACTTCGCCTAGCGAGGTGGCCATGCTCGAAGCCGTGCACCTTACCAAAAGTTACGCGTCTTTGCCGGTGTTGCAGGACTTGTCATTCTCGCTGCGACCGGGGCAAGTTCTGGGATGCCTCGGGCCGAATGGTTCGGGCAAGAGCACAACGGTAAAGATGCTCACCGGACTGCTCGAACCCACGCGCGGAGTGGTGCAATTCGACGGTCACAACATTCAAGACGACCTGACGGCTTACCGTAAGCGCCTGGGCTATGTTCCAGAAGAGGCTCATCTGTATCCGTACTTAACCGGATGGGAATATCTGGAGCTGATCGGAACTTTGCGCGGAATGCCGCGTGATGACCTCTATAAAAAGATTGATTCCCTGCTGGAGTTGTTCTCGCTGCATCCCAACCGGCATACCAGCATTGGTTCCTATTCGAAGGGAATGCGGCAGCGTGTTCTGCTCATCGCCGCGATCATGGACAATCCTGAGATCTTCATTTTCGACGAGCCGCTATCTGGCCTCGATGTGACTTCCGCGCTGATTTTCAAGAACCTGGTGCAGGCGTTAGGTCAGCAGGGCAAACTGGTTTTCTATTGCTCGCACGTGTTGGAGGTCGTGGAAAAAGTTTGTTCCGACGTGCTGATTTTGCGCAAAGGAGTCGTGATCGCGCAGGACTCGGTGGCCAACATCGGCCAGATTCTTGGTCAATCACTGGAGAATACGTTCTTACACTTAGTTGACGATGTGGACACGATGAGCGTGGCCCGCGACATTGTGAGCGTGATGAAGGCCGCATAGTGAAGGTGAGAGCCTGATGATCACTGCAGTGATCGATGCTTTCTGGCGCGCTTGGTCCGACTATGGCGAGCGTCCGTTCTGGCGGATGGTTCAGCTCTTCGTGGACCGCATTTTCCGCGGAGGCGGCGACGCCGATACCGAGGGGCTCGATCTCGGCGTCGGCCTGGTGCTCACGCTATTGGCGATGCCAGGCGGATTCGTCTCCCTTTTACTGCTCAATAAGTATGGAACGTTCCTGCAATGGCTGCGGGGAAATACCAACGTTGACCCGTTGCTGGTTGCGCTTCCCGATGAATACTTCTTTATTGTCCTTTCCATGACCGTGACGGGGGCGGTTGCGGTGTGGCGATGGGACGCCATCTTTCCTGATCGCCGCGACTACATGAATCTGGTTCCGCTGCCGATTTCGACGCGAACGATTTTCTTTGCCAATCTGGTCGCCGTGTTTTTCCTGGTCGGTTTGATCGCCTTCGACGTCAACGCGGTGTCGTGCATCCTGTTCCCCGCAGTCGTGGGAGCGACGCAAAGCAAATTCCTGTTCTTCGCGAAGTTTGCGATGGTGCATGCGGTCGGAGTAGTACTGGCGAGCATTTTCGCGTTCTTTGCGGTGTTCGCGGTGCTGGGTCTGCTGATGGCGGTGCTGCCGCCGCGAGCGTTCAGGCGATTCTCGACCTACGTTCGCGGCATTGTTGTGATTTACCTGGTTGCGCTTCTGTGCACTACCGCCGCAGTTCCGGATGCGCTACGGCGGGGCAATGGAACTTCTTGGACATTCCTGATGCCATCGTGCTGGTTCTTGGGTTTGTGCCAGTCTTGGCGGGGCCGCGCGGGTCCGGTGCTCGTGGCGTTGTCCAGACTGGCCATCCCCGGAGTCGCCGCTGTGGTGGGGGTTGCACTTTGTGCTTACGCGGTGGGCTACCAGCGCCACTTCGTCCGCATTGCGGAGATCGCCGACAGCACTGCCAGCGCACGCGCTCCTCGAACCTCGCGGTTGGGTCTTCTGCTGGATCGCCTGGCGCTGCGCACTCCCTTTCAAAAGGGCTGCTTTCGTTTTGTATGCAGAACCTTGCTGCGCAGCGAGGCGCACCGGCTGGTTCTGACCGCGGTCGGCGGACTCAGCTTAGTCCTGGCCTCTCAGGCTCTGATGGATGCGTTTGAAGGCGCGAAATCGTGGCGTGCGGCCGCGTTGTCGCCGGACGCGCTTTCGATTCCGTTTATTCTTTCCTTCCTGGTGATTGTTGGTCTCCGCCTCGTCTTCGAGATTCCCGTGGAGTTGCGCTCCAACTGGATATTCCAGTTGATGCTCGATCAAGATGGAGAAGAGTGCGAACCCCTGGCGCGAAAGGTGATGCTGATTCTGGTGTTGCCTTGGCTGCTGGTCGTCGCATTTCCCGTCTACGCCTATCTGGAAGGCTGGGTCGTCGCCGGCCTGCATACGTTGCTCGTGACGACATGGGCTGTGTTGTTGACGAACATCGTCCTGATTCGCTTCCGCAAGCTGCCCTTCACGTGTACTTTGCCGGTCTTCAAGCAACACTCCTTCGTTACGCTTTTGTCGGTGGGTTTCGGATTTCTTCTTTACGCTGTTTCGACGCCGGAGTTCGAACCGTCGGCTCTGGCAGAGCCCCTGCGAATGATTAGCCTTGTGCCCGTTGCGTTGGTGGCGTGGTATGTCCCGCACCGTCTCGCGAAGAACACGATCGATATCGAAAAGAAGCTGATTTTCGAAGAGCCTCCCGCGCGAGCGGTTGAGGCGCTGGGACTCGGGGATTACGGTCGCTAGTGGTTCACAATGCGCCCAGCCATTTCACAGGAAAGCGCGCCGCGAGGGCGTTGGCCAGGCGCTCGTCGGCGGTGATTAACTCGCTTTTGGATTGCACGGATAAAGCAACATAGAGGCCGTCGTAGACGGCTCGGTCGTGCGCGAAAGCAATTCTTAGAGCTTCGGGCAACAAGACCAGAGACGGCACAGTCGTAAAATCGCGGGCCTGCATATCGGCTGCGACGGATTCAGCTTCGTCCTGACTCCACCTGCCCTGCCGCGCGCCTTTCCACAGAACGTTGCCGATTTCTGCCCAGAACACATCGGGCACGAGGAAGGCAGCTTCGCCGTCGACATAGCGTTTGAGCAATCGCAGGGACTGGTCGGTTAACGGCTCTTGCGCTGACGGCATCGCCCACTTTATCGCGACACTGGCGTCGAGCACCCACTTGTTCAACGCTCACGGTCCTCGCGAATCATTTCTTCGGCCGATG
>Ga0070761_10002344_pt1 | contig 11635 bp, 1 predicted proteins | sample HubBroMetageREF1_FD_66724 | JGI IMG/M metagenome (GOLD analysis project Ga0070761, IMG submission 66724) | Reference soil microbial communities from the Hubbard Brook experimental Forest, New Hampshire, USA - Hubbard Brook CCASE Soil... | ecosystem: Environmental > Terrestrial > Soil > Temperate...
GTCAGCATCGGCGAGTCCACGCCGGACAGCGGGTCCCCGCGCCACAGTTCCAGCGCGGTCGCCGCGTGCCTGGCCGCATCCGGCCAGGCCGCCACGCTCGCGGCGGTGTGAGCGGCTGCGAGCGCTCGCTCCATGACCCAGACATCAAGCTCACCGGGCTCGACCCTGATCAGGTAGCCGCCGGGCTGGGTAATGATGCGGTCCCGGCCAGCCGAGCCCAGCGAGTGCCGCAGCCGTTTGACGTAGTTCCGCACCGTGACCGGCGCTGACGGCGGCGGTGTCGCTGAAGCCCACAGCAATTCGGCCAGTTCATCAGCCGCGACGAGCCGCCCGGCGCGCAGCAGAAGTGCCGCCAGCAGCGTCCGCTGCTTGCCTTCTGGCAGCGGCACCGCCACACCATCACGGCGCACCACCAGTGGGCCAAGCAGGCAAAACTCGACCCCTGCCATTAAGGCCCCTTCGATGCGCTACGTCAGCGCTACATCAGCGCCACCGCCGCTTGCCACAATAACGCGCGGGTCATCGCCAATCCGTACATCAGGATATGAGGGCGCATGCGTATGCACTGGTTTCCCCGGCCTGGCGCTTCAGTCACCGGCCGACGGATGACGGCCGTCACGATCGCGCTCGCAGTCGTGACGTTCGCGGCCATGTGGGTCGCCATGCCCCCGGCCCAGGCCGGAATTCCGCATGCGGCGGCAAGTACGGATCGCAGGGTCCCTGGCCTGGTGCACCCGCTCCGGGTGCCGCAGCGGGTCAGGAACCAGGGTCAGCTGCTCGCCGCGTCTAAGGCAGTGATCGGCCAGCCAGCCCGGCGACGCCCCGAGCACCTGTCGGCGGTGATTCGGGAGGACCTGGCCGCGGCGGCGCAGGCCCGGCGCACCGGGAAGCCAGTGGTGGTGCCGTCCGAGACCACGGAGACGATGGAGGTGCTCGCGCACCCCGATGGCCGGTTCGAGTTCATCTCGAACGCGATGCCGGTGCGGGTGCTTGTCCAAGGCCGGTGGACCCCGATCAGCACGACCTTGCGGCGGGGACCTAGCGGAACGTGGACGGCGCCGCTGACAAGCTCACCGGTGACGTTCTCGGGCGGCGGGACGGGACCGCTCGCGGTGGCGACCGACCCGGCGACCGGGCGGTCGGTATCGGTGTCCTGGCCGTACCGGCTCCCGCGCCCTGAGGTTTCCGGCAGCGTGGCGCTGTATCCCGACGTGCTGCCTGGCGTGGACCTGCGCCTGCAAGCGACGGCTACCGGGTACCAGGAGGTGCTGATCATCGGCGACGCCGCCGCTGCCGCCGATCCCCGGCTGCGGTCCTTGACGTTCACCTTGCGCGGCGGTCCTGGCGTCACGATCAGGCGTGGCCTTTCCGGTGCCGTGATCGCGGTCGACTCGGCTACCGGTAAGACGCTCTTCACCAGCGGTCAGCCGATGATGTGGAATTCACGTCGCCGGGGTTTTGTTCACACGGCGCCGAGCGCGGAATCCGCGGGTTCAGGACAGGTCTTCAGCGTGCCGGTCCGCATCGCCCGGCCGGCCCGGAGCGTCGGCACCGGCCGGTCGCAGGTCGCGCTGACGCTGGCGCCGCCGGCCGCGGTGCTGACCGGGCCAGGGGCGAGCTTCCCGGTGTACATCGACCCGGAAATCAGCGACAACGGCACCCAGTACTACGCCGAGGTCTCGAATTTCAACGGCTACTGGAACTCGACGACCGGGACCACGTCGGTGGGCAGCGGCCAGGTCGAGATTGGCTACTGCGGCTACTCGAGCTGCGTCTATTACTGGGACAGCGGAACCTACAACACCTACATCAACCGCGCGTACTTCCGGATGGACACCTCGCCGCTGCAGGAGCGGAACGGCTACTACGCCAAGGTCTACTCGGCGACGTTCTACGCCGACGAGACCACTGCCAGCGACGGCTGTAATCCCCCGCAGGAGGTGGCACTGTACGAGGCGGGAGCCATTTCAAGTTCGACCAGATGGGCAGGTCCGCAGGGGTCCTACATCAGCGAGACCGCCTCGGCCGCGGGCGGCGGGTCGGGCTGCCCGGCCGCCGACGTCGACCTGGACGCGACCTCCTACCTGCAGGCCGACGAGAACGACGGGCCGTCCAACCTGACCTTCGAGCTCCGCGCCGGGTCAGAGAGCGACGAGTATCAGTACAAGACGTTCTCCGACAATCCTTCGCTGGATGTGTACTACAACTTCGCGCCGCTCACGCCGGGCGGGCTCGGCGTGTCGGGCGCGGTGACCTGCACGCCGACAAGCTACACGTCCTCCAGCGAGCCGTCGCTGCTCGTGAACGGCAAGGACAACAACCCGTCGCCGCTCAACCTCGACTACACCTTCACGCTCGACACCTCGTCAGGAAGCCAGGTCGCGAGCGAGGAGCTGACCAACGGCGGGGCTGGCTACGCATCGGGCACCACCGCTGCCTGGGACTCGGAAGGCACCCTCACCCCAGGCGACTCCTACGAATACGACGTCTACTCCACCAACGTCCTGACCAGCGGCGACAAGTCGTCGGCCCGGAGCTCCCCGACGACAGGAATGTTCGACTTCATCGACATGCCGGTGCCCCCGGTAGCGGCGCCGACCATCTCGAGCTTCGACTTCCCTTCAGGACAGTGGGGCCAGCCATCGGGGGCGCCGGGCGTCTTCACCATCGGCACTGGCGGCGACGCCAACATCGTCGGGTTCGCTTACTCCTTCGATGGCGGCTCCGGCAGCGAGCCGGTGCCCGATAGCAGCGACTGCGACTACCTGAGCGACGGCGGCCTGGGAACGTCGGTGAACAGCGACGGCGGCGGCAACACGAGCGGCATGCTCGCGCTCGCCCAGGGCAGCGGCGTGCAGATCCAGGTGCCGGCCGGCCTCAGCCCGGGCCAGCACACCTTGTACGTCCGCGGCTTCGACTACGCGCACAACGCCTCCCCTGAGGCGTCCTACCTGTTCTACGTGGCGCCGAACTACCAGGTCACCAGCCAGCCGATCACCTACACCGACGCGAGTTCGCTGGTCAGCAGCGCGACCGGCACCAACGCGTCGCTGGTCGAGGTGCAGGACACCTGCTGCGACATCACGACCTGGCGTGGCGGCGACCAGCTGCTGTTCAACGCCGCGGCGACCGGCCAGACCTTCACGATCCCGGTGACCGTGCCCGATGCCGGAACCTGGCAGCTCGGGGCCGACATGACCACGGCGCCCGCCTATGGCGACGCGGAGGTGTATCTCGACCAGTCCACCTCGGACATACCGCTCGGCGGCACGAACGCGACGCCGTTCGACGGCTACAACCCGGTGGTGTCCAACAGCTATCTTGACCTGGGCACGCAGACGCTGACCGCCGGGACGCACACGCTGACGTTCACGGTCACCGGCCAGGACCCAAGCTCAATCGGCTACCAGATCGGCATCAACTACCTGGTGCTCAGCCCGACCGGCCGGTACGAGGCCGACAGCCTGACCTGGTCAGGCACCAACACGGCGGGCACGCTTGGCCGGCAGTGCTTCGACGAGCCGGCATGGTCGGAGAACTGCCAGCTCTTCCTCGACAATTCCGCGGCCGGCACCAGCTTCACGGTCACCTTCGACGCGCCGGTCGAGTCGGACTACGCGCTGGGCGTGAACCTGACCACTGGCGATAACTACGGCAAGGTGCGGTTCGATCTCGATCCCTCCACCAGCGACATCAACCTGGACGACACCGCCAGCGATGCGATCGACGCCTACAGTCCCTCGGTGGGGGCGCAGTACATCTTCCTTGGCGGCGTGCACCTGACGGCCGGCCCGCATGTTCTCAAAGTCACCGTCACCGGCACTGACAGTTCCTCGGCCGGCAACAGGTACAACGCCGGCATCAACTACCTCGAGGCGGTCCCGGTCACCGGGGCGACCGACGCGAGCTTCACGGCGGCGATGAACAACCTCGGAATGATCAACGACGGCGCCTCGCTGACCGGCAGGACCGAGAACTTCGACCTGACCAATACCCAGCTTGGCGGCAACCTGTCCATCCAGACGCTGGACGACGCCGGCATCACCCCTGGCACCGCGACCGGGCCGGGCGCCACCTTCGGCCTGAACGGCGCGACGTTCACGATGCCGCAGCTCAGCGCCACCGGCAGCACCGTGAACTACGACAACGTCATACCCGACGGCCAGACCATACCGCTGCCTGCGGTGCAGGCCACCGGGGTGGCGCTGCTCGTGGCCGCCACCTGCGGGGCGAGCCCGCCAGCGATCACGACGCTGAATTATAACGGCGCCCAGTCGAGCAACGCCACGATCCCCTCGGTGCCGAACTGGATTGGCGGTGCCAGCAGCACCGCGATCATGGCACTCCGCTACTACGACTCGGGATCGTTCTCTGAGGGGTATTCCCAGCCGCAGCTTTACGAGGTGATGCTGCCCGCCGACCCGGATGCGCCGCTGGCGTCAATCACGCTGCCGGTGATGCCAGTGAGCTTCCTGGCCAATACGGGAAGCTGCGTGGTCCCGGCGCTGCACATCCTTGCCGTCGGCACGCGGACGGTACCAGCCGGACCATCGGGCACGGTGTGGACCGGTGCCTACGAGGCGCCGATGGACGTCACCGCCGCGCAAGGGCCGCCAATGGCGAACGAGACGCTGCGCGAGGTGGTGCCACTGTCCGGCGACGGCAGCGGATATGCGCGGATCCACCTTTCGAACGCGCACACCAATTCGCCGGTCACGTTCGACGAGGCCACCATCGCCGCCCAGGCATCGGCGGGCAGCCCGGCGACCCTCGCCACGCCAGTCGAGCTGACGTTCGGCGCGTCGGACAGCGACAGCGTGACGATCCCGGCCGGCGGCGACGCGTGGAGCAACGAGACCACGATGCCGTCCATATCGGGCGGCAGCGGCGAGCTGACCGTCAGCCTGCACATCGCCGCGAGCGACTCGTATGACACCGGGTCCATTCACGAGACGAGCAACCTGACGACGTATTACGCCGTCGGCAATGACACCACGGACATGATCGGCACCGACGACTTCTCCGCTACTGACTCGCTGGCCGGACAGTATTTCCTGTCCGGCATCGACGTCAGCCAGACCGCGGCCACTGACGGCACGATCGCGGTACTCGGCGACCAGACCGCCACGCAGGCACCGGCCGGTACCTACGGCAACTGGTCATCTGACCTGCCAGCGGCGATCGCCGTGACTCCTGGCATGAACCTGCCAGGTTCGATCGTGGACGCCTCGACCAGCGACGGCCAGCCGTCCGGCTGGTGGCGGATGAACGGCAGCGGATCCGACCCGGCCTCGACGGCCTACGACAGCGGCCGCGTCGGAACTGACAACCTCACGCTCGAAGGAAGCCCGCAGTGGTCAGCCAACGTGCCGCCAAGCGGCACCAGCGCGGGATCGCTCGACCTGAACGGCACCAGCCAGTACGCCGAATCGGCGAGTCCGGCGATCACCGGCACCGGCGGCTTCGCGGTGTCGGCCTGGGTGGACCTGTCGAGCCTGCCCACGCAGAACGCTATGGCCGTGGCGCAGGATGGCGCCACGGATAGCGGTTTCTACCTGGGATACAGCTACTCGCACAGCGGAGACTGGGAGTTCGGCTTCGCCGATACCGACACCGCGGACCCCACGATGACGACCGTCTACGGTCCGGCGGCCTACGCGAACACCTGGACGCACCTGGTCGGCGCCTATAACCCCGACTCGGGCACGATCACCCTCTACGTGAACGGCGCCCAGGCCGGCAGCACGCCGTTCACCCCGACGTGGATGAGCACCGGCGGCCTCACGGTCGGCCGTGACCTCGACAACGGCGCCGACTCCGGCTATTTCCCCGGCTGGATCAGCGATGTCCGTGCCTATACCAACTCGTTCATCTGGGCCATCCAGGCGTCCGAGATCTGCAACGACAGCGGGACGAGCAGCATCACGACCAGCAACGCCCAGGCCGCGTTCGAGTACTACGCGGCCGTCGAGCCCAACCTGCGCGATGTCATCGTCAGCATCGGCGCCAATGACGTGCTCGAAGGTGTGCCCGCCGCCGCGATAGAAGACAACCTGCGCGCGCTCGTGTCCGATATCCAGCGCCGGTATGTGAACGACGAGGCCGGTACCCCCGTACAGGCGCTGATTACCACGATCCCGCCGCTCAACCTCGCCTCCGGTGATCCGCGCGAGGCGGTCAGGGAGGCCGTCAACTCCTGGATCATGGACAACGGCACCACGGCCACGGTTCCGCTCGACATCGCGAGCGCGGTAGCCAATGCCTCGGACCCCAATGACATAGCCGCCGTCTATCTCACTGATGGCGTGCCCAATGCCGCTTACTACACGGCCATTGCCAACGCGGTGATCAGCGGCATGGCTGATGCTTCACCTCCGGTGTCCTTCTAAGGGTCGCCCCGCTTGTCATTCTTGGAGGCAGTAAATGGGCTCCGCAAACGGCGGTGCGGCGCGCGGAACGCTGGCGGCGATAACGGCCGCGGTCTTGGCGGCGGCCATGGTCTGCGCCGGGCCGGCCTCGGCGGCGCTGAGCCCGCGGGCGCGTAAGTTCGTCCCGCCGGAGGTGCAGCGGGTCAAGGTGCTGCCCAGGCAGCTGGAGAAGATCCCTGACGCCGGAGCTCGGGCGCGGGCCGAGGTCTCGCGCTGGGCGACGGCCGAATTGCGGGCTGACCGCGGCCGCAGGGCAGACTCGGCCTGGCCGGAAGCGGGATCGGCGGTGGCCGTGCTGCCGTTGCCCCGTCCTGGCCTGAGCCCGGCGGCTGCTGCCGCGGTGAAGGCGGCCCCGGCGGCGGCCGGCCGGCTGCCGGTAACGCTGGCCAGGGCGCCAGGCAGCCAGGTCGCCAGGGTGAAGGTGTCCTTGCTCTCTCATGCCGCCGCCGCGGCGGCCGGGGTGGCCGGGGTGGTCTTCACGCTTGCCGCCGGGGGCAGTGCCCCAACCGGGCGGGTCAGGGTCAGCGTTAACTACCGGTCGTTCCGCAACGCCGAGGGCGGCTCGTTCGGGCAGCGGCTCAGGCTCGTGCGCCTGCCCGCGTGCGCACTCACCACGCCGAGGGTTCCCGCCTGCCAGGTAGCAGCGCCGCTGCGATCGGTGAACGACGGCCGGGCCTACGACGTCTCGGCCGAGACCGACCTGGCCGAGGGCCCGATCGTGGTCGCCGTGATGGGCGGGACCTCAGGCGGCAGCGGTGACTTCACGGCGACGTCGCTGGCGCCCTCTGGCACCTGGTCGGCGGGCGGGTCGGCGGGTGACTTCACCTGGAGCTATCCGATCTCGGTGCCGCCGCCGGCCGCCGGATCAGCGCCGGCCGTCTCGATCGGCTACAACTCGGCCTCAGTGGACGGGGAGACGGCGCAGACCGACAACCAGTCGAGCATGGTCGGCGAGGGGTTCGCGCTGAACGACAACTACATCGAGCGGGTCTACGCCCCGTGTGCTGAAGATCCAGAAGGAGCCATCGCTGGCGACTACGACGACTGCTGGGCAGGCAACGTCGTCACGATGAACCTGAACGGCAACTCGACACCGCTGATCCTCAGCTCCAAGACCTGGCATGAGCAGTACGACAACGGCGACCAGGTGCAGTACCTCACAGGAACCGATGCCAATACCGGGAACGGCACCTACGACAACGACTACTGGGTGGTCACGACCCCCGACGGCACCCAGTATTTTTTCGGCAAGAACGAGGGCCCCGGCTGGGTTTCCGGTGATCCTCAGACGAACTCGGCCTGGACCGTGCCGGTCTACGGCGCGTACAGCGGCGACCCGTGCTATTCCTCGTCCGGATTCGCCGGTTCGTCCTGCGACCAGGCGTGGCGCTGGAATCTGGACTTCGTCATCGACCCGAACGGCAACACCACCGCCTACTACTACACGCCGGAAACCAATTACTACGGCGCCGATAACGGCACCGCGGGCGTGGAATACGACCGTGGCGGCTATATCAGCCAGATCGACTACGGCCTGAGGGACGAGAACGGCTCGATCTACGCCGGCCCGATCGACGCCGACCCGCCCGATGAGGTGGTGTTCGGCGCTGACCAGCGGTGCATCCCGTCGTCCACGTTCGCCTGCGAGGCATCGGAATTCAACAACGCCAATGACGCGTCGAACTGGCCCGACACCCCCCAGGACCTGCAATGCCTGTCCGGTGCGACGTGCGATACCCACGCCCCGTCGTTCTGGTCCCAGATGCGGATCGACACGATCACCACGAAGTACTACAACGGCTCTGGATACACCAAGGTGGACGAGTACGACCTGGGGCAGAGCTTCCCGACGACCGCCGACGACGAACTTCAGCTCGACACGATCACCAGGACCGGCTACTCGGCTTCCGGCTCGTCGCTTGCGCTGCCCGAGGTGACATTCAACTACCAGGCCATGAACAACCGGGTGCCCGGCTACAACACCCAGCCGTCGATGGCGGACTGGCGGCTGTTCAAGATCGAGACCGAGACCGGGGAAGTGATCACGGTCCAGTACTCCTCGACCTGCACCCTTTCGGACATCCCGGCGAGCCCGTCGTCGAACACGACCTTGTGTTACCCCATCATGTGGACACCAGAAGGCGACCCTGGCCCGATCCTTGACTACTTCAATAAATACGTCGTGAAGGAGGTCACGGTACAGGACGGCACCGCCGGAGATCCCTCCGAGGTCTACGAGTACGACTACCTCGGCGATCCGGCCTGGCATTACGACGACAACCAGCTCGTCAAGGCGGCGGACAGGACCTGGGGCCAGTTCAGAGGCTACGGGACAGTCGAGACGCTGACCGGCAACCCGCAGAACGTCACCAACGGCGTCGCCGACGTCCAGACCATCACCGAGACCACCTACTACCGAGGGATGGACGGGGATACCATGCCGGGCGGCACCACCGCCAGCGCCACCGTGCAGGATTCCCTTGGCGACACGTTCACCGACACCGACGCACTCGCCGGGCTGCCGCTTGAGGTGCAGACCTTCGACGGGTCGACCGCTGACCAGCTCACCGACAAGATCAGTGAGCAGTCGGTCACCGCGGTCACCGGCACGCAGACTCCCTCAGGGCTGCCCGAGGTGAAGGCCTCGATGACCGGCGTGACGCTGGAACGCGACTATACCGACCTGGCCGGCGGCGGTCAGATCGAGCTGCGGACGGCCACGACCTACGACAGCAACGGCCGGCCGGTCCTGGTGCAGAGGTCAGGCACGAACATACCGGAAACCTGCACCCAGGCCAGTTACGACGACAACACCAGCGCGTGGATCATGGACGCGGTCTCCGAGGTCATCGTCGCGAACCAGGCCTGCCCCTCAGCGGCCGGCGAACTGACCGCGACCGACATCGTGCGGGACACCCGCACTTACTATGACGGCGCGACCGGCCTGGCCACGCCGCCGGCGGCCGGGAACCCGACAATGCGGACCGCTGCCGTCACCAACAGCTCAGGCACGCTGACCTTCCAGACCCAGTGGACGAAGACCTACGACTCGTCCGGCCGGGTGCTGACCACCACCGACGGACTTGGCCACACGACCGCAGTCGCCTATACGCCGGCTGATGGCGGGCCGCTGACCGGCAAGACCACGACCAACGCGCTCAGCCAGGTCTCCACCCAGACCTTCGAACCCGGCCGTGGCTCTGTTCTCACCTCTGCCGACGCGGCCGGATACGTGACGAGCTTCTCCTACGATCCGCTCGGCCGGGTGACCGGCGTCTGGAAACCAGGCCGGCAGCAGGGGAGCGTGAGCGCCAGCATCACCTACGCCTACCAGGTCTTGCCGGGCGAACCACTCGCGGTGACCACGAACACGCTGGTGGACTACGGCCCAGGGACCAGCGACCTGACGTCGGTGTCGATCTACGACTCACTCGGCCAGCTACGGCAGACCCAGACCGCGGCCGAGGGCGGCGACACCGTGGTCACCGACAATTTCTACGACTCGCACGGCTGGGTCTGGGAGACCAATAATAAGTACGTAGTGAGCGGCGACCCGTCCGCCCAGCTCGTGTCGGTCGCGGAATCGGCGGTCAACGACCGCACCATCTCCACCTACAACGCGGCCGGGCAGCTTGTCGACACGCAGGACTACAACGGCGACACGCTGACCAAGTCCGTGCAGACCGTGCCTGGCGGCGACCAGGAAACCTCGGTCAGCTATGGCGCGTCTGGCAAGGTCATCGGCACCCCGCTCGCCACGGTGACGAATGTGCTCGGGCAGACCACCGAGCACATTCAGTACGCCGGAACCCCCGCCGTGTCCTCGTCGTCGGTGGTCAGCGGCGGCAGTCCGCAGGTGACCAGCATGACGTACAACGCGGCGGGCGATGAGACCCAGGTCAGCGACCCGGCCGGCAACACCTGGTCCTACAGTTACAACCTGCTCGGCCAGGAGACCAAGGCGGTCGACCCTGACTCAGGCACCACTGCCACCGGGTACGACGCGGACGGGAACGTCGCGTACGTGACCGACGCCGACGGAGTGTCGAACAACTACACCTACGACGCTCTGAACAGGAAGACCGCCGAGTACACCGGTTCAACGACCCAGGGCTCAGGCACCGAGGTCGCGACCTGGGTGTGGGACACCATCGAGCCAGGGCTGCTTTCTTACGAGACCGAGATCACCAGTTCGGGTACCTACGAGATCGGCAATCTCGGCTACGATCCCGAAGGCCAGCCCTCCGGCACCTGGGTGACCGTGCCGTCCGGCCAGCCGCTGGCGGGCACCTATCGCACCACCTACTCCTACTCGACGACCGGCCTGCTGCTCGCCGAGACCCCGGCCGCCGGCGGCGGGCTGCCAGTCGACGCACTGACCTTCACCTACGATCAGTACGGCAACCCGACCAGCGAGACCGGCTACGACACCTACGTGTCGAACGCGGTCTACACGCCCTATGGCGAGATCTCGCAGATCGACCTCGGCACGGGGCCATCGCAGGCCGCGCTGACGTATTCCTACGACCCGCAGACCCGTCAGGTCACTGGCATCAACCTGTCCGATGACCAGCCGAGCCCGCAGGTCGATAACACCGTCTACGCGTACAACGCGAACCAGCAGGTCACCTCGATCACCGATACCGAAGGTGCGTCAGGTACCGCGCCGGTCGAGACCCAGTGCCTCAGCTACGACGGTCTCAGCCGGCTCACCCAGGCCTGGACCTCCACCGACAGCTGCGCCGACAACCCCGCCAGCGACGGCAACTCGACCGTCAGCGGCCCGCAGCCCTACTGGCAGGCCTGGACCTTCGATGACCTTGGCGACATCTTGGCGCAGACCAGCTACGCGACCGCTGGCTCGACGTCGGGCAACAACGTCACGGCCTACAGCTACGGGGTCACCGCGCACGCGCATGCCATCGCGGCCACCACGACCACCAACTCGGTGACCGGGGACAAGAGCACCACCAGCTACGCCTACAACGCCGACGGCGACACCACCAGCATCGGCGGCCAGACGCTGACCTGGAACAACGACGGCCAGCTCAAGACCGACGGCAGTGCCAGCTACATCTACGGCCCCGACGGTGCCATGCTGGCCGAGTCCGACTCGAGCGGCGCCACCTTGTACCTGCCGGGGGAGCAGCTCGCCAGCTCGGGCAGCGCCACCAGCGGGGTACGCTACTACTCCTTCGACGGCGTGA
>Ga0070761_10002345_pt1 | contig 11631 bp, 13 predicted proteins | sample HubBroMetageREF1_FD_66724 | JGI IMG/M metagenome (GOLD analysis project Ga0070761, IMG submission 66724) | Reference soil microbial communities from the Hubbard Brook experimental Forest, New Hampshire, USA - Hubbard Brook CCASE Soil... | ecosystem: Environmental > Terrestrial > Soil >...
AATACTGCATAAATCGTGGGGCGGACCCCCTGGTCGGGGTGCCCTCTGGGCCCGGTCCCCCCGGACCCGCTCTTCGCTTGTGGAATCAGCCCCTTGACGGCCGCGACAGGCCGACGAGGGCGTCGGCAGCGGTCCAGGGGGTAACCGCCCCACGATTTTTCAGGTGTTCGGTAGCGTGAAGACTACGTGGCATTGGACAATGTGTCGGCTATGGACTGAACCACCCGTTTGCGGGCGGACGCGGGACCACGAGTTCGGCCGCTAGCGCGCGGTCTTCCCGATCGGCCGGACCGGGGTTCAGAACAGTCAGGCGCGCACCTCCGACCGGGTCAAACCAGCCCAACCGGATTTGATACCTGGCAGCCGGCAGCGAACCGGGAAGCGCCAACACGTATCGTTCGCGCACCAGATCCCCCGGCTTCCATTTCGAAGTCGGCAGCCGTCCCGCTTGCGGCCAATGGTCCTGCCCAAAGACGGTCTGGCCGTCGAGATCCGTGACATGCACGAATACGCGTAAGTCTTCCGCAGGCGTTCTCATACAATGCCAGTAATAATTGACCTCGAATACCGCGGGCCAACTCAGCAACGGCCGTAGCGAGAGGCCGAGAAACTGGATCTCATCCGCGAAATTCACGGCTTTGGGAACCTGAATCTCGCCGGGAGGAAGTGTGACGAGCGGCCCAGGCGCGGCAGCCAGATCGTAAATTTGCCAGGGTGCATCCTCGCCGGTCAGGCGGGCGAACTTGCCCGCTAGTGTGTTGAAGAACTGCGGCTGCTCCTGTGCGTCGGCAGCGAAAGTGTCCGCATAATAGCGAGCCCCGGCTTGTCTCAGGCGCTCCAGCCGCTCCAAACGATACTCTCTTTCGAGCAGCCAACCGCGACGATCCGCGAAGTAAAGCACATTAGGACTGCCGCCGGCCTCCGTAGCCAGCAGTTCGCCCCTTGCGCTCAGATGGCTGAGCACGACTCCCAAATCCCGGGGCAAGCGATCTTCACGATACAGCGGCAGGACAGAATAGACCGCTCCCACGGCAAAGACAGCGAGAACGATCGCCACAACCGGGTATCCTATTCGGTGACGGGCAACTCTGGCCAGAGCGATTCCGCCAAGGGCGGCGCCGCCGGGGAGTAGCAACGACAGGTAGTAGAGATTGGCCGGCAGAACGCCGGGCATCGACATCAAGGTTAAGGCTGCGCCGGCCATCCAAAATCGGAAGAGCCATGCGGCCCGCCCATTGCCTGCGCACAACAGGCCAAGAAGCGCCAAGGCCAGGCCCACAGGCGAGAATGCCTCCGTCGCGAGTGCCTTAAGAATGCGGCCGGCGAACGGGCCTTGCAGCCAGAATCGCAGGTGATGACCGAAAAGATCCCGCTGCATGGCCAAGGCGCTGAGGACGCTCTGCGGCTGCATGGCGCGGGCATGCGGGAAGTACCAGGCGAAAGCCGGAACTCCGGCGATCAGCGCGAAGATGTACGGCTCCTTGCGCACCAGCAGCCTCCTGCCATAGACCAGGCAAAAAAGATACAGCGCGGGCAAGGCGACGAAAATCACAGTCAGTTTTTGCAGGATGGCGAGGGCGGTCAACGCTGCGGCGGCAGCCAGGCGTGCGCTTTTCGCATCGTCCGTCCAACGATCCAACGCGTCCAAACCGGCCAACGCCAACGAGAGCGCGGGTATGTCCGGCATGAAGACGCGGCCGAAGAAAAGATGGTACGGGAGCAGCGCATAGATAAAGGCTCCCATGCGGGCAGGCGGGGGTCCGGCGCGCCGGTGCAGTAGATCGTAGAGGCAGTAGATTCCAAGCAAAGAGAAAGCGATCGCCACCAAACGGGCGAGGGTGTCGCTCTCGCCGAAGACCTTATATAGGGCCGCCGCGAGCACGCTTTGGATCGAGAACTCGGCGTTGAAATAGCTTGGGGCGGAAGGCTGCTGGCCGCCAATCCACGAGACCTGGGGATGCAGCAAGGGAAAATCGTGGCGCGCAAAGTCTCGGGCCACCATGAGCGTGATGGTCTGCCGCCAATTGTGATAATCCCAGGCCGGGTAAGCCAGGTGGAACGTGCGCATCGCCAGCGCTGAAACCAGGATGACGTAAAGCCACCAGGTCCTAGCCCGCATCTATGGAACGATTCGTACCAATGCCAGCGCGTGCGGCTGGAGGGTCAGCGACAACGGGAGATCTTGCACCGCGGCATCCGGCAATATGGCTGCATCCCGCAGAAGCTGGATCTGATGGCGGGTCGGGAACGCCGGGCGCCCCATGGCCTCCCAGACCGCCAGCGGCGAGCCGTGCTGGGCATCGACGATTTGAATGCGCGCGCGGTGCGGACCGGTCAGGCCGGCAATCGCCAGTCGTATTTCGCGCGGCGAGCCGGCCTCCTCCGGGGCGGCGTAGTTCCACACCGCGATCGCGAGTTGCCCATCCGCGTCGCGGGTGACCAGCGCGTTATCGGACGCCACCGGAATCCGCTCTTTGCCGAGCATATGCAGGAGCCGGAAAGCGTTGAAGGCGGCTTTGGGAATCTGGTCTTCGGCGATCAGTCCGAAGCCGCCGTAGAAAGGCTGCTTTACCACGCCCTGCTCTTCGAAGACATCCGAGAAAGTCCACAGAGACATGGCCGTGGTTAACCCGTCGCACACCCGAATGTTGTTGGCCAGCCAAGGTCCCATGAACGGGGAATCGGTAACGGCTACTTCGGCCATGTAGCTGGCGTTGTATTCGCTCCATACGATGGGCAAGTTGGGAAGCGGCGAGGCATGCACCTGATCGTAAACTTTCTTCACCGCGCGGCCCACCATGTCGCGGCGCGGGATGGTTTCGTGCGTGCCGAAGATGTCCTCGGATCTATCGTTGCCATAGACATGCGTGGAGACGAAGTCCGCCGGCGAGTGGTTATCGACGCAGTGGCGAATGAAGCGATCCACCCAGGCCGCTTGCGCGGTAGCCGGTCCGCCGACACGCAGGTTTGGACTTACGCTCTTGATCGCGCGGGCGGTGTGGTCGTATAGTTCGTAGTAAGTACGTTCGTTAGGCCGGCCGCCCCAGAAATCCAGGTTAGGCTCGTTCCAGACTTCGAAATACCATTGCTCCACTTCCGGCTCGCCGTAGCGGGCAATCAGGTGGCGGGTGAACTGTGTGATGAGATCGTCCCAATGGTGGTAATCATTGGGCGGGGACACCAACGGCTGGTACCAGAAAGGGTGCGGCGTCACCGACGAGGCCAGTTTGCGCGGCATGAAGCTCAATTCCACGAACGGGCGGATATTGCGGTCGAGCAGGCCGTCGTAGATCTGATCGATGTAGGAGAAGTTATAGACGGGATGGCCGTGCGCGTCTTCGTCGTAGATGCCGTTTTCGTCGTGGAAGATGGCGTGAAAGCGAACATATTGGACAGAGGTGATGGCGCGCGTGGCGTCAAGGTCGCGGCGGTATGCGTCGCGCAGGGAGAGGTTGGCGCGCCCGGATCCGAACATGACTTCCCAGAAGTGCGGGAAGGGCCGGGCCGCGGCGCCGGCGTCGATGGCGATGGTTTCAGGTGGCTGCCCGAACACGGGGACGAACGGCAGCACGGCCGTAGAAAGCGCCGCCCTCACGCATAGAAACCCGATGCTCGATTCTCGCCGCATCCGAGGTAAAGATAGCACGGCGCGCGTCGTGGATCGGCATAGACGGGCTATGAGTCCTGTCCCACTACTTTGTAGTGGTCAAGTTGTGTTCGATGGCGAATTTGACCAGTCCCACCAGATCGTGAATGCTAAGCTTGCGCATCAGGCTGGCGCGGTAGGTATCCACCGTTTTGGGGCTGATATCCAGCAGGTTTGCAATCTCCTTCGCGCGCAGACCGTTAACCAGGTGAGAAAACACGTCGCGCTCGCGCCGGCTGAGATGAGCCAGCGGATCGTCTTCGTGCGCCTCCCGTGTGGACGGCAGCAGGCCAGTGACTCTCAGAAGGGGCGACACGTAAACGCCGCCATCGCGAATGTAGCTGATGGCGTCGGTCAGGTGGCGGGGTGGCCCGTCCTTCAACAAGTAGCCGTCGGTGCCGACTTTCAAGGCTTCGCGGATGGCGCTCTCCTCGCGGCTGATGGTCAGAATGATGCAACGAGTGGGAATCTCCGCCTCGCGGACCTTGCGTACCACCTGCACGCCCGTCAGTTTCGGCATGTGCAGATCGAGCAAGGCGAAATCGGGCTTAAGCGAGCGGATCGATTCGATGGCTGTCAGGCCGTCGGCGCACTGCGCCACCACCTGCAAGTCGCGCGCTTGGCAAACCAGCACCAAGCCTTCGCGAATAATGGCTTGATCCTCCGCAATCACGACCGTTGTTTGTTTGGAGTTATTCATGGATCACCGGAATAGAAATGGTCAAATGGCCGCCCACGGGAGTACTGCCTGCCTGGAGATCGCCGCCCAGTTGGCGCGCCAGGTCGCGCATGGAACGCAGCCCGATACCCGCCAATGCCGGCGGCCGATCGGGATCCGCAGGCACGTGAAAACCGGATCCGTCGTCCGCCACTTCGAGCACGATGCGGCCGCTTTCCTCGCGCAGCGTCATGCGGACGTGGCGGGCATCGGCATGCTGGATGACGTTCGAGATACCCTCCTGCGCTACCAGATAAATCGCGCGCCGTACTTCCGGCGGCGGCTCCGCGGAAAGTTCCCGCAAATCGAGCGTGCACGCAAATTTCCCGGATATTCCCGAAGCCTCCCAGAGATTGCGCAGAGCTTCCACCAGCGGTTGCGCCTGCCAGACAGGCACATACAACCGCCGCGACACGCCGCGCACCTGTTCCAAGGCCGTGGCCGCCAGCGCCGTAATCCGGTTGAGGTTTCTGCGGACAGGCTCCGGCAGATCGGGCCACGCGGCTTCCAGCAAACTGACGTGGACGTGGATTCCGGCGAGCGACTGTCCCACTCCGGTATGCAACTCCCGGCCTAGGCGCTGGCGTTCCGCTTCCATGGAATCCGCCAGGACCGCGCCCATGGTCCTGGGCGTACCGCTGGCCCGGGCGCGTAACTCGCGATGGGTTTCGAGCAGACGAAAGTAATTGCGCAAAACGCTGTGCTCGATGGACGCGAGGCGCTCCAGCTCGCGGCAAGAGAAGAGCGGGTCCGCGGGACACGCCATTTGCTGTACCCGGCGTACACCATCGCCTGTATTGTTCTGCACGAACTCCGAGGCCAATTCTGTCGATCCTTCCAATTCTTCCGCGAACGTTAAAGGAATAGTCTTACCCAGCATGGCAAGTAAGTGGCGTTGGCGCAATCCCAAATGTACTTAGTACCTCAGTGAGATTCCTAGTACTTGCTCTGGTAACTTCTGCCTATTAAGGTAGGAGTGTCCGCATCCCTATGCTCTTTCAACGGTTGGCGGTGTTGATCGGAGGTTTCGCCGCAGGTGCGCTCGTCAGGCGTTGGCAGGCGCACGATATGGTGGCTTCGCAAAGATCGCTGGATCGCGCTTCCAGGGAATGGAAGGCTCAGGTGCGCGCGCACGATCGCCGGCTCAGCCTGCTGGAAGCGCGTAGCGACGCGCACGAGGCCAAGTTGAAAGAAATGCCATCCACGGCGCAGATTGTTTCCGCCATGGACGAGTTGCTGGGCAAGGCGATGTCGGGATTGGAGGGCCGGTTGACGGCGCAGGCGCGCTCCATCGAGACGCTGCAAACGACCGTCGCCCAGACAGATGAGCTGCTGGAGCGCGTTTTGGAATCGCTGGACACGTTGCGGGACATGCCGCCGACTACCTAGGCTGGCGCCCCGAAAACCACTTATGGGGCGGGCGTCCACGCCTGCGTCGAGTCTCCTCCAGACCCGCCCTTCACCCCGTGGTCACCGCGCCAACAAGCGCTCCAGATTGCCGCCCAGAATCAGACCGGCGTGATCCGCGGCGATCTCGATGTCGCACAGCGCCTGTACCTGCGTCTGAAAAATCTGCGCGTGCCATCCGCGCGGAAAGTACGACGAGTCCGAGCCGAATAACAACCGCTGCGGACCGGCTATTTCCAGAGCCTTGCGGAACACATCTTTCAAATCGAGTCTCTGGGGCTGGTAGCGCACCCAACTGTTGCTGCTGGAAGTGTCCAGGTAGACGTTGGGGCACAGGTCGCAGAGCATCAGAGATTCGCGCAAGTAGCCCGCGCCGAAATGCGGGATCACGAAATTCACACCTGGAAATTCCATGGCGGCAGCATGCAGGTCGATGGGATTCGAATAGCGCATGTCGAACAGCGAAGGCAGGCCCAGCTTACGGCGCACGCCCACCGTGAGGACGCCGCAATGCACGAAGACGATCGTGCCGGGATGCGCGGCGGCGGCCTCGAAGACCGGGCGCACGCGCGGATCGCCAATCGCGTAACGATGCATGGCGGGAAACAGACAAACGCCTTGCATGTGCCCGTAGCCCAGGGCCTGTTGCACGCGCTCGGCGCCATCCGGCGCAGTTGGATTGGCCATAAAGAAGCCCCAGAAGCGATCCGGATGGAGTTGCACCGCGGCCGCCACCGAGGCTTCGTCTCCGGGAAGGCTGGCGATCAGCGCGGCCTTGGCCACGCTGTATTCGTCCAGTTCCTGTTTCCAGGCCGCGGCGAGATCTTCGCAGGAAAGGGGAATGCGCCAGTCTAGGGTCCGGCCTATCTCCTCCGCTGGCTGGCCGCTCTGCGCCGCCAGCAGCGCGAAAAACGCCGGAGAGAAAAAGTGGACGTGCGCGTCACAGACGGAGATATCACCCCACGGTGTTTGCATCGGGTTTGTTCCAGTGCATGAGGCCGGCCGCCAACGCGATTTGGGTGACGCCGGCCACGTTGTTCACACCCAGTTTTTTCATCAGCATCTTGCGGTAACCGCGGACCGTTTGCAAACCCAGGCCCAGCAGCACCGCGATGTCCTTGCTGGTTTTGCCTTCGGCAACCAGCCGCAGCACCTGCAATTCGCGCGGTGAAAGTGTGTCGAGGGGGCTGTGGCTGGCGACGGTCCGCAAATCGCCATTTTGGATGCGGGTCAACAGGCTGTCGGACACCTGCGAACTGAGGTACGACCCGCCGCGGGCCACGGTACGCAAAGCATCGATCAGATCCGCCGCGGAGGCCCGCTTGAGCACGAAGCCGCGCGCGCCGGAACGCAGGGCGCTTACCACCGAATTCTCGTCGTCGTAGATGGAGAGGATGATCACGCGGGTTTGCGGCGCGTAGCGCAGAATCTCGGTGGTGGCTTCGATGCCGTTGAGGCCCGGCAGGCCGATATCCATGACCACCAGATCGGGCCGCGACTTCTTGCAGAATTGAACTGCCTCGGTGCCGGTTTCGGCCTCACCCACGACGCGGAATTCGGCGGTGCGCTCCAGAATCGCGCTGAGGCCGTCGCGCATCATTTTGTGATCGTCCACCAGCAGAACGTCGTATGCCATCCGAACCTCAATCGCTTATGCGTACCGCGCGCTTAGGGAGCGCCCTCCGGGCCCGGAGCGGCAGCGGTTGGACCCGGTTCCAGGGCGAACCGGCAAAGCGCCCGCACGACGGTGCCTTTGTGCGGTGTGCTGTCGACTTGCAACTCGATGCCCGCCCGATCCGCATAATGCCGCATCGCCAAAAGCTGGAGGCCCTGAAAGGCGCTGTCCGCCCCATCGAACCCTGGAGCGTTATCCCTAATCTCCAACGCTGGGCCACCCCGCAACGACTTTAGCAGTATCTCGATGGCGGAGCAACCCGTACGCAGCGTTGCGTGGCCGGCGGCTTCCTCCGCAATGCGATACAGAGCGGCAGCGGCCTCCGGCGGAGGCTGCGCCGTAGCATCCGCGAACACGCGCACATTCCCTTTGAACTCCGCGCGCAGACGCCCCGCCAGCCGGTCCAGCGCCGCCCGCAATCCGATCCGCCCGGCGAGCGCCGGATACAACTCGCGATTGAAGTCCCGTACCAGACCCATGACGGTTTCCAGCATGGCCTGGATTTCGCCGATGCGCTCTGGAACGGGAACGGCGCTCTGCTCCAAGTCCATGCGTAAGAGATCGAGTTGCAGGCCGGCGGCGCTCAGGCTTTGTCCGACGCTATCGTGCAGGAGTTTAGATAGCCGCGCGCGATCCGTTTCCAGGGCATCGAGCGTGCGCAGCACGAGGCCGGCTTCCGGCATTTCGTAAGCCATGCCGCCGGCAAAGGCGATTTCGCCTTCCAGCGACCGGACCGGAAATATGCCGATGTAAAACGCGCCGAGGCCTTCGGCGAACCGGACAACGGCGCTGACGGTCTCGCCCGTGAAGGCGCGCTCCAGGCGGCCGATCCAGGCAGGCCGCGCCGCGGGCACAAACAGGTCGGTGAAGTTCAGGGTCTCTAACTCCGTTGCGCCGCGGCCAAACACGCGCGACGCGTCGCCGTAGACGGCATGGAACGTCCCATCGCGCCGCAGCGACCAGGCACAACCGGGGCTCTGGCGGAGCAACATCTCGCCCAGCGCGGGGGCTGGCAGCGATTTTACCGTGGCGGGTGTCATGGAGTAGCGCCGACGTCGCGGCGTTGGGATGTAGCGCACAATTCTAACAGGGTGTGCAGCGCGGCGTCATCTAAACGGCAAACACGGCAACCTGATGCAGAGTTGTGCTGGTGGACGCGGGCGGAGCAGCGCGCGCGCGACTTGTGGCGATCCAGCCAATTCGGCTATGCTGGGTTCTCACTATGCCCCACGGATTTGACATGTACCGTGTGTTCATCTCGGCTCCCGGCGATCTGGGGCGTGAGCGCCAAGCCTGCCACGAAGCGATCGCCGCGGCCAACGAGTCCACGGCAATGCCCGCCAAGGTCCTTCTGGTGACCGTTGGCCTGCGGGAGGACGAGCACATCGCCGGATGCCGGTCTATTGTGTCGGACAACGTCCGATGGTCCACGTTCTTCATTCAGGTGTTCGAGGACGACTGGGGTCCCAAGAACTTGTTCCGCAAGCTGTTCTACTTGGCCATCGAGTGCCGCGACGATCCCTCCATGCCCATGCGTGACGTGGTGGTGTGTCTGAAGGAGGCGCCGCACGAAACCGACTCTGAGATTCTGGCCTTCCGCCAGGAGCTGCAGGACCGCCAGGATGTTCGCCTCTTCCGCTACGCGAGCGTCGACGCGCTAAAGGCGCACCTGATGGAGGTTTCGACCGGCTGGGCGCTGGCGCTGGTGCAGGCGAAGACGGTCGCCTCCGGCGCCGCCGGCTGAAGTGCGCGGCCCGGCCGGCGTTCCTACACCAGCGGGGCCGGACGCCACTCCAGATAGAAGTGCATCACATCTTCGCGCACGATCTGAAATCCCAGCCGCTGGTGGAACCGTAAGGAGCCGGGGTTGAACCGTTGCACCATGGACCGGATCGGCAGTTTCGCCTGCTGCGCGTCGGCCTGCAGGCGCTGGATAAGGACCGCGCCGATCCCCTTGTTGCGCAGATCCGGAAGAATGGCGATGTCCACCAAGTCGTACCCGTCCTCCTGCCGCGCCACCCATAGCCGCCCTATCGGACGGCTGTCCAGCAGCACAATGTGATAGCAGGAGTTCGGATACATGGCCGCGTAGGCCCCCATCTGCGCCCGAAACTGCATTTCGATGAGGGCCACTCGTTGCGCTTCGGAGATAGGGGCCAGGGCGAATTCTGGACCGCGAATCGCGAAATACAGGTCGTGCAGAAACGGCTCGTCCTGCGGCAGCGCGGGGCGTACGGCCAGGAAGGACATATCTGGAGGCGGACCGGCCGTGCGGCCGGTCCGGAAGATCGGCGTAACAGAGATGCGTTACGAGCGCGCCGGGAAGACCCCATTCAGGGCGATGACCCAGTTCAAGGCCAGGTACGGCATCAAATTGTTGTGCGGTTGTCCTCCCCCGTAAAGGGAAATGTCCGCCGGATTCATCGAGGTAAGCGGCGACGTGGAGGTGGAGTAGATGTTGCCGGTCGTCGATTCCGCGAAGGAATTGCCAGTCGGTATTGTCTGGTTGGCGGGGCGGGCGGCGGACATCGGTGTATGGTTATGGTTGGGGGTTTGGGTGGGCAGCAGAGCGACGGTTTGCTCGCCGCCGACTTCTCCCTGCGTGTAATACGACAGGCCCGGACTCTGCCCGAAACCGAGGGCCACGTTGCCCTGCAGGTTGGGCAGGCCAAACGTGCTCTTCCCGTCGCCGCCGTACATGGTTCCCAGCAGCGAAAACAGGGCGGTATACTGCGTAAGCCGCAGAAGCTGACCGTTGGCGGGCGCCCACCCATTGGGAGCGAAGTTGAAAGCGACTAGCGTGAGTTGACCGAGAAATGGATTTGCCATATTTTTTTATATCTCCTTGATTCGGGCGTCTAGTTCTGGCTGGGGAAAATTCCCGATAAAGCGATGCACCAGTTCATCACCAGAAAGGGCTGCCGGTTCTCGTGGGGCTGGCTGCCTCCGCTATTGCCCAAGCTCTGCGCATTCAGGGCCACCGGATTGGATGCCGCGGTGAATAGGCTTGCGCCCCCGCCGGCCACCAGAGCTCCGGCGGGCTTGGTGAGATTTGCCCCGGGGCCGGCCATCAGCGGGTGGGTGTGGGCAGGCACCTCGTTCGGGAGCAGGAAGTGAACCTCCTCGCCAGCCACCTGCCCCAAGGCGAAACCGTTGCCAAAGCCGACCGGCGTGCGGCCCTGCAGGTTGGGAAGCGCGAAGTTCTGAATCCCGTTTCCGCCATAGGTGGTCCCGAGAAGCGAAAATAGCGCTTGATTCGAATTGATCCCCAGGATCTGTCCGTTGCACATCGCCCAGCCAGTGGTAGTGTAATTCCAAGAAGCCAGCATGAGCTGGCCTAGAAATGGCGTCATTCTGTATCTCCTTTTCTTTCTATTCTCAAGATGTACCGGTCAGCCCTGGGCGGGGTAAACGCCATAAAGCGAAATGATCCAGTTCAGCACCTGGTACGGCTGCCGGTTGTCGTGGGGCTGGTTTCCGCCACCGTTCAATCCCACCATGCTCGCATTCATGGCCGTCGCTGGGTTTTCGTTTATGTAAACCTTCAAACCGCTGCCGACTGCATTGTTGGCCGGGTTGTTGCCGCTGCCGTTATTCGAGGAACCCAGCAGGGCGTGGTTGTGAATGGGGTACTGGCTGATGGTGAGCGTCACGCTTTCCAGGCCGCCCGTTTGCCCGATGACGTAGTTGCCGCCGCCGCTCGACCCCTGATGGACGGGAGTGCGGCCCTGCAGGTTGGGGAGACCGAAGGTTTGTACCCCGTCTCCACCATATATAGTGCCAATCAGGTTGTAGAGCGTACTGTATTGGGAAATGGAGAGTAACTGGCCGTTGCAAAGCGCCCAGCCCACGGGCGCAAAGTTAAAACCGACCAATCGGACTTCCCCAACATAGGAATCACTCATGCGCGAACCCTCCTTGAATTTGCCGCCGCTTCCTGGCGCGCCGGAGTAGAATACCATCCTTCCGGTCCAAATTTCAAGTGATTTTCGATTTAAGGTGATATTTATCACATTCGTCTTTGGCGGGGCAACGCCGTAGCCGGGAAAAATAACAACGATAGTGGTAGACTGAATTTCCTGATTTGCCGGAATGAACTGAGCGGAAATTACGGGCCGGGCCGCAGACCTGTATTTAGCTATAAGGTTTGTGCCGTAGCGTGCCAGGTTTTTGCCTCTTGGAGGA
>Ga0070761_10002347_pt1 | contig 11630 bp, 10 predicted proteins | sample HubBroMetageREF1_FD_66724 | JGI IMG/M metagenome (GOLD analysis project Ga0070761, IMG submission 66724) | Reference soil microbial communities from the Hubbard Brook experimental Forest, New Hampshire, USA - Hubbard Brook CCASE Soil... | ecosystem: Environmental > Terrestrial > Soil >...
AGGCTGGCCGTCGGGAACTCCGACTTGCAGTGGCCGCACTCGACCATCGCCTGCTCGCGCTTGTCTCCCATCGAGACCCAGCGGATGTCGCCCCGGCTGAGCGCGCGCTCGCACTTCGGGCAACGGTCGGGCGGCACGAACGGCTCGACCGCGATGAACGAGTCTTCCTCCTCCTCCGCGTCGAGCCACTCGATCTTGCCCTCCCGGATGAGGTCGGTGAACGAACGCGTGCCGCGCGCGAGCTCGTCGAGGTCGGTCCGTGAGGCACGGGGGACGCCGTTCTTGACGACCACGAGCGGGCGGCGCAGGCGGCCCGGGTCGCAGTGGACGATGACCTCGTTCATCTCCGCGTCGTAGCGGACGTTGATCTCGTAGGTCTTGTCCTCGAGCGTGGACGACAGCGTCCGCGTCCGCCGGCGTTCGCGGATGTCACGGACGAGGTCGAGCGGTTGCGAGTGGAGTCCGATCAGGTTGCCGTTGACGTAGACCCGGGCCGCCCGCTTCCCCTTCGGGGCCGCGGCTTCCTGGAACACCTCGGGACCGATCTCCCGCGTGTTGTTGTCCCGGAGAATGAGAGTGACCTCCTCCTCGTCGGTACCTTCGGAAACGTCGACGCACAACGCGTAGTTCTTGACGAGACCGCAGTTCTGACCTTCGGGAGTCTCGTTCGGACAGAGACGGCCCCACTGGGTCGGGTGCAGGTCGCGCGCCTCGAAGTGCGGCTGGCTCCGGGTGAGCGGGCTCGTCACCCGGCGCAGGTGGCTGATCGTCGACATGTGGCTGGTCCGGTCGAGCACCTGGCTGACCCCGGCGCGGCCGCCGACCCAGTTGCCGGTCGCGAGCGCGTGGACGAGCCGCTGCGTCAGAAGGTCCGGTCGGATCGCGCTCGCGATCCGCAGGTCCTTCTTGCGCGCAAACGAGCGTTCGAGCTGGTACTTGAGGTCCTTGAGGAGCAAGGAGAACGCGACGCGGAACAAGTCCTCCATCAGGTCGCCGGCGAGCTTGAGGCGCTTGTTCGCGTAGTGGTCCTTGTCGTCCTCGCCCCGTACCTTGAGGTGCAGCTCGAGGACCGTCCGCGCCATGCGCGCGAGGTAGAGGGCCTTCTTCAGTCGGTCGTGCTTCGTGTCGCCCAGGTGGGGGAGGAGCGAGCGGTCGAGGATCCCGTCGACCTTGCGCTGACGGTACTCCTTCGCCTGGCCCGTCGCGAACTTCTTCTCGAGGAAGACCAGCGCGTCCTCGGTCGACAGGACGCCCTCCGGTGGGTAGAGCTTCTTGGAGATGCACTCCTCGAGGTTGACGTTGAGCAGGTGCTTCATCGTCTGGACGAACGGTTCGTCCAGCGGGAGCAGCTCTCCGAGAACGGCCTGGAAGATCTCCTCGTCGTTCTTCATCCCGAGGGCTTTCATCAGGATGACGAGGGGAATCTGACCGCTCGCGGTCGGAACGGAGACCTGCAGGACGCCGTCCTTCTTCTTCTCGACGACGGTGAGCGACCGGTATCCGCCCCGCTGGCTGAACACCTTGGCGCTCTCGATCGGCGTGCCGTACCGCTCGTTGAACTCGGCGAAGATGCGGTTCGGCGCGAGGTCCTCGAGGCTGATGATGACCCGCTCGGTGCCGCCGATGATGGCATACCCTCCGGGGTCGAGGGGGTCCTCGCCGTACTCGACGAGCTTCGCACGGTACTCGTCGTCCGAGAGGGCGATCTGCCCGTCGGACTCGATGTTCGATTTCGAGAGGTTGCACTGGCGGCTCTTGACCATGATCGGAAGGTCGCCGATGTGGACGGTCTCGCTCGCGCGCTCGACCCCGTTCTCCACGACCGTCACGTCGAGGTAGATCGGCGCCTGGTACGTGAGGTTCCGAAGACGCGCCTCCATCGGGGTGAGGGTCGGCTTTGAGCCGACGGGTTCCTTGACGAACGGCTTGCCGATGCGGATCGTCGGCTCGGCGGACGGGCTGACGTAGCCGCGCGCGTCGCGGCGGCGGCCGACGCGCACCTGGATTGAGCTCTTCGTCTTCTGGACGTCCAGCCGGACCATCCCGTGCTCGGTCGCGTCCTCGCTGACCCGGGCCTCGTCGACGATCCGCTGCATCCGAGAGTTGGGGTTGTCCTCGGTCGGCAGGAAGTCGTTGAAGCTGGCGAGATGGTGGTTGACGATGGACCGCTCGCGGAAGAATGCGTCTACGATTTCGCGCATGGATTCGTCAACTCCCCCCGACCGAGGGAACGATGAGCCGGTAGGCGATCGCCTCGCCGGCGGTCGCGCTCGGGCGACGCACCCGCACGAGTCGGCCGACGAAGTTCTCACCGGCGTCGCGCCCGGCAACGAACTTGGGGTCGGTCTGGAGTCCGGCGTCCCCGACCAGGATCTTCGGGAGGCGCTCGGCGACGGTCTCGAGCTCCTCGAGGACCTTCTTCGTCTCCTCCTCGCTCAGGATCTCGTGCTTGGGGAGGAGGTGGTGGGCCACGAACGGGCGCAACGGCTTGGCCGGTACCGCGGCGGCTCGCTTCTTCGAACGGCGTACAGGACTCGGTGTCATCGGTGCTCTCCAGGAACGGTACGGGCCCGGGGGGACGCTCGGAGCGACTCCGCGCGCGGCGCGGGGCGGCTCGTTCGAACCCCCGACCAACTGGTTAAAAGCCAGATGCTCTTTGTAGGGCCGGCGGGTGCACCGCACGACCAACCTAGCTGAGCTACGGGCCCAATCCCGTTCCGACCCGGAGCGACGGGGGCGTCGTATTTCAGCGTATCCCTGACGAAGTTCACTGGATGCTCTCCAGGCTCGAGATGATCGACCAGATCGCCGTGCGCCCGTGGGTCGGAAGGTTCGGGTCGTTGGCGAGGTCGTCGAGCGTGTAGACGGCGCTCGCGATCCGAACGTCGAGCGCGACCCGCGGCTTCGACAACTCGTCGCGCGCCGACTGAGCGCCCCGACGGATGTTGCGCGGGACGGAGGAGTCGTCGGCGAGCTCCGCGAGGGATTCGTAGACGCGCGCGAGCGCCGGAGTGTCCCGGCCAAGAGGGATCGTGGGCGGCGCGGCGACGCCGCCGGAGGACGCCGGGGGAGTGGGCGTCACGACGAGCGGGTCTCCCCCCCTTCCTTGTAGGCGGTCACGACGAGGAGCGTCTTCGTCTCGCGAATCCCACGGACCGAAGGGAGCCGGTGCAGTACGAAGTCCTTCAATTCATCATAATGTGGAAAGCGAACCTTGAGGAAGATGTCCGTGTCCCCGGTCACGAGGAAGACGTCCTCGACCTCGGTGAAGCGGGCGACCTCGCTCGCCACGGTATCCGCCTCGGCGGTCTCAACCTTGAGCGCGATCAGGGCCACGACGTGGTCGTCCCCCCAGACCTTGGTGAACGCACTCTCGACGGCCCGGCTGACCGGCGGTTTTGCTGACGGCGACTTCTGCGTACGAATCCCCCCTCGATACGGTATCCTTCCCCTTGACAGCGAATGCCCCGTGCGCGTCCGAGACTACGCCACTGGGGCGGACTCGAACTCCTCTTGGAGGTCGTTGATGACCTGATCGATCACTGACCCCGCCGACGGACTCCGGTATTCCCGGACCCCTCCGGCTTCGCTCGACACACGCGCGACCAGCTCGGCGGGCCCGCGTAGGAATTCGACACTACAGATGAACTCCTCCATGACGGCCGGCCCCCACCAAGCCGACCGCCCGAAAAAGTCCCCCTATAAATGATTTCCTAACGCTCGGAGGACCCCTGTCCGGACTCCCGACCGGGCCGCCGGAATGAACCGCTCGCAGCCCGGTGATTTTCTCGCTTCGAGCGGCCCTCCCGGGCTCAGGGTTATCTGCGTCGTTCGGTCACGACCCCGGAGGGCACGCAGTTGGACCCGGCGTCGAGGTCACAACGGCTGGAAATCCGCGTCGAACTCAAGCCCGGCGTGCTCGACGCCGAAGCCGACAGCGTCCAGAAATCGCTCGCTCTGCTCGGGATCGCGGGCGTGCGTCACGTCACGACGGCGCGGCTGTACGATATCGAATTCTCCGACATGACCCCGGCGGAAGCGCGGCGACGGGCTCAAGAGGCCGTCGACCGTCTCCTCGCCAACCCCGTGATCCATCGAGTGACGATCGAACCTCACACGGACTAGCCTCATGCCCGCGCACCGAACGGCCGCCCCCGCCGCGTGGTCCGCCGACGTCATGCTGGTGCCCCTGCGTACGGCGACGGGCCCTCAGCTCCAGCGAATATCCGAGTCACGGGGCCTGGGGTTCGACGCCCGGGAGCTCCGCCGGATCCAGCAGTATTTCCGGCGAGAGGCTCGGGACCCGACCGACGTGGAGCTCGCCGGGCTCGCCCAGAGCTGGAGCGAACACTGCAGTTACAAGAGCTCTCGACCGTTCCTGCGCAAGGCGTTCTCGAGCCTGCATCCGTCGTCCCGAGTGCTCGGGACCGGCGACGCGGGCGTCATGCGGTTCGAAAAGGGGTACGCGTACGCTCTCCGCATCGAGTCCCACAATCATCCGTCGGCGGTCGAGCCCTACGGAGGGGCCGCGACCGGGATCGGCGGCATTCTTCGAGACGTTCTCGCGGTCGGCGCGAAGCCGATCGCTCTCAGCGACCCGCTCTTCTTTGGCCCGCTCGACGTCCCTCCGGAGCGGCTCCCGAAGGGCGTGAAGAGCCCGCGGTACATCGCGAGCGGGGTCATCGCGGGCATTCGCGACTACGGGAACCGCGTCGGAGTGCCGACGGTGGCCGGCGGAATTCATTTCGATGCATCGTACACGGTCAATCCGCTCGTGAACGTCGGATGCGTGGGATTCCTCCCGCGCGCGCGACTTCGGCCGAACCGCGCGCGTGCGGTGGGCGACCGTCTCGTGCTCGTCGGCGGACTGACCGGGCGCGACGGCATCGGCGGCGTCGCGTTCGCCTCCAAGGAGCTGACCGACCGCAGCGAGTCCGAGTCGCGGGGCGCCGTACAGCTCGGGAACCCGATCATGAAGGAACCGCTGATGCACGCCTGCCTCGAGGCGTTCGACCGGCAACTCGTGCAAGGGCTGAAGGACCTCGGGGGAGGAGGGATCGCTTCGGCGGCCGGCGAGCTCGTCCACTCCGGTGGGTTCGGGCTCAAGGTCGACCTCGCGAGAGTACCGCTTCGGGACGAAGGACTTCGACCGTGGGAAGTGTGGGTGTCCGAGTCCCAAGAACGGATGATCCTCGACGTGCGGCCCCAGGACCTATCGGCGGTGGCGGAGATCTTCCGGCGGTTCGACGTGCCGCTCACCGACCTCGGCGAGGTGACCGCGCCACCGTTCGAGACGATCCGGTGGAACGGGGAAGCGGCCGGCCACTTGCGCGTCGGCTTCCGGGTCGACCCGACCCCACTGCATCGTCCGGTCCGCCCCCCTCGCCGTCGATTCCACTCGGCACCGACCGTTCCGTCGGACGGCCTCATCGGGCTCGTCAACGATCTCGTCCTCGCCCCCGACTCGGTCTCGCGGGAGCCGGTGATCCGCATGTACGACCACGAGGTGCAGGGACGCACCGTCGTCAAGCCGCTCCACGGACGCGTGACCTCACCGTCCCATGGAGACGCCGCGGTCGTTCAGCCGCGCCCCGAGAGCCGCCGGGCCCTCGCGATCACGACGGCGGCGCAACCGTGGGCGTGCCGAGAGGACCCGATGGTCGGTGCTACGTGGGTCGTCGAGGAAGCCGCACGGAATCTGTACGCCGTCGGTGCGCGTCCGGATGCGTTCACGAACTGCCTCAACTTCGGGAACCCGGAGGACCCGACCGTGCTCGGCGAATTCGCCGCGGTGACCCGGGGCCTCGCGGCGGGAGCGCGCGCGCTCGGCTTCGCGGTTCCCTCCGGGAACGTCAGCTTCTACAACGGCGGCCTGGGCGCCGCGATCGCACCCACCCCGGTGCTGATGGCAACGGGGATCGTGGACGACATCGACCACGCCATCACGAGCGACCTGAAAACGTCGGGCGACGCGCTGTATCTCGTCGGACGATCGCATCCGAACCTCGGCGGCTCGCTCTGGGCGCGTCGGAATGACGTGGCCGCAGTGCCGGTTCCGCCGACCGACCCGGCCCAACTTCGCAAGACCGGGGAACGGCTCCTCGCCGCGATGCAGCGCGGGGAGGTGACGGCGGCGCACGACATCTCGGACGGGGGACTCGCCGTCAGCCTCGCCGAGATGGCCTTCGGGGGGGGTCTCGGCTTCACCGTCGACCTCGAGGCGTCGGGGCTCGGGTCCGCGGGACTCGCGCTCGCGGCGGAAGGTGCCTCGCGCTTCGTCGTCGAGGTACCGGTCGCGAAGGAGCGCTCGTTCCTCCGCGGCCTGGCCCGGGTCCCTCATGCTCGACTGGGTTCCGTCACCAAGAGCGAAGGAACGCTCTGCTGGGGAGAGCATACCCTCGCCGAAGTGGAACTGGGGGCCCTCTACGACCGTTGGCGCACGGGACTTGGCCTTCCGTAGCGGGATGCGATGACCGGGACCGCGCTCGTCTCCGGGGGCAAGGATTCCGTCTACGCCGGCTACCTCGCGGACACGCAGGGACGGACGGTCGACGAGCTCGTCGTGCTCCGGCCCCAGGATCCGGAGTCGATGATGTTCCATACGCCGAATCTCGACCTCGTTTCGCTCCAGGCAGAAGCGTGGGGGAAGTCGTACCGCGCGGTGGATGTCGAGGGCCGCGACGAGGCCGCCGAGCTGGCCGCGCTCGCGCACGGGATCTCGGGGGCGTCGGGCTGGGTCACGGCGGGAGCGATCGGTTCGTCCTACCAGTGGTCCCGGCTCCTCGAGGTCGCGGGACGGGTCGGCCGCCCCGTCTACACCCCGCTCTGGCGGAAGGATCCCGGACGCGTCGTCCGCGAGGAGATCGCCGCCGGCCTCGACATCCGTCTCGTGCACCTGGCCGCCGAACCGCTCGGCCCGGAACTGCTCGGCCGACGCCTCGACCTCGCGCTGCTCGAGGAGATCGAACGGCGGAGCGCCGCCGTGCGGCGCACCAACGTCGCGGGCGAGGGAGGCGAGTACGAGACACTGGTCGTCGACGCCCCCTTCTTCGGATCCCGGCTCGAACTTGACGAGGTCGAATCGATCGTCCGGAATTCGACAAGCCGGCTCGTCGTTCGACGAGCCCACCTCGTTCCAAAGGAGCACGTCGGGCGCAACGGAGACGCCTCGTGACGACCCGCGTCTCCGCCCGCCGCCGCAACGTCACCCCGACGCTCGCGCGCGCCCGCCGCGCGCTGGGGGACCGCCGAGCGAACCCCGACCTGCGATGGCTCGGCCGGCTGACGGGAGCGAGCCGGCGGGAACTGGAAGAGACCCTCGCCGAGGTGGGACTGCTGACCGCCGTGGAGGGAGAGATCCGGGCCGCCCAACTGGCGGCCGGCCGACCCGGCTACGCCCAGATCCGTGCGCCGTTCGAGTTGTACGCGCTCGTTCGCCTCCTTCGGCCGGACCACGTGGTCGAGACGGGAGTCAGCAGCGGCGTCTCCTCGGCGCATTTTCTCCTCGGGCTCCGCAAGAACCGACACGGCCAACTGCACTCCATCGACTGGCCGACCTTCCAGCGGGGCGAGATCCTCGGCCCGAAGGAGTCCCCGGTATCGATCCCGCCCGGCCGTTCGAGCGGATGGGCGATCCCCGCACGGCTCAAAGCCGGCTGGGACCTTCGGATCGGGAAGAGCCAGGTCGTACTGCCGAAACTGATCGATGAACTCCCCTCGGTGGGAATCTTCCTCCACGACGATCTCCATACTCCGCGGCATCTGCGCTTCGAGCTGGAGACGCTCCGGCCGAAGCTCCTCGGCGGCGCCGTCGTGATGGCCGACAACACCGAGTGGACCGGAGAGGCGTTCCCCGCGTTCGCGAAGCGACTGGGAGTCCCCTACGCCCGGCGCGGTCGGAGCGACCTCGTGGGACTGCGGGTCCCGGAGGCCGTCGGCCGGGACTCCATGTCCGCGAAGCGCCGCCCGTAGCGCCCCCAGTCTTATCACCGTCCGCGCATCTCGGGATCCGATGTCCGCGGGTCGGTCGACACCGCCACCGGTCGGAGGCCGTGCCGGCCAATCGTCGAGCGACGATCCCGTCGCAGAGCGCCGACGCCGTTGGGAGGCCGAGATCGCGGGCCCGGCCGTGGCCAAGAGCCCGGAGCGCAAAGAACGGTTCACGACGCTGGGCGGCATCCCGGTCGAGCGGCTCTACACGCCGCGCTCTCCCCACTCGTCGGCGGAGGACGTCGGATACCCGGGTCAACCCCCCTTCACCCGAGGGATCCATCCCACCGGTTACCGCGGGCGGGTCTGGTCGATGCGCATGTTCTCGGGATTCGGGTCCCCCGAGGACACGAACCGTCGGTTCCACTACCTGCTGAAACATGGAGAATCCGGCCTTTCGATCGCCTTTGACGACCCGACCCTCTACGGGATCGACGCCGACGACCCCGAATCGCTCGGCGAGGTCGGAAAGTGCGGGGTCAACGTCGGCTCGCTCGCAGATATGCGCCGTCTTCTGCGCGGGATACCGCTCGCGGACGTGACGACGAGCATGACGATCAACGGGCCGGCCAATATCGTCTGGGGAATGTACCTCCTGGCGGGGGAGGCGACCGGGGTCTCGCCCGCTCAGCTGGGGGGGACGACCCAGAACGACATCCTCAAGGAATACATCGCGCAGAAGGAGTTCCTCTATCCCCCGCGACCGGCGCTGCGCCTCGTCACGGACACGATCGAGTACGCCACGCGACACACCCCCCGATGGAATCCCGTCTCGATCTCGGGGTACCACATCCGGGAGGCCGGCTCGACCGCGGTCCAGGAACTCGCGTTCACGCTCGCCGACGGACGCGCCTATGTCGGGGAGGCGATCCGGCGGGGGCTCGACGTCGACGAGTTCGCTCCCCGACTGTCGTTCTTCTTCAACTCCCACAACGACTTCTTCGAGGAGATCGCCAAGTTCCGGGCGGCGCGCCGCCTGTGGGCTCGACTGATGCGGGAGGAGTTCGGGGCGAAGAAGGAACGCTCGCTCTGGATGCGCTTCCACACCCAAACCGCCGGGTGCTCGTGCACCGCTCAGCAGCCCGAGCTCAACATCGTCCGCACCACCGTCCAGGCGCTCGCCGGGGTGCTCGGCGGCACCCAGTCGCTCCACACCAACTCCTACGACGAGGCGCTCCAGCTGCCGAGCGAGGACGCCGTCCGGATCGCGTTGCGCACCCAACAGATCCTGGCGTCCGAGTCCGGCATCGCGGAGTCGGTCGACCCGTTCGGCGGCAGCTACTACGTGGAGTGGCTCACCGACACGATGGAGGAGGAGGCCCGAAAGTACTTCGACCGGATCGACGAGCTGGGCGGGGTCGTGCCCGCGATCGAACGCGGGTTCTTCCAGCGCGAGATCCAGGAGGCGTCGTTCCGTTACCAGCGGGCCGTCGAGTCCGGCGCCGAGAAGGTGGTCGGAGTGAACGCGTACACCACCGACGCCGCGATCAAGGTCCCTCGCCTCAAGATCTCGGAGCAGGCACGTCGCCTCCAGTCCGGACGGCTCAAGGCGCTCCGGTCCCGTCGGAACCGTTCGAAGCACGAGGCGGCGCTCGACCGACTTCGGAAGGTCGCGGAAACGGAGGACCAGAACACGATGCCCGCGGTGCTGGACGCCCTGCGCGCCGACGCGACGCTCGGGGAGATCGTCCACGCCTTCCAGGACGTCTACGGGTCGTACCGCGAACGGTCGACGTACTGACCGGCCGAGCACGCTGCGGCGGAACGCTAATGCCGAAATCTCCGTCCCGAGCGCGAGTGTCCGTGGGCCGCGAGGAGTACCGCGCTACCCTCGATGCGCTGTACCATCGCCGCCGGTTCGGCGTCCGTCCCGGCCTCGACGTGATCTCGGCCCTCCTCGAAGCGCTCGGCCACCCCGAGCGCCGGTTCCCGTCGATCCACGTCACCGGCAGTAAGGGCAAGGGCTCGGTCGCGACCATGGCGCAGGCAATCCTCGCCGCCCACGGCGTTCGCACCGGCCTCTACACGTCGCCCCATCTCGAGAGCTACCGGGAACGGATGCGGGTCGACGCCACCCCGATCGATCCCGAAGGGGTCGTCCGCGGCGTCGCGAAGGTGGAGGCGGCGGCGCAGGATCTCCAACGCCGGGGGACGATCGACCGGGACCCGACCTTCTTCGAGGTCACGACCGCGCTGGCGTTCGACTGGTTCGCCTCGTCCGACGTGGGGGCGGCGGTCGTCGAGGTCGGGATCGGGGGACGCCTCGACGCGACGAACGTTCTCGATAGCCGAGTGGGGGTCGTCACCTCCCTCGAGCTCGAGCACACCGATATCCTCGGCGACTCGCTGGCGGCGATTGCGACCGAAAAATCCGGCATCTTCCGCACGGGGATGACCGGAGTGGTCGGCGACCTCCCCGCGGAGGCTCGTACGGTCGTCGACTCCGAGGCGAAGCGGCTCGGAGTGCGAGTTTGGCACCTTGGCGCGGAAGTTCACGTCGACGCGCGCGAACTCTCCGAGGACGGCCAGACGTTCGACGTGCACCTGCCCGGTCACACGGTCGAAGGCGTGGCCCTCCCACTGTACGGACGCTTCCAGCCGGGGAACGCGGCGCTCGCGATCGCGGCGGTCACGCGATTCGGGGAAGCGACGGGGCTCGCCTGGGACGACCACCGCGCACGTTCCGCGCTCGCGAAGGTCGTCTGGCCGGGTCGGCTCGAGCGCGTCGGGCGACGACCGGAGCTGTACTACGACGTCGCCCATACTCCCGACAGCGCCCGGCTCGTGGCGCAGAGCCTCGGGGAGATGTTCCCCCTCTCCGACCCGGCGGAGAACGTGGTCGTGTTCGGATGCCTGCGTGGAAAGAACGTCACTCGGATCCTCGACCTGCTGGCCCCCCTCGCCCGCACGCTCGTCATCGTCCCGGTCCGGTCGGAACGTGGCCTCCCGGTCGCGGAGGTCCGCGCCCAAGCGCTCGGACGCTTCCCCCGGATCGTGCTCGCGCGGTCCGCGGAGGAAGGGGTGCGTCTCGCGCGGGCAGCCACGGGTACCGACGGGTTCACGCTGGTCGTGGGAAGCGACTACCTCATCGGCGAACTGCTTCGAGAGGCCCACGGGGGCAACGACGAGCCGGATCTCTCGGACCCGGGAACGGGTCCCCGTCCGCCCGACGCTGAATCCTCCGCGAAGCCGCCGGCCGCGCCACGACGGCGGGCCCCATGACCCGCCCGCCGAAATACGACTGGGAGGCGGTGCTCGACGGGCTCTCGTCGTTCTACCATACCGGAGATTGGCGTACGCCGTACCTGCGCGACCACGCCGAGGACCCGTTCCAAGTCCTCATCGGGACGATCCTTTCCCAACGCACTCGGGACGAAGCGACGGACCGGGCCAGCGCCCGTTTGTTCGCGAAGTATCCGGATGCGCCGCGTTTGGCCCGCGCGACGGCGACGTTGATCGAACCCCTCATTCGAGAGACCGGGTTCTACCACACGAAGGCGCGCACGATCCGGGCGTGCGCGGAGGCGGTCCTCACCCGCTACGGCGGGGTCGTGCCGCGGTCGTTCGAGGAACTCACCGCGTTGCCCGGCGTCGGGCCGAAGACCGCCAACTGCGTCCTCGTGTTCGGGTACGGGATCCCC
>Ga0070761_10002350_pt1 | contig 11627 bp, 10 predicted proteins | sample HubBroMetageREF1_FD_66724 | JGI IMG/M metagenome (GOLD analysis project Ga0070761, IMG submission 66724) | Reference soil microbial communities from the Hubbard Brook experimental Forest, New Hampshire, USA - Hubbard Brook CCASE Soil... | ecosystem: Environmental > Terrestrial > Soil >...
GCGATTCTCAATTCCCCCTGCCAGAAGTAATTTTGCGAACAATCCGAGTCGCAAGCTCTCCAGGAGGAGTCCATGTTAAGCCACGAGCGTCGCAGTGCCACCCGCAAATCCTAAGCAATCCCAGTGCGGTTTAATGTGATCGCGGAACAATACGCGATGGTGGGAACGGCGAGCGGGGCGTCTGGGCCGGCACGCGCAAACGCCAAGATATTGGCGACGATTCCGCTGCCGCAGCAAGGCGAAATCGTGAACTTGTCCGAGCGGGGCATCGGATTCAAGACCAAGCAGAATCTGAACGTCGGCGAAAGCGTAGAAATATTTTTTACGCTGCCGACGGCTTTGACCGGACGCGCGCCGGAAGACGTGCGCTGCGATGCGCGCGTGGTGCGCGTGGACAAGAGCGCGGACGTGCACGGAATGATCGCGATTGGCGCGGCCATTGACCGCTTCGAGCGCACTTCGATCACCCGCAATTGGGATAACTAGCGCGCGGCGCGCTGGATTTGCCCGCTGGACTTTTTCACCGGGTCCGGAATTGCTCCTGCGGATTATTTTGTGGGCTGCTGAGCCACGGTGAACGTTACTTGCGCGGCGGTGGTGTTTTCGAAGCGGTCGGAAACCTGCACGGCGATGGTGTGCGGGCCTGGCGCGAGGCGGGGAAGTTCGATCTGGTAATTTTCCTTGGGGCCGTCGGACAGCCCGCTGGTGGGAAAGACGATGAACCACTCGCCGGCATCCACGCTGTATTGCGCGCGGGTGATCGCGAGGCCGGAACTTACTCCATCAAACGTAATCTTCGCAGCCGGGCCGCCGGTATCCGCGCGGAGATTTTCGATTCGCGGCGGAGTGTTCTGAATTTCGAAGCGGTCGCTGATGCGCTCGTTGCTGAGCGCCTGACCGGGCGGATTCGAAGGCAGATCCGAGGCGACAATCTTCAGGTAATACGCCCCGTCGGGCATCGTGGTCGTGTCCCAGGAATAGAAGTGCTGCGCGAGTTTGTCTTTCAGCAGGCGCCAGGTTTGTTCGCCCTCGGCGCGATAGTAAACCGCGAAAATCAGATCGTCGTCGTTGTCGTCGTGCGCGCTCCACAGCACGCTTTGGTAGCTTTTCTCTTCGAAACCTTGCGGCGGCACATCCATCTTCTGCGACTTCGACGCAGTATCCAAAATCACGCTGATATTGGGAAATGCAGTGGCGCCGACGCTGCTACGTTGCGGCGTTTTCAACTGCACGGCTGCGGGAGTTGCGGGCCCTCCGGGAGACGCGGTAAATCCCTGCACGCGGACGCCGGGATCCTGGATGGCGATATCGTCCACGACGGGCGCCACATTTTCCGGTTGGTAGGCGATGCTGACCCAGGAAACTTCGGGCGCAGCGCGCTTGTCGGCGAGTTGGAACACGGCTTTCCACTGCAGGAAGCGTGCCGGCGGGCAGGTTATGGCCTCACCGCTCGTGCTGTTGTAAGGGCCGGACCACGGACTCCATTCCTTCTCGGGATTGGAGGTGTTGCCGGAGCGCACGTAAAAGGAAGCTTTCCCCTGCGTTGGGCCGTTTTCGCCCCACCAGGTTAAGCGTCCCCAGTGCGAGAAAATTTTGGCGTCGAATGGATCGGATTCAAAGCTGCCGGCGGCTTCCTGGCCGGGGCCGAGCGTGAAAATTTTTCCGGGATTGGCGGTACCGACGAGCAATTGGCCATCGCGGCCGGCAGTCAGGCTGGTGACCTGCGACGAAACAGTTTTGGCGACGATGGAATACACGCCGTCGCCCTGAAGCTCGATAATCGCGCCTTTATTTCCCGTGCCCAACAGGACTTTTCCGTTTGGCGAAAAGCCCATGGAAAAAACGAGATCTTCGCGCGAGGTCCACAGCGTTTCCGGCGAGCCTGCCGGAGATATTTTCACAACTTGCGAACCGCCGGTGGTGGAAGGGAAGAGCGAGAAGGCCGGAGGAGGTTGCGCGGCTGCGGCGGCCTGGAGTGCGAGGTTCACGGCGCTCTGTGCCGAAAGAGGGGGCGCTGCGCCGGAGGGTTGCGGCGTGGTAAGTGGTTGCGCCGGACCGGGGCCTGCGGGGCGCTGTTTTTCTCCGATCGCGGCGGCGTACAGGTTGCCACTGGAATCCGCGAGCAGCGATGTGACCTCTTTCTTGTCTGTTTCGTAAACGACGTACGCTGCGCCGGCCTTTGGTGGCGCTTGCGAATCTTTCGCGCCGGTGGCGCGGGAAATTTCGATGCGCAGAATCAATCCGTCGGGATCGGTGCCGACGAGTAGATTGCCTTTCGCGTCGAAGGCGAGCGAGCGGGCGTGGCGTTCGTCACTTTGATAAAAAAGCTGGCCGGTGCTGTCGGGGGCCACGGCGTAGATTTCGCCTTTGTCTCCGGTGCCGATGAACAGAGTTCCTTGCGCGTCCAGCGCGAGCGCCCAAATATATTTCGCTTTGGGATCGAAGAAAACGGACTTTTGTCCATCGGGCGTGACTTTGTAAACTTTCCCATCCGGAGATGTGCCAACGTAAAGATTATCGTGCGCGTCGAATGCGATGGTTTGCGCGGAAAGTTCGGGAGCTTCGAATACGGTGGTGGGTTTGGCGGGGTCGTCGAAGCGGAGGACTTTTGCGTCGGAGCCGCCGGCGGCGTACACGCGGCCGCGCGAATCGGTGCGCAGCGCCCAGAGGTACATCAAATTGGGATCGGAGAAGACTGCGAATTGCGGTGCTGGTACGAGCTTGCCGTCGCTGCGGATGGCCACGCCTTTGGCTGTGCCTTTTTCGAAGTCCGCGTAATCCGATTGCCGCCAGAAATGGGTGTGCTCGGCGTACGCGAGCGCGGGCGCGAGCAGCGCCAACGCCAGAACGCCGGACCAGAGGCAGGTGAAGATGCTTCGCCGTGTCATCGCTGCCAATCTCCTTTGCTGCGGGACATCCTTACCGCCGGACATCACTTCACCGTAATTGTCAGCGTTCGTTCGCCGGAAATTACTTGATGCATTTCCACGGACCATTCACCCGCGGTGGATTGGTAGAGCAGGCGCGCACCGCCGGGGCTTTGGCGCTGGTCGAGAACGTTGATTGCGGATGCCGGCGCATTGGGCATCACTTTGTCTTCGATCATCAGCGTGGGCGTGGGTTGCAGCAGCGTCGCGTAGAGCCGGTCATTCTGATGCTCGCGGTTCATCAGCTTAATCAACTCTTCGAGGCCGGGCAACTGGCCCTGCGAGCTAGCCGCGAGCGATTGCACCGTGCGATTCACGGTTTCGGCATCGCTGACGACGAGTTGCAGCGTCCCGCGCGCGGCCTGTATGGGAATGGTAATCGGAAATTCCCGCACGAAAGCGGGGCCGCGATAGGGACGCAGCTGGACTTTTACATTGACGGTTTGACCCGGCCGCACTTCGTTGGCTTCGACCCAGGCGTCGTCAATGGTGGCGGCGCGACGTTCGGGCAGGGCGGTGACGCGCAGATGAATCGCGCTGACGTGCGGTACTTCGTACGGGTTCGAATAAATCTGGGCGAAAGTACTTTGCACGTCGGTGGCGACGAAGAATCCGCCGGGCACGGGCATATCGGTCGGCGCGAATAAATCTTTTAGCGTAACCGCGGTGTGGCCTTGGATGGCGATCTCGCCATCCAGTTGCAGCGTGGAACCTTCGCCGTACGCCGTGTTGCCCACGATTCCGTTGTAGGTTGCGACAGCCACCAGCACGGGAGTGAGTTGCGGGCTTTCGATAATTTCAAAATGAAATTGTTTTTGTGCGGCGCCATTGACGAGCGTGACGTCCACGGGGATCATGGGCGGCCCGTCGCCGAGATGGCCTGCAATGGCGGTGACGCGATCTTGCGTGAGAGTTCCGATGGTCCCGCCGGTGGAAATAATTTTCGTGGAAGCCATGGCGGAGGCGAGGGTGGTGACGACGTGCGCGCGCGCGAGCGGCATGGAAACGTTCCCGAAGGAAAATATGGGATGGCCGCAGGCGAGGATTTTGCCGTGGTCCACGGTGGTGACGGTGCAGCCGGGAGTAATCGAGAGATCGCCACGAATCAATTCCACGCCGACCATGTCGCCGGGCTTCAGTTGCGCGTCTTCGGGCGAGGGCGCGGCGGTGCCGCCGGCCATCATGGTCATGCCCCAGGCGGAGAGCTGCTTGCTGAATTGCGCGATGGTTTCGGGATAGAGGCCGGTGGTGATGAGCGGCGTTTCGATAGGCACCAGAAATTGACCTGCGCCGGCGTTGGTCTGGCGCGCGAAATTCTCCGGGAGGGGAATGCGCGCCGCGGAGAATGTGCTGTCAATACTTGTCGATTGCGTGCTTGCGCCTGAAGCTTGCGGGGCCACATTTGCAACAGGTTCCGGAGCGTTCCCTACATCGAGCATATTTTCGATCGGGGTCACGCCGCCGATGGCTTCTTTGGTGAAGGCGCCGAGTTTCAGCGAGAGCGCGCCCGCCAGTTTGCCGTCGAAATAGACCGGACTGCCGCTCATGCCGGCGACCACACCGGTATGTTCGGCTTTTTCGCCGAGCAGCTGGACGAGGATGATGTCCTGCTTGGGACCGATCGCGTTGTGCAACACGCCGAGGACGACCAGGTCCACTTTTTCGATCTCGTCGCCAGTGAAAATCGTGTAGGCGACGCCTTTCATCCCGGGTTGCACCTGGCTGAGCGGAAAAATTGCGGGGGCGTCGTCCGCTTGCAGCGAAAAGCCTGTCAGTAGAAGTAGAGCGGCGAGAAATGTTGGAAGCAATTTCCGGAGGGCCACGGGCATCAGAAGTTCATGATACCCGGCGCATACCGGGGAAGCAAATCGCGCCATGCTAGAATCTTGCGATGGCTAAAAAGACGATTTCGCCGGGTGGAACCGTCAGTGGAGTGGTGGAACTGCCGGGAGACAAATCCATTTCGCACCGTTACGCGATTCTGGCGGCGCTGGCGGAGGGCACGAGCGAGATTCGGAACTATTCTCCTGCGGCGGATTGCGCCAGCACGCTGGAATGTCTGCGGCGGCTAGGAATTGCGGTGGATGCTAAGGGCGAGCACGTGCGCATCGCGGGGAAGGGGCTCGACGGACCGAAAGCTCCGCGACGCACCATTGATGCGGAAAATTCCGGTTCGACGATCCGCATGATGTCCGGCGTTCTCGCAGGGCAGAAATTCGCTTCCACAATTACGGGCGATAGCTCGTTGCGCCGTCGGCCGATGCGCCGGGTGGTGGATCCCTTGCGGCGGATGGGCGCGGAAATACGCAGTAGCGATGGCGACCGCGCGCCGCTGGAAATTCGCGGGGGAAAACTGCAGGCGATTGACTACACGTTGCCGGTGCCGAGCGCGCAGGTGAAGTCGGCGATTCTGCTGGCGGGATTGTATGCGGATGGCGTGACGACCGTGCGCGAGTCGGTGCGGACGCGGGATCACACGGAAGTGGCGTTGCGCGAATTCGGCGCGAATGTGCTGACGGCGAAGGGCGAAGTGCGCATCGAGCCGCGACCGAAATTGCAGCCGCGACAATTGATTGTGCCGGGGGACCTGTCGTCGGCAGTATTCCTGATCGGCGCAGCGCTGGTGCTGCCGGAATCATCGCTGATACTGCACGACGTGGGGCTGAATCCCACGCGTTCGCGGGTGCTGGATTTTCTGATTTCGATTGGGGCGGCGATCAATCTGGCGTCGGTGCAATTGCGCGATGGAGAGTTGATTGGAGACGTTTCGGTGCGCCACGCGCCGCTGGTGGGCGGCGGTATATCCGGCGCACAAGTGGCGGAAATGATCGACGAGCTGCCGATGCTGGCGGCGCTGGGCCCGTTCACGGAGAAGGGAATTGAGATTCACGACGCGCAGGAATTGCGCGTGAAGGAAAGCGACCGCATCGCCACGCTCGCGGAAGGATTGCTGCAGATGGGCGCGCGCCTGGAGGAATTTCCAGACGGACTGCGCGTGGAAGGGCGTGGTACCGGCATGGGTGCGGCGACGAAGCTGCGAGGCGCGAAGGTTGATCCGCAGGGCGATCATCGCATTGCGATGGCGTTGGCAGTGGCGGCGCTGGGAGCGGAGGGCGACACGGTGATCAAAGACTCCGAATGCGTGAGCGTTTCGTTTCCGGATTTTTTCAAGACGCTGGAGCGTTTGCGAGGCGGCGAAAATCAGGAAGACTTGCGCAGGTAGATGGTTCCGTAGCTGGTGGCGATTGAGATTTTCGGTCCTGAGGCGCCGACTTTGCCGGTGAGGCGGCCGGTGCCGTTGTCGTCGGCAGGCTTTAGGCTGGGCGCTTCGAAGTCGCTTTGAATATCGCCGGAGCGGGAGATGGCGGAAATTTCGAAAGTTGATTTTCCAGGCAGCGTCAGATCCACTTCTCCCGTGCCATTGGCGATGTTGATTTCCTCGCGGGGCGGTTGCGCGTAGATCACCTTGATATCGCCGTGATTTACGGCAATGTCCAAGCGGCCCGCCACGTTTTCCACTTGGAGGTCCTTGTCATGGGTGACGAGTTTGGCGAAGCCGCCCACGTCCGATACGTCAACCGCTCCGGAATCGAGTTCCAGAAGTCCGGTGAGATGCACCAAGGTAAGATCGCCGGCCTGCGAAGTGTAATGCGTGGTTTTCGTGACATTGCGGATGCGCACCGGACCGAAGAATTCGCCCTGCAGGGTGGCGTCACCGGCCACAGCGTTCAACTCGATTTCGTTGCCACGGCCGGCGATGCGGACGTTGCCGGAGATGTCGTCAATCCGCGCGTCGCCTTTCGTGAGTTGGGCGGTTACGTCCGAGCCAATGTTGTGGACTTCGATATTGCCGGTCTGGGTTGTGGCGGTCACAGCGCCGGCGAGTCCGGAGATCGAAACGTCACCGTGATGCGAATCAGCAGCGAGCGAAACGCTCTTGGGCAAGGCTACGTCGAAGTCCACGGTGACGTGGCCGTTGTCCGCTTCCTGATTTAAGGGATGAACGCTGTAGCCGTCACGGGTTTGCTCGATCACCACTTGCAGCGACTTTAGAACTTCCTCAGCGGCCGATTCGTTCGAGGCCTCGGCCGTTTCCGTCACGCTCACGCGCAAATCGTTGCCATCGCCGACGTGCGCGACGATATTTCCCAACGCGGTCGTGACCATCACGTGCGCGCCGGCAGGAATGGTTTTGGGCGGGAGTTCCTGACTTTGGGAGGACTTGTGGTTGAAAACATCCAGGTCAATATTCATGTCCGGATGTTTCTCGCGGATCTTCGTGTAAATTCCCATACCCGCCAGCACGAAGACTATCAAGATGAGCAGCGCCGCTTCACCACCGGTGAGCAACGGCGGGCGCGATTCGCCGGCTCGTTGCGCGCTGAAATGATCCACCAGCTTGGCGATGCCCCACAGAATGATCAGCACAGGCCAAAAGCGCCAGAAGAGATGCCAGATTCCCAGGTCTGGATGGAAGCGGGCGAGAAGAAACAGGATTCCGAGAACGATCAGAAGCAAGCCGCTGAAAATCGAGCTGCGTTGTGGTCCGCCGTTGCTCACGCGCGCCTCACGAGCCGAGATGACCTTCTTTGGAAGCGAGCGACTGGGCCGTCAGCACGACACCAGCGACGATTAGCAGGATCGGCCAAAGTTCCAAGAAACTGAAGCGCGTGTATTCGCCTATCAGGAACAGAACTCCAACAGTTATGATCATCAGGGGGCCCATCAGGCCGCGAATTTTGCAGTAGGGGCAGTAGCATACCGGTTGATTTGGGTCGCTCATTTTGGCCTCCCCTAGGGATTCCGGTGCAGACGATCCCATAAGATCCATCCGCCGATCAGGATCAACGCTACCGGCCAGCTCTTGCTGAACCACTCCTTTTGCAACAGCCCAAAATTCGCTAGCAGCAGCAGAGCGCCGATGCCGATCAGGATGAGCGCGCCGATGGGTTTGCGGTCTGCGCCTCCATCAATCAAATTCGCGGGCTCGGGTTGTCCGTCGCGGCGGGCACGCGCGGTGCGGTAAGCCTCGATGGGCATGTAGAAATAAAAGCAGCCGAGAGCGATGCCCAAGAACGCATCGTAAGCATCTGGCAGGTCGCTGCTGAGCGCGGCGATCAGTCCGGCAAAGATCAGCACGTGAATCAGGGCCTTCATGTACTGGCCGTTGTACACGGCGCCCAGGCCGGGAATGATGCCGAGAGTGGCGGCGAGTCCCGGATTGACTTCGGCCTTACCAGGTTCTGTTGCCGGCGGTGCGGAGAGCAATCCCGCCAGGCACTGCTCGCAGTAGAGCGCGCCGCGCACTTCGCGCGTACACTCCGGGCACAATGCTTTTCCGCAATTACGGCAAAAACCGGTGGCCTGCACATCCGTGTGCACCGCGCAATTCATCGAGGACTCCTGGTGGTATCGCCGAGCATGATCGCGGCAAAATTTCCCGCCCAATTGGTGTTGAGTAAGGACGCGAACATTGTGGCGTTGCGCGACTGGCTGCGACCGGGATGCGGCGAGGTCTGCGATTTCTCCTGCGGATTCACGGAGGAAGGAGGCTGGGGATTTTGCTGCGGCGCGGGGGCCGGCGTGATGGACGGGGAAGGCTCGGCATCGGGCTGCAGGCGCGTCTGGATTTCGTACACCACGCGGAGATCGTTCACGAATTTGGCGCTGCGCGCGTAGGTGAGATGGACCTGGCGATTGGCGGTGCGAAAAACGTTCGCGGGGCTGAGGTCGGCCTTCTTCAGTTTGGCCGGGGACATGCCGGTGGTGTAAAGGACGATCAATAGAGTGGCTGCGACGGTGGCGACGCCCATGGCGAAGCGCGGTTGCCACAATTGCGGAATCCACGCGAACCAGCGTCGCCACCCGGCGCTCTGCGGACGCGGGCCCAAAGTGCTGTCGAGGATTTTCGAAATTAATTGCGGCGGAGTTCCGAGGGGCTCGAGCTTGCGCATCTGCTGCACCAGGCCGCCCACTTGCGCCGCCAGCTCGCCACATGCGTCGCAACCGCCGGCGTGCGCGGAGAACGCCGCCGCTTCGGCGGGCGAAAGCGTTCCGTCGAGATAATCGCTCAGCCTTTCTTCGGTGCGTGCGCAGTTCCAGTCCGTCATACTTTTGCTCCCGAGGGTCCATTCTGCGGCCGAAGCCCCATTTCTTCCAAGATGCGCGCCAGCTCGATGCGCCCACGATTGATTCTGGATTTTACCGTGCCTTCGGGCACTTCCAGGACGCTCTGGATTTCGCTGTAATCCAGGCCTTGCAAATCACGCAAGATGACCGCTTCGCGCAATTCCGGCGAAAGCTGCGAGAGGCCCTGTTGCAACTGGCCGCTCAATTCCGACGCCAGCGCCAGCTTATCGGGAGTGCGCGCGGCGGATTGTTTGTTCTCGAGCGTAGGCATCGCGTCCTCAATTGAGTCCGTCAAGCGATCGCGGCGCGTGCGGCGGTAATGATCCACCAGCAAGTTGCGCGTGACGCTGGTGAGCCACGTGGGAAACGCGCCGAAAGCGGGCCGGTAACTCGCGAGCGTGCGATAGATGCGCAAGAAAACTTCCTGGCTGAGGTCCTCGGCTTCGGTGGCATTGCCGGTGAACCGGTAGCACAGATTGAAAACGCGCCGGGTGTGGCGCCGCACAAGTTCCTCCCAGGCCGGCCCTTCGCCCCGGAGACATCCCTGCACCAGTTGGGCGTCGGGCTCCAATCTTCTTCAGCCTCGCGAGTTGCATTCCCTTTCAGCCTCACAAGATGTAACGCAATCCTGGGCTAAAAAGTTCCGCGCGCCGGGCGACGGGAAGTGTCGAGCGGACTTGTCGTGCCGCGGAGACTTGCATTGTGCCGCATCTTATCGAGCTTCGTGACGGGAACACAAGCGCCGTTATGGATTTCGCACCGGGGTGAGACCAAAGCGAATGCAAAGCGAATGCAAAGCGAATGCTGCCTGTTGTGCCTCGATGATAATGTCCCCTTTTGTCCTCGATAGAAATGTCCCCCTAATAAGACTTCCGGAAGGAGGTCAGATTGGGACGGACAGAGATGAGCAAGAGAGAGTTAGGAAGAGTGGAAGTGTTAGCGCGAGTGCGCAGCAAGCAGTTGGGGGTAGTGGACGCGGCACGATTGCTGCGTGTGAGCTACCGGCAAGCGAAGCGGCTGTGGAAGCGGTACCGGGAGGAAGGTGCTGCAGGTCTGAAACACCGCAGCGCCGGGCGAGCATCGAATCGCGCGCACCAGCAGAAGTTTCGGGCGAAGGTGCTGCAGTTGGTGCGCCAGAAGTACAGTGGGCCAGTAGGCGAGCGGTTCGGGCCGACGTTGGCGACGGAGCATTTAGCGAGCGAAGATGGGCTGCAGCTCGATGCGGAAACGCTGCGGCGCTGGATGCTGGCGGAGGGTTTGTGGAGTGGGGAGCGGAAGCGTCGCGCACACCGCCGACGGCGCGAGCGTAAGGAACACTTTGGTGAGTTGGTGCAGATGGACGGGAGCTTTCACGCCTGGCTAGAGGATCGCGGCCCAGAGGGCTGCCTGATAGACATGGTGGATGACGCGACCAACACGACGTGGGCGCAACTGGGGGAACAAGAGACCATCTGGGCGGCGGCGGATGCCTTGCGCGCGTGGATCGAACGCTACGGGGTGCCGCTGGCGCTGTATGTGGACTGGAAGAATCTATACAAGCGGCCCGCCAATGCGGGCGAGCGATTGCGCGGAGAAGAACCGATCACGCAATTTGGGCGCATGTGCGCGAAGTTGCAGATCGCGGTCATCGCCGCTAGTTCGCCGCAGGCCAAGGGGCGGGTAGAGCGGGTTCACGGCACGCATCAGGATCGGCTGGTGAAAAAACTGCGGCGCAGAGATATCCGCAGTCATAGCGTAGGCAATGTATATCTGGAGCGGGAATATTTGCCAGAGCACAACCAGCGTTTCGCGAGAGTGGCTGGCAAGGCGGAGGACTATCACCGACGCGCGCCGCGGGTTGCAGAACTACAGCGCATTTTCCGGCTGGAGAGCGAACGCATCATTAGCCAGGACTGGGTGGTGCGGTATGACAATCACTTTTTCCAAATCCAGGCGCAGAGTCGTAACTATGCGCCAGCGCAGAGCAAAGTGCTGGTGTGCGAGGGGCGGCACGGCAGCATCAGCATCGAGTAGCGCGGAGAGGCGTTACGCTGGGTGGAAATTCCTGCACCGGCAAGACCACGCACGCTTGATGGGCCACAGGAGAGCGTTGTGGCCGCGAGTAGAAAGAGGAAATGGACACCGCCAGCAAATCATCCGTGGCGGGAAGCAGCGCAGCGAGGGCTGGAGAAGCGTGAAAGGCGAGCCTCCCACGGCGCGGCGCAAGCGCCGCGACCGTCGCTGGCCTTGCCCTCCGCTTCGCCCTAAGCGCTCCGCCCTTCGGGCTCCGCAGGGCTTCGCTCCGGGCAAGGCCAGCGATCCACAAACACCACAAACCCAAAACTCAAAAAGGGGACATTTCTAATGAGGTAAGCGAGGGGACATTTCTAAAGAGCTTTGACACAAAGCGAATGCTGCCTTGACACTTTCGGAAGCTTGCTGTTACGGTGCGAAATCAATGTTGCGCACTTCACGACGGATTTTCCTGCTGCTGCTGGCCCTGGTTGCGCTTGGCGGTTTGGCGTACAAGTTTCGCAATTCGATCACGCTGGAAGGATTTCAGTGGTCCACGGTGGGGCAATCGCTGCGCGA
>Ga0070761_10002351_pt1 | contig 11626 bp, 8 predicted proteins | sample HubBroMetageREF1_FD_66724 | JGI IMG/M metagenome (GOLD analysis project Ga0070761, IMG submission 66724) | Reference soil microbial communities from the Hubbard Brook experimental Forest, New Hampshire, USA - Hubbard Brook CCASE Soil... | ecosystem: Environmental > Terrestrial > Soil > Temperate...
CGCGCGTGCTGACGGCACTGCGCGAGTTTCATGCCAGTGCGGCGGACGAGCCCGGGATCGACGCCGCGCGGCTGCGCCGCATCGCATTCGCCGACATGCCGGAGTTGCTCTGGCGCGCCCTCAAGGACGAACTGCTCGCCGACGGCAGCCTCGCGCGCAGCGGCGCCTGGCTGCATCTGCCCCAACACAGTGCGCGGCTCTCGGCCGCGGACGAGACACTCGCCGAGCGGCTGCGCCCGCTGCTCGCCGCGGGCCGCTTCGACCCTCCGTGGGTGCGCACGCTCGCCGGGCAGCTGCAGGAGCCCGAGGCGCTGGTGCGCGACGTGCTGCGCAAACAGGCGCAGCGCGGCGCGGTCTACCAGGTCGTGCATGACCTGTTCTACGATGCCGCCTGCATCGGCGAGCTGGCCGACGTTGTCAGCCGGCTCGCGACTCTGCACGGCGCGGTCAATGCGGCGAACTATCGCGATGCGCTCGGTCTCGGCCGCAAGCGTGCCATCCAGATTCTGGAGTTCTTCGATCGCGTCGGCTTCACGCGGCGAGTGCGTGATGCACACCTCGTGCGGCGTGGCCAGAGCTGGCGCTCGCAGCATTAACGGCGATGGAAGGCATACGCACCCGGTGGTACGCCTGGGCTTCAAACCCAGGAGGGGGCGTCAGACGCTTCCTGGTAGGTTCGACTCCTGCTGCCTTCCGCCAGCCGCGCGCGTTCGCGCGCGCTTGAATATCCGCTGACGCGGCCGACAATAGCGCCATGGAGTCCATTCGGCTGACGACGCTCTCACACGGCGGTGGCTGCGGCTGCAAGATCGCACCCGCGATGCTCGCCGAACTTCTGCAGCAGGTGCGGCCGCCACACGGATTTCCGCAGCTGCTGGTCGGGACCGAGACCGCCGACGATGCCGCGGTCTATCAGCTGAACGAGTCACAGGCTCTGGTGGCGACGACCGATTTCTTCATGCCGATCGTCGATGACGCGTTCGATTTCGGGCGCATCGCCGCCTGCAATGCGCTTTCGGACATCTACGCGATGGGAGCCGTGCCGCTGCTGGCGCTGGCCATCGTCGGTATGCCACTCAAGCTTCTGCCGGCGCAAGTCATCCGGCAAATCCTGCACGGCGGCGAAGCGATGTGCGCGCTGGCGGGTATTCCGATCGCCGGCGGCCATAGCATCGATTGCGCCGAGCCGATCTACGGTCTTGCCGTCTCCGGAGTGGTGCATCCGCAGGAGCTCAAGCGCAATTGCGCCGGGCGCGCGGGTGACTCGCTGGTGCTCGGCAAGCCTCTCGGAGTCGGTATTCTGGCGGCGGCACTGAAGCGCGGCCAGCTCTCGGCCAACGCCTACGAGGCGCTGATCAATGTCACCACGCTGCTCAATCGTGCCGGCACAGAGCTGGCGGGCCTCCAAGGCGTGCACGCGATGACGGACGTCACCGGTTTCGGACTCCTCGGGCATCTGCTGGAGATGTGCCGCGGCGCCGGTCTTGGAGCCGAGCTCCGGCTCGGCGACATCCCGCTGCTGCCGGAGGTGCTCGCGCTCGCCGAGGCCGGTGTCGTCACGGGGGCTTCGGCACGCAACTGGAGTTCCTACGCCGACGAGGTGCGAGCTACTGTGCCGGTGACTCAAGCCCAATACAGTCTGCTGTGCGATCCGCAGACCTCGGGCGGCCTGCTGGTGGCCTGCGCTCGCAGCGCCGTGCCGCAGGTACTGGACGTCTTGCGGCGCAACGGCTGCCTCGAGGCCGCCGCCATCGGCGAGCTCCGGGCCGGCGCCGCCCAGGTCGCCCTCGCGAGCTGAGCGCGCTCACTGCGGCGGCGACGCTGGCGAGACGCGCTGCGGGCGCAGGATTGCATCAGCGCCGGACACCAGCGCACGCCGGCTGCGCTTGTCGAACAGACACAGGACCCGTGCCGCAGCGTCGTGCATGTGCGGCTGCGGATAACGGCCGGCGATCAGCACCGCGGTGAAGCCGACACTGTCGTCGAACTCGACCAGATCGCCCGCCGCGTGCGCCTTGCGCAGGCCACTGGCGGCGACACAGGCGGCGATGACCTCCTGGGTATGTGCCGCCCAGGCCTCCGGGGTCGATGCCCGCGCCGCCGCGAGCAGGCACAGCGGCAGCGTCAGGACGCTCGCGCGCCATGCGTGCATCAGCTGCGCTCTTTCGCCGGGGGGTTGATGGCCGTGATGCGCACCGTGCGCGAGCCGCAGGTACTGTCCGCACACACGCCGCTGAACCAGACTTCTCCGGCCCCGATCATGACGCCCTGGGCATTGGCGAACAGCGCCGGGTAGGTCTGTGCGCGGATCACGGCGAGTGCTTTCGCCGGCAACAGCTGATCGTAGTGCTGCAGAAACTCCGCCGGCGTTTGCAGGATGATCTTCTTGCCCGCGATATGCGTCGTCAGGGGGTAGGCAACCATGGCCGCCACCTCGCTGCGGGCATCCTTGGCGACGGCCTGCTGCAGATCGGTCAGGAAGCGCCGGTACGAGTCGTGCTCACCGAACAGAATGTCGAGCCGCGCATCGATGGAACCGGGGTCCTGGGCGGCGAGCGGTGCGCTCACCAGCATCAGTACTGCGAGCAGGCTGCTCCAACGGTTGGCTGTCATGCTTTCCTCCACCTGCGATAACCGACAACAACAGCGTAGCAGCCCTGCCCGCCTGCGTTGAAGCCTGCAGCCCGCCGACTGCGGGTGAGACGTGGCGTTGCGGGCACGGTGGTTCGGCGCTGGCGCGTGTGGAATACTGCCGCACGGGTCAGTACAACAACGATAAGCACACGCAGTACAGGAGCGCGCCGTGGCCACGACCAACCTGCCGATGTACGAGTCTGGGATCGACCGCGCGCACCGCCGCGTCATTTTCGCCTCCAGTCTCGGCACCGTCTTCGAATGGTACGACTTCTACCTGTATGGCTCACTGGCGGCGATCATCTCCAAGCAGTTCTTCTCGGGGGTCAATGAGACCACCGGGTTCATCTTCGCACTGCTCGCCTTTGCCGCTGGTTTCGCGGTGCGCCCGTTCGGCGCGCTGGTGTTCGGCCGTCTCGGGGATCTGGTCGGCCGCAAGCACACCTTCCTCATCACCATCGTCATCATGGGCCTGTCGACCGCGCTCGTCGGCGTGTTGCCGAGCTACGCGCAGATCGGTGTGACCGCGCCGGTGCTGCTGATCGCGCTACGCCTGCTGCAGGGCCTGGCCCTCGGCGGCGAGTATGGCGGCGCGGCGACCTACGTCGCCGAGCACGCGCCGGCGGGCAAGCGCGGCCTCTACACCAGCTGGATCCAGACGACGGCCACTCTCGGGCTGTTCCTCAGCCTGCTGGTCATTCTCCTCACGCGTCAGTCGCTGGGTGCAGAATTCGACAGCTGGGGCTGGCGCATCCCGTTCCTTGTCTCGATCCTGCTGCTGCTGGTCTCGGTGTATATCCGGCTGCAGCTGGCCGAGTCGCCCGTGTTCCTGGCGATGAAGGCGGAGGGCACCAGTTCCAAGGCGCCGCTGACGGAGTCGTTTGCCCGCGCGGACAACCTGAAGCTGGTCATCTTGGCATTGTTCGGCGCCACCGCCGGCCAGGCCGTGGTGTGGTACTGCGGTCAGTTCTATGCACTGTTCTTCCTGACGCAGGTTCTCAAAGTCGATCAACAGCCCGCCAACCTGCTGATCGCCGCTGCGCTGCTGTGCGCGACACCCTTCTTCGTGGTATTCGGCAGTCTTTCGGATCGCATCGGCCGCAAGAAGATCGTGCTGGCCGGCTGCCTGCTGGCCGCGCTCACCTACGTGCCGATCTTCAAGGGCATCACCCACTTCGCCAATCCGGCGATCGAGACCGCAGCGGCACAGGCGCCGGTGACGGTGCTCGCGGACCCGAATGCCTGCACCTTCCAGTTCGACCCGGTGGGCAAGAAGAAATTTGTCCAGTCCTGCGATGTCGCCAAGGCGGCGCTCGCCAAGGCCGGCGTGCCCTACAAGAATGAGAGCGCGCCAGTGGGCTCAGTGGCACTGGTGCGCATCGGCTCAACCGAGGTTCCCTCGGTTGAGGGCGGGCGCATGTCGGCGGCGGATTTCAAGGAGGCGACCGGCACCTTCGCCAAGGCACTCAGCGGTGCGCTGAAGAGCGCCGGTTATCCGAGCAAGGCGGAGCCGGCGCAGATCAATTATTTCATGGTGTGGTTGCTGCTGTTCATCCTGGTGCTGTATGTCACGCTGGTGTACGGACCGATCGCCGCGTGGCTGGTAGAGCTGTTTCCGGCGCGCATCCGCTACACCTCCATGTCGCTTCCCTATCACATTGGCAACGGCTGGTTCGGCGGCTTTCTGCCTACGGTGGCCTTCGCCTTGGTGGCGCTCACCGGCGATATCTACTACGGCCTGTGGTATCCAATCGTGGTGGCGCTCATTACCGTCGTCATCGGCTTCTTTTTCTTGCCGGAGACCAAGGACCGGCCGGTCCGCTGAGCAGGCTATCGGAAAACACTCGCCTTCACGGAGCTGTCACTGTGAACGAAACACCCAAGACGCAAACCGGTTGGCGCTGGTGGTATCTGCTGTTCGTGCTGCAGTTCCTCGGCGTGCTGTGGCCACCCTTCTACAACAGTGCTGAGCCCTCCTGGCATGGCATCCCCTTCTTCTACTGGTACCAGATGCTCTGGGTGCTGGTAAGCGCGCTGCTGACCGCAAGCGTCTATTTCGCCACCAAGAAATAACCACTGCAGTTCACTCTGAGGGGGACGCGATGCAGCACGTGAACTGGGTGGCGCTCGGCATCTTCGTGGTGCTGTTCGGCTTCATTACCTGGCTGGGTTTCGCTGCCGCGCACTGGCGCAAGGGTGACCTCGACCAGCTGCACGAGTGGGGCCTGGGCGGGCGCCGCTTCGGCACGCTGATCACCTGGTTCCTGGTCGGCGGTGACCTGTATACCGCCTACACCTTCATCGCCGTGCCGGCGCTCGCCTTCGGCGCGGGCGCCGTCGCGTTTTTCGCCGTGCCCTACACCATCCTCATCTATCCGATCCTGTTCCTGGTGTTTCCGCGCCTCTGGCACGTGTGCCACAAGCACAACTACATCACCGCCGCCGACTTCGTGCGCGGCCGCTTCGGCAACCGCTGGCTGGCACTGGCGGTCACCATCACCGGGATCATCGCCACCACCCCCTACATCGCGCTGCAATTGGTCGGTATTCAGGTCGTGATCGGCGCCATGGGCGTCTCCGGCAGTGGCTGGGTCGCCCACCTGCCGCTGTTCATCGCCTTCGCCGTCATGGCCGCGTTCACCTATTCCAGCGGTCTGCGCGCACCGGCATCGATTGCCATCGTGAAGGACATCCTGATCTACATCACCGCCTTCGCGGCCATCATCATTATTCCCATCCACCTCGGCGGATTCGGCAAGATCTTCGCCGCGGTACCGGACGCCAAGCTGCTGCTGGCGGTCCCGGGCGCTCACAGCACTGGCGCTTACAGCGCCTACGCCACGCTGGCGCTGGGCTCGGCGTTGGCACTGTTCCTCTATCCGCATTCGCTCACCGGCATTCTCGCGGCGAGCAGCGGCGGCGCCATCCGCCGCAACGCCGCCATGCTGCCGGGCTACTCGTTCGTACTGGGACTGCTGGCGCTGCTCGGGTTCTTCGCGATCGCCGCCGGCGTCAAGGACCTGCCGGAGTTCGCCGCGGGCTTCAAGGAGTTCGGCAATAACTTCGCGGTACCGGCTCTCATGCTGCATTCGTTCCCGGCCTGGTTCGTCGGCGTCGCCTTTGCCGCGGTGGGTATCGGCGCGCTGGTGCCCGCGGCCATCATGTCCATCGCCGCCGCCAACCTCTACACGCGCAACATCCATCGCGAGTTCATCAATCGCAATCCGAGCGCCAAAGAGGAAGCCCAGATCGCCAAGTGGGTCTCTCTCATTGTCAAGGTGGGCGCGCTGGGTTTCATCCTGCTGGTACCGACCAAGTTCGCGATCAACATGCAGCTGCTCGGCGGTATCTGGATCATCCAGACGCTGCCGGCCGTCATGCTCGGCACCTTCACTCGCTGGTTCAACCCCTGGGCGCTGCTCGTGGGCTGGGCGGTCGGCATCATCGCCGGCACGTCGATGGCGATCGCGGCCCACCTCACGCCAACCTTCCCGCTGGCATTCGCCGGGGCGACTTTCCCCGGCTACACCGCTTTCTACACTCTTCTCGCGAATCTGCTGCTGGCAGGCGTGCTGACGCCGCTGTTCAATGCCCTCGGCCCGCGCGCCGCGGATGAAACCGTAGCGGCGGACTATCACGCCTGACGGGGTTAGCGGTGGCCAGCGTGCTGCGAGTGGGCGCCCTCGCCCTGTGCGGGCTCACCGCCGCGTGCCATGGCGCACAGCCGCCGCCCGCCCCGGACTATGCGCAGCCGGCCAGCTGGGCTGCATGGCCCGGCAGGCTCGGCGCTGCCGACAGCGTGCCGCAGGGCATCATCGATCCGGCGCTGCCCGCTGAGCAGCAGGCGGACGTGTTCTTCATTCACCCGACGACCGACCTGTCGCTCGCTATCGGCAATGCGCGCTATGACGAACCCGGCAGCACCGGCACGCGCATCGAACACGGCGTGTTGCGCTATCAGGCGAGCACCTTCAATGGCTGCTGCCGCATCTACGCGCCTCACTATCGGCAGGCCTCGATCGGTGCCTTCCTCAAATCCGACCAGCCTGCCGCGCTGGCCGCTTTGGAACTCGCCTATGGCGACGTGCAGCGCGCGTTCGATTACTACCTGGCTCATGAGAATCACGGCCGGCCGTTCATCATCGCCAGCCACAGCCAGGGGTCGCTGCATGCGCTGCGCCTGTTGCAGGCGCGCGTGGCCGGCAAGCCGTTACAGGCGCAGCTGGTCGGCGCCTATGTGATCGGCGCCTTCGTCCCACTCGCGCTCGAGAATAGCGGGCTCAAGGTCTGCCGCGCGCCGCACGACACCGGCTGCATCATCGTCTGGAACAGCGTGAGCCGAGGCAGCGATGACAGCCCGCGCGAGAACCGCGGCCTGCTGTGGCTCGCTGGCCGCTACCAGTCGGCCAGCGGCGCGCAGCTGGTGTGCGTCAACCCGCTCAACTGGGCCGAGGGCGGCACCGCTGCGGCGGCGCTCAACCGCGGGGCGGTTCCCGCCTCCGGCAGCGAGGGTGCGCTGCCGGCGCCGCTTGTCGGACTCACGGGTGCCGCCTGTCATGGCGCACACCTCGAGGTCGACATTCCGTTCGGCGCGCGCCAGGGATTCCGTGACACGCTCAGCCTGTTCGGCAGCTACCACGTGTTCGACTACAACCTCTTCTACATGAACGTTCGCGACAACGCGAAGGAGCGGGTGCTCGCTTTTCGCGGCAGCGCGCAGGCCGAGTGAGGTCGGCGGCCGCGGATTTCCTTACACTTCTGTCATAGGGTGAGGGGTATGGTATCGGTTGACTTGCCGGCGGACGCAACGGAAAATCCGCGCGCTGCATAGCATACCCGGTACCCTATAGGTCGATGGGTGCCGGAACCGGCAGCGCGTGCGTGACCCACGCGGCCGGTCGCGGCGGCAGCGGCGGGCTGCGGTGCCGGTCTCGCAGCGCATCAATGCCGATGCACGACGTCCCGTCACAAATGTGCAACTACAATTAGCGGTTTGTCGGAAGCAAGCGCCATGGAAACACCCGAAACCGAGCACCCGGTCAACCCGCGCGGACGAGCCTTCTTCTGGGGCGGCATCATCCTGGGTCTGCTGCTACTGCTGCTACTGCTCACGCACGGTTTCGGACTGTTGCGCGCACCGCCGGAGGCGCCGGCGCAGCCCGCGCTGGTACACCAGGGTGACAAGATCTTCGTGCCGCAGAACTCCCCGCTACGGCAGCGCCTCACGGTCGAAGCGGCTGCCGCCGAGAACAAGAGCATCGTCGTGGTGGCGCCCGGCATCGTCGAGGCCGATCCGGCCCGCACCATCAGCGTGCTGCCGCCCGGAGCCGGCCGGGTGCACGAACTCAAGGTGGCGCTGGGCGACTGCGTGAGCAGCGCTCAGGTCCTGGCACTCATCGATTCGCCCGATCTGGCACAGGCCTACGACGACAACGATAAGGCCGCGAGCCTGGCGCGGCTCAACGCCAAGATCCTCAAGTACCAGGAAGAGCAGTTCAAGATCGGCGCTGCGGCGCAGCGCGATCTCGACCAGGCGCGCAGCGACAACGAGCAGGCCGCGGCCGAATACACGCGCACCCGCGCGCACCTGCGCGCCATGGGCGCGCAGGAGAACGCCCGCGGAGCAGCGCGGCTCCTGGCGGTACGCGCGCCGCGTGCCGGCTGCATCGTCGCGCTCACCACCGCGCCCGGCACCACCATCAATGACGATACCCAGCCCATCATGACGCTCGCCGATCTGTCGGTGGTCTGGGTGACCGCACTGGTGGCGGAAAAGGACATCGCGCAGGTGCAGCCGAGCCAGAGCGCCGAGATCACGCTCGATGCCTACCCGGCGCGCAGCCTGCACGGCAAGGTGTTGTTCGTGTCACCGGTCATGGAAGCCGACTCACGGCGCAACAAGACGCGTATTGCCTTCGACAACCCCGACCTGCTGCTGAAGCCGAACATGTTCGCCACGGTGTCGCTGCAGGCCGCAGCGCTGCGCCGCGTGATATTGCCGAGCTCAGCGCTGTTGATGAACAACGACCGCACCACCGTGTTCGTTGCCACGGCGCCCTGGACCTTCGAGCGGCGCACGGTCGAACCACTGCTCGAGGAGAGCACGCAGGTTGCGATCCGCTCGGGCATCGAGCCGGGCGAGCAGGTCGTGGTCAGGGGCGGAATCCTGCTCAATGATTGACCAGTTTGTAGACTTCTGCCTGCGGCGGCGCATCGCGGTCATCGTCATCGCGGTGTTGCTCAGCCTGTTCGGCATCTACGCCTGGGAAACGCTCAACGTCGAGGCCTACCCCGAGCTCGGGGACGTGGCCGCGCAGGTCACCACGCAGGTGCCGGGGCTGGCGGCCGAGGAGGTCGAGCAGCTGATCACCGTGCCGCTGGAGCGCGAGATCAACGGCACGCCCGGGCTGCTGCTGATGCGCTCGGAGAGCACCTTCGGCCTGTCGCTGATCACCGTGCTGTTCCGCGATGGCTATGAAGACTACTGGGTGCGGCAGCGGCTGCTCGAGCGCATCAGCCAGGTCACGCTGCCGGCCGGCGCCGCGCCCTCGCTCGATCCGGTCGCAGGACCTGGGGGCGAGATCTATCGTTACACGCTGGAGTCGGACAGCAAGAACTTGCAGCAGCTGTCCGAGATCCAGCGCTGGACCGTCATCCCGGCACTGAAATCGGTTCCGGGCGTGGTCGATGACACCAATTTCGGCGGCTTCACCACGGTTTATCAGCTCGATCTCGATCCCAAGCAGCTGCAGCACTACAACCTCGGGATCACCGATGTCATCAACGCCATCAATAACAACAATGCCAACTCCGCCGGCGGACGCGTCTCGCGCGGTGACCAGAGCTATGTGATCCGTGGCGTCGGGCTGATCCGCAGCCTGGCCGAGATCGGTGCCACCGTCGTCACGCAGGTGAACGGCGCTCCGGTGCTGGTGCGTGACCTCGGGCGCACCACTCTCAGCCACCAGGAGCGTGAAGGCATTCTGGGCAAGGACAACAACCCGGACACGATCGAAGGCATCGTGCTGATGCTGAAGTATCAGAACCCCTCGCAGACCTTGAAGGGCATCCACGCCAAGGTCGAGGCGCTCAACCGCCAGCTCGCCGCAGACAACGTGCGCATCGTGCCCTACATCGACCGCGACGATCTGGTGCACGCGACCATCCATAAAGTGGGTCGCACCATTCTCGAGGGCATCAGCCTGGTGTTCCTGGTGCTGGTGCTGTTCCTCGGCAGCCCGCGCAGCGCGCTGGTCGCAGGCGTCTCCATCCCACTCGCGCTGGTCGCGGTGTTTTCGCTCCTCAACCTGACGCACGTCTCCGCCAACCTGCTGTCGCTCGGGGCGATCGACTTCGGCATCCTGGTGGACGGTGCGATCGTGGTGACCGAGGCGGTGCTGCGGCGCCGCGAGGCGATGCCGACCGAAGAGCTGAGTGAGAGCGAAGTGAAGGCGGCGGCCATCCAGGTGACGCGACCGATCTTCTTCGCGAGCCTGATCATCATCACCGCCTACCTGCCGCTGTTCTCGTTCGAGCGCGCCGAGGCGAAGCTGTTCACGCCGATGGCGTACACCATGGCGTATGCCCTGTTTGGCGCCCTGCTGACGACGCTGGCACTGGTGCCGGCGCTGGCCTACTACGCGTTCCGCAAGCCGGGAAGTGTCTACCACAACCGCTGGCTCGAATGGCTGACGCTGCGCTACGAGCGCATCCTGGCGGCGTGCATCGCGCAACCGCGCATCATCTATGGCGTGGTGATTTTCGCCCTGCTGGCGGTCGTCGGCCTCGGTGCCACGGTCGGGCGCGACTTCCTGCCCGATCTCGATGAAGGAGCGCTCTGGCTGCAGGTGCAGATGCCGACCGGGCTGTCACTCAACAAGGCGAGCGACATGGCGAGCGACCTGCGGCGCGAGATCCGCAAATCCCCGGAAGTGTCCTACGTCGTCACCCAGACCGGCCGCAACGATGACGGCACCGACCCGTGGACCATGTCGCACATCGAGGCGCCTGTCGGTCTGACGCCCTACGACGGCTGGCCGGGCGGTGAGTCGAAGAAGCAGTTCCTCGACAAGCTGGCCGCGCGCCTGGCGCACGATCTGCCGGGTTACTCGATCGGTATCAGCCAGCCGATCATCGATGGCGTCAACGACATGATCGGCGGGGCGCACAGCCCGCTGGTCATCAAGGTGTATGGTGATGATCTCGCCATGCTGCGCCATATCAGCCAGCAGATGGTCGACGTGCTCTACGACGTGCCCGGCACCTCCAGCGCCTCGATCTTCCAGGAACCGCCGATTCCGCAAATTAACGTCACCGTCGATCGCGAGAAAGCGGCGCGCTACGGCATCAACATCGCCGATGTGCAGAACGTCATCCAGACCGGCGTCGGCCAGGCGCCGGTCTCCACGGTGTACGTGGGCGAGCGCGTCTACAACCTCACCGTGCGCTTCCTCGGCACGAGTCGCGAGTCGCCGCAGGCACTTGCCAACCTGTCGGTGCACACCAGCGACGGCAAACAGGTACCGCTGTCGCAGCTGGCCGACATCAAAGTGCAAACCGGCGAGAGCACCATCACGCGTGAGAACGGTCAGCGCAATCTCACCATCCGCATCGACAACCGCGACCGCGACCTCACCAGCTACCTTGAGGAGGCGCAGAGGAAGATCGCCGCGCGGGTCCATTTCGATCCCGCCAAGGTGCGGCTTGAATGGGGCGGCCAGTTCGAGAATCAGCGACGCGCCGAGGCGCGCCTGCTGCTGATCCTCGCGCTGGTGATGGGCATGATGCTGATCTTCCTCACCATCGGCACCAAGTCGCTGCGCCAGGCGCTGCTGATCCTCGGTGTGGTGCCGCTCGCGACCCTGGGTGGGCTGGTGTCGCTGCATCTCACCGGCCAGACTCTCAACGTCGCGAGCGGCGTCGGTTTCATCGCCTTGTTCGGCGTCGCGGTGCAAAACGGCATCATCATGGTGGCGAACCTCAACCGCATGCG
>Ga0070761_10002352_pt1 | contig 11623 bp, 5 predicted proteins | sample HubBroMetageREF1_FD_66724 | JGI IMG/M metagenome (GOLD analysis project Ga0070761, IMG submission 66724) | Reference soil microbial communities from the Hubbard Brook experimental Forest, New Hampshire, USA - Hubbard Brook CCASE Soil... | ecosystem: Environmental > Terrestrial > Soil > Temperate...
GCCGGGGTGCCTTACCGTGAGGAGCTGATGACCCCGAGCCGGGACTGGCAGTACCGGGTCCTGCACGCCAGGACGCCCAACGGATACCACCTGCTGCTTGAGGAAGGCAGTTAATACGCAGGGCGGCACAGGGGGTCTGGTCGGCGTCGAGACTCACCAGGGAGCCGGGAGTCATGGGTACCAGTACCGAGCCTGTCTATCTTCGCGTGCTCGAGGACTTGCGATCCAGGATCCGCTCGGGCGTGCTTGAACCGGGCGCCCGGGTGCCTTCGCGCAACGCCATCGTCACGAATTACGGTGTCGGCGAGACCGCGGCCAAGCATGCGCTGGCCGTGCTCATGGCTGAGGGCCTGATCGAGGCCAGGCCAGGTTCTGGCTGCTACGTGCGAAAGACGCCAGCCGTCGGGTTCCTTGAGCATGACCGGCCGCAGTTTCCAGGTTCTCCGTTCGGGCTAGCCGAGACCGCCGTCATTTCCGGTCAGCCAGGCGAGCTGGCGCAGTTCGTAGCGCGGCGGCTGGTGTGGGAGCATCAGACCGAACAGGTCCAGCCCTCATCTTCGGTCAGGAAGCGCCTGCGGCTCGCCGGCGGCGCGCTGGTGACCATGACCACGTATCTGCTCAGCTGTGACAGCGAACCGGTTCAGCTGGCGATCAGCTGCGAACCAGCCGAGCTTACGGCCGGCACGCCGGTCGCGGGGCCCGAGCAGGGGCCGCTAGCGGGCCGGGGAGTCATCGAGCGCATGCGGTCCATCGGCATCGAGGTCAATGAGGTCAGTGAAGATGTGGCCGTCAGGCTCTCATCCAGGGCTGAAGCCGGAGCGCTGGCCATCGTGGCCGGAGCGCCAGTGCTGGTGATCGACCGGGTACATCACGCTTCCGGCCGTACGGTGGAATGCACCGAGATCGTCATCCCGGCCGAAAGGTACCGGCTCAGATACCGGTTCGCCGTACCAGGACCGGCTCCGCTGCCGCTGGCCCCTCAGACCCGATCACCGTGAGCGTCACTGCCTCCGCATGCGGCTGTACGAGTCCGGCGAGCTCAGACTGCGCCTGCGCCAGGCGCGCGGACGGTACGGCCTCCTCGGAAATGCGCTCAAGCATGAAAATGACACTGGTGCTTCGCTCGGTCACCTTCGTATGATCTGAATCCCGATGATTCCAGTGCCGGGTCAGGATCTCGCTTCCCTGGGCGTACACCACCTCGCCGGGCACCGGTTCCTCCACGGTCTCCGGCTCGCCGAGTGGCACGAACGAGTCGCCGGGCAGCGCAAAGCGAATCAGGATGTCGCCCGAGATCTTATCGACAGCGAAAGCCCCGGCTGGTATCCCGTAGGTCACGGAGACGAGATTGTAGGCATCCACGGCCGAATTAATTCGCGGCAGCCGCCCGCTGCGGACAAGGCGGCGGCTCAGCGCGTCCACGCTGGGCCGGAATCTCCGGGGATTCGTGCCAAAGCGGCGGTAACCATCGTGCCACGAGCTGATCGCGGGATGCGCCTCATCGAAAGGCTGCCACTCACCGCGGCTGACGCTCGCCTCAAGCTCGTCCATCCGCCGGCCGACCTCGGCCCAGGGCTCATCGTTCCTCATGCCACTGGCGGTAACGAAACATATCTCAGCGTGAGGGAACGCGTTCATCACGTCCGGCTCAAGCCTGAGACTGAAGTCCATCCCTATCCTTTCATCCCGCGCTCTGGTCAGGTGCCAACCATAGTTCGTATCCGCCGTGGCGGCATGCCACGATGAGGCATGAGGATTGCCGAGGTAGCTTCGACCGAATTGTTCCGTGGCACCCAGCAGCAGCCGCTTCAGATCGTGCGAGTCAGCCTGGTCAACGACGGCCCGGGAATGATCCGCGATCCGGCTGCGGTAGTGACGGTCAGCGTGCACGGCACCGGGGTCAGGACGCCGGTGCCGGCCGAGGTTGGCGGCCTGGTTCACGGCGAGCAGCGGATCGCCGAAGTGGCGGTCGAGGTCACCGCGTCGGCCGTGCCCGGCGGTACCAGGCTGGTGACCGTGGTCGCGCAGAGCTCTTCTGGACGCTGGGAAGCACCAGGGCAGATCACCGTCGCCGAGCCGGGCTGGACCATGTGGATGGTCTCCCATTTCCACTATGACCCCGTGTGGTGGAACACGCAGGGGCGGTTCGCCCAGACCTGGCCGCTGCTGCCGGCCGACGATGGCTCGATGCCAGAGGTCAGGACAGTATTCGAGCTGGTCAGGCTGCACCTCGCGGAAGCCAGGTCGGATCCGGACTACAAGTTCGTGCTGGCCGAGATCGACTACCTCAAGCCGTATTTTGACGTATATCCGCAAGACAGGGCGGACCTGCGGGCGTTCATCGCGGCCGGGCGGATAGAGATCGTCGGCGGCAGCTACAACGAGCCGAACACCAACCTGACCAGCGCCGAGTCGACCATACGCAACGCCGTCTACGGACTCGCCTACCAGCGGGACGTGATCGGCGCCGAGCCCACAGCGGCCTGGATGCTCGACGCCTTCGGCTTCGATCCTTCCTACCCCGGGCTGATGGCGCAGGCCGGAATGACCGAGTCATCATGGGCGCGCGGGCCGTTTCACCAGTGGGGTCCGAGCAAGGCAGTCGGCGGCAATGCCCAGATGCAGTTCCCTTCCGAGTTCGAATGGCTGTCGCCAGATGGTAACGGGCTGCTCACCAGCTACATGCCGAACCACTACTCAGCCGGCTGGATCACCCAGCACGCCGCCGACCTGGCGACCGCGGAAGAAGACGCGTACACGCAGTTCCGGCAGCTAGCACCGGTCGCGGCGACCCGCAACGTGCTGCTTCCTGTCGGCGGCGATCACGTGGTGCCTGCCCGCTGGGCGACCGCGATCCACCGGGACTGGAACGCTCGCTACGTCTGGCCCAGGTTCGTCACGGCGGTCCCTGGTGAGTACTTCGCCGCCGTGCGGGCCGAAGCGACCGCGACCGGTGCCTGGATCATGCCGCAGACCAGGGACATGAACCCGGTTTACCCAGGCAAGGACGTCACCTACATCGACACCAAGCAGGCTCAGCGGGACGCGGAGATCGCGCTGCTCGACGCCGAGCGGCTGGCCACCGGGGCCTGGCTGGCCGGAGCGCGCTACCCGCTGACCAGCCTGGACAAGGCCTGGCGGCTGATGGCCTTCGGCGCGCACCACGACGCGATCACGGGCACAGAAGGTGATCAGGTCTACCTTGACCTGCTGGCCGGCTGGCGGGAAGCCTACGAGCGCGGTGATCATGCCCGCCACTCGGCCGCGTCCTACCTGGCCGGCCTGGCCGACACAGCGACCGCCGCCGGAGCACAGGCCGGCGACGCCCGCCCCGTGGTCGTATTCAACACGCTCGCCTGGTCCAGATCGGGCCGGGCCAGGATCGAGCTTAAGTACGAGCCAGGAGCGACCGCTGACCTGCGGCTGACTGACGGTTCGGATAGGCAAATACCATTCCTGGCGCAGGGTATTCGCCGGCACGAAGACGGCACGCTGGCGGCGGTGACCCTGACCTTCGCGGCCAGCGGTGTACCCGGAGTCGGTTACCAGACCTATCTGGCCCGGCCCGCGCCCGCCGGCGAGGGCGGAATCGCCGGAGCGGGCTGGCAGCCGCTGGCCGGCCTGACCATCGAGAACGAGACGTTCAGGCTGACCAGCGATCCTGACCGGGGCGGCACGCTGAGCTCGATCATTGACCTGCGCGGCGGCGGTGAGCTGCTCGACGGTGTTGAACTGCTCGACGGGCCTGGCAATGAACTGCTGCTGCAGGAGGAATACCCCTCGCACCCGCGCTGGGGTGAAGGACCGTGGATGCTGTGCCCGACCGGAGAGTCGCGGAGTTCGGCCGCCCTGCCTGCCTGCGTGCGGGCCGAGCGCTGCCCGATCGGTACCAGGCTAGTGGCCGAGTTCTCGCTCGGCGATCAGAGCTTCACGCAGGAGAGCCTGCTCTGGGACGGCAGCGACGTGATCGAGTTCCTTACCCACGTGGACGGCTCGATCGGGCAGGACCGGCTGCTGCGGGCGCGATTCGGCGTGGCGGTGCCTGGCGGCCTGCCGGTCTATCAGACCGGGCTTTCGGTCATCGGCCGGCCGCTCGGCCAGACCGATGTGGATGTCGCCGACCACACCTTCACGCTTGACAACCCGGCCCATGAATGGTTCGGGGTCGGCTCGACCGTCAGGGTCGCGCTCACCTCGGCCAGCGGCGAGCGGAGGCTGCGCGCGATCGGGGTCGCCGAGGTGATCGTTCCGGCCGGCCCGGCCAGTGACCCGTTCGCGCCGAGGGACACCCTGATCGGCCGCGGCGCGCGGAAAGCCGTGCGGAACCTGCTGGTCGCGCTGGCCCAGCAAGGAGTCACTGCGACCTGCTCGGCGCCGCAAGGCCCGAGGTACGGCTCGATCGAGCTGGACTCCAACCTGCCCGACGTGCGGATCTCGGTCGGCAGCCGGGCTGAGAACGCGTTCACCGCCGCCGTGCTCGACACGGCCGATCCGGCAATCGCCGCCGACTTCGACCGGCAGCTCGCGGCGACCGGGACCGCCAGGACCTGGGTGCCCGGCCGCTGCACGCCTGAGCAGGCTTTCGGGGCCGGCGCTGACGTACGCGGCGCAGCCGACCTGCCGGTACTGATCATCGCTGGCAGCGACATCGACGCGGTGATCGCCGCGCTGATCGGCGACCTGTCCGACGCCGAGATCGACGTCAGCTACCCGCTCGCCGGCTTCGGTGCCGACCCGCCATTGGCGGATCACTGCGTCGCGCTGCTCAACCGGGGCTTGCCTGGCAGCATCGTGACGCCGGCGGGCCAGGCCTGCATCGCGCTGATGCGGGCCTGCAGCGCCTGGCCGTGCGGCGTGTGGATGGACGGCGAGAAGCGAACGGTACCTGACGGCAGCAGCTTCGCGTTCCAGCACTGGAGTCACACCTTCGAGTACGCGTTCGCCGCTGGCCAGGGTGACTGGCGTAGCGCGGCGTTCCCGCTAGCTGGCCAGGAGCACAGCCACCGGCTGCTTGCGGTCGAGACCGGGCTGCACGCCGGCCCGTTGCCGGCGGCGCTGAGCCTGGTCACGGTCGAGCCGGCCGGGATTGACCTGATGACGTGGAAGCCGCGCGGCAACCCGCTCGTGCCGGTACGCCAGCCGGCTGCCTCGGACGGCGTGACCGTCAGGCTGCGCGGCCTGATCGAGCCGGCCAAGGAAGCGAAGGTGCGGCTCTTCACCGGAGTCGCCGCGGCCGCTGTCACCGGCCTGCTTGAGCAAGGCGAGGGCGCGGCTTCCGTTTCCGGCGGCGGCGCGGCGACGGTCGCCGTGCCCGCGTGCGGCACGGTCACGCTGGCGATCGACCCAGGCGATCTGCGCCAGGTACGCCCCGGCGCGGGCAACCAGGGGCCAGCGAGCCAGGACGGAGTGGCGCCCGAGCCCGCGCAGCCAATTTTCACCAGGTACTGGCTGCACGGCAAAGGGCCGGCGCCCGCCGGAAACCTGCCGGTCGCCGTGCACCTGTCCCCCGGCCTGACCGCCCCCGCACCCGGCGAGAGCACCGCGATCAGGCTCACCGTGGCGTGCGGTCCTGACCAGGTGTCGGGCACCGTGACCCTTGGCATTCCCCCCGGACTGCGGCTGGCGTCGGTCAGGCCGGCCGGCCCGGCCGGAGCCGGCCTGCTCACTGCCGCCGGGATGGCGTTGTCCGGGCCACTGCATTACCACCTGGATGCTCACGGCTTCGCGGCCTGGGACCTCGTAGTCCAGGTGCCTGAAGGCGCGCCGGCCGGCCGGCATTTCGTCACGGCCATGATCATTGACGATGCGGGCCAGCTGCTTGAAGACGCGGTCGTGGTAGCGGTCGGGGAACCCGCGCCAGCCAGGGACGTGACGGTCGCTGAGCTTTCCCCGCTGCTTGAGACGGCAAGCCAGGCTGAGGCGGCGCAGGAGGCGGCCGAGGCTGACCTGACCGCGCTGACCACCCACGTCGAGGTGCGGCCGGGCGAGCACGCCGAGATCGCGGTCTGGCTGGCTAATCACACCGCCTCCGAACTGCGCGGCGAGGCCCAGCTGATCTCCTCGCATGGCAGCTGGCAGGCAACCGGGCCGTGGACCATGGGTTTCGCCGCAGCGCCAGGGGACGGGGCCAAGATGACGTTCGCCGTCGATATTCCCGGTGATGCCCGGCCTGGCCAGCGGTGGTGGGCGCTGATCAAGGTCATGTACTTTGGCCGGCTCAGGTACAGCGAGCCAGTGTGGATTAGCGTGGTTCGCTGAGCCAGGATACAGATTAATGGCATAATAGCTGGAATTCACGAATTAGCCCTGGCCCAGGCAGCTTATGACATCGAACATCGCAGTAGCCGTGAGCGGCCAAGAGACGCTGGGTAACCTCCCGGCCGAATCCAATGCCTTCATCGGCCGTGAGCGTGACCTCGCCGAGCTGGTCTCGATGCTCAGCCGCGTCCGGGCACTGACGCTCTGCGGTCCTGGCGGCATCGGCAAGACCAGGCTCGCGCTCAGGCTGGCTCGCGGCCTGGCGCCTGAATTCCCCGACGGAACCTGGATCGCCGACCTGGCCGAGGCCGATTCGCCCGAGCGGCTCGTCCAGCTTGTCGCCGCTGCCCTGCGGATACGCCAGGAACCTGACCGGCCATTGACTGTCACCCTCACCGAGGCGCTGCGGCCAAGGACGATGCTGCTTGTCCTTGATACCTGCGAGCATCTGGTCCAGGCAGCGGCCGAGCTAGTTCAGCGGCTCCTTGGCAGCTGCCCGGGGCTGCGGCTGATCGTTACGAGCAGAGAGGCGTTGCGGGTACGCGGCGAGGTCATCTGGCGGGTCCCCCCGCTTGGCCTGCCCGCGGCCATCGATGTGGAGGCTGACCCGGATCAGGGAATCGCTGATTGCGAGGCCGTCGGGCTGTTCATGGCCAGGGCATCGGCTGTCCGGCCGGGATTCGGCCTGGACGCGGCCAACGCCGGCCCGATCAGTGAGATCTGCCGCACCCTGGACGGGGTTCCGCTGGCCATCGAGCTCGCGGCCGCCCGGGTACGTACCTTGTCGGCCGAGCAGATCAACCTGAGGCTGGCGCGCAAGTTCGAGTTGCTTGCGCACGGTGACCGCACCGCACCGCTGCGGCAGCAGACGCTGCGCGCCACCGTAGAGTGGAGCTACGACTTGCTCACGGCCGCTGAGCGCAAGCTGCTGCGCCGGCTGTCGGTATTTCATGGCTGGAGCCTGGAAATGGCCGAGCAGGTGTGCGCCGTCGGCCAGCTCGGGGAAACTGAAGTGCTTGACCTGCTCACAGCGCTGATCGACAAGTCACTGGTCAGCGTCGACGCCGACGCCGAAGGCGAGCTCAGGTACCGGATGCTCGACACGGTCAGGGACCTGGCGGCCGAGCTGGCCCGGCCGCAGGACGAGCTGCCCGCGCTGCGGGCCGCGCACCGGGACTGCATGGTGGCCATGATCGAAGGCATTGCCGCCGTGGCGTTCGTACGCGGAGATCCGCCGTGGCCTGAGCGGGTCGCGATGTACCACCGGGTTCTGGCCGAGCGGGCGAACTTCCGCCTGGCCCTCGGGTACTGCGCGCAGCGCGGGGACGCTGAGACCGGGCTGAGACTGTGTCATGCTCTCAGCGGCTACTGGCTAGCCAGCGGCAACGTGGCAGAAGGCGCCGACTGGACCGACCAGCTGCTGGCCATCGACGCATCGGTCGCACCAGGCATCCGGGCCAGGGCGCTCGCGCTGCGCGCTGAGCTCGCGTTCGAACAGCAGGACTATCGGGGAGCGGCCGGTTTCGCTGCCGGCTGCCTTGAGCTGAGCCGCGCGTGCGGCGATGGCAATCCGGCGAGCGGACTGCGGCTTCAGGCGCTCACCATGCTGATGACTGGCTATCACGACGACGCACTGAAGTACGCGGACGAGGCGGTAGCGGCGGCGAGGCAGATGCCCGATGCCTGGGAGGAAGGCGTCGCGCTGGCCGCACGGGCGGCGGCCCTGGCCGGGCAGGGCAGGCTCGCGGAGGCCCAGTCGGGCTTTACCGACGCGCTCGACCTGCTCAGCGGCAATAACGGCTGGGGGGTGGCCAATGTGCTTTACCAACTTGGCCAGGTCGCCAGGGCCCGTGGTGATGCCGCCGGTGCTCTCCGGTATTTCAGCGATGCGCTGGCGATTTACCGGCAGATCGATGCCAGGCCGGAAATGGCCAGGTGCCTGGGCGGAATAGGGATTGTCGCACTTTCCCAGCCTGACCTGCGCGTCGCCAGAGTCAGCCTGGCCCGGAGCGTGCGGCTGAGCCTGGCGACCGGTCAGCGGCTGGGAGTCGCCCGGGGCCTGGCCGGGCTCGCCGCGCTCGCGGCCGCCGAAGGCGACCAGGCCCGCGCGGTCACCGTGGCCGGAGCGGCGCTCGCACTATTCGAGGTGATCGGGGTAGCGCCGTCCGCTTCGGCGGTTCGCCGCCTCAGCGACCTAGTCGCTGCCGTGGCCAGCCAGCTTGGCCAGGAAGCCGAAACGCTCGTCACCAGGGGCAGGGAAATGAACCCGTATCAGGCCGCCGCGCTGGCTACGGCCGGCCCGGGCCTGGCCGGTGACGCGGATGAGGACGGCTCTGGCCTGGATCAGCTGACCGAGCGCGAGCGTGACGTGGCCAGGCTGGTCGCGCACGGCCTGTCTAACCGCGATATCGGGGACCAATTGTTCATCAGCTCAGCCACCGTGGCGAGGCACATGGCGAACATCTTCGGCAAGCTCGGTTTCAGCTCGCGCACGCAACTGGTCGCCTGGGTAGTCAAATCCGGCCAGGGGGAAGGCCAGCCGGGCTAGCCCGACCTAGTGCAATAATGAATGGCCCAATGACACCAGACATCGCGAGACCGCCATGACGGCAGGTAATCTCCCGGCCGAGTCCAGTACGTTCATCGGCCGTGACCGCGATCTGGTTGATCTTGGCGGCATTCTCGATCACGCGCGGCTGCTCACGTTGTGCGGTCCGGGCGGGATAGGGAAGACCACGCTCGCCATCCGGCTGGCCACGCATCTCAAAGACCGGTACCCCGACGGCCACTGGATCGCTGACCTGGCGGAAGCGGAATCTCCTGAACGCCTGGTGCCCGTCGTGTGCGCCAGTCTCGGTGTCCAGGCTGAACCTGGGCGACCGCTCGTTGACACTCTCGCCGAGGCGCTGCGGCCGAGAACGATGCTGCTGATTCTGGATACCTGTGAGCACCTCGTCGGCGAATCGGCCGCGCTGGCCGAACGGCTGCTCAGCCACTGCGAGGGTTTGCAGGTCATCGCGACCAGCACAGAACCGCTCCGGGCAAGAGGCGAGGTCATCTGGCGGGTGCCGCCACTGTCGCTGCCCCCGACCGCAAGCGGCGGCCAGGACGGCGAGCAGGTGATGGATGAGGTGACTGGCAGCGACGCCGTCAGGCTGTTCGCGGCGCGCGCGGCAGCGGCGCGGCCGGGCTTCGAGCTGCGGCCGGCGAATCTTGCCGCCGTCGCCGATATCTGCCGCACGCTCGACGGCGTCCCGCTCGCGATCGAATTCGCGGCAGCCCGGGTGCGCACGCTCTCCGCGGAGCAGATCAGGCAGCGGCTCGCGAGCAGGTTTGAATTGCTGGCGGTAGGTGACCGGACCGCGCCACCGCGGCAGCAGACCTTGCGGGCGACCGTGGAATGGAGCTACGACCTGCTCTCGAAGGCGGAACGGCTGCTGCTCAGCCGGCTGTCGGTCTTTCATGGCTGGAGCCTGGAAATGGCCGAGCAGGTCTGCGGCGATCGCCAGATACCGCAATCCGAGGTTCTTGACCTGCTCACCGCGCTGATCGACAAGTCGTTCGTCAGCGTTGACTACGAGCTTGACGGCGATGTCAGGTACCGGCTGCTCGACACTGTCCGGCAGTTCGCGGCCGAGCACTCGGATGCGGCCGAGCTGGCCAGGACGCGCGAAGCGCACAGGGACTGCATGCTGACGCTAGCGGACCTCATAGTCGACAGCGCGCTCCTGCGCGATGGCTTGTCGTGGCCTGAGCGAGTGCGCGCTTATCGCCGGTCCATGGCCAACTGGACGAATTGCTATCTTGCCCTCGAGTACTGTGCCGAGCGCGACGACGCCGAGCAGGGTTTGCGGCTCTGCGACGCGATGCGGACTACCTGGCTGGTCAATGGCGACCTGAGCGGTTCGGCCTGGCTGGAAAGGTTCATCCGCATGCAAGCCGCCATTTCGCCGGGAGTCAGGTCGCGGGCGCTCGTCGTACGGGCCGAGATCGCGTTCGAGCTGCAGGACTACTCGTCGGTTGGCGACTACGCGACCGCTGCCCTCGAACTGAGCCAGACCTGCACGGACGGGAACCTGGCTGGGGCCAGGCGCATGCTCGCCCTGGCCGTGCTCGCCGCCGGACGCCTGGATGACGCGCTGGCCTATGCCGACGCGGCCATCGCCGACGCCCAGTACTCGCGATCTTCATGGGAAGCCGGAATCGCCTTCGCGGTCAGGGCGAATGTGCTCGCCAGGCAGGGCGACCTGGCCGGGGCCGAGCAGGCCTACCTCCAGGCGCTTGAGAGCCTGGGCGAGGGCAGAGGCTGGGCGGTAGCGAACGTGCGTTACGGACTCGGCAGGCTGGCCAGGGTTAATGGCGACGCGGCTGGTGCAAGCCGGTACTTTGCCGAAGCGCTGGCGTTGTACGGCCAGCTGGAAGCCAGGCTCGAGATGGCACGGTGCCTGGCGGGCATCGGGCAGCTCGCGCTGGAACGCGATGACCTGGCCGCGGCGACTAAGAGCCTGACCGAATGCATGCAGCTGAGCCTGATGACCGGCCAGCGCCCGGCGATCGCGCGCGGCCTGGCCGCTCTGGCCGCCGTGATGGTCGCATCGGGTGAAGTCGCCACCGCGGTGGAGCTGGCCGGCGCGGCCCGCCAGCTATTCGATGCCATCGGTGCACGGAACGACGCGGCCGCCCGCCGCCTCAGTGAGCTGACCGACCAGGCGGTGACCGAGCTGGGGCCTGACGCGGTGACCGCTCTCCTGGCGCAGGGCCGTCGGCGCAGTCCCGATCAGGTAGCCAGCTCGGCGATGACGTGGCTGCGACGTCGGATGAGCGCCGCCGAGCCTCCGGACCCGGCCGATCAGCGGCTGAGCCGGATCCGGCCAGCCGCGCAGGCCGAACACGTCAGCTGGCCCGGGCCGCTGACCGAGCGGGAGCGTGAAGTCGCGGTACTTGTCGCGCAGGGCTGGTCGAACCGTGCCATCAGCGAGCAGCTCTCGATCACGCTGGCCACAGCCGCCAGGCATATCGCCAACATCTACCGTAAAATCGGCTTCTCGTCCCGTGCTCAGCTCACCGCCTGGGTGGTCGGCTCAGGACCAGACAACTTATTCGCCGCGTAGTCAGCGCGAAACCGCAGGATCCGCGCGCTTGGATTAGGCAGTCGAACTCAGCTTGTCAAGTCCGTTGAGCCGGTTATGGTCATAGGGGTGTACTGCAGGAACGGTCACTTCGACGATCCAGACGCGCCGTTCCGCGCCGTTTGCGGTCGTGTCCATGAGCGACTTGGTCAAGGACACCAGCCAGGGCTTAGCAAAGGCATTCGTAGGATTTGGCGAAGCCGATCCTCCGACCCCAACTTGGGATCAGCCGTTCA
>Ga0070761_10002353_pt1 | contig 11623 bp, 4 predicted proteins | sample HubBroMetageREF1_FD_66724 | JGI IMG/M metagenome (GOLD analysis project Ga0070761, IMG submission 66724) | Reference soil microbial communities from the Hubbard Brook experimental Forest, New Hampshire, USA - Hubbard Brook CCASE Soil... | ecosystem: Environmental > Terrestrial > Soil > Temperate...
AGAACTCGACGCAACTCTCCGCGCCGACCAATTTCAACCACGTCGCGGTCTATTCTTCGCAGCTGGTGGGCGTCATGGATTCTCTGCCGACCGGGAGCGTTACTCTACAGTTTCAGTGGCAATGGACCGTCACTGCGCCGGGCGTTGCGCCGGTCAACAGCACATGGGAAAGCGGGATCAGCTCGACCCTACCGGGACAGGTCGTCCCCGTGGAGTACGTTCAGCTATGGTCTACCAGCCCGAAGTCGATGCTGGTCCCGCAGCCGTTCACCGTCTGCCTGGCGGGCGCCGTGGAGGGTGAAAATTTCTCTCTCGATGCGGTGGAGTTGGCACCCAACGTGGGCTCCGTGCAGAGCAACGCGTCGATCTCCCCCACGGCCCCCCTCCCCTTCTGCTGGAGCGTGGCGATCCCGGCGTGGGCGACCCCTCAGGACGTCCAGGTCCTGGTCAGTGGCTATTCCGCCGCCGGCGAGGCGGTGCTCCTCTACGTGGTGTCCCCGGTGGTCCTCACCGGAGCCGTCCCGCCGACCCCGGAGTTCCTGGGAGTCCCTCTTTCCGAGTGGCTTAGCGGGATAACGATCGGCGCGGTCGTCGCCGCGGTCGCCATCGTGGCGTACATCGGGGTGCGATATCTCCGGAGCCGCAGCAAGTAGCGCGACTCCACGGTCAGGGCGGAACCTTGGGCCCGGATCCGACCAGGCTCGGATCCGGTGCGGGCGGCGGGGAGGGTCGGTTCCTTCGCCGATAATAGAGGATCCCGACGATCGCGACGACGACGGCCACCGCGGCGATCGTCCCGACGATCAGCCACACGGAGGTACCGGGGGACGGTCCCCCGGCGGAAGTGACGGTGAGAATCCGCGGGATGCTCGTCGTCGCGGTCGTGCCCACCGCGTCGGTGACCGTGAGCGTGATGCTGTAGGTACCGGTCGCGCCCGGAACACAGGTGAACTTGGCCGAGTCGGCCGAGGAGCACGACGCCGGCAATCCCGTGAACTGATACCGAAGGGCACCCGTACCTCCGGTCGTGGTTACGATGATCGTCGTGGACCCGCCGACCGATACTGTGGCGGGGGTCAATTCGAACTCGGTGATCGCGGGGGCCGGGTTCACGGTGAACTGGGTCACCCCCGAGGTCGCCGTCGCCGCGGCGGAGTCGTTCACCGAGACCGTCACCGAGAAGACGGTGGATCGGGAGGAGTTCCCGGTGGGAAGACAGGTCACTGAGCCGCTGTCCTGGAGCGCGCATCCGGCGACCGAGCTCGGGGAGACCGACCAGCGATAGGAGTACGGAGGAGTCCCGCCGATGGCCTGGGCCGAAAGTCGGACCTGCGACCCCGCGTCGAACGCGGGGAGCGAGGGCGACGGGTTCGGGAGACCGAGCGGAAGCGGATTCCCGTACAGCCAGGTCGAGTTGTCGATGGATAGGGCATCCTCAAACCCGCCGAACAGTACGAGGGACGACCCCGGGAAATTCGCACTGGGAAGCGCGGCAAAGACCGCGCCGGCGCGAGCCGGTAGGGTCGAGTTCTCGGTCGACGACAGTTGGGTCCATTGGCCGCCTCCGTACGCCCAAAGGTCCCCCCACCGGTTCCCGATGGGTGCGATCCCGCCAAAGAGTAGCACGGACCCGGTGAGAGGGTCGTAGGCCATCTGGGGGTCGCTTCGAGGTCCGGGCGCGAGCAAGGTCGCCTGTCTCGACCACCCGGAGGCATTGAAGGTCCAGGTGTCGTTCAGGAACGCCCCCGCTCCCGACGTCTGAGTGTAACCGCCGAAGAGGAGGGCGGTCTCCGAGGAGCTATTGACCGCGAGGCCCGCGCCGTAGCGGGAGGTGGGCGGAGGCCCGTCGAACGCGGTGACGTTCTTCCATCCGGTGGACGCGTTGAATTCCCAGGTGTCGTTCAAGCTGGACGTAGAGGAGAACCCTCCGAACAGGACGAGGGCGTTCACCGGGGGCGCAAGGTAGAACATCGCCGGGTAGGTTCGAGGACTGGGGCCCGTGCTCACGTTGAGCTGGCTCCAGGTGCCGTTTCGGAACAGCCACGTATCGTTGAACAGCGTCGTGGTCGATCGGCCGCCGAAGAGGAGCACGCCACCGAGGGCCGGGTCGTAGGCCATGGAAGCGCCATACCTCGGGGACGGGGAATTCAGCGGGGACAGGATGAACGGGGCGCGACTCGTCCAGCTGTCGTTCGCGAATGACCAGGTGTCGCCGAGGGCGGAATTCAGGTTGCGGCCCCCGAACATCAGAAGGTACTGGGCCGAAGCGTTGGCGTCGTACGCCTCGGCGGAATAGTACCGCGGAGGTGGCGCAACTCCGAGCAACGGAGTAAGGTTCGTCCAGTTCGCGTCGGAAGAGAACGGCGTGCTCTCGACACAGACGGAGGACGTTACCTCCACCGATTCCGGGCATGACGGAACGGACGTCGAGCGGAGAGACGTCGTCGGGGAAACGGATTTCTCACCGAAGGTAGCGCTCGGGAAGGCCGAAGCGCGGGCGTGGAGTCCGGAGTCGAAAACCGTCAGCCCCGGGAGTATCAGAACGAGGACGGCGAGGGCAGCGATCGCCCCGACCCAACGGAGCCTGTTCGCGTGGCTGGGCCATGGAACCAAGCGCGACCGAAACGTACCGAATCGCGGGACCTCCGGCGGGAATGACACCACTTTCCGCGAGTTGGCCGGTCCTATTTTAGTTCGGGCGTAGGGCCCGTCCGCGCGGGTTCCACCTTGAGGCGGCCCCTCGGGCGAGGTCCGACTCGTTCAGAAGCACGCTAGCGCCCGGGACAAGGGTCGGCCGGTTAGAAAGTAGTGGGATTCGATCCGCCGCGGTGGGATGGTCGACGGCGGTGGCTGGCCTCGAAGCGGAGGGCGCTCACAGCGGTCGCAGCCCCCACGATCGCCCCGAGTGACGCGGCGGCCAGGATAGTAGTGAGGGAAAGCGAAGAGGCGGCCGCGACTCCGTGTCCGATGGCCAACGAGGGCACGACCGTCCCCGACGCCGAGGTGGTCTGCAAAGCGAACGACGGGGTGGTCTGGCCCCCGAAGTCCAGAGTCGAAGCCCCGGAATCGTGGTGCACGATCCGGCCCTTCCCGGCGGAAAGGTTCGACGTTCCGTGAGCGGGCGCCCCGGAGTCGGCGCCACCGGTCGGAGAGCTCGACTGCATCTCGCCCTTCGTGGTCGAAGTATAGTGAACGACCGCCACCCCGTAGCCGTCGATGGTCACGGGGGTACCCGGGCTCGGGTGTGATACGGCGACCCCCGAACTGTCGAGGACCACGCGCTGGAGGGTGGGATTGTACGCCTCATCGTAACTCTGCTTGTCGAGGACCGAAACCGAGGAAAGCGCGTAGCTCCCGTGGTTGAGCGAGACATCGATCGAGACGGGCACGTTGACGCGATTGACCAGAACGACGGAGAAGTTCGTGGTGTCGCGGGCCGCGTACGCGTAGACCACGGACGGTTCCGAGTTGACGATCGACCTCCCGGGCGCCCCCGGGGGGATCGACGCCGCCCAGAGCTGCAGCGCATAGTACGGGGCATACAGGCTGTAGTTGCCGTGGGTCCCATCGTTTGTCAACCCGAACCCCCATCCTCCCCACGCCGAGGTCGCGGACTGGGGCAGCGTTGCGCCGTTGGAGAAGGTGAAGTAGGTGACGTCCGTGACATCTTGGAAGGCGCTGTCGATCAGCAGCGAGTCGACCCAGGCCGCACCGAAGGTGGTCTGGATCCGCGGGTCCGACCCGTTCCCTTGGGACGAGGGGGAGCCGCCCGCACCGTTGAGGTTCGCCTCCGCGTTGAAGATCGGGACATGGCGGCCCGTGATGTTGAACCAGAGGTCTCGCGCACTGAGGGGAGCGTAGTTTCGGCCCTCTACCGCGTAGGCAGAGTGGGCGAACAGGCCGGGGTCCGTGGTCCCCGAGGGAGGTCCCTCCGGGGCGCAGTACTTTCCGTTCTTGAAGCACATCCCGATGACCGGGTAGTAGTGATACGACAGGAATCCCACTCCGCGGGCGTGGACTGCGAAGTAATTCTCGTACGTCAGTGACGTCATCACGTCCGAACCGACGAGAGCCGTGGAGAGCTTCGCGTGGATCGTCTGCGCGGCGACATTGAATAGGTTCGTGAAGGCGGCCACCTGGGCCGTGCTCGTCGTCGGGAACTCATTCCCGATCGTCCAGTACGCAATGTGCTCGTTCTTCGCGATGACATGGTTGAGCAGCCCATCCAGATAGGTCACATACGCCGAGTTCGTCGGAAGATAGCCGGTCCCAGTGGGGGCGGTGATGAGCAGCGATTTGTTGAGCGGCATCCCCGCGGGGAGCAGGTTACCGTCGCCCCACGTTCCGGCCGGCACTGCGAAGAGAACCTGGGAGTGGACCTCCCAGGCGAACTTCATCAGGCTGTCAAAGCCGGTGAAGTTGTACTTGGGTTGTCCCGTGGTCTTATCCCACGTCAGACTGAGTCCCACTGTTACTGCGTCGGAACGAATGATCTGGGGATGTAGTGCCGCGGCGAGGGGCTCAAAGTTCGGATCCCCGGCCGGTATGCCCGCTGCTGTGCCCGGTGTATTGAGCACGACTCCGGTTCCGGGCGCCGTGGTCCCGTCGGAGGCCCACGGATTGACGGTTACCGATATTACCGGGGAGGTCGTTCCTACGATCTTGAATGACTGAGCGACCCAGGTCGTGTCCAGGTGAAGCGTCTCGTCCCACGACTCGCTCGTCCACAGGTTGGTATCCGTCACCCCATTCCGGTAGATGGTCCACGTCCATAGGGACAGCGGCGGGAGTACGTCGGCTCCGCCCGGCATCTGGTTGGGGAGTCCCCAGTCAACCAGCGGCGAGGTCTCGAGCGCTACGGGGAGCAGAGGGATTGCGACGGAGGCGGTGAGGTTGATCCAGTAGACCCGCGTGCTTCCAGTGGATGTCCCGTAGGCGACCACGTCCGTAAGCGAAGACACGGGGGCGGCGGCGTGGATGAGCTTTCCACCATCGGCCAGGTTCCAGAAGAGAGAAGACGCGGCTTGGGGGGGGGCGGTCGTTGAGGCGGGACGCGGCGAACCTTGTTCGACAATCAACGTAGTAATTCCGCTCCCGACCACGATGAGTGCGACAAGAAGGGCAAGGAGGGCGAGGGAAGACCGCGATACCTTCGCGGTTTTCCTACCCCAAGGTCCTCTGATGCAAGCCATGCGGACGTATACCCCCGGTAACAAGCCGGGTAGGTTCTGTCAATTCCATTACAGCAGATGTATATCTACCTGTGGACGGATTCGGGCCAATTTAGGGCCTATCGCGCCCCGGCGAGGCCATGAACGGTGACTGCCAGCCGTATTCCGGGGGATTTCCCCCCGTCTGAATCGCCCGGAAGTTCGAACGGTGATATACGGCCAGGTCGCACCTCCAGCAAGCCCTCCCGGGCTTGAACCTCCCTCGAGGGTCGAACGGCAGGGCCCGGACGCATCGCGATTCGCTCAAAGAGCCCGGTCTCGAGCCTCACAAGGATGGATCGGCCGGTTGAGACTTGGTCTCGGAACGGATCCGAGCCCAGCTGGATCACGACGAGTCGGGATATCTCGTCGGGCCGCCACCCGCTCAAGACCAGCTTCAATGTCCTACGAACAGAGACTCGATAGCAGCTGTTCCGCGCCAACGGACGCACTCGAGGCGAACGGGCCCCACTCGAGCTCGCCGAGCAGTACGTATGTAAACGTATCTGGCCGCCGATGGATTCGCGCTTCAACCGCACGGCTCAAATACCCGAGTCCGTGAGCTATTCCTCGACCGGGTCGCATATGGTTCCGAGCTTTCGTGTGTTCGTGGATTTCGATGGGACCCTCGTGGTTCCCAACGTAGCGATCCTCTTGGTCGAGAAGTTCGGAACGGACGGCGAATCGGTGGCGCACGAGGTCGATCTGCAGTTGCATTCGGGCCAGATCACCCTACGACAAGCGTGGGAACGGCAGGTCGCGCTGCTCCCGGCCGACCGCGTCGACGAAATGACGCAGTGGGCCGTCGACACGATCCCGCTGCGCGCCGGCGCGCGGGAGTTTCTTGCCCTGCTCAAGCGGGAGAACGTCCCCACCGCGGTCGTCTCCGGTGGGCTGGACTTCTACATCCGGGCGATATTGGAGCGCGAGCACCTCGACGTGCCCTTCGTTTCGGACACGCTCGATTTCTCCTCCCCAGGTCACTTGAGGGTCGCGCACCCGTTCGGCCATGCGACCTGTCGACTCTGCGGCATCTGCAAAGCCCAAGTGGTTCGGTCCCCCGTCCACCCCGCCGATCGAACCGTATTCCTGGGCGACGGGAGTACGGACCGCTATGGTGCCGAGGTGGCCGACATCGTGTTCGCGCGGCACCGACTCAAGACCTATTGTGAGGGCGCCAAGATCCCGTTCATCGCATTCGACGACTTTGACAGCGTCCGCCGCCAGTTCGAACGCTGGTTCGCCGGCTCGGAAACGGTTCCTCCTCGCCGACCGGTCGGAAGGGCCGACTCACCCTGTCCGATCTCCGCCCAGTTGGGGTCACCCGCGACCGTGGGTCCGGATTCGCCGCGGGGGAACGGCGACAGGGTCTTTACGAAGGCCGACCCACTAGACATTCCGATGTCCGAACGCAGCGGGGGTCTGACTCAAGGATGACGTCATCAACCGGACCCAGCGGGCGCCGCTCGTCGCACCGAGCGTGGAGCTACGGAATTCTCGGCGTACTCTTCGTCACCGTTCTCATGGTCGTCTCCCCAATCTCTGCCGCAGGCTCCTTCGTCTTGGCCGGATCCTCGAGCCCGGCATCGTCTCCCGCAGCGGGGGCTGGAACGGCCCTCCCCTCGAGCACCGGTCTCTCCGGATCCTCCCACCCCCTGCCCACCATGACCGGAAACGGGGTCACTGGGGGATCCGCCGGCGTCGTCCTGGTCCAGCCGCGATCCGTCCCGCTCCGCCTCCCGGGCCCTCTCCCGGCGTCCTGGGGTCCGGCGGGCGTACCTCCGGGCGTGCCTTTCGCCACCGCCGGCGGCGAGGTCGTCTCCGCGGGGTCGAACGTTCCCAGCGCCGGACCCTCGTTCGCGGGGCCCTGCGTGGCCGTCAGCCCCTCTCCTCCCACCCCGCCTCCGCTCCCGAACGGGTGCGTGGGCCACGACGAACCGTCGGTCAGCTTCTATTCGGATGCCCTCGGGAGCGGAGGGAACGTCACCTGGAACGTCACGCTCCCGCAGGATCAATCGCCGACCGCGAACCAATCCGACCTCTACGCCGCGGCGTGGTTCGGGCTCGTAGTTTCGGACCCCGCCGGCTGGCTCGGCCAGTGCTACGTGGAGGTCCAGCTGTATCCGGACTTCAACTGGAGCGACCCATCGACCACCGTGAGCGGAGATTGGTCTGGGGCGGTCGTGGGCTGGCAGGTCAATCCCGTCTCGGGGGACATTGACACCTGCTTCTACGCGCCGCTCACTGTCAGTGGTCACGCCGGGGTCTACTTCGCAATGAATCAGGGGGACAACCTTTCCCTCCGTCTCAACGGCTGGCTGAAAGATGCGACCGGGGAGAACGTGACCCTCACGGATACGACCCGCAACGTCTCGGCCTCGGTCAACCTATTCAATCAAACCGGAAACTTCCCGCTCGACCCCGCCTACCCGACGAACTCCTTCTCCAGCTCGCTCCTCTGGACCTCGGGCGGGCAACTTCCCGTATCGTTCGGTTTCGAGATCGGGCGTTCCGGTCACCCCGGGGGGGTCACGGACAATGGGTTCGGCGGCTGCAACCCGGGCGCGGGAGGCCCCAAGCCGGCGAACCCGGCGGTCCCGTGCCCGAGCTATGACCCGCTCAGCTGGGTCAACGACACGAGCTCCCCCTGGCAGATCGACGTGCCGCAGTTCTACACGAGCGGTGGCCACACCACGCCGGCCCAGGTAAGTTTCTCTTCGACGGTCGGCGCCTCGATCCTCAGCCTCAGCAACAACACGTGCCTCAACCGGATCGGGGGCTCCTACTGTACGTACCCGTGGTTCGGCTACTCCTGCACGCAAGGCGGGTTCACGATTGGCGCCACGTCGTTCCCCGGCGAGTCCAACACCTTCGGCCAGTGGTCCCAGTACCCGTCCTTGGCGAGCCAGAACATCCTCGGCTTCCCGACGTACTCTCCGACAAACTTCTCCATACCCAACTGTAGCGGATCCGGCGATTCCGTGACGTTCTCAACGGCCGGGGGCGTCGGCGGGACCATCGATTTCCTCTCGCAGGTTGGGTCGTCGTTCTCGGCCCACGCCCTCACCCCGGGCATGTACTCTCTCGCCGCGATCTCCCCGGCGGGCGATGGGTTCGCCGGATGGACCGAAACGGGATCCGTCGCCGTCGGGACCGCCTCGAGCCCGTGGACGAACCTGCGCGTGAGCGGGTCGGGCACCGTGACCGCCGACTTCACCGCCAGCCCGCATCGCACGGCCGTCTGGTTCAACTCGACCGCCGTGGGGTCTGCGGTCGTCGTGACCCCCGGTCAGTTCTTCACGAACTCGACGACCCCCATCACCGTGCCCACCGGAACCGCCGTCTCACTCGCCCCCGGCATCTATGGGATCCAAGCCGCGCCGCCCTCGGGTTCGACCTTCGCCCGCTGGACGGTGGTGACGGACATCACGGGCGCTGCGCTCGCGTCTCCGACCAGCCCCGTCTCCTGGATCGTCGTGACCGGCGCCACCGCGACCGTCGGGATCGTGGTGACGTACATGACCACCGTCGGCCAGACCGTCACCGTCCAGCTCGCCGGATTCGGTTCGGGCGCCGTGTCGCTCGACGGACAGTCGACGGGCGCGTACAACGCCGTTACCGGGTACTCGAACGCGACGGTCACCCTGGGGCCCGGCACGTACCCCGCGAACGCCACCGCCGCTCCCGGGTGGGCGTTCCTTGGATGGACCTACACGATCTCCGCGTCGCTGGTCAATTTCAGCAGTTCGACCACGGTCACCTTCGTATCGGGCAACGCGACCCTGGTCGCGAACTTCGGAGCGGAGGTGACGACCCTCGTCGCTCCGGCGAACGCGGGCGCGGTCGCCTTCAACGGCCTGGGACCGCTGCTGAACAATACGACGACCATCGTCCTCCGGGGACTGTACACGCTGAACGCGCTCCCCGTCGGCTACCAGAAGTTCCAGAGTTGGCAGGTCAGCAACCCGGCGAACCTCTCGGTCGCGCTCCCCTCGTATGCGCTGACGCACGTCCTGGTCAACGGACCGGGCAGCATCTCGGTCATCTACGCGAGCGCGGTCAACGTGTCGATCACCTTCGACAATCTCCCCGCGGCGGGGGGTTCGATCGTCTTCAATTACAACACCATCAGCGGCGCCTCGACCGTGAACCAGTCGCTTACCACCGGAGCCTATCTCCTCCGAGGCGTCGCGAACGCCGGATGGGAGATCAACGCCACGACGCCCTTCTCGCTGACGGGGCCGGTGAGCTCCGCCTCGGGGTCGGGCATCCTGACGGTCTCGGGTCCGGGAGGCGTGGTGACCGCCAACTGGGTGCAGATCGGATACCCGGTGTCGTTCGTCACCGGCTCGGGGGCGAACGTCACGGCGTTGTTCGGGGGCCAGGTCACGCCATTGCCCTCGGGCGGGACCCTGAGCCTCGCCGCGGCGACGTACACTCTCTCCGCGATCGTGGGCCCCGATGCGACGTTCGCCCGCTGGGTCGGTACGATCAACGTCGACCCCCAGAATGACCTCGCTGCCAACACGAACGTCACGGTCCGCGGTCCCGGAACGCTGTTCGCGGTCACGGATGCGTTCGCTCTCGGCGTCATCACGGCCACTCCGCCGACGACGGACGCGCACCACTCGGTGACGTTCGATGCGGCCGTCTACGGGACCCCCGTCAACCCGCTTTCCTGGCGGGGCCTTCCCGTCGGTTGCGTCAGCCACCCCGTGAACCCCCTCACGTGCACACCCACCGCCAACGGCGTGAGCTCCGTGACGCTGACTACGCTCGGCTCGTTCGGCCTGCCGGTGACCAGCCCGGCGCTCTCCTTCACCGTAGGGCCGGGGCCGCAGATCACGGGGTTCACCGCCTCCCGCAACGTGGTCGACCTCGGAATGTCGGTGACGTTAACCACGACCGTCTCCGGCGGGACCGCTCCCCTCTCCTACCGCTACGCTCCCCTCCCGACGGGGTGCACCTCGGCGAACACGTCCACCCTCGTCTGCGCCCCCACCGGGACCGGCAACACGACGGTGGAGGTCACGGTGACGGACGGAGCGGGAATATCGCTGTACGCGAACCAGACGCTCTCCGTCTATCCGGCGCTGGCCCTCGTGTCGGTCTCCGCGAGCCGGTCGACCGTGACGGCCAGCGTTCCGTTCCAGTTTACGGTCGCCACGACCGGGGGCAGCCCTACGCTAGTCTTCACCTACGTGGGTCTACCGACCTCGTGCGCGTCGGCGAGCACCGCGACGTTCTCCTGCACGCCCAGCATCTCCGGGACCTATACGGTGAATGCGACCGTCACGGACGGCGCGGGAGCGACCGCCAACGGCTCGGCGGTCGTGGTCGTCAACCCGCTCCCCTCGATCTCCGGGTTTACTAGCTCCTCCACTGAGTTCCCGGCCGGTACGTCCGTCACGTTCACGGTCACGGCGTCCGGCGGTACGGGCCCCCTCACCTACGTCTACGGGAATCTCCCCGGCGGATGCACGAGCACGAACGCCTCGACGCTCACCTGCGCGCCCAACGCCACCGGCACCTTCACGGTCAACGTCACGGTGTCGGATTCGTTCGGGGTCAAGGGAGCTCCCGCGACCACCATCGTCGCGGTCCTACCCGCCAACACGTCGAACGGGTCGTCCTCGGGGATCTCCTGGTGGCTGTGGGTCCTCATTGCGGTCATCATCCTGGTCGTCATCATCGGACTTCTGCTCTGGTGGAGGCGCAGTCCCCCGCCCACCACGGCCGGAACCTCCAACCCGCCGGCGACCGCCCCGAGCGATACGCCGTCCCAGCAGTGGGACGAACAGGGCGGTGGGCCGCCCTAGTGTCCGGACCTGAGCACCCTCGCGAGGTCGCATGATTCCCGCACCCCACGGGGGCCGACTGGTCGACCGACGGGTCGCTCCGGCCGAACGGGAGCGTCGCGAGGCCGAGTCCCGCGACCTTCCCTCGATCTCGCCGTTCATCGACCAGGTCTACGACGCGGAGAAGATCGGCCTCGGGGCCTACTCGCCGCTGGACGGCTTCCAGGATAGCGCCACCCTCGAGTCGATCCTCACCTCGGGCCGGCTCCCGAACGGCCTGCCGTGGTCGATGCCGATCCTCCTCGCCCCGACCGGCAGCGCGAACCTCGCGGTCGTCCAAAAGGTCCGTCCCGGGGATACGATCGGGCTTCGGGACGCCACCGGCAGCGTGTTCGCCCTCCTGCATCTCGAGGAGAAGTTCCCGTACGACAAGAAGCGATTCGCCCAGGAGATCTACGCGACCACGGACGTGCAGCATCCGAATGTCGCGGACCTGATGGCCGCGGGGGAGACCGCCCTGGCCGGGCGGATCGACCTCCTGCGACGCCTCGACCACCCCACCGGCGCGCTCGAGCTCGACCCGGCCGAGACCCGGGCCGAGTTCGCCCGGAGGGG
>Ga0070761_10002354_pt1 | contig 11623 bp, 11 predicted proteins | sample HubBroMetageREF1_FD_66724 | JGI IMG/M metagenome (GOLD analysis project Ga0070761, IMG submission 66724) | Reference soil microbial communities from the Hubbard Brook experimental Forest, New Hampshire, USA - Hubbard Brook CCASE Soil... | ecosystem: Environmental > Terrestrial > Soil >...
CCGCCGTTGTCGGCAGTGTTTTCGCCCAGCGTAAGGTGACCGTTCAGATGCTGCGCCGGCGTATCGCCTTTGGCGGGAGCAGCCTCGAAACCGGTGTACTCATTGGCCACGCACTCGGTCCGCTCCGTGAAGGCCTTGCGATCGTCGGCAGTCTGCCACTCGCGGAAGTTTCCATTGCCATCGTATTTCGAACCCTCATCGTCGAATCCGTGGGTCATTTCGTGGCCGATAACCACGCCAATGCCGCCGAAGTTCACGGCTGGATCGATATTGGGATCGAAGAACGGCGGCTGAAGAATGCCGGCCGGAAAATTGATGTCGTTGAAGCTGGGGCTGTAGTAGGCGTTTACGGTGGGCGGGCTCATGCCCCACTCCTTCTCGTCGACCGGCTTGCCCAGCTTGGCGAAGCGATAGTTGCGATCGTACCTGGCAACATGCTGCACGTTGCCGATGAAATCATTTCGGCTCACCGTGATGCTCGAATAGTCGCGCCAGTGTTCGGGATAGCCGATCTTGTTGCGATACATCGCCAGCTTGGCTTCAGCCGCTTTCCGGGTCGCTTCGCTCATCCACGGCAATTGATTGATGTCGATCGCCAGTTCCTTTTCAAGCTCGGCAACCAGCTGGTCCATGCTGCTCTTGGCCGCCGGCGGAAAGTTTTCTTTCACCCACTCCTGGCCTACCGCTTCGCCCAGGGCGCGGTCGGTGACTGAGCTGCATTGCTTCCAGCGCGCTTCAGGCTCCTGCTGGCCTGAGAGCGTGTGCCCGAAGAAGGCAAAATTCTCATCGAAAAATGCCTGCGGCAGGGCCTGCGCCAAACCGTGCATCGACTGCCAGCGCAGGTAGCTCTTCCAACTGGCGAGCGGCTCGCTGGCAATAAGCTTGTTCAGTTCGCTGAAGTACAGCGGAGTGGACACATTCAGCGTGTCGAAGTGGCCGATTCCAATTTCCTTGAAGTATCCGTCCCAATCGAACAGCGGCGCGAGGTTGTCAAAATCGGCGACCGCGTAGATGTGGTAGCGCTTTTCAGGATCGCGCATTTCAGTCCGGCTGGTCTGGGCATTGGCCATCGCGGTCTCAATCTCCATCACCGCCCCGGCTTCTTTCGCCGCTTCATCGGGCGTATCGCCGGCCAGCACGAACATCTTCGTCACATGCTCCAGATATTCGGCGCGAATGGTTTGAAAGCGCTTGGAGTCGACAATGTAGTAATCGCGATCGGGCAATGTAATGCCGCCCTGGCCGATTTCCGCAATCTGCTTCGACGAGTCCTTTTCGTCCTGATCCACGCCAAAACGGAAAAAGCCATCGGGCGTTCCCCCATTGCTCAGTTGCGCCAGCAGCGGCGACAACCCCTTGGCGTCGGTCAGCGCATCGATCCGGGCCCAGATGGCCTTGACCGGCGCAAATCCGCTCTTTTCGATGTTGTCAGTGTCCATGCAGGCCGCGTAATAGTCTCCATATTGTTTCTGGAGCGCATCGGCGGGGTTCTTCGCCGCGGCGTCAAGATCTTTCCACAGCAGATAACGATTGCGTTCACGCAGCACTGAGAAGGAGCGCGCCCAGCGCACCTGGTCGCTGGGAATGGGGTTGTTCTTCGTCCAGTTGCCACAGGCATATTGGTAGAAGTCGTTGCAGGGATCGGCGGTCAGGTCCATAGCCGACGCGTCAAAGCTCTTGATCGAAGGCGGCGTCTCGGGGAGCGAGGTCGTGTCCTGGTGGACTGCAGGCGCCTGCGCAAGTGCGGTTCCTGCCGCGACGATCAGCGCCGGAAGGAAGCAATAATTGGTTTTCATCAAAGGCCCCTCTTGGGTGATTTTTCGAACGGTGGCGCAACTGAGCGATGGTTGGGCCGCGGTGTTTCCGTGGAGATACGGCGATTCCAGTATAGATACACCAGGCACAATTCTGAGGCACGCGCCAAAACCAGGAGAAACGAGGACTCCGATCTTGACAAACGTACAGGATTTCTGTACATTTTAAGTGAGGGGATCCCATGGCTACTGAGACTACCTATACAGCCCTTCGTGAAAATCTTGCGTCCTATCTCGATCGCGTCGTTGATGACCGCGAAGTGATTGTGGTGAAGCGGCGCGGCGCGCGCGATGTGGCAATTATTGCAGCGGACGAGTTGGCCGGGCTTGAGGAGACAGCGTATCTTTTGCGCTCTCCTGCGAACGCCAGGAGGCTCCGGGAGTCTCTTGCCGATTCGAAAGCGAACGACAAGAAGAAGTCCTCAGGAAAGCCCGCAGCGGCAGCTCTCGATGAATTACGCCGCTCAGTCGGCCAATGAAGCGCCCGGCGGCTGGCGAGAAGAAGTTTGAGCGAAGGGTCGACTTCCTGGCAAAGTTTCGAGAAGATCTCGCCTGGTTCATCAAAAATGACCGGCAGGTTGCGCAGAAGACTCTTGAACTTGTCGAGTCTGTCATCGCCGATCCATTCGCAGGAATCGGCAAGCCTGAGCCTCTTCGCCATGAATTTGCCGGCTGCTGGAGCCGAAGAATTACGCGGGAGCACAGGCTGGTTTATCGCGTGACCGCCGACAGGATTGATTTTCTGCAGGCGCGGTACCACTACGAATAACCCTGGAGATTCGGGCCATTTTTCCTTTCTTTACACGCTGCCCCACCCCCTGCCACACTGGAACGTGGACACCCAAACAGTCGTAATCCTCGATTTCGGGTCGCAGTATACCCAGCTCATCGCCCGCCGCATCCGCGAGCTCAACGTCTTCTCGGTCGTACTTCCCTGCACCGCCCCAATCGATGAAATCCAGGCACTCAAGCCTGTCGGAATCGTTCTCTCCGGGGGCCCCTCGAGCGTGTACGACCACGACGCGCCGGTCGCCGACCCCGAGGTGCTGAAAATCGGTGTGCCCATTCTCGGAGTCTGCTATGGACTGCACTTCATCGTGCATCACCTGGGCGGCAAAGTGATTTCGGCGCTCAAGCGGGAATACGGCCACGCCGAGGTGACGATTGAAGACGCGGCCACGCCGTTGTTTGCCGATCTGCCGCCGAGCCTCCAGGTGTGGATGAGCCACGGCGACGAGGCGCTCGAGCTGCCTTCGGGATTTCATCGCACCGCGGTCACGTCGAATGCGCTGGCCGGAATTGCGAACGAGGAGAAGCGCATCTGGGCAGTTCAATTCCACCCCGAGGTGCACCACACTCCGCTCGGGCCGCAGCTGCTCAAAAACTTCGTCCTCAACATTTGCGGCGCGCGCGCAGACTGGACGCCGGCGCACTTTATCGAGAGCACCGTCGCCGCCATTCGCGAGAAAGTGGGCGCGGGGCACGTGATCTGCGGGCTCTCGGGCGGCGTGGATTCGTCGGTAGCCGCGGTGCTGGTGAACAGGGCCATCGGCGACCAACTCACCTGCATCTTTGTGAACAATGGCGTACTGCGTAAGAATGAGTTTGAGAGCGTGCAGCGTAACCTGCGCGGCAAACTCGGCCTCAACATTCACGCCGTAGATGCAAGTGCGCGCTTCCTCGAAAAGCTAGCCGGAGTGACCGATCCCGAAACCAAGCGCAAGCGCATCGGCGCCGAGTTCATCGCCGTGTTTGATGACGAGGCCAACCGCATTGCGCAGGAAACCGGCGGCGTCGACTGGCTGGTGCAGGGCACGCTCTATCCCGATGTGATTGAAAGCTCGAGCGTGAAGGGCCCCAGCCAGACCATCAAGAGCCATCACAACGTGGGCGGGCTGCCTGAGCGCATGAAGCTCAAGCTCATCGAGCCGCTGCGCGATCTGTTCAAGGATGAAGTTCGCCGCATCGGCCGCGACCTCCAAATGCCCGAAGAGATCCTCGCACGCCAGCCGTTCCCCGGCCCCGGACTCGCGGTTCGCATTCTTGGGGAAGTAACGCCGGAACGCGTGGCCCTGCTGCAGGAGGCCGACGAAATTGTGGTAGGAGAGATCAAGGCCGCCGGGCTCTACAACAAGGTCTGGCAAAGCTTCGCGGTCCTGCTTCCAGTGATGAGCGTTGGCGTAATGGGCGATCAGCGCACCTACGCCTATACCGCCGGCGTGCGCGCGGTGCACTCTGAAGACGGCATGACCGCCGACTGGGCCGATCTGCCGGCTGAGCTGCTCAAGCGCATCTCAAACCGCATCGTGAACGAGGTGCGCGGCATCAACCGCGTGGTCTACGACATTACGTCGAAGCCGCCCGGCACCATCGAGTGGGAGTAATTTGCCATTAAGGCAGCCGCGCGCCATTCGTGCTTGGCCTGTGGATTCGGGTAAGCCCCTCGGGTAGCAAATCGAAAATGCCTTAATCCGGCCAATAAACGATGGTGCGGGTGTCGGTCTCGTAAAGCGTACGCCCGGAAACCTCCGGCCCAATCACCCAGACTTTGCGTTGCGTCCAGTTTTTCTGGGCATCGAACTCGTACTCGTAATAGGCGGCGTAAAGCAGATTGCCATCGGCATCGCGCCACTCCGCGCTTGTGGGATAGCGCTTCGTCGAGTCGGTGTAATCGATATGGACTTTGGAGAGATCGCATTCGCCGCCCCGATAGCAGTGGAAGCGATTGGTGTTGCCGTTGCCCTTGTCGTCAGTAAACGTGTCGCCAAACTGCCGTTTCTCGTCAACAGCGGTCCAGTACGACAGTACCTTTCCGTGAGCGAACATGAATTGCAGCTTCGCAGCTCCGTCGGGTTCGAATGTTTCGAAGCGCTGGAAGTCCGTTTCAGGATCGAAAGTCATCCGCGAGAAAAGCTGCCCACCGTTTTGCCAGATGATCTGGCTCGTCTCGGTGCCGTCTTCGGCGTATCGGCCCTCTACTCGCCCCTGCTCCTCCCCATCCGGGCCAAAGCTGATTGACTGGGTAAGGTGGCCAGCGGAATCGTAGGTAATTTTCCCGGTCGAGGTAAGCTTCCCATCCTGATAGGTAGCGGTCTCGGTTGGTCCGAACGGCCCGAACCGCTCGACGATATATACCCGTCCGCCTGGGGAGCTGGTGATAGTGCGCTCCACTGGCTTGCCGTCGGCATCGCGGACCACCGTGATCGTGTTACCCGCGAAACTACCGTCCGCTGTGATGGCGCCCTGCCGGGTCCTCATCCCATCCTGGTCGTAGGTACAGTCTCGACACCAGATGGGGATCAGCAGCCCCGGCCCATCCGGTTGCTGCCACTTCACGCCCGACATTTCAACTTGCGTTGAAACCGCGTGAATCGGGCCAAGGAACCCGTCAGTTCGGGCGTCAATCTTCGGCTGCGACGCTTGTGCGCCCTGGGCGGCGGAAATAGAGGGAACAACTGCGAATAAAGAGATGGGCAACCAGCGGAAGAGCATAAAGGGCACGCTCCAGTCAGAGGTTATCGCTTAAGACGGCGGCGCGAGTCAAACGAGAGCGATCGCATGAGCAAATCGCATCCGCTTACTCCGCTGCCGGCTGCGGCTTCATCGCCCCAATCTGCGCCTGCAGCGCCTCAAGCCTTGCCACCAGCTCTTCATGGCGCCGGTCGGCAACCGAGGGCTCAATCGCTTCAACGTAAAACGTGCCGTTGGGCTCAAGCTCGCAGCGATGCACCTGGTGGAATCCCTCGAATCCCTGCTTGTGGATCACTGAGAGCAGTTCTTCGCGGGTCAGCGACTCTTTTGCCAGGGCGCGGGTATCAATTTTTCCGTTGCGGATCAGCGTGGTCGAGCGGCCTTCGAGCGTGTGCGTGAGCCATTTGGAGCTGTAGAGCACCCGCACCACCAGCCAGTTGATGGCGAGCAGGCTGAATGCGCCGATCACGCCGCCGGTCACCGAGTTGTCGTCGCCGATAATGGCGTTCTGCACCGTGTTCGAGAGCGAGAGCAGAACCACAAGGTCGAAGGGGTTGAGCTGCGCCAGTTCGCGCTTGCCAAACAGCCTGAGCAGCGCCACCAGCACCAGGTAAACAATCACCGGACGAAGCAGCTTTTCAGCCACCGAAAGCGGCAGATGAAACATGTTATCGAACAGCACTGAGTGCATCATGGCACGAGAATAAACGGCGCGCCGTTACCGCGCCAGATGAATGACGAGGCCGCGCTTTATGACTCCTTTTCGCCGCCTCTGCTAAAGTGAGATTTCAAGACTGCGGGCCGCTCCGCGCTCCGGGTGGCTTCGAACCGAGCTCAGGGCCAAAACAAACCATAACGCAAGGTCGAATTCATGGCGGCTTCATCGACTCTCAAAGCTGGTCAGCTCGCGCCCTTCCGCATCGATCCCGTCTTTACCGAACGCGTGTGGGGATTTGCCGATCTGCATCCGTGGTACGACCGGGTGGCCGGGGCGAATCCCATCGGCGAGGTGTGGCTTACCGGCGACGAATCAATCGTCGCCACCGGCCCTCATTCGGGCAAAAAACTGGGTGATCTCTTCGCCGAGCAGCACGAGGCGCTCCTCGGGCCCCACGCGCCTTCGCCCGCGTCACCGCTCCTTATTAAAGTGATCTTCGCGCGCGAGAAGCTCAGCGTACAGGTGCACCCCGACGACGCAATGGCGCGGAAGTACGGCCAGCCGCGCGGCAAAACCGAATGCTGGTACGCGCTCTCGGCCGACGCCGGCGCCCAGGTTGCCGTCGGATTCAAGCCCGGCACCACGCTTGATCAAGTAAGAAGCGAGATTCAAGACGGAACACTTGAGTCGAGCCTCAATGCTGTGCCCGTCAACGCCGGCGACATGATTTACGTTGATGCCGGAACGGTGCACGCCATCTGGCCGGGTTCCATTCTGCTTGAGACGCAGCAGAACTGCGACATCACCTACCGCATGTTCGACTACGGCCGTCCACGCGAGCTGCACGTTGAGAAATCGCTCGAAGCCATCAAGTTTGAAACCCGCGCCGGAAAAATCAAACCACGACAACTCGCCGATCGCTCGGTCCTAATCGATGTGGAGTATTTCCGCATCGAGCGCGTCCCCGTCTTCAGCATGCGCACAGGCGAGAATTTGCGCTGGACGAGCAAAAAGAGAGGTCTCGAATACTTATTTGCCGCGGCCGGCACAGCGCGCATCACCGGCGACAGTTTCGGCGCGCTGTATATGCCCACCTGTTCCATCGTTTGCGTCCCCGCTGCCTCGCCCGATTTTCTGCTTGAAGACCTGGGCGATCTCGATTTGATCCGCATCACTCCCAACTGGCCTGAAAATCAATCCAACTCGGCTGAAAACGCGTAATGACTACTGCGGATTGGCGCACTTTAGTCGTCGAGTACATTCGCCGCGAGGCGCAACCACCCGACAAGTTCGGCCACCAGCCCCGGCTGTACGCGCTCGCCGTCAAAATTGCTGAGGGCGAAGGCGTGGCTTTCGACGACGACATCGTGTTCGCCGCGGCCTGGATGCACGACCTGGGCGTCTTCCTCGGCCATCGCCCCAAAGACCCTGAGGCGTTGGCCCGGTGGGATCACGTTCCGTATACCGTCGCTCGGACGCGCGAACTGCTTGCAGGCTGGGGATTTCCAGCCGAGAAGCTCGACCGCGTCGCCGCGGCCATCAGCACACACCAGCCAAAAGACAAACCGGTTGAGATTGAGGCTGTACTGCTGCGCGACGCCGATATTCTTGAGCAACTTGGCGCCATCGGCGCATTGAGGGCATTTGCCAAGGTCGGCCGCGATACGCGTTTCCAGAATTTTTCATCGGTTTTCACAATATTGAAACGCCTGTTGAACGAGCTACCGTCGCAGGTGCACCTAAACCAGGCGAAACTTCTTTCGACCGGGCGGGTCAAAGCATTACGCGCCTTTTTGGCCGCGATCGAAGCCGAAGCGGAAGAGTTGTTGCTTTAGCCCGTTCTTCCCTTCTTGCTCGGAATGCATCTTATTTCAAAGAAATTTAGAGACAGACTCACGGGCCCTTCCTTTTCGAATGGTTTTTAGATTACAAGCGGTGCACGTCAACCACCGAAATCTTGCCTTGGATCTCAATCTCCTCCAGGGGCAGTCTGTCGATCTTTCTTGAAGGTCGCGGGCCGGCTCCTTTGAGACCTAACTTCCCCTAACGGCTTCTGCCGTGATGGCCAAGATTATTTCGGATCCATAGGAGACGCACAATGAACACAAAGAAGTTGTCCAGACTGCTCTCAGCGGTTATGGTGGCGGCTTGTTTCACTTCCCTGGGTTCAGCCTTTTCTCAAGTTGCCCCTGCGGCCCGCCAGGGAGAGCTGCCTTTTGCAATCGGCGCCGGCGCGTCGAACTTCGACGTCGACTGGGGCAGGAATCGCATGGACGGGTTCACAATCTGGGGCCAGTGGCGGCCGCGCCCCGATGGCTGGCTAGCCGGGTTGGGCCTGGATGCTGAAGTCAGAGACATCGACCACGGACGCTCTGATAAGTTGCCTAATAATTTCAAGCAAGTCACGGGTTCCGGCGGGCCCATGTTCACCGTCCGCGTTCTCAACAACATTCTGCCCTACGGCAAATTCCTGGTTGGCTTGGGCAGCATCGATTTCCGTGTCCCGAACCTTCCCTATTACACCCACGACACGCGCACCGTTTACGCACCCGGTGGCGGCATCCAATTCCGGTTGCACCGCCATCTCTGGGTTCGGGCCGATTACGAATATCAATTCTGGCCCCAGATGTTCCAACGCCTGCAGACGCTCGATCCCCAGGGATTCACGCTCGGCTTCAACTACGACTTCAGGCCTCGGTGGCGCTGACGCGCAGATTCGAAAAGGCACGGATTTATCCGCGCCGCGGCGGCCCAAAAATGAGTGGGACTTTAGTCTCCGATGAACGCGTTTCACGTGATCAAAAGAGCTTTTACCTCAATCGTTTAGCCATTACCCGCTCCCTCAATTGATCGGAAATCCTCGGCTCCTCTTTGCTGCCATCCCACTCGCAGGTGGCAGTAATGGGGAGCTTTTTTTGTTCACGTTACCTTTCCGGTGATTCGATTTAATCTCCCACTAATTGTCCATTGACGGATTTCCTCTACTCGGTAAGCTAATGAAAGCAGTCCTTGAATCATATACATGGCAAGACGCATAGACCCGAAAAAGGCGTCTCATTTGCCCTGGGCCCCTGGTTGAATCGCAAACTTGACCGAACAGCAAAACTGACTGGGAACTTTTCCCAGAGATATGACTTTTCCCACCCGAATCTGCCGCAATGGAGAAGGACCTTCGAGTGAGAAGGAGACGCAAGATGAAGCTGCACGGGTTGCTTCCCTTCGCATTGGGTGTGACCGCTCTCGCCACAGCCACCCTCGCATCCGCCCAAACCGTTCCGACCGCGAGGGGGCCGTATCACAACCCCTACGCCTTCAGTGTCGGCTTCGGCCTCTCAAATTTCGACGTCGATTGGAATAAGAGCCGGATGACGGGCTTCACCGGGTGGGCAGATTGGGGTTTGACTTTTCTGCCGTACCCGCTGAAAGGACTTAGTCTCGAAGCCGAGGGCAGGGATATCAACTACGGCCGGCCTGCGACTGTGCCTGCCAACTTCAGGCAGGATACCCTCCTTTTTGGCCCAAGGCTTACATTCGCCCGGTCGCGGTACTTTCAGCCGTATATCAAAGCCCTTGAAGGAACTGGCAGCATCGACACTTACATCCCGGCTCACGGCAATGTACCAGCCGTCCACCATGAGAAACAGATCGTAGGAGCGCCAGGGGCGGGCATGCAATTTGATATACGCCACCACATCTTTGCACGCGTCGAATTCGAATACCAGTCGTGGCCGAACGCTTTCGGAGTGGGTATCCAACCAGAGGGATTCTCCGCTGGAGTGACCTACAACTTCAACTCTCCTGGCCGTGGCGGCGCACCCTGGCGCAGGTGATTGACTGTGCGCAAAGCCCTGTAAATGCCCCTGGTCTCTCTGCAGGTAGCGACCCACCCAGTCCGGCTTTAATCCATTTTTTGAACGCGTTACCATTGCGAATGCGTCTGACGCATGCGAAACTTCTTTTTTGAAACGAGCGCTAAAACGCGTTCCTCTCGATATACGTCTGACAATCAGCGGGCATCACAACTTTCGTGGTCCCTTAAGGGTCTGAACCTGAGTCGGAAACTGTTTGCCTTGGATCTCAAACGCCGAGACCGGACTTTCCTCTTCCAGGTCTCGCTCATTGGAAGACAACTCCACTAGTCCCCAGGAGACGCAAGATGAAGTGGTCCACGCTGCTTTCAGCAATTATCGCGACGGCCGTATTTGCCGCCATCAGCCCGACGTATTCGCAAACCGACCCCGCCGCCTACATGGGCCAGTTGCCTTTCACCCTGGGCACAGGCGCGTCGAATTTTAATGTCGACTGGGGCCAAAGCCGCATGTATGGCATCACCGCCTGGGCGCAGTGGCGTCCGGGAACCCTTCCCCACATTCTTGACGGATTGGGCCTGGATATTGAGGGCAGGGACATTAACTATGGGCGTCCGTCCACGGTGCCTTCCAACTTCCGCATGGACACGCTCGCAGGCGGCCCGATGTACACGTGGCACCGCTTTCGCAACATCCAACCCTACGGTAAATTCCTGATTGGGATTGGAAGCATCGACTTTATGAGCTCGAACCCCTATTACAAGCACGATTCGCGCACGATCTACGCTCCCGGCGGCGGAATTCAGTACCGCCTGGTCCGTCACATATGGGTGCGCGGCGACTACGAGTACCAGATGTGGCCCCAGCTCTTCGGCAATAACAAGACGCTCGATCCGCAGGGATTCACCGTCGGCGTCAGCTACGACTTCCGCAGCTTCAGGCATTTCGAGTAACTGGTGCGCTTCTGCCGGTTTACTGCCATTTGAGTGAGGGCGATGTTCACTTCGCCCAGCCGTAACTTTTCCTCCGCCGCCGGGTTTACTCCCATGACGGCTACGGGCATAAATCGTCTAATCACTCGAGCCGGAATCAGTTATTTAAGTATTTGATTCGTTGGGCTGATGCTTTTTCAGGATTCCCGGAATCAAAAGGATTGGCAGAGGAGAAATGAAGACAATGACTCGTTCATCGATGAAGAAAATCTTCTTCCAGAGTCTGGTTTGGTCGGCTGTGGCTGTGTTTTCAGTTGCCGTTGCAATCGCGCAGGAGGGCGGCCCTGCCGCACCTGGAGCGGGCCAGCGCACCGACGGCCAGATTGAAATGGATGTGGTGCAGGCGCTCGATGCCTCGCAATCGCTCAAGAACGATCTGATCACCGCTGCAACTATTCAGGGGCAAGTCACACTATCAGGCACGGTTGCCAGCATGGCCGAAAGCGAATTGGCTGGCTCGATCGTCGGCCACGTAAACGGCGTGAGCAAGGTGAACAACAATTTGAAGATCGGCAACCCGCAAGAGGCTCAGGACGCCCCTGCCCCGGCTGCTGAAGACGATGTGCCGATGGCCGGAAATAACCAGCCGGGCAACAATCAGGCAGCTCCTGCGCCTGGCGCCGACCAGGGTCAGCCGGCCGATCAGGGCCAGCCCCAGGTGGGCATCAATCAGCAGGCTCCCGACCAGGGACAAGCCCCTCCCCCGCCTGCTCAACCTCAGTACCCCGGATATCCTCCGGCACGTCCGCCTTATTACGCGCAGCAGCAGCCTCCTCCGCCGCCGCCGGCGCCTTCGTATGAATACCCAAAGGGCCCTGTGACGCTGCCTGAAGGCACGCTGTTGCAGGTGCGTACCTCTGAAGAGGTCGACACCAAGCA
>Ga0070761_10002355_pt1 | contig 11622 bp, 9 predicted proteins | sample HubBroMetageREF1_FD_66724 | JGI IMG/M metagenome (GOLD analysis project Ga0070761, IMG submission 66724) | Reference soil microbial communities from the Hubbard Brook experimental Forest, New Hampshire, USA - Hubbard Brook CCASE Soil... | ecosystem: Environmental > Terrestrial > Soil > Temperate...
CCGATCTTCAAACTTTCCATCCCACGCGCAAGCAGCCCAAGCAATCAGTCGAAACGTTTGCCAGCAAGGTGCTTCGACCCGAGGATTACATCGAGACCGCGGCAGATACGGAAGACTTCGGCGCGGTCATTTTTCGCATGGGCGACCGTGCGCGTGGCAGCGTCACCGCCAGCCAGGTTTCCGCCGGACGCAAGAACCGTTTCAGCATCGAGGTTTACGGGACGCGAGCTTCTGTAGCGTGGAATCAAGAGCGTCCTGACGAATTATGGGTGGGCCACCGCGACACCGCGAATGACATCTTTATTAAAGATCCGTCTCTGCTCAAGCCGGAGGCTCGCAGCTACGCCGACCTTCCTGGCGGACACAGCGAAGGCTACGACGACACGTTCAAGCAAATCTTCCGCAGGTTTTATGCTTCGATCGGCGCCGGCGGTACTCCAGAGTATCCGCAATTCGTCGATGGACTGAGGCAACTGACCATCCTCGACGCCGTGCTCAAGAGCCACAGTACGCGAGCGTGGGTCGACGTACCTGCGCCTGAAAACTAGCGATTGAAAGGAACGCTAACGCTTGTTGATCCTCGCCACCATTCTCGCCATCTTTGTCTATGGGATGATCGCCGCTATGCTCGGAACTATCCTGCCCGAATTATCCGAGCGATTCCAACTCTCGCCGAGTCAGAACGGCACCATCGCTTCGGCGCAGGCGCTGGGGCTCATTCTAGCTTCGCTCGGCGTTGGACCGTTGCTCGATAACGAAGGCCAGAAGCTCGGCATGGTGCTCGGCCTCGCCTTCATCTCCGTCGCGCTGTTCGCGTTGCCGCGCTCGCCCGGTTTCCGCACTATTCTGTTGCTCCTGTTCCTTCTCGGAGTCGGTGGCGGCATCCTTGTGACGGCCGCGAATTCGCTGGTTAGCGATATCGGCCAGGCCCATCGCGCTACGGCGTTGAACCTGGTCAATCTTTTCTTCGGCCTCGGCGGACTTGCCACACCGTTTATCGCTGCCAATCTTTTCAAGCGGAACTGGGTACGGCTTTGCTACACCATCGCATTCCTCTCCGTCGCAACGCTAGCCATCGAGATACTCACCAGGATGCCTCGGCCCAAGGGCGCCGGGCAATTTATTCTTGCGGACGCCGCACCCGTGCTCGGACGTCCGCTGCTTTTTCTGATTGGATTATTCCTCTTTCTCTACATTGGCTGTGAGGTGGGAATGTGGAATTGGTTGGTTCGCCATCTGATGGCGCAGGGTATTCCCGAATCGCGCGCGCTGAATATTCTTTCCCTCGGATTCGCGCTCGGCCTGTTGATCGGCCGTGCCGGCATCCTACCGATTCTCAGTCATGTGCCCGCGATTACGGTCACACTGGTTGGATCAGCCGCGATGGCGGTCACGACTTTTCTGGCGCTGCGAACCAACAAACCTGTGGCGGCCTCGGTGCTGGTTTTTCTGACTGGGATTTCCATGGCACCGGTCTTCCCCACTACGATCGCTATCGTCGGCGACGCGTTTCCGCGCATGACCAGCACCGCTATCGGCTTCGTGATCACTTGCGGATGGACGGGGCTGGCGGTCAGCTCGCGCGTTATCGGAGCTATCGCGGGCGGGGATCCGCGGCGGTTAAAGAGAGCTTTGCTGGTGATTCCGGCGTCTGCCGTTCTGATGGTTGGCTTAGATCTTGCGATCTGGAGCGCGCTGCGCTAGGAAACCCCATTGTCATCCCGAGCGAAGCGAGGGATCTGGGTTCTCGCCTGCACAACCGCAATCGCCGACCCAGGCAAAAACTTAGATCGTCGCTTCGTTCGGATTTACAAACGCACTTTTGGGACGACATCGTACTTCCGTAGCGCGTCATACTTTCAGCGCGTGCATGTAATCCGCGTCGACTTTCAATGCTTCCATCGGCGGCATATCAAATTCTTCTTGCTCGACGAAGACATGCTCGATATGCGCCTTCTTGGCCGCTTCGAAAATTGGACGATAGTCGATCGTTCCCCGGCCTAACTCCGTCGACGGCGGCGCGTTGGATGGATTCGTCGTGGCCGTCATCTTGAAATCTTTCACGTGCAACATGGAAATGCGGGTGGGATAACGCGTCAGCAGGTCAACCGGATTCTGTCCCGCTATTGTTGCCCAGCCGCAATCCAGTTCCATCGCGACTTTCGACGGATCAGTTGATCGCAGCAGTTCGTCGTAGAACATTACGCCATTCTCGGAGCGAAACTCGGGCGTGTGATTGTGATACGCAAACTTCATCCCCGCGGCATGAACCCGTTCGCCGATGTGATTGAATTGATCCGCGTTCCACCGCCAATCGTCGAGCGTCATCGCTTCCCTTGCCGCGCGGGAGCCGGGATCTTTTACACCCGACGGATCCTTGAGCCCCGGCGATGCGCATACGATGTAATCGAGTCCGAGGTCTTTGCCGAATTGAATGATCTCGTCGACGTGCGGTTGAAGCTGAACCATGGGATAGTGCGCGCTCACACAGTGTAGGCCGGCCTGTTCCATCGCTTGCTTGACTTGAGCCGGCGTATGGCCGAAAAAGCCCGCAGCTTCAACTTCGCGGTAGCCGAGCGCGGACAACTGCTTGAGCGTTCCTTCGTAATCCTTGGGCAAGATTGCCCGCACCGAGTACAACTGCAATCCGAGCGGCAGGCCCAATGGATCGGCCATCAGCCAGGGTGCGCTGTTCCATAATGCCGCGCATGCGGCTGAGGCAGAGGCGGTCTTTAAAAAAGCTCTTCTCGAAATCGCATACATAATTCACTCCCTCAATTCTGAGTTTCGCTTAACCTCGGATCTTCTTCGCGTTCGCATCCCAGGTCGCAATCGTGTTCTTGAAATAGGCGTAGTTGGCCAGATGGCATCCGATCGCCGCATGGTTGCCGAACACCTCATTCTCGACGGTTGGCTTGCGGGTTCGGACCGCGTTGAAAAAGTTCGCCTGATGCGCCGACACATCGCTGTAGCCTACCGGCGCGGTAAAAGTCTCCGCTTCGTCAACTTGATAGTCGAGCGGTCCGGGCTGGGGATGTTCCGCTGCCCACTGCGCCAGATATTGCTTGCGCAACCGCTCCGGCCAACCCTTAGTCGAATAGGTTTCCGGCTTGGGCGTTACGTCCTGCGGCGTGAAGGTGAGGCTTTGCCCAATGATTTCCAGGGTGCCTTTGGTGCCGTAGAACCTGATCGGTTCACCGCCGGAGTTATTCAGATTGCAGCGCAGTACCACGCGGAATTTCGGGAAGTCATAAAGAGTCTCGATCACATCCGGGAAGTCGCGTCCGTCCTTCCAGCGAAACAATCCGCCGCTGGTCTGCGCCCGTTGCGGCGCTTCGTTCGTACCCGAGACAAAGAAAATCCCGGAGAGCAAGTGGACAAATAAATCGCCGGCCAGTCCCTCGCCGTAGTCGGAATAACAGCGCCAGCGGAAAAAGCGCGCTGCGTCGAACGGCCGCTTGGGCGCGCCCACTAGGAATGCGTCCCAGTCAATGGTCTGCTCGCTCGCGTCCGGCGGAATCGGATAGACCCAGGCGCCACTCGGGGAATTGCGATCCGAGAAACCTTCAATGAAGAACACATCGCCGAGCGCGCCCGACGCGTAGATTTCGCGCGCCTTCTCGTAGACAATGGAACTCACGCGCTGACTGCCGACCTGCAGGATGCGACTTCCCTTTTGCACTGCTTCGACCATGGCGAAGCCGTCTTCCAGCGTGTGCGACATCGGCTTTTCACAGTACACATCTTTGCCCGCTGCGCAGGCATCGACCACGATTCGGCGATGCTGATGATCGGCGACGGCAACAATCACGGCGTCTACATCCTTGCGGTCGAGGATCTCTTTATAATTCCGCGTGGTCGGGATTTTTTTCTGTACCGCCTCTTGCGCTGCCTCGTGCCGGCTGTCATAAAGATCGCAGGCGGCGACGCATTCGACGCCGGGCACGGCAAGCGATGCCGCCAATAACTCGCATCCGCGTGTGCCCGTACCAATCGAGGCAAACCGCACCGTATCGCTCGGCGCCATGGGACGGTTTTGGCCCCACAGCGCGGCAGGCTCCAATAGGGTGATCTTCGTCGCGGCTACGGAGCCCGCGCCAATCCTCATGAAACTGCGCCGTGTCAAAGGATGCATTCTGTCGTCTCCGCTTCCATCGATAATGAAATCGAATGCCTCAAGATTCTATGTCTCGCCTTCGAAAAGTTTGTGCGACCCGGACGAGTCCACCTTTTACCTGCACTAACGATAAGCTTAAAAGATTCCTGTCCAAGCACTTTACACCCCAAGCCGGAATGCAGGAAACATTTTGAAAACGACTTCAGATGGAAGGCTTTTTCCCGTCGGCGCAAAAGGTTTTTACAGATCGTTAACTCGGACGTGACACGTCACGCTCTCAATTGTCGCTCTATATAGTGAGCACGAAAATATGGGTCAAAAAGGGGAAACGTCATGCCGCTCACTACTAGGTCGAATCTTGCAATCGTTTTCAGTAATCCGGAGCCGCGGCGAGAGTCGCAGTATCCGAATGGGTGGATGCTAATCCGTGGGGAACGCCAGGTCAGAATCTACGTTTCCCGGGATGACGCAAGCCGTCCAAGCATTGTGAAAAAAGAAGCCGCATAGAACCGGCGAGGACAGCGGTTCCACAATGCTTCGAAACGCGTTTTAAGATTAGAAGAACATTCTGGACGGTTTGTGCATCGAATTTATAATGCGAGGGTGGGTCCGACATTCAGCTTTTTCCTGGGCGGTTGTCGGGCTTGCTCTGCTGCTGCCCGCGGCCAGTGCGCGAGCGGAAAGCATGCCCATCACACACGGCACGCTCGAACTTATCGCCGAGGACCAATGGATTGCGCCCGGACACTCGCTTTATCTTGGCTTGCATTTCCAACTCGAGAGAAACTGGCATATTTACTGGGTTAATCCTGGCGACTCAGGTGAGCCACCACGCGTAGAGTGGCAACTGCCGCCGGGTGTAACCGCCGGACCGATCGAATGGCCTACGCCGCATCGTCTCGAGACCCCGGGCATCGTGGACTTCGGTTATGAAAACTCGGTGACATTAATCGTGCCTATGCATGCGAACGCCAGTCTCTCGCCCCAGCAGGCAGTTCAATTCGGTGCCTCATTAAAGGTGTTGGTCTGCAGCCGTGAAATGTGCATTCCTGGCAAGACACAACTTTCTCTTACTTTGCCCGTCAAAATACAATCTCCATTGCCCGAGCCTCGGACGGCTGAGCTGTTCGCCGCCACGCGCAAGTCTCTGCCGCTGCCGATCCCAAAGAGCTGGAGAATTAACGTGGCCGATGCGAACGATTCATTCGTGCTGACCGCGGACGCTGGTCATCCGATCATGCAGGCGGTTTTCTTCGCGGTTACTGAATCGCAGATTGCGAACGCCGCGCCGCAGAAACTCGTGCCCGCGGCCAGTGGTTTTCGGTTGACGCTGCGGAAATCAGATCAGTTGCTCAAACCGATCCAACGGCTCAAGGGTGTGCTCGTTCTTTCCGGCGATCGAGCATACGTAATTGATGTGCCAATTAGCAAAGCACGGGGCGGTTCCGATGCGCCATAATATCCTTAACGGAGGAACTTCGAATATGAAGCGCTCGATTCTAAACCTGGTCGTCACTGCTCTGGTGCTATGCATGGCCTCGGTAATGTCGTCTGCGAAAGTGGGCGACAGTGCGCCGGATTTTACCGCTACGGCGAGCAACGGCAAAACCGTTCACCTCGCCGACTATCGTGGAAAGTATGTGGTCCTCGAGTGGCATAACAATGGATGCCCCTACGTGGGCAAGCACTACAAAAGCGGCAATATGCAGCGACTGCAAAAGCAATGGACGAGCCAGGGCGTAGTTTGGTTGACGATTCTATCGTCTGCGCCGGGCAAGCAGGGCTTTGTGGACGCGAATGAAGAGAACGACTACCTCGCTAAGATGCAGGCCGCGCCGACCGCCGCGCTGCTCGATCCGACCGGACAGATTGGCCATCTTTACGACGCGAAGACATCTCCGCAGATGATCGTGATCAACCCGCAGGGTGTCGTAATTTACGACGGAGCTATTGATGACAAGCCGACAACCGACCTCGACGACGTTCCGGGCGCGACGAATTACGTGAGCCGCGCGCTCGAGGAAGCCATGGCCGGCAAGCCGGTAGAGACGGCGGCGACCCGACCTTACGGTTGCTCGGTTAAATACGGCGATTGAAGTTCTTGGCCGGTACAGAATCGCCTTAGCCCGACCACGCGATGCTTCTTCAAGGCGCTGGAGGTGTGCACGATTTTTGCTCGGCTAGTTCTCTGCGCATTTTCATCCAAAAGATAATCGGTACTTACGCCGATCCATTTTCATCTAAGTTTTCGAGCGTATGGCAGACAGCGCCGAAACCCTCACGGACTCCCCGCCAAAAGCGAACCCATCCTCGCCTGCCGCGCATCAGCAGTGGCGGCCCAAGTACAACCCCTGGTTGATTGCGGTCGTGGTCGCTTTGGCCGCCTTCATGGAGGTGCTCGACACCAGCATCGCCAACGTTGCGTTACCCTATATCGCGGGCAACCTCGGAGCCAGCAACGACCAGAGCACATGGGTACTCACTTCATACCTCGTCTCCAACGCCGTAGTTCTGCCCATCAGCGGATGGTTTGCCAGCGTGCTCGGCCGCAAGCGGTTTTTCATGGCATGCCTGGCAACTTTCACTGTCAGCTCGCTCTTGTGCGGGATCGCGCCAAGCCTTGGGGCAATCATTGTGTTCCGCATTCTACAGGGAACCGGCGGCGGCGGACTTCAACCCATGGCGCAGGCGATTCTGGCCGATGTATTTCCTCCCGAGAAACGCGGCTTGGCCTTCGCGCTCTACGGGGTCACCGTCATTGTCGCACCCACGGTCGGACCAACTCTGGGCGGCTGGATCACTGATAACTACACTTGGCGATGGATCTTCTTCATCAATATTCCCGTCGGGATTATCACCCTCTTCCTGGTTTATCGTCTGATCGATGATCCACCCTGGGCGACGCGCATCAAGGGTGCGATTGCAAAATTCGACTACGTCGGCGTCTCCCTGCTTGTCCTGGGTGTCGGCGCTTTGCAAGTCATGCTGGACCGGGGCCAGGAAGATGATTGGTTCGGGTCGCGTTTCATTACGACGCTTGCCATCCTCACAGTAGTCGGCCTCGTGTCGGTGTTTGTCTGGGAGTGGTTTTACAAAAATCCAATCATCGACGTTCGCCTGTTCAAGAACTTGAACTTCCTTGGCGCAAACGGAATGATGTTCGTCCTGGGCCTCATGCTGTTCTCGAGCCTTGTGATGATGCCTCTGTTCCTGCAGTCGCTGATGGGTTACACGGCGGAGTCGGCTGGGCTAGTTCTTTCCGGGGGCGGCGTTTTGCTGCTGTTCCTGATGCCGATCGTTGGATTCCTCTCGTCGAAGGTCCAATCCCGCTATCTGGTTGCGTTTGGCTGGCTGACCTTGTCTCTCGGAATGTACTATTCCACGCAACAACTCGACCTTCAAATCAGTTTCTGGAGCGCCAGCAAGCTGCGCCTGCTGCAAGTATTTGGCATGGCCTTTCTCTTCGTTCCCATCAATTTGACTTCTTACGTGGGAATGCCGCTGGAGAAAAGCGGCAGCGTCGCTGGCTTAGTAAACTTTATGCGCAATATCGGCAGCAGCGTGGGAACTTCGATGGTGACCACGCTGATCGCGCGCCGGTCTCAGGCGCACCAGGTCTACATGGTTGCGCACGTCACCGCGGGCCGTCCTACTTTCTCTGGCGCGGTTGCGGCGATGACAGCGCGCCTGGTCGCGTCGGGTGTGGACGCCGACCATGCCGCCAAGCAGGCCTACGGGCTGGTTTATCGGACCGTGTTTATCCAGGCGAGTACATTAGCCTACATCGACACATATTGGGTTTTGGCCATTGGAGCGGCCATCATGTTTGTGGTTTCATTTGCCTTGAAGAAAAATACACCTGGTGGCGGGCGTGTTGTTTTGGACTAGGATGTATTCATGATTCGGGTGATTACGATCGAGCGCGAATACGGAAGCGGTGGCGCCGACATTGCGAAGCGAGTCGCCAGCCGGCTCGGCTGGAAGCTTTGGGATCAGTTGTTGACCAACGAAATTGCCCGGCAGATGGATTGCGACAATCGAGTGGTGGAGGAACACGAGGAAAAGAGAGATCCCTTGTTGTACCGTCTCTTCAAGGCCTTCATGCGCGGCAGTTTTGAAGGCAGTCTGAATGCTCCCCGGCTGAAGATGGCGGATACCGAATGCATCCGCGAAGTGACAGAGCGGGTTGTGAAAGATACGGCCGAAAGTGGCAAGTGCGTGATTGTGGGCCGTGGATCCGCCTATTATCTGCAAAGCCGTCGCGATGCCTTTCACGTATTTGTTTACGCTCCGTTTGACGCGAAAGTCAGGCGGCTGCAGGCGGGCGGAAAAAGCCAGAGCGAAGCCGTACACCTGGCCGAAACCGTGGACCGCGACCGGGCAGCTTTCATCAAGCAATATTTTGGCGTCGAATGGCCCGACCGGCAGCGCTTTCATCTCATGATCAACTCTACGATCGGTGAGGAAGCAGCGGTTGAGACCATATTCGACAGCGTCTCCAGATTGGAGAAACAGAACAGGGCGTCGGGCTCCTTGCTTCAGTAATCGGAGGTTAGAAAGTGACCAGAGACTCCTATTGAAGAATCCGCTCGTCCAACTCACTTCCATTCAGGCCCGTCGAATCTGGCTGCACGCCCAACGCCTGGACACCGACGAACCCTTCGGCGCCGGTCCCAAGGCCACGCCGGCAGCGGTCGCGCACCTGGGCTACTTGCAGATTGACACCATCTACGTCATCGAGCGCAGCCATCACCACATCCTCTACAGCCGTATCCCTACATATCAGCGCGAGCATCTGCATCAGGCGCAGACTATCGACAAGACCGTTTTCGAATATTGGACCCACGCCTTGTCGTACCTGCCGACGGAGAGCCTGCCGTTTTATGTTCGTGATATGCGGCAGGCGCACCAGGATTGGCAGCGTCGCAACGGCTGGTTCGGCACCGTTTCAAGTGCTGATTTGCGCAGAGTGCTGTCGCGCATTCGCAAACATGGCGCGCTCACCATCCGCGACATCAAGGATGAGCCGGTGGAAAAAGACTACGCCTGGGCCAGCCGCAAGCCTTCCAAGCGCGTTCTGGAATTGGCCTTCTACAAAGGTTTGGTGACGATTAGTCAGCGCGTCGGAATGCTGAAGACTTATGAACTCATGACGCGCCATTTCGGCTGGGACCGTCTGCCGCGCGCCGCCACCGAAAGGGAAACTTTGAACTACCTGCTTGATCGTGCCCTGCAATCGCAGGGGATCGTGAGTGTGGAATCGATCTGTCATCTCGACGCTCCACGCAAACCAGCGATAAGGTGTCTGCTGGACTCGCGAGCCCGTCGAAAGGAGCTCATCCCTGTGCAACTGGAAGGAGCGGGCGAATCGCTGCACTTCGTCCGTCCGGATACTCTCGATGCCATTCCCGATCCAGCGCAGGAGCAGATTCATATCCTGTCCCCGTTCGATCCGCTGATCATCCAGCGCAAGCGGCTCCGGCTCTTCTTCGATTACGAATATCGCTTCGAAGCTTATGTTCCCAAGCACAAGCGGGTCTTCGGTTATTTCGTTTGCCCAGTCCTGATCGGGGATCGCATCGTTGCCATCCTCGATCTCAAAACCGACCGGTTGCGGCGAAAACTTCTAGTGCAGCGCTGGCACTGGGTCGGCCGCGCAAAGTCTCGCGCCCATCGGCAGCAGGTGGAAGCCGCCTTGCACAAGTTCGAACAATTTCAGTTGGGTCGAAGTTAGATCGAGCCATTCGGAACTACAGGCTTGGTTACTGCATTAGTCGCTTGAGGGCCGCGCGAGCTTCGCCAACCTCGGGGAGTCGGGATTGCGAACTCTGGAAGTGCGAGAGAAACTCCTGATATTCGTTGATCGCCTGATCGTGCTTATTGGTTTTTTCGTAGAGCTGCCCCAGATAGTAGTGGGAGAGAATCCCGATCACAGGAAATCTCTGGGTCAGAGAACCTGAGTTCGCCAATACACGCCCGGCTCGTAAACATCCACGAAACTCGGCTTCGGCCGACGGATAGTCATTCGTGAGCAGATGAGCGCGCCCTTTCAGGTAAAGCAGATAAGCGTCTTGAAAATCTGGAATGCTGGCGGCCCGACTCAAGGCAGTCTGCCCGTCCCCGTTGTGCACAGCAGCGCTCATATCATAGTAGGCTTGAGTAATTTCAACAGCCCGCGAGGCGATCCAGGAATGGCTCGATGCGAATCGCTGTAAACTTTGCTGGGCCGCAGATGGGTTCCCCGCCATAGTCTGCAGAAAAGCTACAGCTCGTAGCTCGTAATCGTCGAGCTTTTGTTGTTGAGCAAAAGAAATAGCGGTGGCACCCTCCCCCAACATCACCGACAAGACGGCGAACGGTCTTAGAAAATTATCCGCAGCCTGGTTCTGTTTGGCGCGCCCGAGTTGCTGCACTGCCTCTCGATAACTTGCCAGCGAGCCGTCGAGGTCGCCAGCTGTCTGTTTGAACTGCGCTTCGAAACCCGGAACGTAAAGACGCGAGATCGGGGACGCGCGCTGGGCAAATTGCTGGAAGGCAGCGTTGGCCATGTCAGGTTTCTTCTGATCGGTGTAGACAATCGCCAGCTTCAGATACTCTCCGTAATCGCTGAAATCCGGCTTCAGTTCAAGCACTTTGCGGTAAGCGGCCACCGCTTCATCATCGCGGCCTGCGATATACAGAACATCACCGCGCGTGTCCAATGGATTAGGGTCGCCCGGACGAATCGCCGTGTAGGCATCGTTGGCCGCGAGTGCACCATCAAAATCGCCTCCAAGGGCCAAGGCGTAGCATTCGAAGTTCAAGAGATCTTCGCTTTTCGGATCCAAAGCGAGTCCCTGTTTGAATAGCCCAAGAGCTTGCTCCCGCTTACCAACGCCCGCAAGCATATTGCCGAAAAGACCGCGGTCCATGGTGCTGCGCGGGAATTCCGATACCAGCTGCTGACGAGCCGCTAACTCAGCCTCCGGATCTTGCGAGCGCCGAGCTTTCACCGCCTGCAGGGTCAATTGATCGTATCGAGGCAGGCGCGACTGCAGTTGTTCGACCTTAAGCTGAAGTTCGTTGCCGCGGCGCAGATCGCCCTGAAGGCGGTATTCGTCGCCCAGACGAAGCATGGCAAGAGCAAACTGCGGGTCCAAACGAACCGCCTCTTCTAACTCGCGAATGGCATCGGCCACGAGATAACGGCGAGCGTAGTCAACGCCCAATTGGTAATGTCGATAGGCCTCGACGTTGGAAGTGGAAGACTGCTCGATCTCCGGCGCTTTTGCCGGCACGTCTGCCGCAGGCAGAAAGCTGCTTGCAATGCTCGCGGTCAGCCGGTCCACCATGCCGAAGATACTTTGCACATCCTGCCCGTCGAGCTTGTCGGAGAAAAGTATCTGACCGGTGCTGGTGTCCTGCGCGCGCACGTCGAGACGAAGTTGCGTTGGACCGATTTTCAGCAATGCTCCCGTAATGTAAGCGTCAGCGCCGGCATCGCGCGCGGCTTGTTGCGCCAGCGC
>Ga0070761_10002357_pt1 | contig 11618 bp, 8 predicted proteins | sample HubBroMetageREF1_FD_66724 | JGI IMG/M metagenome (GOLD analysis project Ga0070761, IMG submission 66724) | Reference soil microbial communities from the Hubbard Brook experimental Forest, New Hampshire, USA - Hubbard Brook CCASE Soil... | ecosystem: Environmental > Terrestrial > Soil > Temperate...
TGCCATATGGCCCGACCTACGATCCCAAGCTACCCTATGACGGCATCAAGCGCGGCCTTCTCGGCTATTTCATTAATTCAAATATCGAAAATCAATACGAGTTTGTGCTGCGGCATTGGGTAAACGACAGTGAATTCGCCGGGGCCGTCAGGCTGAACCCGAAATCGAAAGACCCGATGATCGGCACGCAGAATCCGGAGGAAAGCATTTTCGTGATTCCGCAGCCGAACGGTGCGCTTCCGATCAAAATAACCGGACTCCTGACTTTCGTAACCACCAAAGCCGCCGCGTACTGCTTTCTGCCCAGCCTCACGGCCTTAAAGTTCATCGCGAAATTGGATTGAGTTGGCAGGAGACCAGGTTCCATGCTTTTTCTCACCAGAATGTTCGGAGTAACCCGCAGCGACGCTGAGCGTGACCTCGCATCGGAAAGAGCCTGCATCGAAGCCATCACCAATAAAGTTTTGCAGATGCAGGCCAAAGCTGCGAACGAACAACATCTACCACTCCGTCGCGGCACTCATGCCAAGGGCACTTCCGCGCGCGCTCAATTCGAAGTGTTCGACGTTCGCGTCGGACGCGACCCCGCGCTCGCCGCGCGCCTGGCAAAAGGAATTTTCGCGAAGCCCGGCGTTTATCCCGCGATTGTCCGGTTTGGAAATGCAGATTCGAAGGTAAATTCCGATTTCAAGGCCGACGTTCGCTCGTTGTCGTTTTCCGTGGACCTCACGCGCGACGGCTCGGCCGTTCCTGCGGACAACTGCACCCGCCAGGATTTTTCGCTGCAAAATACTACGACTCTGCCCATCAACGACGCGCACGCATTTCTAGCCACCATGAAACTGCTTACGGCTTCCAATCCTGCGGCCGGTCTCTGGGCTCTGCCGTTCAGGGACAAGTTGCGCGTCTTCAGGACTCTGGCGCTGGTGGCGGTCCAATCGCACCAGAAAATCGCGCCGTATCAAAAGCTGCGCTACGGGAGTAACACGCCGTTCCGTCACGGAGCGGGCGATATCGTGAAATTTTCAGCAACTCCGCTGGCGGGAAATCCGGCGCGTGCTCTCGACAAAAGCAATCCCAACGCCCTGCAAAATGAATTGCTCCGGCACCTCAAGGAAGACGGCAAGATGAGCGCCTTCGATTTCGGCGTGCAATTCCTCGATACCGGCACGATGACGTATTGGGGCAAACATTACGACGCCAACTTCTGGACCGAAAACGCCAGCATTCATTGGAATGAATCGGAAGCTCCGTTTCATTCGGTTGCACGCCTCACCCTCCTCGCGAATTCGCAGCTTCTGCGAGAGTCGGGCGATGCTATTTATTTCGATGTCACTGGGAACTGCACTCCCGATAGCATGCCAGTCGGCAGTATCAACCGCGCTCGGCAGATGGGCGAGGCCGCCAGCAGAAGAGCGCGCACTCACACTCGCGCATAACTCCCGATTGACGCGGTTCGGGCGTTCGCCAGATACTTCTCACGCGTGCGCGATACAGACCGCGGGCTCCTGATTCAAACGGCTTCGAAACCGGCGAACCGGAGCTAACGGACAGGGCAGTTAGACCAATCGCTTTTGTACCTGGGAGTTTCTTTCCCAAAGCAAGATTCACAAACCCTCGTGCCGTGTTTCAGCGTGCAATCAACTCGTCGGCTCGCCTCAATCTCGGCGCTGCATTTTCCACAAACTTCGATCTGTGTTTCCCTCATTTCTTCCCTCCAACCTCTTGGTGGTGCTCGATTTTATGAACAGGGCTTTGCGCCAAATCTCGCCTCAATACGAGCAAAGCGGCCTTAGCGTCGTATATCGAGATGTGCTCATCGCTTGAAACCTGTTCAACAAGTGACGGACGGGCCCGAATTGCATCTTCCGCTGCTTTGAGGCGATTCAGAGGTTTGCTTTGGTTGATCTCAAAAACTGCGGCCCGGTATAGCTCCCACCACTTACTGCCGATCATAATTGGACTCCTGGGAAAAGACTGCTCACGCAGCCTGGTTGTTCACGGAAGTGTTTTCATCGAAGCGCGCGAAAGCGTAGAAGCGGACGTCACAATGAAGGCAGCGGAAAGGCCGAACACCGATGATTACAAGAAGGTAGCGCTCGACTGCACCGCGCCGATGCGAACGGGACGTCTCGATGCTTCTGCACTGGGGCAATTGCGTTTCGTTCCCATCTCAATTCCCAGCCGGCGGACGGCATCAGAAGTTTGGCCGAACCGAGAACGCTCGCGAAATCCCAGCCCAGAGTCCCCGTTGAGCGTTCTCGGTTCGCGAGCGGATCATCGCAGCGAACGTGAATCTAAGCAATATGGGGAATTATGTATAACGATTTGTACGCGATCGCACGTAGCACGCAGGCTTGCGTGTCATTTCCCGTGTTGACGGCGAAGTAGTGCGCGCGGAAGTCACTCGCAGACTCGAGGCGTCACTGTCGACGGTGCCGCCCGTCCGCGTTTGCCTCGAACACACCCCTACACGGATTACCGTATTGCCGCACAGGCTAAAGTACTTGAATACTTGTGGCTCATCAGGAGCGAAGCAACGTGATCTCAGCCAAGTTGCCGGGCCATTCAGCATTGAACAAACCAAAACAATTCTTATCGCCGATGACAACGAGCTAGTGCGAACTATGATCCGTCGGACGCTTGTGCGAGACACCGACTTCACAGTCTGCGGCGAAGCGGTGGATGGTACCGATGCGGTTTCAAAGGCCAAGGAGCTATCGCCCGATTTGATTATCTTGGACGTGAGAATGCCCGGCCTATATAGAATCGAAGTAGCAGGAATCCTAAGATACGCGCTCCCCAAGCTCAAGATCGTTTTGCTAACCATGTACGCTGAGGCTATCGAAAAGAACCTTACGTCCCTTTTTCGTGTCGATGCCGTGCTTACTAAGACTGGTGGGTTAACTGAATTGACGGCGCACGTTAGAAAAGTCATGGCTGATCGGCGGTTTTATGTCGTGATTCCAAGCGAGAGCTTGACGGCAATTTAGCGCTTAACGCCGCACTCGTTTCAGGATGGCCAACGCATTCATAGCGTCGCGGAAGGCGATTCGCTCGTCCCGAGGGATTTCGCCATCGCGCGAAACTCGGACACGAATGGCCTCATCCGCTGCCGTCACGCGCTCTCTCAATCTGTTTAGGTCGAGTTCAAGCAGTGCAGCCCGGTACGAAGGAAAGCTTCAAGCCTCGCAGCAGGAAATTCCTCACGATCGTCCCGGATCCCGGCGAATCCCTTCGCTTTCTTTTTTCTTGACAGTTACCCACAAATGTTTTAAACACACACGATTTTAGTTTCTGCCCGCCAAGGCTCGCGGATTCGTCACGTCCTGGACTGGAGGTCCCGATGGCCTTCCCTAATCTTCGCAGATTCAAACTAGCAGTGCTTTTAATCCTCGCGGTTGCGCTCCTGCTGTGCAGCATACCTGCCGATTCGCTCGCACAGGCCGCTAATCCCTTGGCCTTCACCTTCAGCGGTCTGGTCCGCGGCACGGTCACTTCCGCGGGCGTCCGCGAATTCCTCGGCATTCCCTACGCCACCCCGCCCGTCGGCAATCGGCGCTGGCGCCCGCCCGTCCCGCACGCTCCCTGGTTCCAGGCGCTCGACGCCACCCATTTCGCCAATCACTGCCCGCAAACGGCCTCGCCCTTTGGCATCGCCTCCACTACCGAAGATTGCCTGTTCCTGAACGTCTTCACTCCGGACTCGAATGCCGGCGGCATACCCGAGCTGCGCCCCGTAATGGTTTGGATCCATGGTGGCGCGCTGATCGATGGCGAGAGCAACGACTACGATCCGACGGCGTTCGTGAAGGACGGCGTGATCGTCGTCACCATCAACTATCGCCTGGGGGCTCTCGGCTTTCTGGCCCATCCGGCATTCGCCGCGGAAAAATCCGATCCCGATCACGACGGCGATTTCGCGGCCGGTTCAGGGGGCGACTACGGCCTGATGGATCAGCAACTGGCGCTGCGCTGGGTTCGCGACAATATCGTGTTTTTCGGCGGCGACCCGCAGAATGTCACCATCTTCGGCGAATCCGCCGGCGGCCTCAGTGTCTTCTCGCAGCTCGCTTCACCCTCATCCGCCAACCTGTTTCAGAAAGCCATCATCGAAAGCGGCGCCTATCAGCTGACCACCCAGACGCTCGCTACCGCCGAGGGCGCCGGAACCGCGTTCGCGACCGCCGCCGGATGCAGCAGTCAGACTGCCGCGTGTCTGCGCGCGCTCCCGGTCAGCACACTGCTCGCCAACCAGAATCCCGCAGGCTATACCCCCAATACTGACGGAGAATTTCTTCCACTTTCGCTGGGTGCCGCTCTCGCCACCGGACAATTCCACCATGTCCCGATCATCCAGGGCAGCAATCACGATGAGTGGCGGCTGTTCACGGCGCTCGATTTCGATCTCACTATCGGGCCCATTGCCAACAATGAGGCGGCTTATGAAGCGGCGCTCGCTTCACTGGTCGGACCCTACGCTCCGTTCGTCGCCGCGGAATATCCCCTGGCCAGTTTTCCGTCCGCCGATCTGGCTTTCGCCACCGCCGGTACGGATGTGGTCTTCGCTTGCCCCGCCTATGGCGCGGACTTGTCCATGTCCCAGTTCGTTTCGCTTGCCACTTATGAATTCAATGACGAAAACGCGCCCCAGGATTTCTTGCCTCCCGTCACTTTCCCGTATGGCGCGGCTCACGCTTCCGAGCTTCAGTACCTTTTCAACTTGCCGGTTACCGTGCCGCGAGCGCCGCTCAATGCGCAGCAGCTCCAGCTTTCCAGCAGCATGCAGCATTACTGGACCAATTTCGCCAAATCAGGCACGCCCAATGGTTCCCTCGTGCCCACATGGCAGCAATTCAACCCGCTCGAGGGCAATTTCCAGTCGCTGATACCCCCGTCGCCGATGCAGGAGACAACTTTCGCCGCCAACCACAAATGCGCCTTCTGGGCCGCCCTGCTCGCGGCCCAGTAGCACACTGCTCCAAAATATTTGCCAGGCGGGTGGTCTATCCGCCGTGGACGAACTCCAAGAAGCGCGCGCCGAGTGGCGGCGGTGGCATCCCAAACCGCCCGAGTGAAGCTTAACGGCTTGCTACCTGGCGTTGGGGGGCCGCGCTCGACCGGCGACCGGGGCGGCTACTGCTTCTCCGCTACAAACTGGCCATTGCTTCCGTGCAGCTTGTCTGTCCATGCGACGGTCATGCTCTTACCGTCAGCAGCTATGGTGCTACGGGTGACCTCAATCACTTTTCCATCGCGTTTATCGGTTTCCTCAATGGTGTTCTTGCCCATTTGTTTGACAGACACACTGGTGGTACCAGGATCACCGTTGTACGGTGCTTCAGTCCCGTTCAGTTTCGCAGTGTAGGATTGGCCAGTCGGATTGGTCATGGTCAACTCGCCGCCACTGACCTTGTACGTCCACGTGATGCCGTTGTCGGAAACTGCCTCGATCTTGGTGGTTCGCCACGAGCCGGAAATAGCGTTCGATCCAGCAGGACCGTTGGCCACGCGCGTCGCCTCACCCTTGCCGGTAACTGGCGCGGCGTTTGTGTTACTGCTGTCGCTGAATTCGATCGTCATCGTGTCGCCGTCCGCCGAAACCGTCGTCGTGGCAGTTGAGACCGTCTTGCCATTCTTCTTGTCGATTTCCTCGATCGCGTGGTCGCTTATGACCTTTATGGCCGCGGAGTCATAATACGGATGACCCGTAATCGTCTGGTCTTGTCCGTCAGCTTTAATCTTGATGGGCGGAACACATGTCTTGCATTCGTACATGCCGCTTTGCAGCAGGTACACGTCAGGCTTCTTGGGCAAATCCACCTTGCTCATATCGACCTTCCACGTTCCGTCGAAGGCGCTTTGCGCGGTCACCAGAACGGGCATGAACATTGAAAGCAGTCCAAGCCATAGCAGCTTTTTCATGGACTATCCTCCTTCAGGTAAGCGTTGGATTCCGATTTGGCCGAGGGAAATTGCGGTCAATATAGCCCTTTTCATTTCCCTCCGCAATGTTGACGAGCAAGCTCTAACTGGCTGAACGCAAAGAAGAATGGTCGGGTGCGCCACCCGGCTTTCATGCTGCGATCAAGAATCGAGGCGGAGGCCGACAGCGCGTATCAGGTCTTTAAACCGGGGATCGGAGCGGATGGTATCGAGTACGGGTTCGATCTTGAGGAAGGTCAGCCATCCGCAGCGTTCTTCTACAGCATCGCGCAACAATTCGAACGCCGTATCTTTTTGTCCCAAACCTATATTGATTAGAGCCAGATCGTAGGCTGAGACGTACTTCTTCGCGGAAGTTTCCATCAGTTCCTTCAGTATTGCGTCTGCTTGCTCCGTTTCTCCTGCCAGAGCGTAGCTGTAACCCAGAGAGGACAGCACCGGAGGCAACCTGCTGGAAAGGACGGCAGCCCGCTGCAGCTGCGCGATCCCTTCGGCGAGTCTGCCTCGCTGTGTGTAGGCTTGTCCCAGAACGAAATGCGCCAGGACGTAATTCGGATCCAGTTCGAGCGTCGCCTCGAGCTGCGTAATTGCGGCATCAAATTCACGAAAAAAATAATAGCCCCAGCCCAAGTGTGTGTTGATCGGCAGCGAAAGTACGTCGAGTTCATGAGCTCGTTTGATGGATAACTTGGCCTCGTCGAAACGCTCCAGAGACGCGAGAAAAATCGTGTACCACTGATGCGCGGTGGCGTACTTGGGACTGAGCTGAACGGCGCGCTTGAACTCTTCCTCGGCTCGGGGCCAATCCCAGTCGTAGAAGAGCGACACCAGCGCGAGCGAATTGTGAGCTTCGGCGAGGCGGTCATCGATTTCCAAAGCTTTTAGCGCCGCAACCTTCGCCTTGGGAAAGGCTTCGCGCGGAGGGAGAGCGCGATAGCCGCCGAACAGCGCGACGCAATCGGCGAGGCCGGAATATGCCAGCGCGTATCCCGGATCCTGGACGATCGCCTCCTGGAGATAGCGGATAGCTGTGGCTGCGCCTTCGGTGGTGCGTTTATTCCAGTGGTGTCGGCCCTTGAGATACAACTTATACGCAGTGGCGTCACGCGTTTGGCTCAGGCGGAGCCTGGCTTTTTCTTGCGGCGAAAGGCGCAGGCGCAGCTCGGAGGAGATGCGATTGGAGATTTCTTCCTGAACTGTAAATATTTCGGAAAATTTGGTGTTGTACCGGCTGCCCCACAGCTGGTGGCCGTTCGCCACGTCCACAAGTTCAGCGTTGACGACCAGGCGATCGCCGCGCTGCAGCACCCTGCCCACCAGCACCGCGCCAACCTTCAGTTCGCGACCGATCTTTTGCGGCTCGGAGGGATCCTTGTACCGGAAAACGGTGCTGCGGGCCATCACGCTGATTTTAGGAAATTGCGAAATGGCGTTGATGATGCTGTCGGTGATTCCTTCGCTCAGATACTCGCCGTCTGGCTCGCTGGTTTCGTTGCCGAACGGGAGGACGGCTAGAGAATTGATCTGGCGGCTCTTGCGGCCCCGAGGACTTCCAGCGGATTCTCCGGCTGACTTCAGAGTGCGACCGGGCAGCGGAGTCTCTTTATCGCGGCTCAAATCGTCTCTGAGGCGCCGGAGGTCGGCCGCAAGTTCGAGCGCACTTTGGTAGCGCAAGGCCCTGTTTTTTTGCAGCGCTTTATCGATCAATTTCTCCAGGCCAGGCGGAAAGCGCCGACCGTGCTTTCTGATTGATTCCGGGCGATCGTTCAATACGGCATGCAGGGTGAGAGCGGGGGATTTGCCGGAAAATGCTTTGCGTCCGCTTGCCATTTCATAAATGACTGCGCCCAGGCTAAAAAGATCCGTCCGCGGATCCAATACCTCCCCGCGCGCCTGTTCTGGCGACATGTAGGCGACAGTGCCGACGATACCAAATGCTCTACTGAGGACTTCGATGCTTGCGGTTTTGTCGTCTGACGCGCTGGGGGAATCCTCGATGGCGGTGGTGAGTTTGGACAAGCCAAAATCCAGAATTTTGACCACGTCGCCGGTGGTGACAAAAATATTGGATGGTTTGATGTCACGGTGAATTACGCCTTTGGCGTGAGCTGCTGACAGGCCGTCGGCGATTTGGCTTCCAATATCCAGGATTTCCGCGATTCCCAGATTCTGATGCGCAATGTATTGTTCCAGCGATTCGCCATCCAGGAATTCCAACGCGATGAAGTACGCGCCCTCGAATTCGTCCACTTCATAGATCGTGCAGACATTAGGGTGATTTAGCGCGGAGACGGCCCGCGCTTCGCGCATAAAACGGCCGATGGCCACGGGGTCTTTGGAAAGCGGCTCGGCCACGAATTTGAGGGCGACATTCCTTTCCAATTTTTCGTCACGGGCTTTGTACACCACTCCCATACCGCCGGAAGCCAGTCGTTTCAAAACAGAGAAATGAGAGATCGTTTTGCCGATCATAAGCTGGATGGGTACTGGGACAATTCTATCTAGTCCTGCGGGTCGCGAATGGACATATCATACTTGCGTTTGCGTGGAAAGAGAACTCCGGTGTGGCAGGCCGAGTTGCCTGAACTGTCTATTTTTTCGAGCACCATGCGACGGTGATCCATGATTTCCTGCTCGAAGCATTTATATTGGCTGCCGCGAACAAGTGACATCACCTTAAACCTGAAATTGCGATCGATCAGAAAGTAGCGGAGCGCGCTGAACAGCGCGACGGAGTTCGACGTTGTCACCTTCAGGCGTTGGTTCCAGTGCTGGATTGTCTGCATGTAATCCAGGCGTCCGCTGTTACTCGCGACCACGCTGAAGCAGGGGCGAGCGGATTCGCTGATTTGTGATTCATCGCGGGGGAGCCACGATCCCGGGTAGAACTTTTCGGCGAGCGCGACGATGTACGCGTTCGACGCCTTCTTTGCCCGCAAAGAGATCTCGGCGACCGACGGGGCGTTCCGGCCCCAGGTCATCGTTTGCAAATAGAATCTTCCACCAGGCCGCAGTAAGCTGTGGCAGAAAGTGAAGAATCGTTTGTAGATTTCAGCTTGTTTGCCTTCCAGGAACTCTTCCTTGGAACAAAAGTGCTCGAAGGCGCCGACACTGACGATTCCATCGAACGTCCCCAAGGTGGAGGGATCGATGTATTTCCAATCGGCAATATAGACATTCAGCCCATTTTTTCTGCAGGCCTCCGCCTGTTTTGTGGACAGCGTGATGCCCACTCCCTCCGCTCCATGTTGCCTTAGCGAATGCAGGACCGGGCCCCAGCCGCATCCGACATCCAGGACTCGATGGCCGGGAGCGATGCCCAGTTGGGTGAGAATGTACTCGTGCTTGGCATGTTGGGCTTGTTCCAGGGTTTGAGAGTGCGTGCCGTTGTACATGGCGGCGGTGCAATCGGCGTGCTGTCCGTACGTCGCGCGAAAAAATTTATCCATGTAATTGTAGGTCTCCTCGATTTGTGACTGTGTCGCCATCAGCCTGTTCACCCGCGCGCTACTTGAATCCTCATCAGCCCCGATAGGCCTTCCGATCGCAGTCGAAAAAGAAGCCACATAGTACGAGATATTGGGGGACGTGCAACAGGATTTGACGATCTAATGGGGAGTCGCGCACTCTTCAGTTTTTGGCGGGACACGAATCACCGCTCACCAATCACTACTCACGAACAGCCAACGATCCCTCTTCTTCAACTTATTCTGTTTCGCTCGTGTGCTAAACCGTTGTCGCCAATCCGCGCGACGCATGTAAAATGCCTGCGCTCGGCAGCAACGGCACCGAGCGACCAGGAGAAATCGTGAACCTACGCGCACTACCCACAATCATCCTTTCGCTCTACTGCGCCCTCGCAACCGCCGCGCAAGTGCCCGCGACCGCCGCGGGAGCCGCGACCCCGCCGCACATCACCGCACTAAAAGCCGGCCGCCTGCTAGACGTGGACGCCGGCAAAGAACTACGCAACCAAGTAATCCTGATCAGCGACAATCGCGTCACCGCGGTCGGCGAAGCGCTTGCGATTCCGGCCGGCGCCACGGTGATCGACCTCTCCGCGATGACGGTCCTCCCGGGCCTAATTGACTGCCACACGCATCTGGCCGACGGCGCCCGCGACCCCAGTGGCGATCCGCTTACCTATCTAAAACGCACCGCAGCCGAAGTAGCCCTGGAATCCGTCCCGAACGCGCGCCTCACTCTCGAATCCGGCTTCACCACCGTCCGCGACGTAGGCGTGTACCGCGCGCTCAGCGACGTGGCATTAAGAGACGCGATCGCCCGCGGCGATATCCCCGGCCCGCGCATGTACGTAGCCGGGGCCTACGTCACCATCACCGGAGGCGCAGGCGCGCTCACCGGCGCCGCCCCCGACATTCAACTCCCCTGGGATTTGCGTTACGGCCAAGCCGACGGCCCCTGGCAAGTGCGCGCCGTAATCCGCAAGCTTGCGAGCAACGGCGTGGACCACATTAAAATCCTCTCCTCTGGCGCCGTCCTGGAACACGGCAGCAATCCCAACGCCCAGGAATTCACTATGGAAGAGTTGCGCGCCGCCGTCGAAGAAGCCGCCGCGTTCGGTCTGCGCGTAGAAGCCCACGCCCACGCAACCCAAGGCATCAAGAACGCCATCCTCGCCGGCGTAGCCTCCATCGAACACGCCACCATGATTGACGACGAAGGCATAGCCCTAGCGAAACAGCACGGCACCTATCTCGACATGGATATTTACGACGAGGAATGTATCGAAGAAGACGCCCGCCACGGCGCGATACCAGCCGACTTCGTGCGGCACGACGCCGCGCTAGGCCAGCTCCAACGCGACAATTTCCACAAGGCCGTCGCCGCCGGCGCGAAAATTTCCTTCGGCACCGACGCCGGCGTCTGCCCCTACGGCGTAGCCGCACGCCAATTCGCGTTCATGGTGCAATACGGCATGACGCCGCTGCAAGCCATTCGAGCCGCCACCACAAACGCGGCCGACCTCCTAGGCCACAGTGACGTCCTAGGCTCGATCAAGCCAGGAAAACACGCGGACATCATCGCGGTGCAAAACGACCCGCTGCAAGACGTCCGCGCGCTCGAAAACGTCAGCTTCGTAATGAAAGACGGAAAAGTGTACAAACAACCTGATTCACCCAGGTAATTCGCACAGTGGCGATTGCACCGCGCGAGGACTAAGATATGCGTAGGCCGCCTCCGGCCAAGCTTTCGTTGCTATCCCCGCAGCGGGATGGCGCAGTTGGCAGCCGAAGCGGCCGTGAGGTGTTTTCATGCCGAGCCAGACACGCACAAAGCTTTTTGGACTTTTGCTTACTGCGTTGGGCGCTTTCAGCGCCAGCGGTGCAACGGCCCTGCTTCGCCAAGCCAGCGTCGCGCCCGGAACCATATTGCCGATTTCCTTGAACAATTCCCTGTCGTCGCGGAAATCGAAGCCTGGAGACGCCATCTCAGGCCGCATCATGCAGGACGTGCCGCTTCAAAACGGATTCTCGATTCACAGTGGATCTCGTGTGATGGGTCATGTCCTCAGCGTTGCCGCGGCCGCGAACGGCGGCAGCCCCCAAATCTCATTTCAGTTTGACTCCGTTCAACTGGGCCATTCGACGATTGCCGTTACCACGAATCTTCGTGCGCTCGCTTCGCCGTCTGAAATTGACGATGCGCAA
>Ga0070761_10002358_pt1 | contig 11610 bp, 10 predicted proteins | sample HubBroMetageREF1_FD_66724 | JGI IMG/M metagenome (GOLD analysis project Ga0070761, IMG submission 66724) | Reference soil microbial communities from the Hubbard Brook experimental Forest, New Hampshire, USA - Hubbard Brook CCASE Soil... | ecosystem: Environmental > Terrestrial > Soil >...
CAACGAGGCTTATTGCTGCAATAAGATCTTCGCCAACCCCGCGGCCTATCTGGCCGCCGCTTACAACCCCTACTATCTAAATATCAACTCCGCCGATCCCAACGCCCTTACGGCCGTCTCGTTCATCGGTCAGTACTCAGGCGATCGGTCCATTCCCAGTTGGGACCCTGGCATAGAAAGCTACTCTCCGCATTACTGGCAGGGCGCCGTCTTTCACAACTACCCGATTACGGACACGTCCATCTCGGTCACCGATGAAGAGCAAACGCTCAATGGCATTCTGGCTTACGGTACGACCGACTATTACACGACCTACATACAACCGATTATCGGAACCGGCACCCCGGTGTTCTTCACCGAGATGAACAGCGACGGACACGGCATCCTCGCGTTCGAGTCCTATATTTACAACGCCATCTATCTGTCCGAGTGGACCGCCCGCATGTCCACCATTCCTCAGGTGAAGGCGGTGGGGATTGCCGATCTGTTCCTGGGCAATGAGTACAACGAGGGAACCATCCGCGCCGTAAACGACTTTCAGACCTATCTGATCGACCAGGTCCTGGCGAACCCGAATTTCTCGACCAATACGGCCACCGATCCCAACACGCAGTACCAATTCTATTATTCGACGGTCGCCCTGGCCATGGAGATAGTCAACCAAGCCATCAACGGCAGCGATGGCACTTGGGCGACGACAGTCAACGGCGGCCCTACTGTTCCTATTCAGGGATTCAACGGCCAGCCCATACCGGCGATTTACGCGCAGGGCTACCAGGGAACCGACGGCACGCACTATGTGCTAATCTTCAATAAATCCGCGTCCTCCGTGCAGATAGCTCTGGAAGCAGATGGGACCCTGCTCGAGACTACCCTGGCGGAGACATATATTTCGAGTCCCAGCGACTCGGCGCAGAATACCGCCACGAACCAGGCAGCCGTCCAGATCCAGACCGGTACTTCGTCCAACCCGCTGACGATAGGACCTTACAGCGTGACGCGGGTGCAGTGGTAAGTCTGTCGCACGCGCTGGTATCCCACGCCTGCCGCCGCGGCGCGGTGGCCTTGGCGGCTCGACCATTACCTGAACCGATTCGACGTGAGCGGTTCGCTTCGATGACAACCGTTCTCGCGCTGAGGAAAGAGTACGAGGTGCTCGTGCACCTTCGCGAACAGGGCCCCCACCATGCTGCGCCGTGAGGGTCCTGTGGGCGCCTGGAGAGCGGCCTGCGGCCAAGATTGGCCGCCTCACAATATAATAAAGAAGCATGTCATCGGCATTCGTAGATCTCGCGGGGCCCGGCCTGATCGCCAAATACGAGCCGGTGATCGGTCTGGAAGTGCACGTCCAACTGGCCACCGCGACTAAAATCTTCTGCGCCTGCCCCACCAGCTTCGGCGCGCAGCCGAACAGCAACGTTTGCCCGGTTTGTCTGGGCTTGCCGGGCGCCCTGCCCGTGCTGAATCGCGCGGCCGTCGAACTGGCCATTCAGGCCGCGCTGGCGCTGAACTGCCGCGTGCGTCCGGTCTCCCGCTTCGCCCGCAAGAACTATTTTTATCCCGACCTGCCCAAAGGCTACCAGATCTCGCAATATGAGGAACCCCTGGCCGAGCATGGCTGGGTCGAAATCCCGGTGGACGGCGCGCGGAAACGCATCGGGATCACCCGCGTCCACATGGAAGACGACGCCGGCAAGAGCATCCACGACGGCTTTCGCGATTCCGACCGTTACACCTACGTGGATCTGAATCGCTCCGGTACGCCGCTCATCGAGATTGTCACCGAGCCGGATATGCGCGGTTCCGGGGAAGCCTACGACTTCCTGACTGGGCTGAAGCAGACGCTCGAATTCCTGAATGTTTCCACCTGCGATATGGAGAAGGGCCACTTGCGGTGCGACGCCAACGTGTCGGTCCGGCTGAAGGGCGCGGATCGGTTCGGCACCAAGGCCGAGGTGAAGAACTTGAACTCGTTCCGCTTCCTGAAACTGGCGCTGGACCACGAAATCGCGCGGCAGGTCGCCATTCTGGAGAGCGGCGGCTCCATCCCGCAGGAGACGCGTTTGTTCAACCCCGAGACTGGCGAAACCGCCACCATGCGCACTAAAGAACATGCGCACGATTACCGCTATTTTCCAGAGCCGGATCTGGCGCCGCTGCAGATCGCCGACGCCTGGCTCGACGAAATCCGTTCGCGCATGCCGGAGTTGCCAACCCGCAAACGGGCCCGTTTCATGGAAAGCCACGGCCTGAGCGCCTACGACGCGGACGTGTTGACCGCCAGCCGCGCCATCGCCGAGTACTACGAGAAGGCTGCCACCGCTGCCGGAGAGCCTAAGGCCGCCGCCAATTGGGTGATGGGCGATCTGATGGGCGCGCTTAACGCCGACGGAAGGCAGATCGCGGATTCGCCAGTCGCGCCCGAGCGTCTTGGCGAACTCTTGGTCCTGATCCGGAGGGGCGAGATTTCCGGAAAGATCGCCAAAGAAGTCTTCGTCAAGATGTTTTCCAGCGGCGAGGCCGCCGGCGCGATCGTCGAAAGAGAAGGGCTGAAGCAGATCAGCGACACGGGTGCGCTGGAGCAGATAGTCGATCAAGTGCTGCAACAGAATACGAAGCAAGTGGACCAGTACAAAAGCGGCAAGGAGACGGTGCTCGGATTCCTAGTCGGCCAGGTGATGAAGGCATCCAGGGGGCAGGCCAATCCGGGGGTCGTAAACGACTTACTAAAGAAGAAACTATGCTAAAAGAAGGCGACACAGCTCCGAAGATCCAGTTACAGACCGATTCCGGCGAACCCTTCGATTTGGACGGCGTGCGGGGCAAGAAGGTGGTACTCTTCTTCTATCCCAAAGCCAGCACTCCTGGCTGCACGGTGGAAGCGTGCGAGTTTCGCGACACGTTCAAGAAATTTGAAAAGAAGGGCGTAGTGGTGCTCGGCATTTCCAAAGACACGCCCAAGGCGCAGACCACCTTCAAAACGAACCAGCGGCTGCCATATACGCTGCTGTGCGACGTAGATAAGAAGGTCGTGGAAGCTTACGGCGTGTGGAAGGAGAAGAATATGTACGGCAAGAAGGTAATGGGCATCGAGCGCACCACCTTCGTGATCGACGAGCAGGGTAAGATCCAAAAGATCTTCTCCAAGGTCAAGCCGGCCGGCCACGCCGCTGAGGTATTGGCCGCGCTGTAGGGTGGAATTGCCCGCCCCACATCAATTTCCCGACACTCGCAGCGACTTGCTCAAGCCGCCAACCATCACCTCCACCTCGTCCTGTTCCAGGGCCCATCGCTTCCGCTCAACATCCCAGTAAGTCAATGAATCTGCCGCCAAAGGAATCTCCACGGTCTTAGTTTCTCCGGGCGCCAATATGACTCTGCGGAAACCGCGCAACTCTTTCGCTGGCCGGTCCACGGCGGATTTCAAATGCTTCACATAAAGCTCGACGACCTCATCGCCCAAGCGCTTCCCGGTATTCTCGATATCCACACTCACCGTTACCTTGTCGTCCGCCGCCAAACGCCCGGCACTGACGCGCAACTTCGAATAACGAAATGTCGTGTAACTAAGGCCATACCCGAACGGATACAGCGGATCGCCCTTGAAGTACATATAGGTGCGGCCGTGGCGTATATCGTAATCCATCATGGCGGGCACCTGGTCGAGAGACTTCGGCCACGTCTCGACCAGCCGTCCGCCGGGATTGTAATCGCCAAACAGCACATCCGCGATGGCCGTCCCCATCTCCTGGGCGTTGTGGGTCATATGCAGAATCGCCGGCAGATTCTCCTGGCTCCAGTTGACGGCGAACGGAAAGCTCGCCACCAGCACCATCACGGTCTTCGGATTGGCGGCGTACACCTGCTTCACAAGCTCTTCCATTTCCAGATTGATGGCCCGCCGGTCGACCGCTTCCTTGCCGTCGCTGGGCGTTGGGCATTTCTCCCAACCGGCGTCGCACGTGGTGTGGTTCCCGACTAACACCACAGCTACATCGGACTCCTTCGCCGCCTTCACCGCCGCGCCATTGTCGTTGTTCGCGGCATAGTTCACAGTGACGCCGGAGCCAAGTTTCGCCTGGATACCTTCAAGCGGAGTGATCGTATAGGGTGGCGTGCCGCTGTACCAATCCAGCAGCACCTGATCCGCCCGCGGGCCGATCACCGCGATCGACTTCAGCTTCGAACGATCCAGCGGCAGGAAGCCGCGAGCGTTTTTCAGCAGCACCACCGACTCCAGCGCTACCTGCCTCGCCACTTCCTTGTGGCCCGGCGCCTTCCAGGCGTCCTCTTCACCCACCAGTTTCGAATACGGCACGCGCTCGGGCGGATCCAGCAGCCCCAGCCGGATCGTCACCCGGAATTCGCCCTTGATCACATCGTCGATCTCCGCTTCGGTCAGCAGTTTTTCGTTCAGCGCATCTTGCACCGGAACCTGGAAGCGGTCGAGAAACTGATTGATGCCGGCCTTCACCGCACTCGCCGCGCCCTCGCTTAATTTTGCATAGTACTTGTGCAGCGTGATCAAGTTTCGCAACGAGCCTGCATCGGTGCACACGATCCCGTCCACGCCCCACTCTTTCATCGCGATCCCTCTCAGAATGGGGTTAACCGTCATGGGAATGTGGTTCCACGCGTTGTACGCCGCCATGAAGGCGCGCGAGCCGCCCTCCAACACGCCCATGCGGAACGGGACCGAGTAATATTCGCGCAACAGCCGCTCATCGAAGTCCGACGACGACCCGCCCCGGCCGTTTTCGTTGCTGTTCGCCAGGAAGTGTTTCATCAGGGAAGCCGTCAGCCAATACTTGGGGTCGTCGCCTTGCAGGCCCCGCACCATGGCGGTCACCATCGTGCCGTTGAAGAACGGATCCTCACCGAAGCATTCCTCGGTCCGGCCCCAGCGCGGGTCGCGGCCCAGGTCCGCATTGGGTGCGCGCACCACCAAGCCGCCGCGATGCAGGCTTTGATAGATGTAGCGCGTTTCGGTTCCCTCGACGCTACCCGCCTTGCGGATCAAGTCGGGATCCCACGTCTCACCCATGCCGATAGCCTGCGCGAATTGCGTGGTGGGAACCGGAGTGGGCCGGCCCCATCCACCGGGACCGCCGAGCGCGAGGCCGTGCAATCCCTCCACGTGGCCGGTTCCCTGGATGCCCAGCCGCGGCACGTTCGGGCGCGTGCCCAGGCAAGCCACCTTCTCGTCCAAGGTCATCAGGGAGACGATGTTTTCCACACGCTGCTCGATGGGCAGGTCGGGATTTTGGAAAGGATATTGATAAGAAGCGTCGGCGCCGGCCAGCCAGCGTATCGGGAGAAGCAGGAGGATGGCGGCCAGGGTGGCAGGTTTCATGAAACCACCATTATCCACCCCGCGGCAGATTTACAGTATGATGACCGACCCCATGGTCAGAACCAATCGAGGGAGATTGCCGTGCTGCCGACGCTCCCCGAACCCGAATAGGGCAGCCCGAATGCGGCACGGTCGAAAATTGTAGGGCGGCCAATCCTGGCCGCAGCCGCCTTTCAGGCGGCTGGCCGGCTGCGGGCAGGATTGCCCCGCCCCGCTCGATTTTCACCCGCCCTGGTTCGCGGCCAACGCGTCCTCCACCGTCCCGCAAAACTGGAAGATGGTGTCGAGGCGCGTCACCCGGAAACACTCCCGCACGTACCCCTGCGCGCCCGCCATCCACAGCTTGCCGCCGCTCTCCTGCACTTTATTGAGGCAGTAGATGAACCGGCCGATACCGGTGCTGTCGATGCGTTTCACGCCGGTCATGTCGAAGACGATGCGCCGCAGCCCCTGGGCCAGCGCGCCGTTCAGCACCGCCTCGATCCGCTCGCCATCCGGCCCGCGCATCACGTTGCCTTCAAGCCTGATCACCGCCGTCGCCGGCGCCACCTCTTTTTGATTGATTTCCAGTGCCATGGAGCGCAGTCCCCCACCAGTATATGCCGGATTCCGCCGGATGGGTCTTTTTGGGGGGACCATCCGTATACCGGATAGTGGTATGATCCTCGCGGCGGCTATGAATCCGGAGGCTTTCAGCGGCGCGCAAGACGCCATCGACCGTATGCGGCGGGGGGATCCCGACGCCTTCGCGGCCATGATCTCGCGCTACCAGCACAGACTGTACCGGTATTTGCTGCGCCTGGTCCGGGAACCGGCGGCCGCCGACGACCTGTTTCAGCAAACCTGGCTGCGCGTGATGGAAAAGATTGGCCGCTACGACGCGCGACGCAATTTTGAGTCGTGGCTGTTTTCGGTGGCCCATAACCTGGCCATCGACTCCTGGCGCGGCAGGCGCGGCGAAAGTCTGGACGATTCGAAGGATTCCGGCGAGCCGCCGCCGGGCTCCCGGCTGCAAAGCGTCCATCCGGATGCGCTGGAACGGCTGCTGGATTTCGAGCGCGGCGCAGTGCTGGCGGCTTGCATGCACGAATTGCCCGCCATCCACCGCGAGGTGCTGACATTGCGTTTTGAGGAAGATATGAAGCTGGAGGAAATCGCGGAGGTGGCCGGCGTCCCGCTCTCCACCGTGAAGAGCCGTCTGCGGCGCGCATTGGAAGGGCTGCGCGCGGCCATGGACGCGCGGTCTCCAGGGAGCATAGGGAGAAAAGGAGCATGAGCGAGCACGAATCCCACGAAGCATCTCACCAAGTCATGGCCGGGATGTTGGCGCTGGCGGCCGCCGGAGCGCTCGATATCCAGCAGCAACGGCGCCTGGAGGAGCATGCCCGCGAATGCCCGGCATGCCGGCGCGAGATGGAAATATGGAGCGGCTATTCGCAGGGCTTGCGGCGGCTCCCCCAGCCGCCCATCCCCGCGCAATTGATGGAGCGGACGCGCACCCGCCTGGTGCAGGAGCGCGCCGCGGCGGCCGACCGGCGGTGGGACGAATTGATGCTGGGCGCGCTGGCGCTGTTTGCTTGGACCGTGGGACTAACCTTCTGGTTTGTGGCGCGCATCGTGACCGGTGGCGAGCTGGTCGTCATGGGCGCCAATCTGGTCCGGCTGGGGACCTGGACCGCAGGTTCGACAGTGCTGGTGTGGATGACCGCGGCGGTGGCGGCCATCGCTTTGGGAAGGCGCCGCCGCGAATTGAGGAGGGTTTTATGAGCCGCTTTCGAGACGAGGTGAAATTAGTGCCCCGCCCGGCCTTCGCTATCGCCGTGTGCGTGTGGCTGGCGTTCTTCCTGACGATGATGCTGCTGCCGTTCCGGCTGGATCCGGAGGCCCGCCACTGGCCGCTGGCGGGCAAACTGGCAATGGCCGCGCTGCCGGGCCTGTCGCTGTTCTTCCTGGTATCGATGGTTGGCTACGTCCACGCCGATGCGAAGCGGCGCGGCATGCGGTACGTGCTGTGGACCTGGCTGGCGGCCCTGATCCCAAACGCCATCGGGATCATCCTATACTTCGTTTTGCGCGACCCGCTGCTGGTGAACTGCACGCAATGCGGCGCCCAGGTGCGGCAGGGCTTCGCGTTTTGCCCCAAGTGCGGCGGCGCTCTGGCGCACGCCTGTCCGCAGTGCCGGCGCGCCGTGGAGCCGGGCTGGACGCACTGCGTGCACTGTGGGACATCGGTGCCGGCGGTGTGAGGGTGTTTCAGGCCCGCGCTCATTACCTCTTGCTACGTGGGGCCCTGGGCCACCCAACACGCTTCGCACAGATTTGTGCGATACTCGGAACGCGAAGGGAAGCGAGTTCCTGCGAAAGTTGAAGGACCCCAAGAAGGAACTGGGTACGGGCCTTCTTCGGTCGATGTGCCGCGACTTGGGGATTGAACCGCGCGACCCCGCCGTTTTCAGCCGCGATGAAGACGGACGATCTCTCGTCGGATTTCCCGACTTTCCCACCGCCCACACGGAGGCGCGGATGCCGGCGCAGCAATGGAGGAGGCCATCGACTGTTGGGCAGCGGTCTCACGCACCCTAAAACGGCGGGCCAGATCCGGCTGGCTTATGCCGTGCGGCGCATGCTGGACCCGAACCACGACACCAGACCGGAGAAGATCCAGGCCTCGCTCGAAGCGCTCGGCAAGCGGGTGGTCATGGAGTATGACGATGCTGCGTGAAGTTTGCGATTATAACCAAATCGCGAGGATTGCTCTCACCTGCACCGATCCTCCCGCACGAGCTTGGCAGGATCGCTCGGCTTGAGCCCGCGCGCCGGAGCATTGGATCGAATCGACTCAAGCAGTTTCCGCCGGAGAACTCTCGCGTCAACTTTGCGATGCGGATCGACCGCCTCTTCGACTTGTTTGCGTAGCATATCTTCTCACCCCGCCCGCGGGCGCAGCCACAGATGATACACCGCCGCCCCCGTGCCAATCGTGGCCAGCGCGGTCACCGACGCCACCGGCTGCCACACGATCCCGTAAGCGATCATGCAAGCGCCCACCAGGATATAGGCCAGCGGAATCGCCGGAAAGCAGAAGCTCACCGGACGCAGCTTCTGCCAGCCCGGCCGGCGGCGGAAAATGAACAGCGACGCCACCGACAACACCGTGAAAAAGGTCAGACTGAAGCCGATGTAGTACACAAGTTGCGGAAACGGCGTCAGGGTCATCAGCATGGCGCAAAGTCCCTGGCTCAGGATCGCGGTTACGGGCGTGTGCCACACAGGATGCACCTTGGCGGCCGCCTTGAAGAACGCCTTGTTTTTGGCCATGGCGTAGTAAACCCGCGGCCCGATGGTCACCTCGGCGTTCACCGTAGCCATCAGCGAGAGCGCCATCAGCGCGGAGAACGTTCCCGCCACCTGCGGGCCGAACAAGTTGGAAGCCGCCAGGGAGCCAACCGCCAGCACGCCCTTCATGGATTCCAGCGGCGTCGAATAAATGAAGATCAGATTCAGGCCGATAAACAGCGCGGTCACCAGCGCCGTTCCGGCCGCCAACGCGGCGGGCAGCGTCCGCTCCGGGTGTTTCAACTCTTCCGCCACGTAGGTGGCTGCGTTCCAGCCGCTGTAGGCCACCATCACCCACAGCAGGCTGATCACAAACTGCTCCGGCAGCGTGGTGGGCGCAGTGCGCACCGCCGGTTCGGAAAAGTGATGCCAGCTTCCCGATCCGCTCAAGAAACCCAACGCGATGAAACCGGCGATTACTGCGATCTTCGTGGCAGTCAGGGCGTTCTGCACCTTGGCCGTACGCCGTACCCCCAGGCAATTCAAAACGCTGAAGCCCGCTATCAGCAGGCATGCCACCATCTGTTCTCCGCCCAGACGAATGGTCAAGGGTCCCGAACCGAATACGTAGCGCGCCTGCTCTTGCTTCAGAGATGGAAAGAAGTGTCCCAAATAGTTTGAGAATGCCAAGGCCGCCGCCGCGATGGGCGCGGAGAAGCCGGCGAAGAAGGAGACCCATCCGGTCATGAAGCCCCAGGCCGGACCGTAGGCGCGGGTGAGGTACACATATTCGCCGCCGGAACTGGGGAAGTTGATGCCCAATTCGGAATAGCTGAGCGCGCCCGCCAAGGCGAACAGTGCGCCTACCAGCCAGTCCGCCAGAATGAGCTTGGCGCTGCCCAGGTCCCGCGCCATAAAACCGGTGGTGGTGAAGATGCCCATCCCCACCATGTTGGAAACTACCAGTGCCGTAGCGCTGACGAACCCAAGTTGGCGGAGAAGTCCTGTTTTGCCCTGAAGCTGCGTGAGCATTGTCTGCTTATGGTCATTGTATGTCACAATCGACGAATACCGAGGCGCGACGTTCGGCCCCTAAATTGCATTGTGCTTTTGCGAGGAAGAATGAGGGTCTAATGTGGATTGCCGGCGGACTCGCGGTTTTGGTGTTACTGAGCTTATTGTTGTCGATGATTTCCAGCCCTCCCTCCGTCGGACGCTGAGACAGGTCTGTACAATTCAGACACACAGCGCCCGTCAGACCGACTCGAAATAGCGCGCCAATTCCCAGTCGGTCACAGCTTTCTCGTTTTGGCGGACTTCCCATTCGCGCGTGCTGGCGTAGTGCTCCACAAACTCCTCCCCCAGCCATTCGCGCGCCAGGCGGCTTTCGCGGAACATGCCGGTCGCCTCGCCCAGCGTGCGCGGGAGGCGCGGCGCGTCTCCGGAATACGCGTTCACGGTAGGCGGCGCAAGCTCCAGCTTACGTTCGATTCCGTCCAGACCCGCCGCCAGCGAGGCGGCCATTGCCAGGTATGGATTGATGTCCGCCCCGGTAATACGAAGTTCCACGCGCGTCGACTTCTTTCCCCCGGGGATAGCCCGCACCGCGGTAGTGCGATTGTCTACACCCCACGTCGCATTCACTGGTGCCCAAGCGCCCGGTACGGTGCGCTTGTAAGAATTGATGGTTGGGCAGAAAATGGCAGTCAAGCCGGGCATATTCGTCACTTGCCCGGCAATGTACTGCCGCATCAGTTCGGACATGCCGCCATCCGCCGCATCTCCGGCGAACAGGTTCTCGCGATCGCCAGTGTGGCTGAGGCTCTGATGGAGGTGCCCGCTCGAACCGGGAAGGGCGGCGTTCCACTTGGCCATGAACGTCGGAGTAAGGTTGTGCCGAACAGCGATCTCCTTCACCGCGACCTTGAACAGCGCCGCGCGGTCGGCAGCCGCCAGTCCCGGCTCGACGGCGATGGCCGCTTCGTAGACGCCCGGCCCGGTTTCAGTGTGGAATCCCTCAAGCGGCACGTCGAACGCCGCCAGGGCTTCCATGATCTCCAGCACCAGTTCGGCATTGGCCGATGCCCGCAGCACGCTGTAGCCGAACATCCCGGGTGTCAAAGGGGTCAGCCCCGCGAAATGCTTGTCGCGCAGGGTCTGCGCAGTCTCGCGAAAGACGAAGAATTCGTACTCCGCCGAAAAGTGCGCCGTATACCCGCGCTCGGCCGCACGGTCGAGCACGCGCTGAAACACCTGCCGCGGAGCGATCGCCAGCGGCCGTCCGCCGGCGTCGCAGAAATCCAGCAGGAAGAATGCCGTGCCCGGCTCCCAAGGGATCAGCCGGTAGCTCGACAAATCGATGCGGCAGTGCGCGTCGGGGTACCCGGTGTGCCAGCCCGTGAACTTCACGTTGTCGTACAGTACGTCGCCAATATCCCAGCCGAAAATTACGTCGCAAAAGCCCAAGCCGGATTCCGCCGCCGACCAGAACTTCTCCACGCTGATGTATTTCCCCCGCAACGTGGCATCCGTATCGAACGCGCCCAGCTTGATGCGCCGGACGTGATTGTCCTCAAACCGCCGCTTGATCGATTCGCGGTCCATCAAAGCGCCACCCACACGGACTTGATATTGGTGTATTGCTCCAGTGCGTAGGAGCCCAGGTCTCGGCCGAAGCCGCTCTGCTTATAGCCGCCGAAGGGCGATGCGGTGTCGAACCCGTTGTAGGTATTGATCCACACCGAGCCTGCCTTGATATCGGCCGCCATGCGGTGGGCCAGCTTGATGTCACGCGTCCAGACGGCCGATACCAGGCCGTAAATGGTGCAATTGGCGATCTCCACGGCTTCATCGGCGCTACGGAATTTCAGCGCGCACAGCACCGGACCGAAGATTTCCTCTTGCGCGATCTTCATATCCGGCTTCACTTCCGAAAATATGGTGGGCTTGACGAAGAAGCCTTTGGACTTGATGCCTTCGGT
>Ga0070761_10002360_pt1 | contig 11608 bp, 13 predicted proteins | sample HubBroMetageREF1_FD_66724 | JGI IMG/M metagenome (GOLD analysis project Ga0070761, IMG submission 66724) | Reference soil microbial communities from the Hubbard Brook experimental Forest, New Hampshire, USA - Hubbard Brook CCASE Soil... | ecosystem: Environmental > Terrestrial > Soil >...
CGTGTGGTGTCAAGGCTTACCTGCGACAGGCTTCGACCGCAGCGACGGTAGATTGATCAAATTGCATCGATCAGCGAATGTCGGATTCGGCCAAGGCGCGTCCGATTGGTCTCGCGGCGCACGTTTTTCATCAAACTCCGTTGCTCCAGCCTGCTTGTTCGGTTGCTGCTTCTGCGGCCGATTTACCGTCGCTACCCGCCAGCCATTTGGTCGCGACCAGACGACGGCCGGTCATCCCATCAGCGTCCGGCGACACGAGCCAAAGCAGCGGCGGCACCATGATCGAGGGATCGAGCATCGCTGATTTCACGTTCTCCGACACGGTCTGCGGAACCATGCCGGTAAGAGTGGCTCCTCCCGGCAGCAGCGCGTTCACGGTAACACCCGTGCCCTCGAGATCCTGCGCCCAGATGATCGTCTCGGATTCGAGCGCCGCCTTCGAAGGACCATAGGGAGAAAAGCCGCGTCGGCGCATGGTCCCTTGGCCCACCGAAACATTCACGATCCGTCCCCAGCCCGCTTTCAGCATCACGGGAACCGCGTGTCTTGCCATCATGAAAGGACCGTTCACGTTGGTGTCGATCACCAGGCGCCACGTTTCCGGGGCGACGTCCCAGAAGCGCGTCGGTTCAGTCAGGAACTCATTGCTGACGTATTTCATGCCGCGACCGGCATTGTCCACCAGGATATCGAGTCGCCCGAACCGCTTGAGCGCGGCGTCGACAGCCTTGGCGCAGTCGTCTTCCTGCGTGACATCGGTGACAAGCGCGAGCACCCGAGCTTCGCCGCATCTCTGCCGAACCTCTTCTGCGACGGCTTCGATCTCGGCGCGTTCGCGCGCCGCCGTCGCGACGACATGGATTCCCGCTAGCGCCACTCCGAGGACCATGGCCCGGCCGAGCCCGCGGCCTCCGCCTGTCACAATTGCAACGTGGCTCGTCTTCACATCGGATTCCATCGATCGATCTCCCTTCCAGGGCTGGCCGCAGGCCTTCAACAGTGTTCTGAGGCATGCGCGAAAACCAGAACAGCGGCGCTTGCCTGATCGATGGCGGGGACCGGCAGAACGAAACCTCGGCCTGAGGAGTGTCCACATGACTGTTGAAATCGGCGCGCGGCCATTCGGTCCCAAAAAGTATCTGCAGGTGAAGGGATGCAGGATGGCTTACATCGACGAGGGCGAAGGCGCCGCCATCGTCTTTCAGCACGGCAATCCGACATCCTCCTACCTCTGGCGCAACGTGATGCCTCATCTGCGTGGGATGGGCCGGCTTGTCGCTTGCGACCTTATCGGCATGGGCGATTCCGCAAAACTCCCGCCGGCCGGCCCCGATCGCTATCACTATGAAGAGCAGCGCGACTACCTCTTCGCCCTGTGGGACGCGCTCGGCCTCGGCGAGCGGGTCGTGCTGGTCCTCCACGATTGGGGGTCCGCCCTCGGCTTCGAGTGGGCCAGGCAGAACCCCGGTCGCGTGCAAGGGATCGCCTACATGGAGGCTATCGTCGCGCCGCTCCTTTGGTCCGACTATCCGGAAGGCCCCCGGCGCAGCGCCTTCCGGGCCTTCCGGTCGCCGGAGGGCGAGCCGCAGGTGCTGGAGCGCAATGCGTTCATCGAGCGCGTGCTGCCGGGTGGGATCAAGCGCCAGCTCACCGACACTGAAATGACCGAATATCGCCGCCCCTTCCTCCAGCCGGGCGAAGATCGTCGCCCGACCCTCAGCTGGCCTTGCGATCTCCCCATCGCCGGTGAACCCCAGACAGTGGCCCGCATTGTCCAGGCCTATAGCGCGTTCCTGGCGGGGAGCCAGCTTCCCAAGCTCTTCATCAATGCGGACCCGGGGGCGCTCCTGACCGGGCGGCTGCGCGACCTTTGCCGGACCTGGCCCAATCAGAGCGAGATCACCGTCTCGGGATTGCACTTCGTGCAGGAGGACAGCCCGCACGAGATCGGCGAGGCGGTCGCCGATTTCGTCGATCGAGTGCGCCGGACCTAGGCGGCGCCGCGCTCTAACGCTGTCGATTCGTCTAAGAGGGGTCGTCGATCCCCAGTGAGCGGCGCCGGCTATCGCGAGGCGAAGAACGAGACGCCGACCGGCGTCGCCGTGTTCCCGTGGGATTTTCGCTCGGTCAGGAGCCTTGCGGAGCGCGCCAACAACGTCGTCCACTGGACCGAAATGCCGCGCGGCGGGCATTTTGCGGCGGTCGACGCGCCGGATCTGCTGGTCGGAGATGTGCAGAGTTTTTTTGCCAAGGTCAGGTAGGGGTCGCGCCGCCAATCGCGGGACGCGGCAGCACCGCTCTACGGGTTGGACTCCTCGAGCGAGCGCTTTATGGCGATGAGGCCTCGGTTCATATTCGTCCCGATCAGACCGGCGAAGGTGTCGGGCAAGACGTCGTTGATCCAGACCAGGCGGGCGCCGTTGTCGCCATCGGCGAACACCTGCATCGAGGCGCTGCGGGTGACGAAACGGCCGCCAGGCTCGGCATAGACCAGCCGGCGGCGATCATCGTCGATGCCGACCAGATGCTCGCGCGCCACGCGGCCGTCGGGGAAGGTGACGATGCGGACGTCGTCCTCGAGGCGACAATCCACCAGGCCGGGCACGATCGCGCGCACCGCGCCGAAGTCGCGAATCGCCGCCCACACCGTCTCGGGAGCGGTGTTGATCACGATCTCTTTGTAGAGAGACGCCATGTCGATCTCCCGGGTGGGCCGATGTCGCGGGCCATCATGGAGCTTCACGGGTCGAGAGAAAAAGCGCATAGTGTGCGTCATATGAATGCGGAAAACGCATCGATCCATGGTCCTGCGCTGCGGCTGGGCCTGCGCGACTGGGCGATGATCAGGGCGATTGCCGAGACCGGCGGCGTCACCCCGGCGGCGCGGCGGCTCAACCTGTCGCAATCGGCGCTGAGCCATCGGCTGCTCGACCTGGAGGCGCGCCTCGGCGTGCGTCTCTTCGACCGGGTCGGCAAGACAATGCGATCGACGCCGGTTGCCGAAGCGCTGGCAACATCGGCGGCGGCGGTGCTGGCCCTGTGCCGCGAAGCCGAACAGGCCATCGAGATCGCGACCCGTCAATCCGATCGCCGGCCGCTCCGGGCCGCCGCCAGCTGCTTCAGCTATTACGCCTGGCTGGCCGAGACCCTGGCCGAGTTCGGCCTGCAACACCGCCATCTCGACGTGAGCGTCTATCTGCAGCCGGCCCGGGACGAGTTCGCCGTGCTCGACCGGGGCCTCGCGGACGTCATCATCACCGCCCATCCGCCGCGGCGAAGCGACCTCGAGACCATGCCCGTGTTTGCGCAGGAGGTGGTGGCGCTGGCGCCGCCCGATCACCCGCTCACGCGGCGGGCGGAAGGCGGTGGTGCGGTGCGCTGGACCGATCTGCGCGATGAGATGCTGCTGATCCACGATCTGCCATCGACGGATGAGGCGAGTCTGCGCAAAGCGGTCTGGGGACGGGCGGCGGGCGGCGATCGTGTTCGCCGGGTGCCGTTGACCGAAGCCATGGCGGCGCTGGTGAAATCGGGATTCGGCGTCGCCGTGGTCAATCGCCCGCCAGGCCGGTCGCCCTTCGACGGTCAGGGCCTAGCGACGATCGCGCTCGCCCCGCGCCACGACCGTGGGTTCTGGGCGGTGTGGCGGCGCGCCGACGCCGCGCGCCTGCCCTTGCGCGACCTCGCCGAGACCATCGCTCGGCGGCGCGGCTCTTCGGCCGCGGCCGCGCGCCCGTCCGGATCCTGAAGCCGCCTGATCCGCTTTCTGCTTATTCCAGTCGCTCGACGTCCCGCAGCGTTGGAAACAATTTCATCCATAAGAGCGCCACGGCGATGGTCCCGAGCCCGCCCAGCGCGGCTGCCGGCATCGCACCGAACAAGGCCGCGGTCATGCCGCTCTCGAATTCGCCAAGCTGGTAGGAGGCGTTGACGAAGAGGAAATTCACCGCGCCGACGCGGCCGCGCATGTCGTCCGGCGTGGCCAGCTGCACGAGCGAGATGCGGATGACCATGCTCACCGCATCGGCCGCCCCCATGACGGCCAGCGCGACAAGCGAGAGCCAGATCGAATGCGAGACCGCGAACACCACCGTTGCCAGGCCAAAGACGATGACCGCCTCGAACATCCGCATCCCCGCCCGGCGGCGGATCGCGTGGCGGGTCAGCACGGCTGTCATCAGCAGCGCGCCGACCGCCGGCGCGCCGCGCAGCACGCCCAGCCCCCATGGCCCGGTATGGAGAATGTCGCGGGCGTAGATCGGCAGCAGCGCCGTCGCTCCGCCCAGCAGCACGGCGAACAGATCGAGCGATATCGTCCCCAGTATCGCGGGGTTGCGGCGCACGAAGCTGACGCCGGCAAATAAGGCAGCGAGCGTCGGCGGCTCCTTGGCGGTCACCGGGCGGGCGAGCCTGATCGCTCCGTTCAGCATCCCGGCCAGCAACCAGAGCACCGCGATGACGGTGTAAGGCGCACCGGGCGCTAGCGCGTAAGCCAAGCCGCCCAGCGCGGGACCGCTGATCGTCGCCAGCTGGAGCACCCCGGTGGAAAGCGCTGTGCCTTTCTGCACCATCCCGTCCGGCGTGACGCCGGGCAGCAAGGCCGCCGCCGCCGGGCTTTCAAATGCCGTGGCGGTGCCGAACACCGTCACGGCGGAAAAAATCTCCGGCACGGTCAGCCATCCGGCAAAGCTGCCCCAGGCCAAGAATGCCGCTGTCAGCCCCTCGGCCATCTGGCACATCTGCGCCACGCGCCGGCGATCGTAACGGTCGACGGCGTGCCCCGCGGCAAAAACCAGGACAGCAGAGGGGATAAACTGCACCAGCCCCACCAGGCCGAGGTCGAACGCGCTGCTGGTCAGCGCATAGACCTGCCAGCCCACCGCCACGACGGCGATCTGATAGGAGAATTCGGAAAGGCCGCGGGCCCAGAAATAAAACAGGAAAGGCCGGTGGCCGAACAGGGCTCTGGATCGGGCAGGCGAGGCGGAAGACATACGCCGACAAGATACCTCTTATGCCGCCGTGGCCGGGAGCATCGGGTCCGGGCGGCCGAACTGTCAATCGCCGCTCAAATCGGCAGTGCAAAGGGAGTGCCGCACACGTCGAAGGTCTGGGGTCGCCGAGACGGCCATTTCGGGTCGGTCATCATCTTCGCCCATTCATGGACGAGCCCTTCGAGCTCCTTCACCTTCTGCGGATACTTGTCGGCGAGGTTCGTCGTCTCGTTGAGGTCGTCCTTCAGATTGAACAGAAGCTTGTACTCGCCGTATTTCCCCGTCTTGTCGTCGACGGATTCCCAGAGCTTCCAATCGCCCTGGCGGATCGAGAAAAGCGGCCGGCGGCGCCAGGCGAGCATGCTGTGCGGCGCGCCCGTCTTCTCTCCGGCGAGGTAGGGCAGGAGATCGACCCCGTCATAGACGCGGTCGGTCGGCAGCGTGCCGCCGGCGGCGGCCACCGAGGTCGGAAGCACGTCGAGGAGCGACACGACGTCGCGATCGACGAGACCCGGCTTGATCCGTGCGGGCCAGCGCATCATGAGCGGCACGCGCACGCCGCCCTCATAATGCGAGAGCTTGCCGCCGCGCAGCGGCGTGCAGCTGCACAGGCCCGGAAAATAGCCGGCACAGCCATTGTCCGAGGCAAAATAGATGAGCGTGTTGCTCGCATTGCCGGAGGCGTCGACGGCATCGAGAACGCGTCCGACGTTGTCGTCGAGCGCGACGACCATGGCGGTATAGACGCGCATCTGGTGGTCTTTGATCTGCGGAAAGCGGTCGTAGTACTTGGCCGTCACCATATGCGGGGAATGAACGGCGTTGAAGGCGAGGTAGAGAAAGTAGGGCCTGCCGGCTTTGGCATTGCGCGCGATGAACTCCGTGGCGCGATCGCCGAAATAGTCGGTCAGGTATTCGCTTTCGTTATGGACGGTGCGGCGGGCCCCGCCCTCGATGATCTGGTTCAGCGGGCCGCGCGTGAATGTACCGCTGATCCGCGAGATCCATCGCCCGCGATCGTCGTCCGGGATCGTCGTTGACGCCTGCGTGTCCTTGGCCTCGTCGCCGATCGGCCCGAAGGAGACGTGAACGCCGGGTTGCTTGGGGTCGATGTAGCTGGTCTCGCCGGGCAGGAAGCCGACGAACTCGTCGAAGCCGCGGTTCGTGGGATAGAATTGCTCGCGGCTGCCGAGATGCCACTTGCCGATCATGCCGGTGTGATATCCGGCGTCTCTCAGCAGCGCCGCGATCGTGACCTCGCCGATTGCGAGGCCCAGCCCCTCCGCGACGTCGCGCCGCGCGCCGCCATTGTTGTATTCGAAACCGAAGCGGTCCTGGTACCGTCCCGTCATCAGGCCCGCCCGCGATGGGCCGCAAACCGGCGCCGTGGCATAGCCGTCGGTGAAGCGTACGCCCTCCATGCCGATCCGATCGATGTTGGGCGTGTGAAAGCGGTCGATCTTGTAGGCCGAGATGTCGGCATATCCGAGGTCGTCCGCGAGGATCACGATGACGTTGGGCCGGGATGCGGCGGCGGTGGCCTGGGGCGGCGCGGACCCTGCGCCGTCCGAGACGGCGAGGGTCGCGATGCCGATGACCGCCAGCGCCGCGCCGATCGCTTTCGTCGCCGTCATCGCCAGTCTCCTGATGAGGGTGTCGGCCGTTCGGGCGCTGCCGCGCGGTCCAGATCCATGACGCAGCGGAATCCGATGTTCTCGAGGGATGTATCGGGGGTGGCGTGATTGCGCGCGCTGGCGCGATAGCCTTCGCAGAAGGACGGCGAGCACAAGAAAGATCCGCCGCGCGCGACACGCTCGCCGTCGCCCCCCGCCGGCTCCCGTTGCGCCGCGCCGTAAGGCAGGTACCAGGACGACGTCCATTCCCAGACATTGCCGGCCATGTCCGTCAGCCCCGACGGCGCGGCACCGAAGGCGCCGACCGGCGAGGTTCCGCGATAACCGTCGGCGCCGCTGTCGAAGAGCGGGGACAGTCCTTCCCAAGCGTTGATGAGATAGCGTCCGTTGCGCTCGATGCGGTCGCCCGTCCTGAAGACATGGCCGTCGGGGGTTTGCCCCATGCGCGCGGCGCGCTCCCACTCGAATTCCGTTGGCAGACGCGCGCCATAGGCGCGGCAGAAGGCGTCGGCGTCGTGCCAGCTCACCTGAGTAACGGGATGATCCGCCGGCGCCGGCACGTCTCCGCGTCCTCTCGGGCGCTGCCAGGTCGCGCCGTCGACCGCCGCCCACGCCCCGTCCCGCTCGTCGAGCACGCCGCCTGCCCCGTCGCGCTCGGCGTCGGTTTCATAGCCGGCGTCTTTCACGAAGGCGGCGAACTCGGCGACCGTGACGGGCGTCCGGTCCATCAGAAACGCGGGCGACGTATAGCGGAAGGCCGGGCGCTCGTCCGGCGGACCGGCATCGTCGCCGATCTGCACCACGCCGGCCGGAACGCGAATCAGCTCGACGTCACGCGGGGCGCTTGCCGGCACGTCCGCAAGATAGCGGCCGGGAGCAGGCTCGCGCGTCGGCCCCGGCCGGCTCATATCGACGCGAAAGAACCCGCTACACAACGATGCGCTGGCCGCGATCGCGATCGCCAGCACCGCCAGCGAAAGTCCAAGCAGAGAGATCCGCCCTTGCGGTCCGAGCGTGCTCACGAATCGGCTACTGACGGACCGCCGAGCAAGGGCGGCCTCGTCCCGTCTGACCGGTCATGGTGTTGCCGGCGATCGTGCCGCTGAAGGTGAAGGCACCGCCCGTCAGCGAGACCTCGGTCCCCTGCAGGGTGCCGTCGAGCGCTCCCGAGCCGCGTTCGGCGCTATAGGAGCCGTTGAGCCGCGATCCCTCTTGCTGAAGGGCGAGGGTGACCTCGCGCGTCGCTCCTTTCCGGTTCGTGCAGGTGAGGAGCCAGTTGCCGGCGACGTTCGGTGACGCGGTCTGCGCGCCTGCCGCGTTGGACAGCGCCAGCAAGAACGCCATCGCTGCCGCCGATGCGCCGGTCGTCACCGAGTTGATTCGCCGCGCTCCCGAAGAAGCGGTCATCAGCGTCGTCGCGCGAGACGGGTCCTGCATGGCCATGTCGCTCTCCTGCTCACCAACGTTGATGATACGGACGAGGCGGCCGGATCCCCCGCGACACCAGGGTCTATCGGATGTGGGGTTCACCACGGAGGCACGGAGGACACGGAGAAGAGGGATTCGCACGCGAAGCGCTATCCTTCGCTTCTCCGTGCACTCCGTGCCTCCGTGGTGAATGTTCCCTATCGGCGGTGGCAGCATATGCGATTGCCCTGCCTGCGCCACGGTCGACGCCTGTCTTCGCCGCGATCTGACGCGCCTGAGCGGGGGATTTTGCGTGAGCGCGCGTACCAAGCGCCGAGCATCGGTTATCGACCGCGAGAGACCGGCGGCCCGAGGCTCGGATCGCGTCTCGCAACCGCCGAAGGGACCTTCCTATGCACCGCGCCAAAGAGAGAAGCATCCTCGCGGATCCGCGCCGAGCGACGAGGATGAAGCTCGAGCCGTTCCGAATCGTCTCTGCCGCGCTCTTTGCCGTCGGCGTGTGGAGCCTGTCGCCGGCAACGGGTCGGGCGCAGACGCTCCAGGAAGAGCTCCTCGAGCAGCAGGGACTGACGGGAGAGCCGACGCTCGGCAAATGGAGCATCACGCTGGGCGCCGGTGTCGCAGAGGTGCCCGATTACCCGGGCGGCGACCGCTACCGCGTCCGGCCGGTGCCGCTCGTCTCGATCGAGTATGACAAGCTTGTCTTCCTCGGCCCCTACGGCCTCGGCCTCAACGCGATCCAATGGAACGGCTTGCGCGCCGGGCCGATCCTGGGGTTCGAAGGCGGCCGGAGGCAAGACGACGATCCGCACCTGAACGGACTCGGCGACATTTCACCGAGCCTCACCGGCGGCGTCTTTGCCACCTATCGGTTTTCGAGCTTTCAGGTGTCGGGCACCGTGCGACAGGCGATCACGCACACGGAAAACGGGCTCACGGGATTGCTGCAGTTCGATTATCGCGGCCGCATCGCCGATCGATTCGAGCTCATCGCCGGACCAGATGTGGAATTTGCCGATGGTGCCTACGACCGAACCTGGTTCGGCGTGTCACCTGGCCAATCGGCACAGTCGGGGCTTCCGGTCTTCAGCCCCGGCGGCGGCGTGAAGGACGCGGGGCTGCATGCGATCTTGACCTATTACTACACACAGCATGTCCTGTTGCGCGGCTTCGCCGGCGTCAAGGAACTGACGGGCGACATCGCCGGAAGCCCGATCGTTCAGAGCAAGACGCAAGGGCTCGTCGGCTTGGGCGCCGCCTATCACTTCTGACCCGACCTTGCGAAGGCAGATTAACGTCGGTACCCGCGGGCAACAAGAAGGAGCTGGATTTATGGGCAGATTGTTGATCTGGTTTGGACGGCAGCCCGTGGCCCTGCTTGGTACCGCGGGGATCGTTGCAATTTCCCTCCTGGGCTCGTCCTACGCCGAACAACAAGAACGCCCGGCGTTCGTCATCGTCGAGCGAATAGCGACGACGGGTGATGAATCTATTCAAGACCAGTACGGACGGCTTGCGCGTGATATTCTTCCCAAATATGGGGCTCGCTATTTAGCGCGCAGCCGCAATAACTTGCTTCTGGAGGGCGATGCGCCCGCGCCATGCTGTATCGCGTTGCTTCAATTTCCCAGTATGGCGGCAGCAAAGCGCTGGTACGATTCACCTGAAAATCAATCGGCAGCGGCGCTCCGCCAAAGTGGTGCGAAGTTCCGATTGTTGGCGATCGAGGGGCTCCCGCCTCAGAGCTAAGATGGCGGCGACGGCCCGTGAATATCAGCCGGCTCAGACGAGTCGCCGGGGCGGCTCGTCGCCGAACATCTGCTTGAAGCCCGAGACGGTATCGAAATAGGTCCGCACCTGCTGGATCAGGCGGTCGCGCAGCACGAAGATGAAGTAATAGTCGAGCTTGTAGGGGCGCCCATTGCACACCGTCGCCTCGAACCGCTGTTCGACGACGACGCTGTCGCCATCGGCGATGACGGAAAGCAGCTCGACCTTCGAGCCTTTGAAGACATCCCCGCCGACCGTCCCGGCCAGATACGTCACGATGGCCTCCCGCCCCATGAAGCCGGCGGGCTGTCTGTCCCAGGGCGATGGCCGTGGCGTTCGGCTCGGGCGCGTTCCATTCGGCGTCCGGCGCGAAATAAGCGGCGATCCGCTCCCTCTCGCGCGTAGCGAACGCTTGATACGAGGCGAGCAAGAACTGCTTGTTTTCTTCCGACGTCGGCATCGGTCGCTCCTCATTGAGCATGTCTGCTGCTCCGGCTTCGGACGCGATCTTATCGCACGAGCTTCGAGCGATGCTACGGCGCCGGCCGTAACTTTCATCGGCGCGACCTTTCTAGTCTCGGTCGTTGACACTGTGAATCGCGAGGACAAGATGGCGCTGGAACATGGCACGTTCGCGGTGGACGACGTGTCGCTTCACTATGTGAAAGCCGGCGCGGGGCCGCTGTTGCTGTGCATTCACGGTTTTCCCCAGCATTGGTATGTCTTCAGGCACGTCATCGCAGCGTTCGCGTGCGATCACACCGTCGTCGCTGTCGATCTTCGCGGATTCAACCTTTCGACCCGCCCCGCGAAGCTGCGCGACAACGGGCCTTGGGTCTGCGCCGACGATATGGCGGCTCTGGTGCGTCATCTCGGCTTCGCGACCTGCGTCGCCATCGGCCACGACCTGGGCGGCCCCGTCTGCTATTCGATGGCGCTGCATTGGCCGCAGATGCTGAGCCGGTTGGTCGTGCTGCAAGCGGCGCATCCCGGAACGCTCGACCGCGAGCTTCATCACAACCCCGAGCAGATCGCCAGCGGCGGTCATTGGCTCGCTCTGCGCCGGGCCGACAGCGCCGAGCGGCTTCGGGAGAACGACTGCGCGCTCCTGAAGACGATCTTCGACGGGAACGACTTCTTCACCGCAGTGGACCGGGAGATCTATCTCGAGTCCTGGCGGCGGACCGGCGCCGTCGAAGGCATGGTCGCCTGGTATCGCAAGGAGGGCGTGGGTCCGGCGGAGGGGCTTACGCCGGCATCCGGTAACTACGCCCGCGAGGCGGGCTCGTTGATCATCGACCACCCGACGCTCGTCATCTACGGCGACGCGGACAAGCACCTGCGTCGAGGGCTCTGGCAGGGCCTCGACGCCTGGGTCCCCGACCTGGAACTGCACCGCATCGAAGGCGCAGGCCATTGGATCCTCGAAGAGCGCCCGGCGCGCATCAACGCGCTCATCCGATCATTCCTCGCCCGCACCTCCGGCGCGGCTTCGGCCGTCATGACTCCGGTCAGCGCCGACGCTTGAATCCAAGTGCTTGACCCGCCACGGAGAGGTCGCACGGGTGGGGGGGATTGGCGCGGAAGCGACGTATCAAGACGTATCAAGGAGACCGCGGGCGCCGCAGGCGACGCCTGCCGGGCCAAGGAGGTGATGCCATGTCGAGGGGATTTGCGACGCGCCGGGTGGCGGCAAGCCTGGGGGCGGCCGCTCTTGCCATTCTCGTCGCCCATCCGGCCCTTGCCCGCAGCGTGTCGGTGACCGGCCCGCGGGGCGGGACG
>Ga0070761_10002361_pt1 | contig 11606 bp, 13 predicted proteins | sample HubBroMetageREF1_FD_66724 | JGI IMG/M metagenome (GOLD analysis project Ga0070761, IMG submission 66724) | Reference soil microbial communities from the Hubbard Brook experimental Forest, New Hampshire, USA - Hubbard Brook CCASE Soil... | ecosystem: Environmental > Terrestrial > Soil >...
GTGGAGCGGGCGACCGGGGTCGAACCGGCGACGTCCAGCTTGGGAAGCTGGCATTCTACCACTGAATTACACCCGCTCTGAGGCGAGTCTAGGTACCGCTTTGACGACTGTCAATTGAGTCGGCATCGACTCGACTCTGCGCGCGTAGGACTCTCGCGCAACTCGCCCTGCCATTGACTTCGCAGTCGCCGTTCAGAAACTCTCATGCATGGATTTTCGCTTTGCTGCCGCCGCTTGGCGTGTTTCTCGCCCCCGCCATGCAGCCGTTCTGTTGCTCTTAGTGGGATGTCTCGCTTTCCCGTCCACTGGATGCTTTCATTTTGGGGCCAAACCAGCTTCCGCGAATCCTCCGACGCAACAACAGTTACAGGCTTACGCGGACCAGCAAGCTGCGCTTCGAAATGACGCCAGCTTTCCAAAAGAATACCCGCAGGAATATTGCGATCAGCTCGCCAGCGCCACGCCCGGTGTCGAGGAACTTCGCATCAACCAGGGTGGTGCGGTCGAGAGCCGCCAATGGACGCTGCTCGGAAATGGCTCCGCGCATCGGTGGGTTTTCGTAAGGGCTCCAGATGCCGATGCCCACGGATGGGCGCCCAAGCCCGGCCTCGACAAGCTCGATTTTCAACCGCCCGTCGAGCCTGCTCTCACCGGTGGCTCCAGCCATTTCCTCGCCTACGCTCCGGTCCAAACCGAAGACCTCGCCGAAAGCAAGGAATCCGACAGCATTAGAGAAGTATTCGGCAGCGCGCAGGGCGAGTTTACCTGGCGCGGACGAAGGTACAGCTACACCGTGACGCCCGAATTGCCCTGCTTTCCCCAGTTACAATAAGCCTCGGGATGAGTGAGTCGCGGAAGCTGACGCGCGGATTTTACGCCCGCCCAGTCCTGCTCGTTGCGCGCGAATGCATCGGCAAAATCCTGGTCCATCGCACCGCCCAGGGCATCGCTGCCGGCCGAATCGTAGAGGTTGAAGCGTATCGCGGGCCTCTCGATCTCGCCGCGCATAGTGCGCGCGGACTTACCAAACGAACCGCCGTGATGTATGGGCCGCCGGGCCACGCCTATGTGTACTTGCTATACGGAATCAACTGGGCATTGAACCTTGTGACTACCGCCGACGGCAAGCCACACGCCGTGCTGATTCGAGCCATCGAGCCAACCCGAGGTATCGCTCTGATGGCGCGGCGGCGGCGCAAGCCGCCCGATTCCCGCGAACTGACTAATGGTCCCGGCAAATTGACTAATGCACTGGCTATTACGGGCGCCGACTACGGACGAGACTTATGCGGCGGACGGCTCTACCTGGAGCAGGACTGCGAACTTCCGGTCGGACGAATCGGCCGCTCGACGAGAATCAACGTTGACTACGCCGGCCATTGGGCGTCGAAACGATGGCGTTTCTACGAACGCGGCAATCGCTATGTCTCGGTCGCGCCGCGCGATTAGCTGGCCGGACTCTTCGGCGGGCACGCCTTCGGCCGCGCAACCACGCTGATATCTTTGAAATCTGCGACCGTTACCGGATACTCGCGGCGTATCTCGGCCTTCTCCTTGCCCGGCACTGTCGGCGAAATAATTACGACTCGAGGCGCTTTCTTCTCAGCGCCCTCGAATGGAAGTCGAAGTATTTTCACGGTGCGCCGCTGCGCCGTAGGCATATAGTAGCTAATCAGGTAGTACTCCCTGCCCGCACCGACACGTTGTCCCCCACACGATTCAGTCAGCGCTACTTCACACGCGTCGCGCCAACGGTTATCTCCGGGTCTGAAATCCGACGACGCTCGCAGGATAGAAAGACTTATTATCGCTAACAACGCAACTGAGCGGTAATGCCGCGAGGGTATAGATTCGATCCCAGCCGCGGTGAGTATAAATAGTGGAACAAAAGAGGATATCAGGAAGCGCGTTACGAGCATCGGAGTAACCAGGTACGATCCGGCGAACAGGATGATCGGCGGCGCAACGATCCAGACTATTAGAAACGCCGCCTCGTCTCGATGCGAACGCCACAAACGAAGCCCGCCCACGATCGCGAACACCGCAAACAGCGGGAACGGAAAGCTGCCAAGGGCGCTCTCGAAGGTCGCGAATGGCTCCCATCGTCCGGGCGGTTGGACCCAATCGTAATCGCCCCGCGCGACGCCCTCGACGCCATATCGCAGCCCGGCGAAAAAAGGCAGGAGCAATACCATTCCTGCTATCAGCGCGGCTCCCATCAGCCAGGGCGACGCGCGTCTCACCTCTGCGTCACTTCGATCGCCTGTGTGCGCGAAGTACAGATAGATCAGCCATAGCGCCTCCGCCACCAGCACCAGCACCGCGGTAAAGTTGGTCGCTACCGCGATCGCTGAAAAAGCACTGAGCGCGGCGTAGTTCGCCAATCCTCCCCGCCGCCGCACTCGAAGCAGGAAAATCACCTGCGCGAGAATCCATGCCTCCATCATCGAATACATTCTGGCCTGGCGGGCAATTTCGACCGACGGAAGCCCGACTGCAAAGAGCAGCGCGCAGCAAGCCGCAACCAGGTAGATCCGATCGTCGAACCCTGAACCTTCTTTCGCTGGAGCGGCGCCCTCGTTCGGCGAGGCGGCTGAAGATTCCGTCACTCCGCGCGCCGCCATCAGCACCTCGGCCGCCAGGATGAACACAAGCAAGATCGACAGCGATCCGATAAGCGCCGGCAACGCTCGCATCGCCGCCTCGCTGTCCCCGAAAAGCCGCATCCATCCGTGTTGCACAATTTCGTAGATCGGGAATTTGCCCGAATCCAGCTGATGCTGTACCCGCAACACCGCCTTGACGTTATGCCCCGACGACTCCGCCCATGAGAGCGATTCGTCGATCGACAACTCGCGCGCGCCAAGCCGAAAAAACCGCAGTATCGCGCCCACCGCAAGCGCAATCAGCAGCACTGCGCAAGTACGTTCTCGCCGGCCATCCGGCTGGCAATTCCCGCTCATTGGATCTGCGATCTGAATAGCCTCATGCAAATTGCGCGATGGCGATGTTTCGCGTCTACTACGCTGATGCCCACGCGCGCCCGAAACCCCTTTCCGCTTGCCATAATAACGGACTTCGGCTACCGGGACCACTATGCAGGTGTGATGAAGGGCGTGGTCGCGTCGATCGCTCCCGGAGCCCCCGTTATCGACATCGCCCACGGCATCCCGGCGCAATCCATTGCGGCCGGCGCTATCGTTCTGCGCGAATCCTGGCGCTACTTCCCTGCGCGCACTGTATTCCTGGCGGTGGTCGATCCGGGCGTCGGTACCGCGCGTGCGCCGATCGCCATCGAGACCCGCGCCGGCGCCCGCTTCGTCGGACCCGACAACGGCCTGCTGTGGCTCGCCGCGAACCAGGCCGGTATCAAGCGAATCGTGAAACTTACGTCGCCCCGCCATCGTCTTACCGACGTGAGTGCCACCTTCCATGGCCGCGATATTTTCGCGCCCGCCGCGGCGTATCTCTGGCGTGGCGTGCCGATTACCACGCTGGGGCCCGCGCTTCGCCCGACCTCGATCGTGCAACTAGTTCTGCCCCATCCGGTGGAGTCGGCGCGCGAGGTGCGCGGTGAAGTGATTTACGTGGACGGCTTCGGCAATCTGGTGAGCAATATCGATCGGCCGGTGGCCGAACACTTCGGCTCTCGCTTTCGCCACAAATACCTTTCCGTTAGGATCAGGGGTGGCGCGTCGATGCGATTACTTGACGCCTATGGTGACGCGCTCAAAGGTGTACCTCTCGCAATATTCGGAAGCTTCGGCCTGCTCGAAGTCGCGATTCGCGACGGCAACGCTGCCATGCACTTCGCCGCCGGACCCGGCTCCTCACTCTCACTGGTCGCTCTCGAAGGCCGCACTTAAATCATGGATGAAATAATCACACACAAGGACAACCCCACCGTCCTCACCGAAATTCCACGTTACAGCGCACCGGTCGAACCGGCCGCTCCCGCGCTCGACCGTCCGCGAATTCCGCCGCTGAACATCGTGCTGCTGCTGCTCACTTTCCTGACGACCACCACCGCCGGCGCGTACATGAATGGCGAGGACGTCTCCTTCTTCCATCCGTTTCTTGCGATCGCGGCGCTGCGCTCGGGACTCACATTCTCGATACCTCTGATGATGATCCTGTTCGCACATGAAATGGGTCATTACCTGACTTCGCGCTATCACAACGTCGACGCCTCCCTGCCCTACTTCATCCCGGCGCCGCCCTCGCTGTTTATCATCGGAACTTTCGGCGCGTTCATCCGGATGCGGCAGCCCGCGCGCACTCGCCGCGTGATGTTCGACATCGGCGCCGCCGGTCCCTGGGCGGGTGTGCTACTCGCGATACCCGCGGTCATCATCGGGCTGTATCTCTCTGACGTGACTCCGCTTGACAAATCCGCCGGCGGTCTCGAACTCGGCAACTCGCTTTTGTTCCTGGGCCTTTCGCACCTGGTGCTCGGCGTCGATCCTTCGACCGTCAATGTGAATCTGCACCCGATCGCATTCGCGGGATGGCTCGGGCTGTTCGTCACGACGCTGAACCTGCTCCCCGTCGGACAGCTCGACGGCGGCCACGTGATCTACGCCTTGTTCCCGCGCCGCCATCGCACAATCTCGGTGCTGTTCGTCATCTCATGCGTGCTGATGGTGCTGGTGCCGCTCGCGCTCGGGGACAGCCTCTGGTGGGGCTGGCTGATGTGGGCAGTGCTGGTGCTCGCGCTCGGATTGGGACATCCCTCGACGATCGATCGCGACACGCCCCTGAATCCGCGCCGCGCTCTCGCCGCGTGGGCTACCGTCGTGTTGTTCATCGTCACGTTCAGCCCGGTGCCGCTGGCCTTCGTGCAGCCCGAAGCGCCCGTGCCGCCGGTGGACGAGAACAGCCACAGCCAGGAAATAATCCACCACATGCCGCATTACGATCAGATGCTCCGGCAACTCGGCCGTGTAAAAATCTAAGCTCGTTTTGACCGTCGATCGAGGTGAACGGTATTGGCCGAAAGTCCGACTAACAAACTGAATCCGCAGTCCAGGCCTGAACGCCCGAGCTGGGACCAATATTTCATGACGATTACGCGCGAGGTCGCCGAGCGCTCGACGTGCCTGCGCGCCCAGGTCGGCGCCGTCATCGTGCGCGACCGCAGTATTCTTGCGACCGGTTACAACGGTTCGCCCGCCGGATTGCCGCATTGCACCGAGGTCGGATGCCTCATTTACGAATCGCGCACGCCCGACGGCGAAGTCGAGCAGAATTGCTACCGCACCATCCACGCCGAGATCAACGCAATCTCGCAAGCGGCGCGCAACGGCGCCGCCATCCGCGACGCCGACATCTACGTCACCCACACGCCGTGCATCCACTGCCTAAAGGTGCTCATCAACACCGGCGTCCGCACCGTGTATTACGCGCGGCCGTACAAGCTCCACACCGTCGCCGAAATGCTCAAAGGCGCCAGCATCAAGCTGGTCGAAGTCCCCGCCGCGCAACCCAAATGACGTCCGCGAAACCTGCTTGCGGAATCTGCGCCATGATCGATCGGATCAAGGCGAACAGCTTCCGCGATTTTGTTGCGGAGCTGAAGAGCTGCTACGTGATCCTCGGCGACCAGCAATTCTACCGCGGCTACTGCGTGCTACTCGCGAAGCTCCACGCGACCGAGCTCTACCTGATGCCCGCCGACGGCGCGCGGCTGCTGTCCGACGAAATGCGCCTGGTCGCCGAAGCGATCGCCGCCGTCGTCAAGCCATGGAAGATGAACTACGAGTGCCTGGGCAATTCGGAACCGCACGTGCATTGGCATTTGCTGCCACGCAATGAAAACGAACCTGACGAAATGCGGCGCGTACCAGTCTGGCTGCGTCCCGAGTCCGAACGAAAGGTAACGCTTGACGAAAATGACCGCCGGGCGCTCATCGCTTCCATCCGCAGCCAGCTTGCGATCCGTTTCCCCGATGCGCGCATCCCAATCAGCTAGCCGAATTTCGCGCACTGCTCTCGCGCTCGCACTCATCGCCATCACAATTTCAGGATGCAAGCCGGCAGGGCTGCCCGACGCGACCAGTCCCAGTGCACAGCTCTACGTGAATCGATGCGGCCAATGCCACGCACCGTACAATCCACACGAATTGACGGCCGCGATGTGGGACACGCAGGTCACGATGATGGAAGCTAAAATCCAGGCCGCCGGGATGCCCGCGCTGACCCCCGACGAACGTGAGTCAATCCTCGAATACCTGAAACGCAACGCCGGCACCGAATAGTTGTTTCTCGCGAACATTTGACTCTGCGACCCGGCTGGTCTTAAGTGACCAACAGGTACCCCCTCAATAAAACTCAACGCGAGGAATAATCCATGGCCCGAATGGTCAGACACGAAAAGAACTCACCCTACGAAGTACCCGAAGGCACCGAGCTGCCGATTTATATCTGCGCGTGTGGACTATCGAAGAACAAACCGTTCTGCGACGGCTCGCACAAAAAGACGCGCGACGAAAATCCCACCGACGTTTATCACTACGACGACATCGGCCGCGCCCGCGTCAAAAACGAATACTAGCCATTCCAGTCCACCCTCCTTCCGCGATTGTCCCCCTTCCCTCGAGGGAAGGGTTTAGGGGTTAGATTTTCTGCGTCTCGTCCCCGAAGAGTCTGCGCGCTCTGAGTCGGAGCCACCCGCGAGAGAGGAGTCCCGCGACTCAGACGCCCCTCCCGGTTGGCTCAACTACATCAGTGAGCCGCGCCACGCGTGGCCCATCCTGCTGATCGCCGGAGTCGCGCTCTACCTCGTAAATCTCGGCGGCTACCCGCTCTACACCAAGGGCGAGCCGCGCGAGGCCGTCACTATCTTCGACATCGTCCACGGCGGCGGCATCATATTGCCCCAGCGCGCCGGCGTCGAAATTCCCTCGAAGCCGCTGCTGATGCACTGGATGGCCGCGCTAGTCTCGATCGTCGCCGGCAGTGTCAACGAATTTTCCGTGCGCCTCCCGTCGGCCGGCCTCGCCATCGCCGGCGTGATTGTTTGTTACTTTTACGTTCGCCGACTGTTCGACGATGTGACCGCGCTCATCGCAGCGCTCATCCTCGCCACGACGTTTCAATACCTGCAAGCCGCCACCGGCGCCCGTGTCGACATGACGCTGACATTTTTCATGCAAGTCGCGTTCTTCGAATTCATTTTGATGGCCGAAGGTTTGACGCGCCGCCGGATGCTGCTCTACGTCGCAATTGCGCTGGCCGTTTTAACCAAAGGTCCCATCGGTTTGATTCTCCCGGGCCTGGTCGCGTTGATTTGGATCGCTCTTGAAAAACGCTGGAGCTTTCTGCAGCAAATGAGTCTCTTCCGCGGTGCGCTCGTCGTGCTCGTGCTCGCGGGAGGATGGTACGTGGCGGCGCTGATCGAAGGCGGTCCCGATTTTTTTCGCAAGCAGATTCTCACCGAGAACGTGCTCCGCTTCGCCGGCGGCGGCGACTTTCATGAGGGCCACATTCACCCCTTCTACTATACGGAGCTTGCGCTGTTCGCCGGGTTCATGCCGTGGACGTTTCTGCTGCCGATCGTCGGCGTCCAGGCGGCGCGCGCGCCACTCGTCGTCGATCCGCGCCTCAAATACATCTTCGTCTGGTTTGCCGCCGTGCTGATCTTTTACAACCTTCCGCAGAGCAAGCGCGGCGTTTACCTGCTCTGCATGTATCCCGCTTTCGCCACGCTCGTCGCGATCTATGTCCGCCAGTCAGTCGTGCGTCCCGAACCCGCGCGCATGCTCGTTTACTGGATTGCGCGATTGTCCGGGTTCGCGATGCTGCTGCTCGGCAGCGCCGCCCTGGTTGCACTTGCGATGCTGGTCGTCTCGCCACGCCAGGTCGCCGACCTGCTACACGCGGCAGGCATCAGCGCCGTCGACTTTCCACGCATCTTGATCTCAACTGTCGGCGCGCATTGGATATTCGCACTCGCGATGCCGCTGGCGGTGGTCGTACTCGGCGTACGGCTGATCGTCACTCGCCCGCTTTTGGAACGAACCGTGTTGGCTCTCGCAGCCGCGATGGTCTTCGTCACCGTCGCGGTCAACGTCGTCGTCGTGCCGGCCATCGCCAACACCCTCTCGCTCAAGGACTTTACCGAGCAAGCGATGAAAGTCGTGAACGACAGTCCGGTCGGCTACCTGGGCGCACTCAACTACGACGTCGCCTTCTACAGCCGCCGCACCATTCCGATCGTCTCGCAAAGAGATCCCCAAATACCGCAGTACCTGATCGCGTGGCGCACGCTCTTCGACGCGCTCCCCGCGACCAAGCGCGATCGCCTCGAGATACTGATGACCAGTAATCCAACCTCGCTCGACGGCACCGGCGAAATGCTCCTCCTCCGCCAGCGCGCGGGTTCCGCAAGTCCGCCGCCAAAACCTTCAGACGATTACATCCAGGCCGGCCATAAATCCGGTCCCCCTTCCCTCGAGGGAAGGGGTTAGGGGTTAGGTTTCTGCCTACGACAGCCCTTCCCTTCTAATCTCCCCAACCGCGCTCGCCAGCCGTGGCAGCACGTCCGCCGACGTGCCGCGCAAGCTGACATCGCATATCCGCGTGATCTCCGACTCGTAGAGATTCACTTCGATTAAGGTTCCGCCGCGCTGCTTCACTTCGAGCGCAAATCCCGCGGCTGGATAAACCGTCGCCGAAGTTCCCGCTACGATCACCAGGTCCGCTTTCGCCGAATGCTCCGCGCACATGTTCAGCATGTCGATCGGAATCGGCTCGCCGAATGAAACCGTGTCGGATTTCAGCAATCCTCGACATCGCGGACACGCCGGCGGCAGCGTCTCGAGGCTGATCGCGTCGCCGTGAAACCGCGTCCTGCAATCGAGGCATCGAATCAAGGTCCAGTTGCCATGAATTTCCGCGAGCGCCTTCTGTCCCGCCTGCCGATGCAGGTCATCGACGTTCTGCGTGATTACGAAGCGCAGCACTCCCAATTTCTCCAGATCGACCAGCGCGAGGTGGCCCGGATTCGGCTTGGCGACCGCGAGCGGTTTGTAGAGTTCGTCGTTGCGTTTGCTGAGCCGCTCTTCCCAGGCCTTTTTCGGATCGGCCATGAAGCGCTGGAAGCCGTTCATCGGCGGCTCGCCGTACTTGGTCCATAGCCCGCCCGGTCCACGGAACGGCGGTATTCCACTTTCGACCGACATTCCCGCACCGGTCAGCGCGATCGCATAGCGCGCCGCCAGGATCGTTCGCGCGGCTTCGCGGATTGTTTCGTCGCTCGCCATAGTCAGTCGTCCTTCAACCAGCTACGCACGAAATGAATGTGAAGGCGTACACCGCCAGTCCCGCCGCCTCCGCTCGAATGGTCAACGAGCCGGAAACCACGGTGTCGTTCGCGACGACGCTGTACATCCGCGGCCGGTCCACCGTGATAAATCCGCGATCGCCTTCGAACGTCACGTCGTCGCCCGCGCGCTGCCCGCTTTCCAGGGTAATCTGCGCGTGTACGCTCGCGCCCGACGGCGGCGCCATCACGAGGTTCACGTCCTTCGCCGTGTACCTGAGTGAAATTGCCGCGCCCGCGCCCTCGCTGCGTGCGCTCTCCTGCTCCACGCTCCATCGGCCCGCCAGATAGGTCATGCCCTCGACGTGCGGTCCTACATCGCGATAGTCGTGCGGCCGATCGCGAACCACGCCCTCGAAATTTCCGAACTGTCCGCGCGCGTGACCGAGATACAACTCCGGCGTTACGCGATAGCAGACCGCTCCCGGCCGATCGCTGTCGCGCACCGGCTCCATCGGCGAGGGCAGATTTGCCGCCGGATTCAGCTCGCGGATCAATCCCTGAATGGCTAGTTCGGTTTCCTGGTATGCGCCTTCGCCGAAATGGTAATAGCGAATGCGTCCCTTCGCATCGATCAGGTACTTCGCCGGCCAGAACCGATTCGAGTACCCGCGCCAGATCGCGTATTCGTTATCGAGCACGATTGGATATTCGATTCCGAATCGCGCCGCCGCCTCCGCCACGCGCGATCCTTCGCGCGCAAAAGAAAATTCCGGCGCGTGCACGCCGACGACCACCAGCCCAGCCTGCGCATATCTTTTATTCCACGCCACCACGTACGGCAGCGTTCGGATGCAGTTGACGCAGGTGTAGTCCCAGAAATCGATCAGCACGACAGCCTTGTCGCGCAGCGCCTTGAGGCTCACCGGGCCATGTTGAATCCATTGCCCACCATCGAGCTCAGGCGCCAAAACCGTCTCGGACAATTGGGGCATCGCGAACTCCTCGATGGCCGGGAGCGTAGCACAGCCCCGGTTTCAGCTCGAAGTGGATTTGACGGTGCGCCCGTCGCGCGCTAGTCAATCGATCGTGGACGAATCCGCGCGCGTCAAAGTGATCGCGATCGAATCGCCAGCCGATATGGAGCGAGCATACGCGATTCGCCGCCGCGTCTTTATCGAAGAGCAGCGCGTGCCGGAAGAAATCGAACTGGATGCCGACGACGCGCACGCATTCCAAGCGCTGGCGCTTCTCGACGGCGTCGCGATCGGATGCGGCCGGATGCTCGAGCATGGTGGCAGCGAAGTAAAAATTGGCCGAATGGCCGTACTGCCGGAATTTCGAAAAACCGGCGTCGGCGCGCACATCCTGCGCTTCCTCATCGAGAGCGCGCGCATGCGCGGATTCCGCAAAGCAATCCTGCACGCGCAACTCACCGCCGAAGGTTTCTATCTCAAGGAAGGATTCAGTCCGGTGGGCGGCGTCTTCGACGAGGCAGGGATCGCGCACCGCAAAATGGAGCGCGAACTCTAACCCTGTCACAAGCTGGCGGCGAATTCCTCGATCACGCGCGCAACTGCGTCCGGCTTCTCGAGGATCACGTGATGATGCGCGCCGGCAATCGTCACCAGCCGCGCTCGTGGATTCGACGCGCGCGCTTGCTCCGCCGCTTCCGCCGTCATGATACGGCTGTGCTCGGCGCGCACGAGCATCGTGGGAATCCTGATCTCCTTGATCGTCTCCAGCACCTCCAGCCCGTCGCCGCCCAGAAAACTCTCGCGATCGAATTTGAGCGTCCAGCGACCTTCATCGGTCCGCGCCAGACTTCTTTCCGCGATCTCGTGAACTATTTCCTCGGGGATCCCGCCTTCGTTGGGCATCAGCCGAAAACGCGCTTTCGCCGTTGCCAGATCGGGATACGTCACCATCGGCAGTCCCTTCAGCCGGCGCAGATATCGATCGCGTCCGCGACTCGAGGTGACTGCGACGTCGACCGCCATCGCGCCGCGCGCGTTTTCCGGATGCCGCCGCGCAAACGCCAGCACGTTCAGCCCGCCCATGCTGTGACCCACGACCACCGGCTTTTCTCCGCTGGTCGCGATGTGCTGGACAAATCTCGCGATGTCGCTGGCATAGTCCGACGGCGAGTATGCGACGGGACGGGCCCACTCGCTGTCGCCATGTCCGCGCTGGTCGAGCGCCAGCAGCCGGTACTCCGGCGCAATTGCACGGGCAAGCGGATCCCACCACCACGCATTCGCCGAGTTGCCATGCAGCAGAACGATCGTGCGCGCCGCGTGAGCGTTCCACTCCAGGTAATGCAGGCGCGGCGAGCCTTCGAGCA
>Ga0070761_10002362_pt1 | contig 11599 bp, 7 predicted proteins | sample HubBroMetageREF1_FD_66724 | JGI IMG/M metagenome (GOLD analysis project Ga0070761, IMG submission 66724) | Reference soil microbial communities from the Hubbard Brook experimental Forest, New Hampshire, USA - Hubbard Brook CCASE Soil... | ecosystem: Environmental > Terrestrial > Soil > Temperate...
TTGAAAAGAGTGGCGCGCCCGGAGAGATTCGAACTCCCGACCCTCTGGTTCGAAGCCAGATGCTCTATCCAGCTGAGCTACGGGCGCGTGCTGCCATCTTACCAAAATTCGCGGGTGGCGCGGCGAGCTCCGGGGTGGGGAGTTCAGGAGTCGGGAGCCGGCATGCGGACCGAAAGGAATCGCAAGAAACGCTGCGGCGCGCAGAACCAAGATCGGCCGCGGTGATGAACAACGGAGAAGGCTGGAAGAAAGCGGGAAAAATTGGTGGGCCTGGGTAGACTTGAACTACCGACCTCACCCTTATCAGGGGTGCGCTCTAGCCACCTGAGCTACAGGCCCAATTTACTGGCAGGGAATATCTTACGCGATTTGCCGCATTCGTCAAATAACAGCGCGAGATACGTTGCGCGTGCGGCAGGGATCAAAATTCAGTAATCATCAGCAAAATCCAGACGCTGAGAAACTTACGTTTTACCTTCAGCCAACCGGTTTACATTCCCGGCCCCTCTGGATATGCCGGAAGGTCGGGCGGGCGTGGCGGCAGCTTTTTGGGATTGGCCTCAATCTTCTTCATTATTTCCTCGATGGCGCGATCAAGCTGTGCATCTTTACCCCTGACAACATCGTCTGGGCGATCGTCAACCTCGATGTCGGGGGCAACTCCGCGGTTTTCGACAACCCACTTGCTGTCCAGGTCGTAGCGCGCGAACTCCGGCCGCGTGATGTAGCCACCGTCAATGAGCGGGAAGGCCCCGCGGATGCCGCGGACCCCGCCCCAAGTCCGCTCGCCAATGAGCGGGCCAAGCTTATAGACCTTGAAGAATTCACTGAATATGTCGCCATCGGAGGCTGCGTACTGGTTGGTGATGCACGCCATGTAGCCATGGAAAACCACCGGAGGCACGGTGCCGCTTTCCCAGTTGCGAGCCGCGTCCATTCCCGCCAGGACGCGGCGCAGGCGCTCGAAGATGAGCTGGTCAACGAACCCGCCGCCATTGTAGCGTACGTCAATTATCAGCCCTTCCTTGCGAATCTGCGGGAAGTACTGCTTGACGAATGCGTTGAGGCCGGCATCTCCCATGTCGGGCAAGTACACGTAGCCAACGCGGCCGTGCGTAGCGGCATCCACCTTCTTGCGATTGGATTCGATCATACCGAGCTCGCGCAGCTGAGATTCGTCAGCGACGGGCTTGACCGGTATCGTGCGCGCGCCATCCGCATCTGGCTTGCTGTTCACCGTGATGGCGGTAGTTACGTTGGCCGTGTTGACGAACAGCTCGTCGGGATTCTGCGGGGCGCGCAGGACGCTGCCGTTAACCGCCAGCAGAAAGTCACCTTCCCTCACGTTGACGCCCGGTTCGGTCAGCGGTGAACGCGTCTGCGGATTCCAATTCTCTCCGGCATAAATCTTTTTAAAGCGATAGAGACCGCTGGCGCGATCGAGCTCGAGGTCGGCGCCCAGCAGGCCTACGTTCACAGGATGCAGATCCGGCTGGTCGCCTCCGCCCACATAGGTATGCGAATTCGAGAGCTCGCCGATCATCTCGCCCAGAATGTAGGTGAGGTCGTAGCGATTAGCGGCGTAAGGAACCAGCGCGGCATATTTGTCACGGATCGCTTCCCAGTTCACGCCGTTCATACTGGCCTCGAAGAAATAATCGCGCTCCTGACGCCACACTTCGTTGAAGATCTGGTTCCATTCGGCCGGGGGATCGATTTCGGCGCGCAAGCCTTCCAGGTTGAGCGCGCCGTCGCCCGGCTTCTTGGTGCCGTCGGGCTTTGCGTCGATGATGCCGTAGGTTTCCTTCGCCTTGTAGAGGATCTTGGAGCCGTCAAACGAGATGGTCCAGCGATCGATGCCTTCGATGATCGTCGCCTGCTTCCGCTCCTTCAGGTCGTAAGCGTGAAGAGCGGGTTCTTCGCCCGGGATCGGACCGGAAAGGCCGGCCACTGGTTGAGTGGAAAAGTAAACGAATCCCTTCGCAGCCCCCAAGCCACCCACGACCGCTGGCGGAACCGGCAGAGCGACGATTCGGTTCTGGATACCTTCCAGATCAATTCGAAAGCTCTTCGCGACTTCTTTGGCATCTTTTTCTTGGCGAGCCTTCGCTTCTTTGTTTCGCTCGTCTTCCGATTTGTTTCCTTCCTCCGTGTCCTTAGCCTTGTCTTTTTTGGCTTCAGTATCCACAGGTGCGGGCCCTTCGCGCCTGATGGCGGTCTCGTCGCTAAGCGCCGGGAAGGGTGAGGGCGCGTCGGCGCGCAGTGTTTGCAGGTATGGTCGCGTAGTTTTCGGATTGGCAAACTCGAAATCGTAGTTGCCAAGTACCTCGTTGTAATCGCGGTCGGAGAGGAAATAGAGATACTTGCCTTCGGGATCGAACACCGGTCCAAAGCTGTTGACGAGATCGCTGGTGACGGGGGTGGCTTCTTTGTCAGCGGTCGAATAGAGGTACACGACGCTGAGTCCGCTCTCTAGCTGCTTGTCATAGGCCAGCCACTTGCTGTCGGGCGACCAGGAGTAGTTGGTGATTTCGTTGTATTTGCCGCGATCCACTTCCGCTGGCTTCTTGTCGTTGATGGGGACGTACCACAGCCGCAGGTCTTTGTCGGCCCAGGCCAGCATCTTGCTGTCTGGCGACCAGACCGGCGCGAACTTGAAGCCTTTGTAGCCGCTGGTGATTTGTTGCTCTTTGTCCTTGCCTCGATCTTTTTCTTGCGCCGCCTCCTTGTCTTTTTCTTTCAGCGAATCCGTGATTTGATTTTCCTTGCCTAAGTCAACATTCCCCATGCCATCCTGGGGAGTGATATAGATTTCGTCCTCGCCGGTGCGGTCGGAAACGAACGCGATCCATCGGCCGTCCGGAGACCAGGCAACTTCTTTTTCCCGGATGCCAGCCGTGCGGGTGAGGTTCCGTGTGGCACCCTCTTTCGCCGGCACCGTGAAGACGTCGCCGCGCGCTGCGAAAACTGCTCGCTTGCCGTCGGGCGCGATCTCCATGTCCGTGATGTTCTTGCTCACGCTGGCCCAGTGCTTCATAGTCAAGTCGCGTTCGCCCGGGAGAGTGATCGCGAGCTTGGTCGTCTGGCGTGTAGCCAAGTCCAGCACGTAGAGATAGCCCCCATTTTCGAAAATAATCGAGGCATCGCCCAGGCTGGGCCACATCACGTCAAAGTCGGTAAAATGCGTGACCTGTTCGATCTGTTTCGAGCCCAGGTCGTAGGCGTAGAGATTGAGCCGGTGCTCGGGACCCCGGTCGGAGGTGAAGTACACGGTGTTGCCGCGCCACATCGGAAACGTATCCGTATAATCGGTGTGCGGAATCTGCTGCTGCAGAACGTTATTCTTGAGGTCGTAGATGTAAATGTCCTGCGCGAGGCCGCCAGTGTAGCGCTTCCAGGTGCGGAAATTGCGGAAGATGCGGTTATACGCGATCTCGGTGCCATCCGCGTTGAACGAAATGAGCCCGCTCTGGTCAATCGTGAGCGCCTCCGGCAAGCCGCCTTCAATCGAAACCGTAAACGGCCGCTTGATCCAGGAATTGGTGGCGTCGCGGCGCGAAAGAAAGACGATGCGCTTGCTGTCGGGCGTCCATGTGACCACCTCGTTGTGGATTCCCATGCGGTCGTTGAGAGGCTGTGCGCCGCCCTGATAGAACGTGAGCTGGCGTGGCTGTCCTCCGTCAGAGCTCATCACATAAACGTTGAAATTACCGTCATATTGCCCCGTGAAGGCGATCCACTTCCCGTCGGGTGAGAACTTGGGGAACAGCTCGCGACCTGGGTAGGTGGTGATGCGGCGAGCGACACCGCCGCTGGCCGAATCAAGCCACAGATCTCCTCCGTACACAAAAACGATTTTGTCCCCGTGAATGTCGGGAAAGCGCATCAAGCGCCCTTCTGGCTGCTGTGACCAGGCGACGGTGGCGATGAAAATCAGCGCAAAGCTCGCCCGTCGGCACACGATCGACAAAACGTGCAGAGGCATCCGATTGATTCGCACAGTCTCTCCTTGCAACAGACGATACCCTGTCCGCACCACGGTGCGGCGCGCAGTGGGCGACTTGTACAGTTCCCATTATATTGCTGTCAAGTAAATATATAGAACCGCCCGAGTTTCAAATCAGCGAGCTTGGCAGCCAGCGATTGCGAACAGCAAAACGCGACCCGAACAATGTGGAACAACTCAGGCGAGGCGGCGCAGAGCCGCTGCATTTCGAAATAAGTTGGGTCGTCGTGGTCTCGCCGAGATTTTCGCTGCGCGCTTACGAAGAAGGCTTATCGGGCACCGGAGCGATTGCCAGAAAATCGTCGCGGAAGCGCAAAGCGTAGGAATTTAGCAATTCCGCAGTGCGCTCGGGCTTCGGCGCGCGCAGGATGAATCCCGCATGATGTTTTTTCGTGATGCGCTGCACGATTTCAGGGTCGTTGTAGGCGGAAGTATCCGGCATCTCCTGGCGCGCCAGTGAGAGCACCACGCCGGCATAATTGCGCCGGCGCTTCGGCAGCACATACGGCGCTTTCCCGGGATTCGTTTCGATGCGCGCCCACTCGCGCCACAAATTAATTCCGGTCGCAGCGTCCACAACGTCTGAAATGTAAGCACCGCCCACCCGCGAAGCAATCTCGATGAAGTAGAATTTGCCGTCGGCATGCGCGCGCAGGAATTCGGCGTGCGTAACGCCGCGCACCAGCCGCAGCGCCTGAATCAACTCGCGATTCATTTTCCGCAGCGTTTTCGCTTCAGGTGACGTGCGCAAGAGCGTGTGTGTGGTGAACACGCCTCCCTGGTGAGAAGTATCCAGCGGCGGCGCACCGTAGGCGTGGACTTCGGCGAACACCACCTTGCTTTCGGAAACGATGCTATCCACATGGAACACGTCGCCGGGAACGAACTGTTCGAGCAGATAATGCGATTGCTCGTCGCCCAATTGTTCCAACACCGGCCAAAGATCGGGGGCGGCGTGAATTTTCTTCATGCCGATTCCGGAAGCCTGCGAGCGCGGCTTCAGCAGCCACGGGGGATGCACGCGAAACATGAATTCATGCAAGCTGGCGTGGTTGAGCACGTGAATAAATTCCGGGACGTTGATGCCCGCTTCTTTCGCGCGCCCGCGCATCGCCAGTTTGTCGCGGAAATGACGCACCGTGGTGAGGCCCATGCCAGGGATGCGCAGGTGTTCGCGCAGCGCCGCCGCGTTTTCCATATCGAATTCATCCAGCGCGACAATGCGGTCAATCGGTTGCCAGCGCGCCATGTAGCTCACGGTATTTATGATCGCCCAGGTCGGAAGATCCGGAGGCATGTAAAACATTTCGTCGATGGATTCGCGCGGCCAGTCGCCGTCGCGGAATTTTTCCACCGTCAGCAGCAGCACGCGGCAGCCCCGCTCCTTGCAGGCGCGCAGAAATTCCTGGCCTTTTTCGTAGGAGGTGATGCAGAGAATCGTCAATGGGCGCGCTTCAGACACCTGTGCCCTCCGAACATTTCCCACGCGAGTGCCGGGCCCAACCTCGACGTGAGCGCGGATTATACTGCGGACTCCCCGGCGGGAAATAGGAATTGCAGAAAAGGGCTCACGCGCTGGGCCCACGCAGCTTCGTTGTGTTGCGCGCCGTCAATCACTTCGAACTGCAAGTCGCGGCCATCCTGCCAGCCGCGCTTCAATAGCGTATCACGCAGCGCGGTGACGTTCGCGACAGTGTGAGCGTCTTCCTTTGTGCCCACGTCGAGCCAGATGCGCGGGCGCGCGTCCAGTGGAGCGTGCGCCGCAAATTGCAGAATGGCGCGGCGGTTCCACCACACGGACGGCGAGAGCACCGCGAGCTTGCCGAATACTTGCGGATATTTCAGGCCCAGATAAATCGTCAGCAGCCCGCCGAGCGACGAGCCGCCCAGCCCGGTGTTCGCCGCGCCGCCGAGCGCGCGATATTTCGATTCGATGAACGGTTTTAATTCTTCCACCAACAAACGCCCATATTTATCGGCCTTGCCGCCGCCCAGCTTTTGATCGCGCGTCGGCGTGTATTCATTGATGCGCTGTTTGCCGGTGTTGTAGATGCCCACGATGATTAGCGGCTGAATCGCGCCTTGCGCAATCAACGCGTCGGCGGTTTCGCCCATGCGCCAGTACATGCCGGGAATAAAAGAAGTGGCGGGATCAAAAAGATTTTGACCATCCTCAAGATACAGCACGGGAAAGTGCAGGTCCGGACGTTTTTGATAAATGCCCGGCAAATAAACAATCACATCGCGTTTCTTGCGCAAAAAACGCGAAGAGAAATGTTCGTGTTTCTGCAATTGCCCCGGGCCAGCGGCGGCAAGTTCGGCAGTCAGTTCTGGGGCAAAGGGCAAATGCTGTTCCTCCGGTTATTTGGCGTTACGAATTTCCTGTATGCGCGGTTTGCAGCAATGCGACTCTAAACCGCGCGCATAAGTATCTTATCAGCGGATTACTGAAGATTCAGACCTTCAGAAAAATGCGCTTGCGCCAGAGCAACCACAGCAGAATCCAGCAAAAAATCACCGCGCCCAAAGAATAGATCAAAGATGCGTTCGGGGGGCTCGCGCCGAGCGACACCAGCTTGGCCTGGGCCGCGTCGTGCCAGCTCAACGCGGTTCCCTCTGCGTGCTTGACCGTGAACGTGTAGCCCGGGCCGTACACCAGCGAATCGGCCACAAAGCCCGCGATCGCATTCATTCCGAAGACGAGAATGGGAACGGTCCACGCCCCGCGCCAGCGCTCGATTTCGAGCGCCCAATACAGCAGCGCGAGAAAAACCAGCGCGAACCCTCCGCTAAAGACTGCGAACGAACTGGTCCAGAGATTTTTGTTGATGGGAAACCAAATGCTCCAGACTTCGCCTGCGACCAAACCGCAAATTCCCGCGAGCAACATGGCTCGCGCTTTCGTTGCCGGTGATTTCTGCGAACGCAACCAGTGGCCCGTCAGCACGCCGAGCAAAGTAGTTGCGACAGCAGGTATGGTGCTGAGAATTCCTTCGGGGTCGCGCGTACCGTCGAAGAGATGTCCCATGAAAAGCTTGCGATCCAGCCACGCCGCGAGATTTTGGTTGGGGTCCATGAACAGAATGTCGCGGCCAGGGACACCGAGCCCCGGAACCGGAACAAACCGCAGCAGCGCCCAGTATCCGAAGAGGCCGGTGACGATGGCGATGATTTGCCCACGGCGGTCCGACCACAGTTCCAGAATTGCCGCGGCGAAATAACAAAGTGCGATGCGTTGCGTCACTCCTTCGAAACGCAACGCATGATAATCCACACCGATGAGCGGCGAAGCGTTCACAATAAGGCCGATCGCGATAAGCAACAGGCTTCGTATGACGACATGCAGCAGGATGCCGCGGCGGGAATCGCCTCTTTCGCGGCGCTTCGCAAACGAGAAAACCAGCGACACGCCCACGAGAAAAAGAAACGATGGGAATATGAAATCGGCCGGTGTCCACCCGTTCCATTCCGCGTGCGCGATGGGCCAATAAACTTTTTCGTCGCTTCCGGGATTGTCCACCAGAATCATGCCGGCCACCGCGAGCCCGCGAAAGACGTCCAGACAAATCAAGCGCCCCGATGCGCCAGGTACAGCAGCTGTGATTTCAGATTGCGGCGCAGACGGCGCGAGCGGCTCAGCATTGGACATGATGGTGGCTCACTATAGAATTAAGCGGGGCGACGGTCACCTGAAAATTGCCGGCCCCACGGAGAATTCTTTCCATTCCACCATCACGCAAACGCCGTATAATATCGCGCGCTCCAGGCACTCGCCCGCGTACTCGGCGCCCGCCGGCGCGCAGGAGCAACATGAAAAGGGAACATCATCGCTGGTATTCGCACCGCCTGGGAATGGAATTGGGCGTGGTTGTGTACGGCCACTGGGGCCCGCCGCTGCTAGGATTTCCGACGAGCGCTGGAGATGAGTGGGAACTGGAGGGACAGAGCCTCATCGGCAGCCTCGCGCCGCTGATTGACGCCGGCCGCGTGAAATTTTTTAGCGTGAATTCCGTGAACTGGGCGGGGTTTTACAATAAAAGCGCGCACCCATTCCATCGCAGCTATGTGCAATCGCAATTCGATGCCTACATCCGCGAGGAAGTGGTTCCCTTCATCTGGGACAATTGCCAATCGCCCGGCATCGCGATTTCGACGATGGGCGCATCGTTCGGCGCGTATCATGCCGCGAATACTCTGTTCAAGCATCCCGACGTGATCCGCCGCTGCTTCGCGCTTTCCGGCGTTTACGATATTCGCGGATTCATGAGCGGAATGTACGACGACAACACTTATTTCAACAATCCCGTGGATTATCTGGCGAATCTTTCGGATCCGTGGATTTTCGGTCAGCTCGCGCAGTGCGACATTCATATCGCCACCGGCAACGGGCCGTGGGAGAACAGCGGGCCGTCGTATTGGCTCTCGAAGATTTTAGCGGATAAGGGGATTCGCCATTCGCTCGACGATTGGGGGCCGCAGGGCGGCCATGATTGGCCGTTCTGGAAACATCAGATGTGGGAATACATTACGAGATTATTCTGAGCCAGCGCTACGCCAGCCCCAGGCGCGCCATCATGTAGCGGCCTTTTTCAATCACTTGCTCTTCATCAATCCACACGTCGCAGCGCCGCGCCAATACGTCCACGTGCGTCCGCGAACTCCACGCCGCGTGCGTTTGGCTGCCGTAGGGATCGCCGAACGCGAGATGCACTCCCGGCAATTTTTCATCCTGCAGTAGCACGCCAATCATGTCCGATAGGCTGAGGTTCGTGCCGAAAGCCAGCTCTCCGACGCGGTCGCTATTTTCATCCGTGTGGCAATAGCTCCAGAATTCCTCTTCCAAATCTTTGCGCTCGCACGTGGCCTTCCGCAAACGCCCCGCCTGAATTTCCAGCACCAACGGCGTGCGCTGCAGGTCACCATACTTTCCGCAGAAATGATCCCCTGCGGTTCCGTCGCAGACAAAAGTACCGTCGACTTTCGCGGGCGTAGTGAAAACCTCTCCGGCGGGAAGATTCGACCAGTAGCGCCGGCTGATCAGCCCGCTGGTCTTCACCCAATCCAGCGCGGCGTCGAAAGTAGCCACCAGCGAAGTGCCCGCCTCTGTGCGCACAGTAAGCGAGCGCGCCGAATGCATGCGCTGCAGAAGTTTTTCGCTCAGGCGATCCACCATGTTGTAATCCGCGCGCATCCCCTGCTGCATAATTTCCGGCGTCACGCCAATCATGTGCGCGTAACGAATGTGCCGGCGCTCCACGACTCCCACAATATCTTTGCGCGCGCCAAGCTCGCCAGTCATCGGCTGCATGCACAAAATCCCCGCATCGGCGCGCCCCAGCGCATCCAGCACTGGCTGCGGCGCGCGCTTCAGCGGCCGCGGCGTCAGATCCTCGAGCAGAAATCCTTCGCAGACCGCCCCGCGTTCTTTCAGCGCAGCGGCAAGGCTCGCAGCGACAGCCTTGCTCGGAATATCGGCGATCAACGCAACGCGCTCGCCCGGCTGAATCGCAAGGCAAGTTTCAATAGCGTTGCGCGCGCCGGGCAGCAGATCAGGTTGTGCGGTTCCAAAGTCCATCAGGATATTGTAAATAGTGTCAGCGAGTTTTGCTATTGGATTGAGCTGGTCTTATGAGCCCGCTTGGGCTCGACCACGAAGGATGGAACCTGGCCGCCGCCGGACGTGACGTTGGCGAGGCCTGTGGAACTAAGCCGCGTCAGGCAGCCGGCCATTTTGCCGCGGAAGATGTAGGGGGCGAAGTCCACCAGCATGTCGCGCCTCTGCACGCCGTTCTCCGTTTGCATCGGGAAAACCTCGCGGCGGATGGCGATGCGTTCCTGCACCACCCAGGCGCTATCGCGATAGGCCAGGGCGCGCTCGAGCGCGGCATCCCACTGGCGTTCGTCGTTCTCCCAGCCGAGTTGCACGCCCGTGCCGCCGTACTCATCGTTGGGTTTCAGCACGAAATTCTCGCGGCGGCGGCGCACGTATTCCAGCAGGCCAAATGTTTCACGGTCGCGCGTGGTTTTCGTGTCCGCCAGCAGCCGTGTCCAGGGAACGTGGCGGCGGATGAGTTCGCGCTCGGATGCGCTGAAGAGTCCGGAGTTTTGCTCGTCGGTAAGCACAGCGAAAAACGCCTTCTTGTGCGGAATCTTGCAGGTAAACGCGTTGGCGACGCACACCGCACCGGAACTGTAAGCGTTCACCAGAGCCGCGCACTCGGCGCTGCGCGCGACGATGTCGTTGATCAATACGCGCCGATAAACCAGATCAATGCGCCGGCCATGCGCCGTGAGCCGCCCCTCAGCGAAAACCAGGTCGCGTGGATCCGCTAATACAGTCGTGACGCCTTCCTTCTGAAAATGCGCCTGAATAATTTCAAACTCACTCCATGTGGGAACTTCGCGCCAATCCACGATGGCAATCACCGGCGGCGACGCAGAGCCGCCCCATTCGCGATAGCTTTCCAGCAGCGCGGCTAGCATTAATTGCATCAATGGAAATTTCCGAACGGTGTAATGCTCCTGGAATCGCTGCATCACCGGAAGCGTCAGAAACACGTTCGCAAGAGTTTCCGCATAGCCCAGCCCCGCGGGCGATTCCGCATTGTATTCCGCAAACTGCAGCGAATCGGGCAGCAGGAAAGCATCCAGCCGCGAAGCCGTGCTGGAAGTGCCGTAGCGCGGATTGATGCGCGCGAGCCGCTCTTCCTCGGGGCTCAACGCGGATTGCGCCAGCAAACGCGGGTCAGCAAGCGATTGCTTCACGACGCGTTCGCCCAGCGCCGCGATAGCTTCGGCCACAACGCGAACGCGCTGCTCGTCTTCAGCAGTAAGAAAAAACGGGCGCAAGAACGGACAATGGATGCGTTCGCCAAACGTGAGCCGCTCGGCCCGCATCCGCGCGTTCAGCTCGTTCAAGAATGCCGGGGAGAGCTCCACGTCAGGCCGCAGCAACCGGTGCCAAAGCTCCGCAGCTGCGTCCGAGGAACCAGGCCGCGAATGGGAAGCAGGCGCCAAACCCCTCATGCAGACTTCGCCCCCACAGTTTTTTTCCCCGGCGTGCCGATAAATCCCGCCGCCCCCGCGCCAATTCCGAGCATTTCTTCCCAGCGCGGCCAGGGATATGTGGGGTCACCACGCAGCGCGCGGTCAATCGCCAGTTGCGCCATCCGATCCACCACATGCGTGAAATAAAAATCCGTGATGCGGTCGCGCTCGAAATCCGGAGCGGGATTCAGAAAATCAATCGCGTAGGGAACGCCGTCCTTGATCGCGAACTCAATGGTGTTCATTTCGTAGCCCAGCGCTCGATTGATGGTTTGCGCATCGCGCACCACGCGCGCGCCCAATTCCGCCGAAAGATAATTGTGCTCCACCAGGTAGCGGCGCTCTTTGGGATCGTACACCACCGGAAGAATGTCCATTTTGCCGAACGTGAAGCAGCGCACGTACTGGCTGAAATCGATATTTTCCTGCAGGGTCATGCAAGTAGACCCGGTGCCGTCGTAAGCCGCGATTAGCTCTTCGCGATTGTGCACTTTATAGACCAGCTTCCATCCGCCACCGGAGTAAGGCTTCAGAAATGCCGGCCGC
>Ga0070761_10002363_pt1 | contig 11598 bp, 13 predicted proteins | sample HubBroMetageREF1_FD_66724 | JGI IMG/M metagenome (GOLD analysis project Ga0070761, IMG submission 66724) | Reference soil microbial communities from the Hubbard Brook experimental Forest, New Hampshire, USA - Hubbard Brook CCASE Soil... | ecosystem: Environmental > Terrestrial > Soil >...
GAGAAGACGGCGCCGTGGTTGTCGGCGACGATGGCGATCCGGCCGAACGGGGTGTCGCGGGGCGGCTGGACGATGCTGCCGCCCAGCTCGGCGACCTGGGCCACCGCCGCGTCGGTGCCTGCCACGGCGAAGTACGCGGCCCAGGCGGCGGGGACCTCGGCGGGGGTTCCCTCCGGGTACTCGCCGATGCCGCCGACTATATGGCCGTCGACCATGAGCGTGGCGTACTTGAAGCCGTCGGCGCTCATGTCCTGGTAGTCGTAGCCGAACACGGCCTGGTAGAAGGCCTTGCTGCCGTCGAAGTCCCGGCTCATCTGCTCGTTCCAGCTCAAACTGCCCGGTTCGTTGGCCAGTCCGACCCCGGTGGTGTTGCCGGCCTGCCAGAGGCCGAAGACGGCGCCGGCCGGGTCCATGGCCACGGCCATCCGGCCCTCTTCCATGACGTCCATCGGCTCGGCCAGCACCTGGCCGCCGGCCGCCTTGATCTTGGCGGCGGTCGCGTCCACGTCGTCGGTGGCCAGGTACGTCATCCAGGCCGACGGGGCGTCGGGCGAGCCCATCTTGGGGCTGACCGCCGCGACGATCCGGCCGTCTTGATGGGCGATCGAATAGCCGCCGACCTCCGGGCCGCCGAGCGGGATGTCCCAGCCGAACAGGGCCTGGTAGAACGCGACCCCCTTCGGCACGTCGTCCACGCTGACATCCACCCAGCAAGGCGTACCCGCAGGCCACCGCGTATCGCGCGTTACCACTTCTGTTACCTCCCCGTGATTGACCGTGTTTCGGACGACGCTAACACAAGGCACCGACAGCGGGCCCTCTTACACTTGGCGTTCATGTACGCCAAGACCAACCCGAGCGCGGGGAACCTGTCGCCGCGGCAGAAACGGATCTTCGCGATCGTCGGCGTGCTGCTCGTGCTGATCCTGGCCGGGCTCGGGACATGGGGCGCGCTGGGCTCGGACAGCTACTCCAGCTCGGGTCACGGCTGCGTGGATGTCACCGTGCCGAGTTCCACCGGCGGGGCGACCCTGCATTACTGCGGCGCGGCGGCCCGGTCGTTCTGCCAGGAATCGTTCCGGTCGCAGGACCAGATCTCGCTGCGGGCCCGGCCGCAGTGCGTGCTGGCCGGGCTGGCGCCTTCGGGGGCCAGCGCTTCCGCGTCAGGATAGGCCGATGATGATCGTGACGGGGCCGTCGTTGACCAGGGACACCTTCATGTCGGCGCCGAAGACGCCGGTCTGCACCCGGGCGCCCAGGTCGCGCAGGGCCTGGACCACGGCGCCGACCAGGGGTTCGGCGACCGGGCCGGGCGCGGCGGCCGACCAGGACGGGCGGCGGCCCTTGGCCAGGTCGGCATAGAGCGTGAACTGGCTGATGACCAGCAGCGGCGCGCCAATGTCGGAGCAGGACTTCTCGCCGTCGAGGATCCGCAGCCCCCACAGCTTGGCGGCCAGCTTCGCGGCCAGCTCGGGGGTGTCGTCGTGGGTGACACCGACCAGGACCAGCAGGCCGGGCTCGTCGATCGCGCCGACCACCTGGCTGTCCACTTCGACGCTGGCCTGGCTGACCCGCTGTACCACCGCTCGCATAACACGGCAGGGTACCCGGCGTGATAGGGCAGACTGCGGGGCATGACGATCACTCCTGACGTGAATCCCGTGGTGGCCGAGGTCGTGCGGTCCGGCTTCGCCGAGTCGCGGCACCGGGGCGCGGTGGCCGGGCTGGGCGCCGACGGCGGCCAGGTCATCAGCGTCGGCCGGACCGACGTGCCGTTCCTGCCGCGGTCGGCGAACAAGCCGCTGCAGGCGACGGCGATGCTCGGCTGCGGGCTGAACCTGGACGCCGAACTGCTCGCGCTGGCCGCGGCGAGTCATTCCGGCGAGGATTTCCACGTCGACGGGGTCCGGAAGATCCTGTCCGAGGCCGGCTTGAGCGAGGACGATCTGCGGTGCCCGGCCTCCTGGCCGCTGCACATCCCGACCGCGCACCGGCTGATCGCACACGGCGAGGGAATATCACGGATCCGGATGAACTGCTCGGGCAAGCATGCCGCGATGCTCGCCACCTGCGCGGCGAACGGCTGGCCGACGGCCAGCTACACCGACCCCGGGCACCCGCTGCAGCAGGCCATCCGGCGCACCATCGAGGAGCTGGCCGGGGAGAGGTCGACCGCCACCGGCGTGGACGGCTGCGGCGCACCGCTGTTCGCGCTGACGCTGGCCGGGCTGGCCCGGGCGTTCCGCACCATGGTGCTGGCCGGGACCGGTACGCCGGAGCGCCGGGTGGCCGACGCGATGCGTGCCTACCCGGAATGGACCAGCGGCACGGACCGGGACGAGCGCCGGCTGATGAGCGCGGTACCGGGTCTGCTGCTCAAGAGCGGCGCCGAGGGCGTGGACGCGTTCGCGTTCGGTTACGGTGACGGGGCCCGGGCGGGCGCGGTCAAGGTCGACGACGGCGGGCAGCGGGCCAGGACCCCGGTCACGGTGGCGGTGCTGCGCCAGCTCGGCGTCGTCGTACCGGACGACCTGGCCACGGTCCCGGTCACCGGCGGCGACGCCGTGGTCGGGGAGGTCCGCGCCGTCGGCCTCGATGTCCTTACCGCGCCGTAGGATGGCGCGGGTGAGCAAGAAGACCCGGCCGCAGCGCAGGCCGACCCCGGAAGAGGATACCGGCACGCTGGTCGAGCGGCTGGTGGACAGCCTGTGGCGGGCGGTCGCCGCGGGCGATCTGCTGCGCGCCGAGCTCGAGGCGGCGACCTGCATGGCCCTGCCCCGAGTGGGCCGGATGGCGCCCGGGGACGTACAGGGCTTCATCTCCAAGGTGCTGGTCGACGAGGCGATCCGGCAGCCTTCGGCGGAGGGTGCCGCGATGCTGCGGCTGCTGGTGTCCCTCGGCTCGCCCGCCACCAAGCGGTCGGCCAGCCAGGCGCTCGGCCGGCTGACCGAGGCCGGCATCTACCCGCCGGAGTGGGTGACCGCGGCCGGGAAGGCGGTCCCGGACCGGGCCTGGCGCCGGTACGACGTGTTCGGCGACGACGAGGCCGTCGCGGTGACGTTCCGCTACGGCGAGGCCGAGCACGGCGTGGTCGGGCAGATCGACCTGACCGGCATCCCCGTCGCGGTCGCGGTCGGCGTGGCCAGCGACGCGAACAAGCTGATCGAGGCCATGGCCCGTGAGGATGACCCGTTCGATCGCGTCGAGCAGATCGGCCTGGCCGAGGCGCGCCGCCGCCTGGAAGCGCCGCTGGCCCGGGGTGACCAGGAGGCCGACCCGGGTATGTCCGTGGACACCCTCGCGTACCTGCCGGTGGCACGGTCCCGGGTCCGGCGCCTGCCGGCCGACGGCGCGGTCCCGGTCTTCACCGCGGCCGATCGCGCGGCGGCGGTGGACGACTTCCTGAAGAGCCCGCTGGCCGCCGAGGCGGTGGCGGCCGACGAGGACGCCACGCGGTTCTGGGCTGAGGTGCTCACCGGCTACAGCAGCCGGATCCCCGGCGAGCCGCCGGCCCAGGTCGGCCCGCGCAAGATCGCGCGCGTGCTGCTGGGCCACGTGCCCAACTCCTTCACCTTGTCCGACGCGCAGCGCCGGCACCTCGAGCCGGCGGTGACCGCGTGGATTAGCTGGTCGGCCGAGCACCGCGGCCTGGACGAGGCCGCCACCGCTCGGCTGGCCGAGAGCCTGCCGGAGGTGTTCGGCCGGTTCGGCCAGGCCTACGACGACCCGGAGGCCGCGACCGCCCGCAGCTACCTGGCCGACCTGGCCGTCGGCGACGCTGACGTGTCCGCGCTGGCCGGGCACGTGGCGCGGCGTATGTTCGCGGTGCCGATGCCCGCTCCGGGGGAGGACGGCGGCTCGGTGGACGTCGGCGACCCGGAGGTCCGCCGCGCGCTGGTCGAGACCGAGTTCGCCGAGTGCACGCCGCACGCGGGACTGAGCCAGGAGGAGTTCGCGGCCGCGGTGCAGCGCGTCGTCGCGGAGCTGTGGGACGACGATCCGGAGGAGATCTTCGCCGCCGCCCGGCGCCTGTTCGCCTCCGGTGCCGACCGGCACGACATCATCCACACCCTGGCCGAGCAGCCCGCGAGCGCAGGCGGCCCGGCGAGCAAAGACTTACCGGGGCGATGAGCTACGCGGACGTGAACGGCGTTTCCCTCTGCTAGGAAAAGCACGGCTCGGGCCAGCCGCTGATCCTGCTGCACGGCCGGCCGGGCTCGGGCGATATGCGCCCCGATCCTGCCGGTCCTGCCCAGGGCCGCCGGGTGTTCACGATCGACGGGCTCATCTGCCCCTTACGTAACGCTTGCGTGGTGGATTCCGGCTTTGCGGTTGACCGGGGGTACTGGGATGCCCTCGATCGACCACGAAGCACCGATCAACCACAATGACCGGGAGGGTCCTGCCCGCTCCGGGTAACGCCCGCGATGCCAGAGAACCAAAGGGATTCCTGTTATTTGACCGGCGTTCCAGAGAGGCTGCGGAGGGTCGTCGCCTCGCGAGACAGCAGCGCCGCTCCCGAGCGGCCCGTGAGCGGGTGAGGTTGCGCGACCGCCATGAACAAGCTGGGACGCCGGTGACATGACGGTCGCGCGCACCGACCACACCCTCAATTACGTACCGCGGCTCGTCCCGGTTCGAGGCCGGAATCCAGGACCGCGCCGAGCCGGGCGAGGGCCGTGGTGTAGGCGTGCTCGGGCGGCCGGCCGTAGCCGATGACCAGGCCCGCCCGGTCGGCGCTTACGCCGGGCGCCCGGAAGCCTTCCAGCCCCTGGAGCGCCAGCCCGTGCTCGGCGGCCCGGGTGACGAGCTGCCGCTCGAGGTCCGCCCCGGACAACTCGAGCATCGCCTGCAGGCCGGCGGCGATCCCGGTGACCTGCCGGCCCTGGCGGCCTAGCGCGGCGGCCAGGCGGTCACGGCGGCGGCGGTAGGCGAGCCTGGTGCGGCGGATCTGCCGGTCGTAGCCACCGGAATCGATGAACTCGGCCAGGGTGAGCTGGTCCAGCCCAGACGGGCCCGCGGTGAGCTGCGCCGTCACCGCGTCCAGCAGCCGCGGCGGGACGACCAGCCAGCCCAGCCGCAAGGCGGGGGCCAGGCTCTTGCTGGCCGTGCCGGCGTAGACGACGCGGTCGGGCGCCAGTGCCTGCAGCGCGCCGACCGGCTGCCGGTCATAGCGGAACTCCCCGTCGTAGTCGTCCTCGATCACTATCCCGCCCCAGCGGGCCGCTTCCCGGCGGCGCTGCGGATGGAGGGTCACGCCCAGCGGGAACTGGTGCGCCGGGGTCAGCAGTGCGGCGTCGGTCCCGTCCGCGACACCGATCACGGCGCCGCTCCCGTCGACGGGTAGCGGCCGCAGGCGCAGGCCCTGCGCCTGCGCGAGATCGCGGTGAGCCTGGTGCCCGTAGGCCTCCACGGCCAGCGTGGCCGCGCCGGCTGAGCGCAGCGCGGCGCAGGTGACCGCCAGGCCGTGGGCGAAGCCCGCGCAGATCACGATGGAGCCGGGATCGGCGGTGACGCCCCGCGCTCGCCCCAGGTAGCCGGCCAGCGCCGCCCGCAGCTGCGGAAGCCCGCGCGGATCCGGGTAGTCCAGGAGCCGGCGGGGAGCGGCGGCGAGCACCTTACGCGCCGTCGCCAGCCAGGCCCCGACGGGAAAGGCGGACAGGTCCGGGACACCGGGACGCAGGTCGTAGCGGGGCGCGGCCGGCCGGGGGCGGTCCAGCGGGCCCGGGCCAGGATCGGCGGCGCGGCGTTCGGCGACGGAGGTCCCCGAGCCGGTCCGCGCGGTCAGCCACCCCTCCGCGACTAGCTGGCTGTAGACCTCGGCCACCGTGTTGCGCGCGAGGCCGAGATCGGCGGCCAGGGCCCGCGAGGACGGCAGCCGCGTGCCGGGACCGAGGCGGCCGGTCCGGACGGCGTCCCGCAGCGCCGTCTCCAGGCTGAGGCGGACCCGGGACCCGGGCGGTCCGGGCAGGTCCAGGTGCAGGTCGACGCTGGCCTTAGCGTCCTTGGCCCATGTTTCTGGCATAGAAATGGACCTTATCTTGGGCCGCTTGCCACCGTAACGTGAGCGTCATGACAGTGACGAACGAAACCACCCAGATCCCGGTCCGGCTCGACATCGACACCCTCGCCGCGGGCTTCGCCCGGGCGATGGCGCACCTGGACCAGGCCGCCACCAAGGAACTCGACCAGGCCGAGATCGATCCGCGGCTCCGCGAGCTGATCCGGATCCGCGCCTCGCAGCTCAACGGCTGCGCCTACTGCATCGACATGCACACCAAAGACGCGCGCGCGATCGGCGAGACCGAGCAGCGCATCTACGGGCTGGCCGCCTGGGCCGAAACCCCGTACTTCACCGCCCGCGAGCGCGCCGCGCTGGCGTTCACCGAGACGGTGACGCGGCTGGCCGACACGCACGTCCCCGACCAGGCCTACCAGGCCGTGGCCGCGGAGTTCAGCCCGCAAGAAGTCGCCGCCCTGGTCACCCTCATCGTCACCATCAACGCGTGGAACGCGATCGGCGTCACCACCCGGGCCTGGACCCCCGGCTCGTACCAGCCCTGAGGGCCGCACCTAGCTTTGTGTCCGGACGCTGGTGTCAGGCCCGGGCGGCCTTCGCTCCGCACCGGGGGCAACGGAACGGACGTGCCGAGGCGACCAGGCGCATGGCCCCGGTGACGATGAAGGGGAACCGGAGCTTGGGCATCCTCCGCGTGCCCTCGATGAGGCCATGGGTCGAGCACCGGCTGGGCCTGGTCTGGACGGATTCCTGGTTGCTGGTGGCGGTCATGGGAGAACTCCTTGCGTGCGGGTGGACGAGCGGCTACCTGGACTGGGGCGTCCAGCGGAATCGACGGGTGGCGATGAGGAGCCCGGCCACGCCCCACGCGGCCATGATGAGCAGGTCGAGTCCTGCGAACCCGGAGCCGGGCGAGTACGGGTTATACGCGGCCAGCAGGGCTTGCTGGAAGGGACGGACCGGGAAGACGCTGGCCACGTCGAGCAGCCAGTGCGGCAGCAGGGTGGTGGCCAGGAAGATTCCGGAGATGAAGTACAGCGGGAGGGTGATCGCGGCAATGACGGGCTGCGCCGAGTCAGCACTGCCGACGATCGTGGTGAGGGCGAACCCGAGGGCGGCGAAGCTGGCCGCCCCGACCAGGACCGTTACCCCCAGCGCGGCCGCGTGCCCGGCGGGAATGCGGGCGCTGTAGGCGAACCAGCCGATCGCGCCCAGTACGGCGGTCATGACCGGGCCGGGTTCGAGGTGGTCGGCGAGTGCGACGACGGCGACCAGGTCGAGGAGGTGGTAGCCGTCACCCACCCGGATGTGGTGGTAATGGACGTGCGGATGAAGCGGATGGACGGCGCCGAAGCCACCCGGCGACTGCGGGTCCGCTCCGGGAGTCCGCCGGTGCTCGTGCTGACGACCTTCGACGAGGACGAGGTGCTGTCGGCTGCGCTGCGGGCCGGGGCCAGCGGGTTCCAGCTCAAGGACGCCCCGGGCGCGGAACTGCTCAAGGCGGTCAGGACGGTTGCAGAGGGCGGTTCCTACCTGGACCTGGCCGTCACCCACCGGGTGCTCTCCGCGTTCCGCACGCACACCAGCCCGGCCCTGCGCTCACCCGATCCGGCCCTCACCCCGCGCGAACTCGAGGTCCTGCGGCTCGTAGGCCGCGGTCTGGCCAACAGCGAGATCGCCAGCCAGCTCTACATCAGCGAGGTAACCGTCAAGGCCCACCTGGGCCACATCCTGACCAAGCTCGGACTGCGGGACCGGGCAGCGGCCATCGTCTACGCGTTTGACACCGGCCTGGCCAGCCCGGCCGGCTGAGCGGGAGGGTAAGCACGCCCCGACTGGATCGGGCTGCCACGTCAGGACATCGCCCGGTAGATCTCCCGGCGATGCCCTACTCCCAGGACCAGGATGATGAGCTGTCCGTCCATGACCTCGTAGATGACCCGGTAGTCCCCGACGCGCAGCCGATAACGGTCTTCATAGCCGGCGAGCTTCTTCACGTTGGCATCGAGGCGTCGAGGGTCGTCACCTAGCGGCGTCAGTGCTCGCAAGATCGTCAACGCGGCTGGCTGGGGAATGGCCCGCAGTTGCCTGACGGCCCGTTCCCGCCATCGGAACGCATACTTCACGCGGCGCCCTTGTCCGGCTCTTCCTCGAAGATCGCGGCGACGACCTCGGACATGCTGTAAGTCGGCGCGTCGGGGTTCTCTACCAGGTCGCGGTCGGCTTCTCGAGCAAAGTAACGGTCGATGGCGTCTTCGAGAGCGTTGAAGTCCTCAATGGGGACGACGGCGGCCACGGCCTGCCCGTTGCGCGTGATGATGGTGGGCGTTCCGTCCTGGGCTCGCGTTATGACCTCGGCGAGGTGCGCTCGGGCATCCCGGACGCTCAGGTGAGTCTGGTTGTCGTCCATACCCATAGTGTACGTGAAATTGTGTACACCAAAAGAGCGCGTCAGTTGGTGAGGGGGGCGGGGTGCTCGCGCCAGGCCGGGTTGGGCAGGGCGGGCAGGGCGGCGCGGCCGCCGGCCCAGAGTAGGGAGGTCCAGGGATCGGTGTCGGCTAGGTCGGCTGGGGCCTGCGGGTACAGCCGGGCCAGGACGCGACGGCACACATCGCGCGGCGGCTCGAGGCTGAGGCCGAAGCCCTGCGCGATGTCATTGCCGTGCAGAAGCGCTTCCTTGCAGCCCAGGGCGGCGAAGCCTTCCGGGTCGGCGGTTCCGGCCGGATGGAAGGCCCGCGCGTGCGCGGGCGAGGTGCGCACCATCGAGGCCAGGACCCGTCCGCCGGTGACGGCGAACTCCAGCACCTCGGCCGGGGAAGCGTCCTTCTCGGCCGAGGCCACGGCCCGTACGTACCGCGTGGTGGGCTGCACCGCGAGCTGCCAGGCGTAGGAGAGCAGACAGTCGCCGATGTGCTCGGCGGTATGCCAGCAGTCCCATTCCAAGCTGCCCGCCCGCACCGACCAGTCCCGGTCGGTCAGGGGCAGCAGGCCGCTCATGACGCACGAGATCGCGGCGTCAACATCACCGGCGGTTACTGTCATGGTGGTTCGAGCCTACGATCATGAGCGGCCGGGCAGGAGGGGTTCGCCAGTAGTGACGTCCATTAGGACGTCCTGGTCGGAAGTGTCCGGGGCGGGATTGTCCGGGGCAGGATTGTCCGGGGCAGGATTGTCCGGGGCGGGGGCCGGCGTTTCCTCGCGGGAGCCACGGCGGTCGATGCGCGCCAGCGCCGGCAGGGCCAGGATCCCGCAGAGCACGGTGGGCAGGCCGCCGATGACCAGGGCCCACCGGGCTCCGGCGTCCTGGCCGACCCAGCCCACGATGGGACCGCCGATGGGCGTCGACCCCAGCCAGGCCAGGGCCCACAGAGCCATGACCCGGCCGCGCATGGTGGGCTTGGCCGCGAGCTGCAGGGTGGTCTTGGCCAGGGAGTTGAAGGTGATGCTCCCGTAGCCGACGAAGACCAGGGCGGCCAGTTCGACCGGCAGGTTCGGTGCGGCCGCGGCGGCCAGGATCGCGATGCCCCACCCGATGGCGGCCAGGCACAGGGCGCGGGCGCGGGGGCGCGGGCGGGCGGCGGAGATCAGCCCGCCCACCACGGCACCGACGCCCATGACCGAGGCCATCACGCCGTAGGCGGCGGCCCCGCCGCCGAACACCTTGGTCGCCATCAGCGGCAGGGAAACCTGGAACTCCCAGGCCAGCGTGCCGATGACCGCGATCATGATGAGCGGGATGAGCAGCTCGGGGGTGGACCGCACGTAGCGGAGGCCCTGCCGGACCTGCCGCTTGCGGCGAGGGATCCGGGCGGCGGGGAACAGCTCGGATTTGCGCATGACCGCGAGCGAGATCAGGACCGCCGCGAACGACACCGCGTTGGCGGTGAAGCACAAGGCGAGCCCGATGGTCGCGGCGAGCACCCCGCCCAGCGCGGCGCCGAAGACGCGGGCCATGTTCATCGACACCGAGTTGAGCGTCACCGCGTTGGGCAGATTCTCCGGCGTCACCATCTCGGAGATGAAGCTCTGCCGGGCGGGGTTGTCAAACACGTTGACGAAGCCGAGCGAGAGGGCCAGCAGGTAGACGATCCACAGCCGGATGGAGCCGGTCCCGACCAGGACGGCGAAGGCCGCCGCGAGCAGGCCGGAGAGCGTCTGGGTGACGTACAGCACCCGCCGCTTGTCCATCCGGTCCGCGAACACGCCGCCGAGCGGCCCGAACAGGAACATGGGCAGGAACCGGACCGCGGTGGTCAGGCCGAGCTGGGTCCCGCTGTGGGTGAGGTCCAGCACGACGAACGACTGGGCCACGGTCTGCATCCAGGTGCCGGCCACGGAGACGAGCTGTCCGAAGAAGAAGAGCCGGTAGTTGCGCTGCCGGAGCGACGAGATCATCTGCCTCGGCTGGAACCGCAAGCGGCCGGCCAGTGAGGTGAGGAGCACTGGTTCCCGATCATGGGGCGTTTACTTGCCGAACAGCAAGTATATACCCTTAGCTGCGCTAATTATTCCCCGCTGGGGTGCAGCCGCGCCTTGATCTCCGGCTTGAGGACCTTTCCGACCTTGGACCGGGGCAGGTCCGGCCAGACCTCGACCTGCTTGGGGGCCTTCACGCTGCCGAGGCGTTCCTTGACGAAGGCCCGCACGTCATCGGCGGTCACGGCGTGGCCGGGCCGCAACTGGAGGACCGCGGTGACCCGCTCCCCCCATTTCTCGTCGGGCAGGCCGATGACGGCGCAGTCCTGGACGGCGGGATGCGCGAGGAGCGCCTGCTCGACCTCGGCGGAGTAGACGTTGAAGCCGCCGGTGATGATCATGTCCTTGGCCCGGTCGACGATGAACAGGTAATTGTCGTCGTCGAGGTAGCCGATGTCCCCGGTGTGATGCCATCCGTACCGGGCGGCCTGCGCCGACGCGGCCGGGTTCTTGTAATAGCCGGCCATCACCAGCGGGCCGCGGACCACGATCTCACCGCGCTGTCCGCCCTCCAGCAGGTGTCCGTCGTCGTCCATGATGGCGACGGTGGTGAGCGGGGTGGGGCGCCCGGCCGAGGACAGCCGCTCGCGCGCCAGTGACCCGTCTTCGTGGAAGTGATCGGCCGGCGCCAGGGTCGAGATCATCATCGGCGCTTCGGACTGGCCGAACAGCTGGCCCATGACGGGGCCGATCCGGGTCAGGGCCTCTTCCAGGCGGCTGGCGGACATGGGCGCCGCGCCGTACCACAGGCACACAAGGCTGGTCAGGTCGGTGCCGGCTAGGCCGGGATGATCGAGGAGCATGTAGATCAGCGTCGGAGGCAGGAACGTGTGGGTGATGCGGTGCCGCTCGATCAGGGCCAGGAACTCGGCCAGGTCCGGCTTGGGCATGATGACGATCTCGCCGCCGAGCGTCATGACCGGGAAGCACAGCACGCCCGCCGCGTGGGTCAGCGGCGCCAGGGCCAGGTACCTCGGGCGCGGGCCGAACGGGTAGCTCATCAGCGTCAGCGCGGCCATGGTCTCGATGTTGCGGCCGGTGAGGATCACGCCTTTCGGGCGGCCGGTGGTGCCCCCGGTGCCGACCAGCATGACCACGTCGTC
>Ga0070761_10002364_pt1 | contig 11595 bp, 10 predicted proteins | sample HubBroMetageREF1_FD_66724 | JGI IMG/M metagenome (GOLD analysis project Ga0070761, IMG submission 66724) | Reference soil microbial communities from the Hubbard Brook experimental Forest, New Hampshire, USA - Hubbard Brook CCASE Soil... | ecosystem: Environmental > Terrestrial > Soil >...
ACGTGCGTGTAGCGGTCGATCAGCGCCGCCTGGGAAGGCCCGGCGGCGGGCTCGGAGTGGCTGGCGCCCGGTGCGGACGGACGACCGGTCGCGGCGGGCCCCGCTCGCGGCCGATGGTGACCGCGAGGGTCGAAATCCTGAGCTTGTGCTGGTGCGGCCTCGGTCGCAACCAGGATCACGAGAAGGGCAACAGGACCAAAGCGCACGAGATTCCAAGGAGCTTAGGGCCCGCCCTGCCGGGATGCCATGCGACGGCCCGCGTCGTTCACGCCCAGCGCAAGATGAACGCGGTGACGAGCGCGAATCCGAGGACCGCCACGAGCACGGCGACGGCGCTCTGATAAGGAGGCGACATGGTCAGCTCGGCTGTGGCGCTCTCGCCGATGGGCCCGTCGTGGGCGGGGTCCTCGGCGCCCCCCACGTCGTTCGGCCGTCGCCGACGACCCCGCGCCGCGGCGCGCAGGACGAGAAGGGTCTCGAGACCCATCGCCACGAGAATCGAGCCCGCAGCGATGGCCATCCCGCGCAATCGCTTCTCGCGAAGGTGCGCGTTCTTGGCCGAGAACCCGTCGAGGGCCGTCCACCGCGCGATCGGCACGGCGGCGGCGAGGGCCAAGCATGGACCCAGAGCGTGAGACGCGCTGTCCGCGCCTGCCGAGGCCGCACACTCGGTGCGATCGGTGCCGAGCTTCAGGGCCGACGGGTCGCTCGCGGCTACGAAGAAAGGCAGAGCGGCGGTGCCGGGGCCCAGCAGTGAGGCTCCGGTCGGGTCGCTCGCCGCCACGGCCCAATAGAGGCCAGCAGGCAGCGGCGGTGCCGAGAGGGTCGCGCTAGACGTGCCATCGCCTGCCGGGCCCAGGGCCGCGGCCGTCGCCCACACGCGACCGCTCGCGTCGTCGATCTCGAAGTATTCCGTCGTTCGCGGGGTGGGAGCGATGAGCGTGATCGTAGGAGCCTCGTCGGGAGCCCAGCGTCTTCGGGTCTCGATGTTCACAGCCCCGGGCGATGCGAAAAGGCCTCCGTGCCATTGCCCGGTCCGCCCCTCGGCCGTCCGCGCGTGAAGGGTGAGCGAGATCGCAAATCCTGCCGCGGTGGCCGTCAGCTCGCTCCAACCGTCGACGGAGCCAGAGCTGCGGCGGTCGAACGTTAGACTCCCTTCCGCCTCGGGGTCGAGGGTGACCCCCGAAAGGCGGGAATGAGTGACGGCGTCCATCGCCCGTACCCAGATCGAGGCAGGAAAACCTGGGGCGAAGCGTTGCCCGAGCACGGCGACGTCGAGAAGGACGGGGCCTTCGCGCCGCGCGAACGGCATCCAGACGGGCGTGACCGACGGGCGCTCGAGCCGAGGCGGAACGCGCGCCTCACCCTTTGCGAGAACGTCGGCGCCGGAGCGGATCTCGAGCCCGACCCGGTCGGCGCCGGCGACGGGGAGTTGCATCTCGCCGACGCCGTCCTCGTTGGTCGATCCGGTCCAGTGCGCGCTGACGGCGCCCGCTCGCGCGGTCACATCGAGGGGCTGACGCGCCAGGGGCTCGCGTCCGCTGCCAGTCACCCGAAACGCCACGACCTGCCAAGCCAACCCAAACCCCGCTCGGGACACCGGCGCGCTGAAGACCGTCGCCGCCGCGATCGCGTCGGACGCCCCCACGCGAAGTCCGGCCCCCACCGCCGTCATGGCCACGAAGGGGGTCAAGACGAGTAGCCAACGCTCCCCGCGCGCCATCAAGGCGCTCTCCAGGCAGCGTCGATCGGTGGAACGTCTTCGTCCACGACGATCGGAGGAAGGTGGGCGGGGTCAGTGCTGAGCGCCCCAGGAAGCAGCCAGACCCCGCGCACGCCTTGCGCGCGCCGAACATGAACGGCGTCCGGCTCGCGCTCGACATCGACGAACGCGTCGCCGGTCGCGTGCGCGCGTTCAAGCCGGACGCCATAGGCGCCCACGTCGGACGGCCGCACGCTTCGGTACGTGACTCGCGCGATGCCGTCCGGAACGCGGGCGCTGCTCGCGAACGTCACGAGCTCCGGGAGAAAGCGCGCGACGAGGGCGCCTTCGTGGCCCGCGCCGGGGATCGCGTCGAACCGGACGCGGAAGCCCCGTCGACGCAGGGCATCGGCCAGCTCCTGGCTCTGCGCGATCGGCGAGGTGCGGTCCGCTTGGCCGTGAATGAGCCAGACCGGGATGTGGCGTGCGTTGTCTGCGACATCGAGCGCGTTGACTCGATGGGCGCTCGCCTCGTCATGCAAGATCGCTCGTACGTACGTCGAGAGATCGTACCGCGAATCGCCGAAGAAGCTGGTCACGCTCGCGAAACGATCCGGGTGATGAAAGCCGATCGTGGTGGCCCCGGCGCCGCCCATCGACGCCCCCCAAAGGGAGACCGCGCTTCCGTCGACGCTCGCCACCGACGCGAGGGCGTCGAGCGCTCGCAAGACTTCGTCCTCGGCATCGGCCGCATACAGCGAGTTGCCGAGACCGCTCGGCATGAGCAAGAGAAGGTCACGGGCCTTGGCCTGACCCAGAAGCTCGGCATACGCCGCGTACGTCCAGATCGACCCGTTCCACGGATGCGTCCCCACGAGCACGGGTCCCGGATGATGGATGTCGTGCCCAGGCGGTACGTAGACGATGGCCTCTCCGCCACCGCGCGAGGCATACGGGCTGTCAAAGCGCAGCACGCCCAACCCCTCGATCGTCCGAATGGCCTGCCCCACGCGTGGGCGCTCGCCGCAGGCCACGCGACGCTCGTACCGGCCGACGCCGAAGGACAGGACCATCGCGTGCCAGCCGCCGGCGACCGGAGAAGCCAGCGTTGCGGGACCCTCGGCGATTTCGCGTCCGTCGATGGATATCGAGCGCCTGTCCGCGCACGCCGGCACGGCGATCGCGCCGCCGGCCGCCTCGACGAGAAAGCGAACGCGAACTTCGTACGCGCCCGGCGCGAGAGGCGCTTTCCCGAGCGCGTCCCAGGTCGTCTTTCTCCACGGAGCCGACCCTTGACGCAATTCGGCGTCGGTTACGTCGGTCCCTTCGACGTCCACGTGCGGAGCCAAGCTCGCCCCGCCCTCGGCAAACACCGCTCGCGTCGTCAAGACGTTGCCGGCAACCATCAGAGCGAAGAGGGCTCGCATCCCCACGGAAGGCCCTTCCGATCTCCCGATCTCCCTGTGATCTACTCTCCCGGCCATCCTTGTAAAGAAGGCCCATCGCGCCTAGAGCCTTCGGGTCGCGATGGCACGCGAAGAGCTTTCCCTGCGCGCCTCATTCATTCGGTCGCGACTTGCTTCGGCGCTGGCGATCTTCCCGCTCGGCGCGTGGACCCTGGTTCACCTCTACGACAATCTCTCCGCCTTCTCGGGGGCCCGGTCGTGGGAGAGCGCGGTCACCGAATACCCGCACCCTTTCGCGCAGGCGATGACGGGGGTCGTCGTTCTCCTGCCTCTCGCGCTGCACACGGCCTGGGGGGTCGGCCGACTTTCCACGATGCGGCTGAACAACGTGGCGTATCCGTTCTACGGGAACCTCAAGTTTCTCTTGCAGCGGGTGACTGCGATTGGGGTGCTCCTCTTTCTCGGCGCCCATCTGTGGCTCGCATGGCTCAAGCCTCGCGTCGTCGAGGGCCACCCCGAGGCCTTCGACGATATCGCTCACCAGATGCACTCGCATCGGCCGACCTTGATCACGTACCTGCTCGGGACCCTCGGGGTTGCCTACCATCTGGCCAACGGGGCTCAGACGTTTTGCATGGGCTGGGGCATCGTTACGAGCCGAAAAGCGCTCCGCAGGCTCGAAGCAGGAGTGATCGTCCTCTTCGTCGTGATGCTCGCCATGGCATGGGGGGCCGTGTACGCGCTCTGGGCGGCCGGGGGAACGGCCTGAGCGCCAACGCTCACTTGTCCGGGAGGCCGAGGAGCTTCGTCATCGACGCTTCGTCCGCAGGCGTGAAGGAATGCTTGTCGAAATCAGCGCTCGTCACCCACTCGTACGCGTTGACATTCTTGGCCTCGAGGGTGGGGCTCTTGAGCACGCACTCATAGAGGAAAAGATCGACGATGTAGTGCTCGTACGGATGGCTCGCGAATGAGATGAGCCTCCCGACGGCAATGTCCGCGCCGAGCCTGTGACGGACTTCGCGCTCGAGGGCTTGCGAGTCGGTTTCACCGGCCTCCACGCGGCCTCCTGGAAACTCCCAAAGGAGCGGAAGGACGGCTGTCGCACGCCTCTGCGTGATCAGGTATCGGCCGCCGGTTTCAAGGACGGCGGCAACGACTCGGATGGTCGGCAAGGGGTTCATCGCTCTCGCAGCACGGTATCATCCGCAGCGGACCTTGCACGCGTGGGGGCGAGGCTCGCAGCGACTTCGCGCGCGAGCAGGACGAGCGTGGCGACCAGGGCGACGTTTCGTGCGACCAAGACCAACGTGCGTCCCAGGGAAATGCCAACGTCGCTTGCCCCGAAGTACCCCGGAGCCGGAAAAACGAAGACGGTCAGCATCACGGCGAGAGCAAGCACACCGAGCGACGCGCGTCGGCCGCGTGGGACCGCGAGCGCGGCGGGCCCGACCGGCCAGATCGCGAACTGAGGCGATAGCGCGAGGCTCGAGACCATGAACGCGACGATGGGCAGGAGGACGACGCGGCCGACGAGAGCAGAGCACGCGCTCCGGTCGCTCTCGGCCGTCGCGACTGCGGGCGCCCGAAGCCGCGGCGCGGCGAGCTCGGAGCGCAGCCCGCGGGCTGCCGCCGCGACGCTTGCGACGACGGCCGCCAGGGTCATGGCGGCGAAGAGCGCTCGGGCCACTCCCGTGACCTCCAGCGCGACAGGTCCCCGAATTTCGACGCAGCAGCCGGGACGCCCGACCCAGGTCGCGGGCGTCCCGAAGAAGTGCGAAAGCCATAGGAGGGAGCCATACGTGGATTCGACCTGAATGCCGCGCGCCGCCTGAAAGGACGCAAAGCTCCACCAGGGGAGCCATGCCGAAAGGATCGCGAGGGGAACGAGCGCAGCCGCGGCACCTGCGACAAAGCGCGCCCACGTGCCGCGTTGGTAGGCGAGGAGAAGCAAGGCTGGCGCGGCGAGCGCAGGGTAGAGTTTGGTTGCTGCGGCGACCGCGAGGAGAGCGCCGGCGGTGGCCATGCGCTCGTTGGCAAACGCCACGAGAGCGAAGACGACGAGCGCGGCCGCGATGGGGTCGAGTCGTTTCAGATAGAAGTAGGTCTGAAAGAGGCCGAGCAGCGAGAACACGAGAAAGGGGCCGAGTCTATCGACCCAATTGTTGCGGCGCGCGCCGTGCGCCCCGCGATTGCCTTCGCGAAGCAGGACGAATTTCGCAAGTAGGTCGAGCGCCAAGACCTGGACGGAGAACAGGGCTCTGAACCCTGCGTACCCGCGCATCGCACTGGGCAGGACGAACCAGAGCAGCGCGTAGGGCGGGTACTCGAACACCCAGTCGCGATACGGAAACGATCCACCGAGCAACCTCTCTGCGCCGTGGTGGTAGAGCGGCACGTCGCCGTTGCTCGAGTCGAAGAGCGTGTAGACGAATGGCGCTACGGAGGCGGCCATGAGCGCGAAATCGCCACGCCGGAGCGAGCTCACGGCGACGCGACCGTTCTCGCGGTCGGAGCGTAGATCCAGACTTCGCCGGCCGTGGACCCGTGAACGCTCCGGCATTCGAGCGGCCACGGCAGCGAGCACGTGGATCGAAAGACGCGCGCGTAGCCGAGCGATCCATCGGCGAGCCGACGGAGAAGCGCACGGGTCGTGGCGTCCCGGTAGGTCGAGAGGCCGTAGCCGGCGGGCCTCACGGGCCCTTCGGTCATATCGGCTCGACTGAGCTCGGTCGCGAGCACGATGAGCGAGGGAGCGCGCGGCCGAGGGTCCATCTGTGGATCGACGAGCTCGCTCACGTCCGCCATCTCCTGCCTGTCGGAGATGGGCTCGATGCCGGGACGGACAACCGCGAGACGACTCGGCAAGCGCGGCAGAAACTTCGTGCTGCCCAAGACCTCGATCCGAGTGCCGGACGGAAAGGTGGCCAGAAACCTCTCGGCAGCGTAGCGCGGGTCGGCCAGCAGAGTGCCGTCGAGCGATGCAACACCGAGAAGGGCAGGGACGAACGCGCACGCGGCCACCGTGGCGACCAAAGCCACGGGCCCGAAGGCTGCGGGTCCGTGCGGGCCGAAGGTCGCGACTTTCGCTCGGTCGAGCGCGAGAGCTGCGTAGGGAAGAAGAAGGATGCTTTGGGGGAGCAAGAACCTGTCATCGCTGCGCAGTGCGCTCACGTTGAACAGCACCGTGAACGACAACGCCGAGCTGAGCGGAAGGAGGCTCCGCGCGCGATTCTCGCGCGGCAGCATCGCCAGGCCGACGCCGACGAGCGCGGCAGCCGCCATCGGCCACGACCCGAAATGCGGAAGCGCGTGCAGGGCGTCCGCGGCGAGCGCTCCTCGTCCCGCGAGCGTTCGCGGGTACTCCTCCCATGTTTTGCTCGCGGGACCGAAGAGAAACGCCAGTCGGTTCCTGAAGCCCGTCGGGTTGACGATGGCGCCGGAAAGCAGGGCGTAGAGGGCCGCGGACCCGAGAGCCCCGCGAACGACGTCCGGGCGGAGGATCGAGGCACGACGCTCGACCCAAGGGAGAATGAGGACGTAGATCGCGATCGGCAGCGCAAGCGCCGCGGCGGCTTGGTCCTTCGTGAGCACGGCACACGTGGCCAGCACGAGCGCCTGCACGCCCCGCCGCTCACCCGCGGCGACGCGGTCGATCTCCACGAGCGCCCAGGATGTCCAAAAGAGGTAGGGGACATCGACGTTCCCCGTGTGCGCGTAGTAGACGAGCGTGGCGTTGCAGGCAACGACGGCTCCCGCCACGACACCGACGAAGCGTCCTCCGATTCGCTTCCACAGACGCATCGTGTTCCAGACCACACCGGTGGCCATCGCTGCCGCGACGAGGCGCGCTCCGACTTCGATTCCCGTCATGTAAAGCGGGTGCAGCAGCTCGGCCCCGAGGAGGTCCGCGCTCGTGCCGACGCGGCACGCCGCCAGGGCCATCCACGGAAGGGAGATGAGCGTGAGGATGGCCATGTGGAGCGGCGGGTACGTGTGAAAATGACCTGGACGGTAGGTTTCGGCGATCGCGCCCAGACCGCAGGACCGGGGCGACATCGAGTCGACACACCACGTGTCGGGTCCGGGAAGGCCCCAGGTCAGCCCCACCGCAACGAAAACGCCGAAAGCGACGAGAACGAACGCCTCCACACGCCTCATCCGCCCGCACCGTGCGCAGCCGATCCCGCCGGCGATCCGCCGCGAGCCGCGCTCACGATCTCGCGCTCCAGGGCTCGGGCATGGGCGCGTGCCTCGAGATGCTCGCGCGCGTAGGCTCTGCCCGCCGCTCCGTGCCGCCGTCGTGCGTCCGGGTTGCGCGCGTATGCGAGCATGGCTCGCGCGAGCCCCGCGATGTCCGCGGGGGAGCCCGGTACGAGCGCGCCCGTCACGCCGTCCTCGACGAGCTCCGGAATTCCGCCCACTCCGAAGGCCACGACCGGCTTACCCAGTGCCATGGCTTCGATGATCGCTCGGGGCAGAGGGTCCTCGTAGACGCTCGGAACCACCGCGACGTCGAAGTCCACCAAGTAGGCCTTGGTATCCGAGCGGTGGCCCGGAAAACGAAACAGCCCGTCCAATCCAAGCTCGGTGACCAGGGCGCGACACTCTTGCAGATGGTCGGGCCGCAAGTCTTCGGGGGTATCGCCGTAGACGACGAAGAGACAGGTGGCCCGCTCGGCTTCGCTCATCGCGTCGACAGCGAGGCGCGCAGCGCGCACCATCTGCGCGAACCCCTTTCGCGGAAGGATGCGGCCCTGGCTTCCGATGACCACCGTAGCTGCAGGGAGCTCCAGCTCTTTGCGCAGCTGAGGTCGAATTTTGGCTGGATCGTACTCCTCGCAATCGATCGAATCGCCGACGATCCGAACCTTGTGGGTGCAGTGATCGAAGAGCCGTGCGGTCGGCTTGGACACGCACAGAATGGAGGCAACGCCTCGACTGGCCGCGAGGCGGGCATGCAAGCCCTCGAGCGGCTTCGCAAGCGACGAATAGAACACGTGCCAGATCGCCGGCACGCCCGTGAGGGCCGCGAGAGCGGCGCCCGCAAAGTTGGCGCTCGTCCCGTTGCAGAACAGGACCTCGAAATGGTCTCGGCGAATGCGAGCGGCGAGGCTCGCCATCGCGGTGGCCGCGCGCCCCACGTTGCCGACCGCACGGACCGCGCGAAGAGCCATCGGCGCGTCGAAGTCGTCTCGGACGATGGCGCGGCTCCATGGCTCGACGATGTTCTCGATGAAGTTCGGTTGAACGAAGAGCTCTTCGACGGCATTGCCTTTGCGTAGCAAGTCGGTCACTGCACCTTCGCGAGGCACCATCACGGTGCGCCGGACGGCCGAGGAGTCGAGAAATGTGAGAATGTACGAGAGCGTGCGCCCAGGTCCACCGTTGCGCGAGGTGTCGTTGATGAAGAGCGCACGCACGGGCGCGGTCCCTTCCGTCATCGCATGGGGCCTATCATGCACGGGCGACCTCCCGCCAGCGACGGGCACATGCGCGACCCCATGACACGCGGACCCTCACCAGCGAGCCCGGACCGCGCGGGAAGCCTCGGAGCCGCCGCGCAAGGCGTCGTCCGCGTTGGGCCGCCGATGAGCAGGCTCGTGCTCATTGCGCTTTGGCTCACCCTCGGGGCGGGGCTCGTCTACGCGTTCGGCACCGCCTTCGCGAGGCCGGTCGAAACGGTCGAAGGGGAGATTCTGTTCGAGGCGCAGCGCGTCCGCGACCACTTCGCGCTTTACATCGATCCCGTCGTCGGTGCCTACGACTACGGTGCCGTTCCGTCTCGCTATCGCGTCCTGTACACACCGCTCTGGCCGTACGTGCTCGCGCGCTTGCCCGGCGCGATGGCTCTCGCCTCGACGAGGGTCGCGAGCGCGCTCGGATGGTACGGCCTGCTCGCGGTCATCGCCTTCGGGGCCGCCCCGGAGCGGCGACACGCAGCGGTTGCGGCGGCCGCGTGCGCCGGGGGCACCTTCATGCTCGTCCGGCACTGCGCGACGGCGACCGCCGACAGCGTGGCCGTCGTCGTGGCCGGCAGCGCGCTGCTGCGGACCTTACGGGTCGGACGTGCCGATGCGTTCGCGGGCGCCCTCTTCGCCCTGGCGGCATGGACCAAACCCAATGTCGTCGGGCTCGCTGCGGGGGTTCTGCTGCACGAGATCTTCGTCGGAAGGTCCCGCTCGCTCAAGCCGCTCGCTGCGGGGATCGCCGTCAGCGGCGCGCTCGGATTCTGGACGTACCGGGTGAGCCATGGAGCGTGGCTCGAGCATCTTTTGCGTTCGACGTTGCAGCCGGCGACCTTGCAGAGAGCCCTCCACGAGCTCGCTCCTCGGCTACCTTTCTTGGGTCTCCCTCACGGGTTCGCCGCATGGTGCGCGGCCCGCGCTCGGCCGTCCTTCTCCACGTCCGTGCTCCGATGGGCACTCGCGTCCAGCTTGATCTGGACGGCAATCGAAATGGGCAAGGTCGGTAGCTCTACGGCCTACTGGTTGGAGCCGACGGTCGCCGCGGTGACGACCATGGCCCACGTGCCGATTTCGCGCGTTCGACTGTGGGACCTCGCCGTCACGCGCTGGCTGGTGGCGCTCGTTGCACTCGCAATCATCGCGTGCAACGCCGCGGCTTCGGGGAAAGGAGCGCGCGAAGCCTTCGTCCGTCGCGACGCGATCGCCCGCGTTCGTGGAGAGTGTGGCGCTCGGGCTTCCGACTTGGTTCTTGCCGACCATCCCGGGCTCGAGATGATGCTCGATGACCGGGTTCTCGAAACTCCGTTTCAGCTGACGCATCTCGTTCGAGAGGGCCGCTACCCTCTCGCACTCTGGAAATCGGACGTCGCGGCGCCGCAGATCCGATGCCTCGTCACGGAGACTGATCTGCGGGACCCCGCACCCGCAGCGGCCGATCTCGAGAACGAGCGTTTCGGCCCCGAAATTCGCCCGGCCCTTCTATCGCGCTTCGAGCTCGTCACGCAGGATAGCGGGCTATGGATCTACCGCGCGCGCGGTCCCTAGTGTCCACACTAGAGCGCGATGCGAAAGAGCTGCTGGCCCATGAGCAGCACGTCGCCGGTTCGCAGATCCGCCTCGGCCGTGAGCCGAACGAAGGTGCCGTTGGAGCTGCCGAGATCGGTCAAGAATAGACGCTGGCCGTCCCACGTCAGCCGGCAATGCAGTCCTGAGACGTAACCGTCCTCGGGGAAGAGAATGTCGCCCCGCTCTCGCCCCAGGTGCACGCCGCTCTCCGGAATCGGAAACGCGTTTCCCGATTCTTCACGGCCAATGACGAGCGCGATTCGGCCGACGTAGCCCTTGCTCGGTGCCCCCAGCCGCTCGACGCCATCGGCCGAGGGTGGCTCAGGGGTCAGGGGCTCGTAGCGGACGATCTCTTGACCAATTCGGAAGACGTCGTTCGGTTTGAGCTCTACGGGCAGATCGCGCCCGAGCTTCTTGTACACTCCGTTGAGCGAGCCCTCGTCCTTACGGCCGCCCGGCCCGGACCGAGCGCGCGGAAGGTCGCGTGGCGAGGCGACAGGTAGCTGTCCCCGGCAAAGATTCCGCCCGTCTCGCGCCCGACCGTGCCCGTACTGCCGGCGAGCTGGAAGGTTCCGGCTTCCGTCCCGTCGGCGCGAAGCGCCGTGAGCACCATGTTGCCCGGGGCGGGCTCGGAGGGGGGCAGCGGTGCAGGTGGGGCTGAGCGAACCGCGGCTCCGCCCAGGCGGAACCCGCAGGACCCACAGAAAAGGTTGGAAGGGGCGTTTGGGTGCCCACATTGCGGGCAGGGGACCGTGGCTCCCGCGGGCGCCGCGGCCTGAGGCGCCGGGGCCACGGGTGCCGCGACGGGTGCGGGGGCCGGCGCCATGGCCGGCATGGGGGCCGGTGCAGGGGCGACGCGCGAGGGCTGCGGTGAAATGGCGACCGTGCCCCCGAGCGGAGAGACCCCAGGCGACCCGGCCACGACTTGCGGTCGCATCCCCTGCGTGGGAGTTTGAGGCGAGAATGGCTTAGGTGCCGCGTCGCGCGGTAATTCGGCGCCGCATCCGAGGCAAAACTTGTAGTGGTCTTGATTGTCCTTCGAACACTTCGGACAGGTGATCACACTTGCCTCCGCACACAGCCCTCAGGGACCTCGAGTATCTACGCCCGCGCCCCGTGGTCAAGCGAGCCGAAAACGGAGTAGCCTAGCACCCATGCCGAACGCCATTTTCCCAGAAATTCGCGCCACGGGCGCCGGGCAGCTTTATGCACGAATGTACACCTCGCTCGGAAGCATCGTGCTCCGCCTTGAGGAAGAGCGAGCGCCCAAGACGGTGAAGAACTTCGTAGGCCTCGCTTCGGGCACCCAAGAATGGGTCCACCCGGGGACGGGCCAGACCCGAACCAGCATCCCGCTCTACGATGGGACCATTTTTCACCGCGTCATTCCTGACTTCATGATTCAAGGGGGGGATCCAATCGGGCGCGGCACGGGCGGGCCCGGTTATCGCTT
>Ga0070761_10002367_pt1 | contig 11590 bp, 10 predicted proteins | sample HubBroMetageREF1_FD_66724 | JGI IMG/M metagenome (GOLD analysis project Ga0070761, IMG submission 66724) | Reference soil microbial communities from the Hubbard Brook experimental Forest, New Hampshire, USA - Hubbard Brook CCASE Soil... | ecosystem: Environmental > Terrestrial > Soil >...
CTGTCGCCCAATACGCCGCCAGTAGATGTGTACCTTTACTCGTTCCACAACCCAAACGCCATGATTGTGCTGCACCACGTCGCCTACGGCACGATTTCTGGCTATGAGACCGTGGCTGCCGGGGAGTACACGGTCGCGATGCGCGCCGCCGGCGCGGTGTCGTCGTCACCGCCGGTGCTCTCCACGACCATCGACGTCCAGGCCGGTGACGCCTACACCGTCGCTGGCATGGGGCCGGCGAACGGCCTGCGGCTGCGGGTGCTGCGGGACAGGCTCATCACCCCTGCTGGCAAGGCACTGGTCAGGATCATTCAAGCGTCCCTGGTCGAGCACCGGGTTACTGTCACCGCTGGCCGGAGGGTTCTGGTCAAGAACCTGCCGTTCGGCGACTTCACCTCGTACACCGTGGTGCCAGCGGGAACCTGGACCGTCAAGGCGACCGGCCAGAGCGAGAATACCTCAGCCTCGATCGACCTGGCCGCGGGAACGATTCATACGATCGTCGTCCTCGATGATCCTGGTCACCTAACGCTCGATGACCTGGTGGACGCGGCTGGCAGCAAGATCATCCCGGCCGGGGCGCCGGAGACCGGGCTTGGCGGCACCGCGCCCCGGCCGGCTCCGTCTCGCCTGCCGTGGCTGCTGCTCACCGCGGGCGGCCTGCTGCTCTGCGCCGCCGGGGTGAGGTGGGCGACGAGGCCAAACGGGCTGCACGCGTTCGGGAACCGCAGGCCGCCAGCGACTACGTGACCGAGCAGGTAGCCGAGCCGGAACGGCCGCAGGGGGTCGTCACTGCGGATCGGCCCGGCGGAGTCGTTTCCCCTGGCCGGCACCGCCGGCCAGGGAGACGGCGCCCGGTCTCAAGGTCCGCCGGAATCATTCTGGCGGTCTGCGGCCTCATCGCCATAGGGCTAGGCGGCTGGATGCTGGCGGGCCAGGCCGCGCGTGATCACCTGGCCAGCCAGAGCGCCCGGGTTGACCATCAGCCCGGGCACAACGGACTCGCCGCGCAGGCACCTGGGCCGGTCGGCCGGATCACCGGTCTGGCCGACCGGTCTAAGCAGCTCACTGTCGCCCGGCCAGCCTGGCTGGTCATTCCGGCGATCGGTGTCAGCACGACGCTGGTCAGGCTCGGCCTCACCGCTGCGCGCACGCTCCAGGTGCCGCCGACCGCCGCCGTCGCCGGCTGGTACACGGGAAGCCCGCGGCCGGGCGAGATCGGCTCATCGATCATTGTCGGGCACGTTGACTCCCAGCTCGGGCCGGGCATTTTCTACCGGCTCAGCCAGATGAAGCGCGGCCAGTATGTCTACGTCATCAGGTCCGATCACACCGTAGCGGTCTTTGAGGTCACCGCGATGCGCATGTATGCCAAGGCCCAGTTCCCGGCGCAGACCGTGTACGGACCGGTTCCTGACGCGGAATTGCGGCTGATCACCTGCGGTGGCACGTTCGACTACGCGACCGGCCACTATCTCAGCAACGTGGTGGTCTCCGCGGTGCAGATCAGATGAGTGAGCACGGGCGGCGGCGCGAGTTGCCAGTGCGGCGGATAACCATCTAGGTTCCGTCCCATGCACGGCATCGATGGCCTTACGGACGAGATGATCAGAGCTGTGCTCGGCTACGCCGAAGACCGGCTGAGACTTGACCCGGTGCCGCTCGACAAAGGTTCTCGCGATCCAGCCGAACTCCAGGCCGCGCTGGCGGGCCTGCTCGGCGCCGATGGCCACGACCCGGCCCTTGTGCTCAGCGCGTACGCGGAGTCGATCGCGCCGGCCGTGATCTCAGCGGACAGCCCGAGGTTCCTCGGGTTTATCCCGGCCGCACCGACCAAGGCTGCGCTGCTTTTCGACATGCTGATCTCGTGTGCCTCGATCCAGGGCATCTCCTGGCTTGAGGCCGCGGGCGCCGTCCATGCCGAGAATATGGTGCTCAGGCTGATAGCCGACCAGGCTGGCCTGCCCGATTCGGCTGGCGGCTGCTTTGTTTCCGGCGGCTCGGCCGCCAATCTTTCGGCCATCGCCGTGGCCCGCGAGCTGGCTAAAAGCAGATCTGGCCAAGCCAAGGATGCACCGACCAAGGATGCACCGACCAAGGATGCACCGACCAAGGATGCACCGACCAAGGATGCACCGACCACCAGTAACCGGCGCTGGCGCGTCCTGGTCAGCGCCGACGCGCACTCATCGGTGACCAGCACCCTCCGGTTGCTCGAGATGGACCCGCTCGTGGTCGCCACCCCCGATCACCGGCTTACCGGAGCGGCGGCGACGGCGGCCATCGACGCGGACGGCGACCCTGGTTCGATCGCGGCGGTCGTGGCGACAGCAGGGACGACCAACGCCGGGATCATCGACGACATCGAAGGACTGGCGGACGTGGCCGCCAGGCTCGGCGCCTGGCTCCATGTAGATGGCGCTTACGGCGGTGCCGGGATCTTCGCGCCTAGCCTGTCCGGCCGGTACGCGGGCCTTGAGCGGGCCGACTCCTTCGTCGTAGATCCGCATAAATGGTTGTTCGCACCCTACGACTGCGCAGCCCTGATTTATCGCGAGCCTGAGCTCGCCCGGTCCGTGCACAGCCAGGATGCTTCCTATCTGGACGTGATCCACGACTCACCAGGTGAGTGGAACCCGGCCGACTACGCGTACCACCTGACTCGACGGGCCCGAGGGCTCCCGTTGTGGTTCTCGCTGAGTGTTCACGGGACCCGCGCCTATGCCGAGGCGATCGAATCGGCGCTCACGCTGGCCAGGCAGGCCGCCGATGAGATCGAGAAAAGGGAATACCTAGAGCTGATCAGACCGCCGGAGCTGTCCGTCGTTCTGTTCCGGCGGCGTGGCTGGACGTCAGCCAGCTATGCCCGGTGGGCGGCCGGGTTGCTCGATGATCAGGTCGCGTTCATGCCGCCATCGGCCTGGGAAGGTGAGACCGTGGCGAGATTCGCGTTCCTGCACCCGCAGACCTCGATGGATCTGGTCGCGAGCATTCTCGATCGGATGGCCTAGGCGGGAGAAGGATGGCCGATGAGTACCCGCGTACCTGCTGAGCCCGCCGAACCGGCTGAGCCCGCTCGTCCCGTCCCGCATCTGGCTGGCCTGCGATCACTCGGCCAGCCGAACTCGGTGGCCCACCAGTACGACTTCGCCAACGCCTCGTTCGAGTGGCGGCGGCTATTCGCCGAATTGTTCGGCACCTTCTTGCTGGTCTTCGTCGCGGCCGGCGGCCCGATGGCCAGTGCGAGGGTGGGTGGCCAGGAGCTATCGCCCAGCGTTCTGGCGGTAGCTCCTGGCCTGATGGTGCTCGCCATCATCTTGTTCATGGGCGCCATGTCAGGCGCGCATCTCAACCCGGCAGTCACCGTCGCCTTCATGCTCAGAGGAGACTTCCCGGCCCGGCGCGTCCCCATGTACATCATTGCCCAGTTCGCTGGCGCGGTCATCGCCACGCTGGTGCTCGTCGCCCTCATCGGAAAGCAAGGTTCGGCTGGCCTCACGTTGCCAGGACCAGGCATCGGGGCCGTTGTCGCGATGGGCTGGGATGCGGTGCTCACCACCGGCCTGGTCAGCGTGATACTCGGCACCGCGTCAGGCGCGCAGCAGATCGGCGCGATGTCGGCCATCGCGGTGGGCGGCTACATCTCCCTGGCCGGCCTGATCGGCGCGCGAGTGAGCGGCGCGTCGATGAACCCGGCCAGATCGCTCGGCCCGGCCCTGGTGCTTGGTGACTGGTCATGCTGGTGGGTATACCTGGCCGGTCCGCTGATCGGGGCTCTGGCGGCGGTGGGTATCGCCTACATCTTGCGCGGCCGGGGCGGTGGCACCGCCAGCCGGGGAGCGGCGCAGGGAACGCTGGGGATCGCGTGGGCTCCACCGGGGATCGCCCTCAGGCCCGCGGTGCCCCCGACGACCGGGCAGCCGACCGCGGGGCAGCCGACCACTGGGCAGCCGGATCCCGGCAACCCGGAACAGCCGAAGGCCGAGTGAACTCACCAGCCCCAGTGGCCACACGTGTCACGGCCCAAAGGGACAAGGCCAGACGGTAGATTGCGATTATGACTCAGCCTTTGGCGACTGCGCCCTTGACCTTGATGGCGGTACACGCTCACCCGGACGACGAAGCGTCAAGCACTGGCGGCGTGCTGGCGAAGTACTCCGACGAGGGCATCAGGACAATTGTCGTGACGTGCACGAACGGCGAGTTCGGTGACGGACCGGCCGGCATCAAGCCGGGTGAGGCGGGTCACGACACCAGTGATGTAGCCCAGACCCGGCTGGCCGAGCTACGCGAGTCCTGCAAGCATCTGGGTGTTACCGAGCTTGAGCTGCTCGGCTATCACGATTCAGGCATGGCTGACTGGGAGTACCGGCACAATCCTGAGGCGTTCTGCAACGTGCCGCTCGATGTCGTGGTGGGGCGGGTCAGCGCGCTCATCGAAGAGTTCCGGCCCGCTGTCGTTGTCAGCTATGACCCGGACGACGCCTACCAGCATCCCGATCACGTGCACGCGGCGAGAGCCGCGATCGGCGCGGCGCAGGCGACCGGCATCCCGGCGAAGCTCTACATGACCGCGATGCGGCGCAGCGACTGGCAGAAGGTGGCTGACGCGCTGCGGGCCGCGGGCGCGCAGGTGCCCGACTGGGAGGCTACCGAGGAAGAAGTGCGGATGATGATCGAGTCCGAGGCGCGGATCACCACGACGGTCGACATCAGAGACGTACTTGATCGCAAGCGGGCCGCGTTGCTGACCCACGCCAGCCAGATCGCCGACTCCTGGTTCACCAAGATCCCGCCTGAAGTGGGAGCGGAAGTCTTCGGCCGGGAGAGCTTTATCAGGGTCTTTAGCAAAGCGCAGGCGTCAGTCCCGGAGAGCGATCTTTTCGCTGGCCTCCGCTAGCTCTGGTGCCTGGCTGGCCCGGCCGGTCGCCCGTATCCTGGCGATTTCCGCCAGGCCTGCTGCGGCGGCGGGTGGCAGCGTCACTAGCGCCGGGAGCTGATAGCGCCAAGTGAACTCGAAGACGTCCGACATCAGCAATACCGCGGCACCGCAGCCGAGGAACAGCAGGCAGCAGAGCGCGAGCTGCCGCTGATCACTGCCACTGCTGCGGGCCGGCCGAGCGCGCCAGCTGAAGGCGAGCACGGAGCCGGCCAGGCCGGCCAGCACGCAGAACGCCAGCAGCGGGCCGGGAGTGTAGCCGCCGCCGAGCTGGTAGTCGCGCAGGAACTCCGCACCCGCTCGCCAGACCACGGGCCGCCCGCCACCGTAACTGGCGGTTTCAGGCAGCACCTGAGCCGGAGTCGCGTGCGGCGACAAGTACGGATAGCTGGTCTGGAACTGCCACCGCGACACCGGCGTATCGCCAGGGCTTGTCATCTTGCTCACCGCGAAAAGCTTGACCACGTCGCTGGTGTAGCTAGCCAGGACCCGGCCGGGCTGCTGGTGCAGTACGGCACTGCTGAAGCTGGCCACGAGGTGCGACGCCCGCGCACTCAGCGGCCCGGTGTAGTACGTGCGGATAGGTGACGCCTCGGCGTGGTCAAGCCAGTCGGGACCGTGCGCCCGCTGCGCGGCCGTCGGGCAGAGCCCGCGCTCGACCGCGGGCAGCCTCAGCGTCGCGCAGTCCGCTGACCAGGCCATCCTTCCGTAGGTGGTGGTCACTCCCGAGTGCGACAGGTAGAAGTGCCCGACCAGGATTTGCGAGCCGGCCATGTAGGCCAGGATCGGGACGGCGAAGGCGACCACGAACGTCGCCGACCGCGTGAGCGCTTTCCGCCACCCGTGACTGGCAACGACCACGTAGAGCACGGCGGGTAGCACCAGGATCTCGCCGACCTGCACGAACGTGGCTGAGATGCCGAGGATGACCCCGCCGCCGATGACCCTTGGCAGCGCTGGCGCGCTGGTGCCTGGCCGCGCGAGCAGGACAGCGACGCCGGCGACGACGAGGGCCTCGAGCCAGACGTCGGGCAGGATCATCTGCTCCATCTGGAGCTGGTAAGCGTCAAGCAACACCGGCGCCATGGCGATGGCGGCGAGCCAGCGCGGTGCGCCACGACGCACGAGCACCAGGTAGATCGTGGCCGCCATGGCCAGGCCAAGCAGATGCTGCACGGCGGCGACGCCGTCGAAATCGCTGATCGCGAGTATGAGCCGCAGCGGCAGGCGGTAGCCGACCGGATCGTTGCCGCCCGAGTTGTACAAATACCTGATCGTGTCGATGTAAAAGAGCGCGGGACGATAGGTCAGCTCAGTGAGGACGCGAAGAACCAGGCCAGCGCCCAGCAAGGCGATGGCGAGCCAGTTGCGCCGCAGCCCGGCCAGACTGCCCCGCATCACGTCAGGCGGCTCACTGGGCTGGTGCGGCGAGCTCCGGTGCCCGGTCAGGTACCGGCTGAGCTGCGACCAGCTCACGCCGGCGCCGGACAGCGGCCAGTATTACCGCGACGCCGAGTGCCCCGGCCGGCGGGAGAGTGACCAGCGCGGGCAGCTGGTAACGCCAGCTGAACTCGAACAGGTCGGACATGCCGAGCACCGCCACGGCGGAGACGAAGAAGCACAGGCAAGCCAGGCCCAGCTCATGCCCGGCCGGTGAGAGCCGGCGTCGGGCGAAGAGCAGCACCGACCCGGCCAGTCCGAGCAGGGTGAACAGCGCGAACAGCGGCCCTGGGGTGTATCCGCCGTTGAGCTGGTAGGCACGAAGGAACCTGGCCAGCGCCACGTTGACCTGCGGGGCGCCGCCGTACGCGGCACTGAGCCGCCTGGCCCGCCGGTGCGGCAAGGTGATGTAGATCCGGTCGTGCTTGATGAAGATGTACTGGCCGAAGGTCGGGAAGTAACCGTGGAACTGCCACCGCCAGATCGGGGTGTCGCCCGAACTAGTCTTCCTGGTCACGGCAAAGAGCTTGAGCGAGTCACGGAACACGGCCGCGGCTACCCGCAGCGGCTGCTGCAGTTCCACCGCCCGGTTGAAGCGCGAGACGATCACGCCCCGGTCAGCTTGCAGGCTCGGCGGCAGCTTGGCCTGCAAGCTGCGCAGCGGCCCGGTGCCCGCGTGCTCCAGCCAGTCAGGACCCTGAGCCTGCTCCTGCTTCGTCGGGCACAGCAGCCGCTCAGGCGCCTGTACGTGCAGCGTGGCGCAGTCGACCACGTCAGCCATCCGGCCGTAGGTCAGGCTGCTCTCCGATTCTGAGATGCGGAAGTGGTGAGTCAGCAATTTTGACGCACCCATGTAGAGCACGATCGCCAGGACGAACGCCACGACCACAGCCAGCACATTGGTCAGTACCTTGACCAGGCCGCCGCCGAGCGCTACGACGAGGACCACGGCGGGCACGATCATGATCTCGCCGACCTGGCGGATCCCAGTTGATCCGCCGAGCAGCACCGCGCCGATGACTAGCGTCTGCAGGGTCGGCCGCCGCTGCCAGAGCAATACCGCCAGGCCGGCCACGATCAGCGCCTCGAACCAGACGTCCGGCATGATCATGGCTTCGGCCTGAAGCTCGTAGGCGTCAAACAGCACTGGCACCATGGCGATAGCGGCCAGCCAGCGTGGCCCGCCGCGCCGGACGATGACGACGTACAAGGTCACCGCGATCGCGATGCCGAGCACGTGCTGTACGAACTCCACGGTGCCCAGGTCGCCGCCGACCGCGAGGATCATCTTCAGCGGGATCTTGTAGCCGACCGGGTCAGAGCCGGGCCAGGCGTCATACAGGTACTTCAGCGTGTCGATGTACAAGATCGCCGGGTGATACGCGTACTCGGTGATCACTCGCATGACGATGCCGCCGGCCAGCAAGATCGCGGCGAGCCAGTGCCGCCGTAGCGTCGCCACGGTCACGGCGAGTGCTCCGGCCGCGCTCCAGCGCCCGCCGGAAGCGCCGTGTCCTGGCTGGCTGGTCTCGCTGGTCTCGCCGTCAGTACGGCCGGAGCCGTTCCGCTGGGCTGGGCCGCGGTCGATCGACGGCGGCGCGACAGTCGCTTGCGCGCCGCCAGTCGTGGCCACATCGTTCGCAGTGGTATCGGGAGCTGCCGCTCCGGATGCGGCAGGTCCGCTCGCTGGCTGAGGCATTCGCATGTACGGTCGTCCCGATCCTGACTGGCTTGCACTCGGAGGGCCCGCAGCGCCCTTATCACTGTAGTTTCGGCAGGAACAACGAGCTTGCGTTCCTGCTGGATCTATCGATAGCGGCGGTGCCCGGCGGACAGGCACCCAAACCCGGCGGCGGGAGCGCTGATGCCGTGCGCTGAGCCTACCGGACCATCGGAGCCGTGCAGCCGCAGCTTATCGCCCATGGCCGCCTGCCCGGAGCCGCGTGGTGAAATCCCGGCAAAATGTCAGAGGCTTTACCTAACGTGGCAGTCGTAGTTAACGATGTCATAGGAAATCTGTTGCCCAGCGGACATGTGCGCGACCGTGTCCTGCGCGTCAGCTGGTGTCAATTGCGCGACCGGACGTCGGCGCCAGTTCCCGCCGCATGCCATGCCCGCCGCATGCCATGCCCGCTGCATGCCGGGCCTGCCGCATGCCGGGCCTGCCGCATGCCGGGCCTGCCGCATGCCGGGTCCGCGCGCTGTTCGCTGACCGTAGGCTTGGCCCGTGGTGGTTACCGTCTCCCATACAGCCCTGGTCCGGCGAGCGCGCCGGATGGACCGGGTACTCGCTGAGCTCTACCCTGACGCGCACTGCGAGCTCGACTTCAGCTCGCCGCTTGAGTTGCTGGTAGCGACGATCCTGTCGGCCCAGTGCACCGACAAGCGGGTAAACCAGGTCACTCCCGTGCTCTTCGCCAGGTATCGCACGGCGGCTGACTACGCGGCGGCTGACCGCGACGAGGTGGAGAAGATCATCCTCTCGACCGGGTTCTTCCGCGCGAAGACGACCAGCATCATCGGGCTTGGCCAGGCGCTGTGCGACCGGTTCGGCGGTGAGGTACCAGCCAAGCTCAAGGACCTGGTGACGCTGCCGGGAGTCGGGCGGAAGACAGCCAATGTGGTGCTCGGCAATGCCTTCGGCATTCCCGGCATCACCGTAGATACCCACTTCGGCCGCCTGGCCAGGCGCTTCGGCTGGACCACGGCTGACGACCCTGAGAAGGTCGAGCAAGAGGTGGGATCCTTGATCCAGCGCTCGGAGTGGACGGCGCTCTCCCACCGGATGATCTGGCATGGCCGCCGTGTCTGTCACGCCCGCAAGCCCGCCTGCGGAGCCTGCGCGCTGGCACCGCTGTGCCCGTCATACGGAGAAGGCCCGACCGACCCCGAAGTGGCCGCCCGCCTCGTCAAGCCCGGCCCGTTCTCGTGACGGGGCCGGCCCAGGGCCGCCCTGGTCAGGTCCCTGGCTGGCTGCTTGACCTGGCCGCGGCGGCGCAGGATCTGACCGTCCCGGCCGAGATGCGTCCTCCCCCCGGTGGCGGCCGGCGCTCAGCGATCCTGATTCTCTTCGGCGCCGAGGAGTCGTCCCCCCGGGCGAGCACAGGCCCTGACCTGCTTCTTGTGCAGCGGAGTCAGTCACTGCGGCAGCACGCCGGGCAGCCCGCGTTTCCCGGCGGCGTGATCGACCCGGATGACGAAGGACCAGCGGGCGCGGCGCTGCGTGAAGCGGCCGAGGAGGCTGGAGTCGAGCCTGCCGGGGTAGACATCGTGAGTGTGCTGCCTGATCTGTATATCCCGCGTACCGGTTTCCAGGTAACGCCAGTTCTCGCCTGGTGGCGCGCGCCCGTGCCAGTCGCGCCCGGGGACCCGGCTGAGGTCGCCGCGGTAGCCAGAGTGCCGATCGCTGAGCTCGCCGATCCGGCGAGCCGGCTCATGATCAGGTATCCGAATGGCGCCTCAGGCCGGGCTTTTCGGGCTGGCGCCATGCTGATCTGGGGTTTTACCGCCTACGTGATCGACTCCTTGCTGAGGTTGGGTAACTGGGAGCTGCCGTGGGATACTAACCAGGTTGTAGATCTAGCTCAAGGTGAACAGTTGACCGGTATCAACATCCCGATCCAAGCGAGCTGACAATTTCCGGTTACCGTTGCATCGCAGAACGCGATCCGCTCGCTGGGCGAGGCGTTCAGGACAGATACCTTTGACTGCTGTGCCCGGCGACTGGCTTGACCTGGTCCTGATCGTGCTGGCTGCTGCCTTCGCTGTAGCCGGATACCGGCAGGGCTTCATTATCGGGGTCATGAGCTTCGCCGGTTTCGCCGGCGGCGCGGCGATCGGCATCTACTGCGCCCCAGGTCTCGCGATGGCGCTGGCGGCCAGCCAGAGCCTGCGCGCCGTGCTGGCCCTCATTATGGTGTTCGCGGCCGCCGTGGTCGGCATGCTCATCACCTCAGCGCTCGGCGTGATGCTGCGGTCCAGGGTCAGGCGCCGGCCGTCGACAGTGCTTGATTCCATCGGCGGCGCCCTCGTCAACGTGGTCGCGATATTGCTGCTGGCCTGGCTGATCGGCACGCTCGTGGCTTACGCGCCGCCATTTCCCGGCATCGCCTACCAGGTCAATAACTCCATACTGCTGAGGGCCGTGGACCGGCTCGTCCCGCAGGACGCGAGACCGGAGTTCTCCGCGTTGCAGCGGCTGCTGAGCACCCAGCCTTATGTCCAGGTCTTCGGCGCTCTTGGCGCGGAGACGGCTTTGAACGTGCCCGCACCTGATGCCGCCGTGCTGCGGTCGGCTGGGCTGGTGGAGGACAAGGACAGCGTCGTCAAGATTGAGGGCGTCGCGCCGTCCTGCTCAAGGCAGATCGAGGGATCAGGCTTCGTGATCGGCGCGGACCGGGTTGTGACCGACGCCCACGTCGTCGCCGGCGTCACCAACGGGCCCGACGTGTACACGACCTCAGATTCTGAGTTCCCGGCCCGCGTGGTTCTTTTCGACCCGTTGCGCGACATCGCCGTGCTTTACGTGCCCGGCCTTAACCTCCCGGCGCTGGCGGTGGCGAGCTCCGCGCCGCTCGACGCAAAAGCGGTCGTCGCCGGCTATCCGCTTGATGCACCCTTCACTGCGGTGCCGGCCAGGGTTGGTCAATCGGAGCTGGCAAATGGCCCGGATATATACGATAAGACTCATACAATACGTGATATTTATCCTATTCGGGCAATTGTCCGGCCGGGGAACTCCGGCGGTCCGCTGATCGCGCCTGACGGCCAGGTCTACGGGATGGTGTTCGCGGCCGCCGTTGCCGTTCCCGATACCGGATACGCGCTCACCGGCAGCGAGATCAGGCCGGACATTCACATCGGCCTGCGCAGCACGGCCGCCGTCTCCACGCAAGCTTGCCAGTAGCCGCTTTCGGCCAGCCCATCAAAGGCACCGCGACAGCGACGGCGCGTGATCAGTACACGCCCGATCTTCCCTGATCATGCTCCCGGTCCTAAAACGGAAGATCGCACGGGTGATCACGCGTCCATATATCCCTGACGATCGGTTCGACCATGATCAGGGAAGATCACGCGGGCGGTCCGCGCTGCCTGCTTGGAGGGTTTGGCGAAACCCGACTTCCCTAGCCGGGGTGCTGGTGCGAGCGGGGTCAGGATCCAGGTCCAGGTTCGCGGCCGTGTCCGGCGGGCTGGTGCGCGGGCTGGCTGCCG
>Ga0070761_10002372_pt1 | contig 11578 bp, 4 predicted proteins | sample HubBroMetageREF1_FD_66724 | JGI IMG/M metagenome (GOLD analysis project Ga0070761, IMG submission 66724) | Reference soil microbial communities from the Hubbard Brook experimental Forest, New Hampshire, USA - Hubbard Brook CCASE Soil... | ecosystem: Environmental > Terrestrial > Soil > Temperate...
GTAGTGCTAATCGTGGCGTTCGCCAGAGGGTTAGTCACGGTCCCGCCTTCGGGTAGGGGAGTTACCGAATCACTGGCGCTCGACCAAGCACCTCTTACCAAAATGTCCGGCTCTGGCGCCTTTGTCTGGCGCTGCGCGTTGCGGGGAGAGTCTCCGCCGTTCTGCGGCAGGCGCTGCGGTTCGGTCGCTTGGGCCGAGGATATCGACAGCGATAACGACAATAGCGATATGGATCCGGTGAGAACAACCAATAAAGCTAAGAATCGGGAATACATATTTCTCCTTCGAGTGCGGGCAAGGGTTTCCACCTCGACCGGTCGCCGGGCGGATCGGTCGCACACGATTTCATGGCTTCGTTCTAACTTGGAAAAGAGCTGGCGAGACACCTCCGCGTCTCGCCAGCAAGATTGAGCAAACGGCTACAGCGAGCGCAGAAAGTTCAACAGATCCTGCTGCTGGCTGGTAGTGAGGCTGGAGAAATGCGTCACCACGGTGTTGGCTTCGCTGCCGGAGCTCTTGTGGTCCAGGATCGCCGTATACAGGTCGGTTGTGCGGCCATCGTGCAGTAGGAATATCCGCTGTCCCAGGCCCCACAAGGGAGCGGTACGGAACTGTGTGGCGCCGGCGCCGCCCTGCGAGACGAAGTCCTCCAGGCGAGTACCCATTTTATGGATTTCAAGATCTGAGTACGCAGGCACCGGGACATTGCTCAACGCTGGAGCGAAGTTTGACACCTGCGTCGTGCCGGGCGTCGGATTGTGACAGGTGGCGCAGCCGACCGAGCTAAACAATGCACCGCCGTTGGCGATCGACGCTGCGGTAGCCTGCTGTCCGTTCAGCATAACTCCACCGGTCGGGGGAGGAGCCAGGAACCGCATGAAGTTGGCAAACGCCGAGACGTCATCAAGAACGGCTGCGGCCGGTGTCGAGTTTGGGTTGGATGTATCTTCCGGGTAACCGGCTCCGCCAAGGTTCAGGCAGTTCGCCGGCAGTCCCGTACCCTGTTGATCTTCTTCCGGCAGCGGACGATCCTGGGTGAAAAGCTCGTTGCTGATGCCCATCTCCACGTTGTATGCCTCACCGGCAAAGATGTGCAGCGACTTGTTCTGCGCCTTCCAGCCAAACCGGGTGATGGTGCCATCATTGCCGCTGCGGTTGAAAGTGCCGGAGATGCCAAAGTGGTTGACGAGATTGGCGGCCTGGTTGATCAACAGGGTTGAGTCGTCGAGGTTCTCGATCAAGCCCGCGCCAAAGACCGGCGTGGGAATGCGGAAGATGATGTCGTTCGCGGCTTGAGCAGCAGCAAAATTCGGCTGCGACAAGCTGCAGGTGCCGGCATCGGGACGGCTTGTAACCGTGAATATGTCTTCCACTCCGCCATTGGGAGCTTTGGTATTGGCGGTTCCGCTAGCGGTAAGGAAGTACGGGAACCGAACTTCCACGGTCGGGCCATTGGCCGTAAGAAAATACGGTGTCGTGTTGCCGGGGGCGACTCCGTTGCTGGTGAAAAGGAATTGGGGATTGACGGCGGCGCCTGTCCCGCCAGTGGCGGGTTGCGCGTGGCAGGAACTGCACTGATTCGCGTTAAACCGCGGTCCCAGGCCGACGTTAGCGGCGTTGGAAACGGCTTCCACCTCCTGGAAGCGAGCCAGGCCGTCGTTGAAAAACGCGGTGAAGCCGTTGGGGTCGTTGCCGGGATCAATGATGGTCGCGCCGGTGCCGCGGCTGACACTCTGCACTCCAGGGTCGGTTTGAGCAAATGCCATTCCAGCGAGGAACAGCAATACCAAAGCTAAAGCTGATGTGAATCTCTCTCTCCTGATCACAATTCCTCCTTGTAACGTGTTCTTTTTCTTTCCTGATTGGCCCCGGGCCCGTTTCTCGATTCTGGTGAAACGTCCTCGGACGACATCGCCGGGGAATGCAATGCCACCGCCCTGTCGTGGCGTGCGGACGCGCCAGAGACAGAACTTTCCTCAAGGTTGTTCAGACGATAGTGTGAGACGACAGTGTTAGACGAAAGTGAAGACGATAGTGTCGGTGGTTAGCTTCCTCTGGAAGTCAGAAGATCGAAGATCCGATATCTAAGAGGAAGCGTGCGACGCGTAGTCCTGACGATAGGTCAGAGAAACGCGTCTCGCCTTCGAATCGAGCTCCCGCATTGCTTGCAGTCGAAACTGTCAACGGTCCCGCTGCGGGTTGGGCCGCAGAGTGCTAACAAACGGCCCGCTCATGGATGTTTGAGCCACGTTGAGGCAGCTCAAAGCACGAGTAATCTTGGCGGGGATATTAGCACTTTGGTATGTGATGTCAAGTAAATTAAACTAAGTATGTACTAATGACGGTCGCGCAAAAGGCACGTCCGGTGCCGGTTTTCACGTGGAGGTGGCAAGAAGACATGCAAGCAACATCTTAGATCGTCAAACATAAGATCATCAAACTAAGACATCAAGGTCCGGGGCGGTTCGTGAAAAGGCGTCTAGCTTTTGCGCCCGCGCCCAGCGGCTGTTTTCTTCGCGGCGGGGGTGAAGTGATCGATCCGGTTTCGGCCCTTCTCTTTGGCTGCGTAAAGGCCGGCATCGGCGTGATTCAGCAACGCTTCCAGTTCGCCCTTTCCATCACCATTCGAGATGGCAACTCCCATGCTCATGGTGATGGATCTTTCCACGCCGGAACTAACCACCGGCGCGCTGGCAACACTTTCGCGCAGATCATTCGCGCGCTCGAGAGCGTTGGCCAAATCGCAATTGGGAAGCACCATAAGAAACTCTTCTCCGCCGTATCGGCCAACCCCATCGTAGACGCGCAGTTGCGCTTGCAGTCGCCGGCTGATTTCCCGGAGCGCCTCATCGCCAAAAAGATGGCCGTGTGTATCGTTCACCTTTTTGAAATGGTCGATGTCGCCAAGAACCACGGCGACCGTCTTGTGATCCCGGCGGGCTCGCTCCAATTCCCGCTGGAGCATGGCGAGAATCTCTCCGCGATTCATCAATTCGGTGAGGCTATCGTGGGTGGCGGCGTGGCGCATGGACTCCCGCGCCGCGACTAGCTCCTCCTGCAATTCGAGAATGCGTTTGCCGACCAGCAGGCGCGCCTTTAATTCCAGCTCGTCAAAAGGCTTGACCAGATAGTCGTCCGCTCCCGCTTGCATGGCCTCGAGCATTTTCTGGTGGCCTTCGTTGCTGGTCAGCAGGATGACGTAGACGTAGGGACCGGACGATCCGACTTGTCGAATGCGCTGGCAAAGCTCAATTCCATCCAGATCGGGCAGCACCCAATCGAGCAGCACCAGCTTGGGAGCATCCGGCTGCTCCAGGATCTGCCAGGCTTCGGAGCCGGTAGGCGCGAGGGTGACGCCAAAGCCCCAGCCGCGCAGATGATCGCCGATCAATTTGCGATAGACGACGGAATCATCGACCACCAAGGCCTGCATGAGTCTTGAACCTCCGCCCCCCGCTGTACGAAACAACGAACAGCCGCCCATTCAGACCTCCATCGCAGGTCAGTGCCCTAGCAAAGCTGACCCCAGCCATCATAAGACCAGGAGGTGCTAGTGGAGGGCTGCAATTGGCTGGCCCGTATATCCTGAGGTACCTCTTGAAGATCTGCAAACTGAGCCAGTTGCATGAGCAGCCTGGTGCTGGACTCGGAAACGCGCTGATTTTCGTCCGACCGAGGGTTAAGAATCATCCTGTCACGGGACCGGAGGGTTGACCGCGGCTTCTCCTGCGGCCTAACATACCGCCGACGGCACTGAGGCCCTTAGAATGATCGGCCAAACAGTCTCCCACTATCACATCGTCGGGAAACTCGGTGGTGGTGGCATGGGCGTGGTGTATGAGGCGGAAGACACGCGCCTGGCGCGTCGCGTTGCCCTTAAGTTCATTCCCCTGGAGATGGTCCACGACCGCAAGTCACTGGACCGCTTCGTGCGCGAAGCTCGCGCCGCTTCCCAGTTGAATCATCCCGGCATCTGCACCATCCACGATATCGACGACAACGACGGGCATCCCTTCATTGTCATGGAGAAGCTGCAGGGGGTGAGCCTGAAGGAACGGATGCGCGGGACGCCGATGGAAATCGACGAAATCCTCGATATAGGCATCCAGGTGGCGGATGCTTTGGCGGCTTCACACGCCAAGGGGATCATTCATCGCGACATTAAGCCGGCCAATATTTTTGTGGCGGAGAGCGGTCAGACAAAGATTCTCGATTTCGGATTGGCCAAATCGGTGCCCGAACCGGGGTCAAGCGAAGCTGCGCTGGAAGACTCGCTGACCGCGGTCGGTGTTATTCCGGGAACCGCGGTTTACATGTCTCCGGAACAGGCGCGCGGCGAGACACTGGATCCGCGAAGCGATCTGTTCTCGCTCGGAGTTGTGATCTACGAAATGGCGACCGGCAAAAAGCCCTTTGCCACGGGCAACGTGATTACCACGCTGGACGCGGTCCTGAACCAGAAGCCGGTCTCTCCGCTTAGCCTCAATCCGTCGCTGCCCCCTGACCTCGAAGGCATTCTTGGTCGGGCCATGGAAAAAGATCGCGGTCACCGCTACCAGAACGCGCTGGCGATGAAGGGCGATCTGCAGTCGTTGCGGAAGGAAACGGACTCGGGGTTGACCAAGACTGGGGCGCGACGGCCAGCCTTGCCGTATCGGATTGCCACGACCACCTTTCAGGCTACGAGCAAGGTTTCAACTTATCTTTTGATGGGAGTCAGCGCGCTGCTGCTCACGGTTTTGGTCGCGGTCGGAGCGGTATGGTTCAAGCAACGTCAGATCGTGGGGAGTGGCGCGCCGAAGAACACCATTGCGGTGCTGCCGCTGCAGAACATGAATGGCGACATCAGCGTGGAATTTCTTCGCTTCGCGCTGGCCGATGAGATTGCCAACACGCTCACTTACACCAGGACGCTTGACGTTCGTCCGTCCGCGATCACGCGAAAATTTGTCGGCAACGACGTTGATCCGCAGGCGGCGGGCCGCGAAGTGCACGTCGCCAACGTGCTGACCGGACATTTTCTGAAGCAAGGCGACCGCCTCATGATTACGCTCGAGGCGATCCAGGTGGAGGGGAACCGGCTTCTGTGGCAGACCAACGTGACCGCGCCGGCTGAGGATCTGATCGCATTACAAGCCCAGATGGCTGCCCAGATACGTCAAGGGTTACTGCCGGCAATGGGTGCAGCGGGTGGTTTTCTTGATACCGGCACGCGCCCGAAAAGCGCCGAGGCCTACGATCTGTACCTGCACAGCCTCGCGCTGCCTCATGATGCCGGGCCGAATAAAGACGCAATCGCGGTTCTGGAGCATGTGGTCGAGGTCGACCCCACCTATGCTCCCGCATGGGAGCAACTCGGTTTGCGTTGCTATTATGACGCCGACTATTCCGATGGTGGCGAGCCCATGTTCCAGCGCTCCAACAAAGCCTACGAACGTGCCATCGAACTTGATCCCAATCGAGTTGTTGCCGCTACCCAGCTCATCACCAACCGCGTGGAGCGAGGCGAACTCGGCAAAGCATTTCAGGCCGCGCAAGCGATGGTGAAGCGGCGTCCGGACAGTGCCGAGGCGCATTTTGGCATGAGCTATGTCTATCGGTATGCCGGGATGCTGGAGCAAGCGACGAACGAATGCAACACGGCTCTGGCTCTCGATCCAGTGAACTATACTTTTCGTTCCTGCGCGTGGGCATTCATGGAGTTGGGTAAGACCGAACGGGCCGCAGATTTTGTCCGTCTGGATGCTGGTTCGGAGTGGGCCGCCTATGTGACGCCGTCTATCCTGCTGCGCCAGGGAAAGATTCCGGAAGCGCGCGAGGCGGTGAAGCGCATGCCAATCACGCCGCGCTATCACCGCGATCTGCTGGAGGCTTGTCTGCAGTTGCGTCCCGCCGCGGACTTGGACCGGATGGCGCAGGAAGCGGAGACCAGTTTGCCCACGGATCCCGACCCCGAGACTTGGTATTACCAGGGAGCGCTTTTTGCGTACTGTGGCAAGAAACAAGCGGCTCTGCATCTGCTGCAGAGCGCGGTCGAACAGAACTATTGCGCACACCAGAATCTGCTTTCGGACCCCCTCCTGGCAAAACTCCGCGAAGATGCAGCCTTTGACAAGGTGTTGACCGCTGCGGGCGCTTGCCAGGAGGCGGTACGGTCCGCAGGCGATGCGCCGGCCCATTGAAGCACAGTTTGGTGTCCGAAGCGGCAAGCAGCGCAAGCCAAGTGGCAACACCGCCAAGGTTTTCCCACCCGTACAGCCACTTGAAAATGAAACAGTTGGCGGCGCACCGGGGAACGGCTGATTGCGGCGCGGAGGCGTGAATGTATACACTGGGACGCGCAGATGCCGCCCCTGATGCGTTTCGAAAAAACAAAGCCAGGTCGAGGTTAAGAGATGCCCAAGCAGCGCAGGTACGCTTTGGCAGCGGCGGCAATTCTGGTGGTTGTACACCTGATCCTCCTCACGTTCAGGTACGGGACCCCCTTCGCGTCTTTGTGGGGTGACTGGATCGGATCGGCGGCCGTCTTCCTGGCGGCCGTCGTCAGTTGGTCCGCCTCTCGGCGATCAGGTCCCTTTGGCAAGCGGGTTTGGCGGCTGATTTCGCTTTCTCTTGCTCTCGCCTTCATCGACCAGATCGGCTTTACCTACTATTTCGACTATCTGCATGCCACGGTTGCGCTCTGGGGTACAGACATCCTGGTGTTTTTCTGGGCTGTGCCCGCCATGATGACGCTGTTCCTGAGTCCGCGAGACCCGAGCAGTGGATTCCGGTGGTTGCGGTTTTGCGATTTTGTGCAAGTCTGCACTCTGGTGCTCGGGCTCGAGCTTTCTCTCCTCTTTGTGCCCTCCCGATGGCAAACTTCAACCAGCACCATGCAATTCCGCTTCTTTTATGTCGGACTTGCCTTCTTCGGGCTGTTGGCTCTGAGTTTTTTGATTCGAGGGCTGCTCACTCGATATCGCACAGCACGCGCGTTTTTTTTTCGTCTGGCAGGATTCTTTTTCGCCTTCGCGATTATTTCCAATCTGACCCTGTTCGCCTTTGCTACCGATAGCTATCCGCAGGGAGCCTGGCCCGACTTGATGTGGACCGTCACTTACTGCAGTCTCGTCGTGATTGCGGCGACCTGGGACGGCGCCGAGAGCCCACTGGAGGCGATCGGCTCCTTTGCCCCGCGCGTGCAACTGCTCGCGCAGTTCTCTCCCTTGCTCATCCCGGCGATCACTTTTCCACTGGCCTTGCAGATTGCCCAGGAGCAGTTCGTCTGGTCGGTTCTCCTGGTGATGGTCTCGTTCGGCGCCGCCGCCGGTCGTCTGTATGTGGTGCAGCGCCAACTGCTCTACAGTTCGCAGGAATTGCAGAAGAACCTGTCCCTTCTGCAGGGGATTACGGAAGGAACCACAGACTCGGTCTACGTCAAGGACTTGCAGGGTCGTTACCTGATGATCAATTCCGCGTTCGCTCGTTTCCAGGGACGAAGCGTTGGAGAGGTTATCGGTAAAAATACCAGCGAGGTCTTCTCTCTGGAAAGCGGCCGTGAAATTATGGAGCACGACCGCGTCGTCCTCGAGTCTGGCCGGACCTGCACCTACGAGGAAGTTGGGATCGCAGCCGGCGTAACCCGGACGTACCTTAGCACCAAGAGTCCGTATCGCGACGCGAACGGCCGGATTATTGGCCTGGTCGGAATCTCGCGCGACATCACGGATCGCAAACGAGCGGAAGAAGAGGTGCGCAAGTCAGAACAGAGGTTGCGGATCCACGTGGAGCATACGCCGCTGGCGGTGATTGAGTGGGATCTTGAGCATCGCGTGGTGGCCTGGAATGCGGCCGCCGAAAGTATCTTCGGATTTTCCCGTGAGGAGGCCATGGGACGGCATGCCAGCTTGCTGGTGCCGCCGGCGTACCGGCAACAGGTGGACGAGGTTGGGCAAGGATTGCTTGCGCAAAAGGGAGGAACGCGCAGCACCAACGAGAACAGCACCAAAGACGGACGAACGATTTCCTGCGAATGGTACAACACGCCGCTGGTGGATGAAAGCGGGGGGGTGCTGGGAGTGGCGTCGCTGGTGCAGGATGTGACGGAGCGGGTGGCGCTGGAGGAGAAGTTGAGGCAGTCGCAGAAAATGGAAGCGATCGGGCGTCTGGCGGGGGGAGTGGCGCATGACTTCAACAACCTTTTGACGGTGATCATCGGCTACAGCCAGATCCTGGGAGAGGGAGTTCCGGCGCCCAGCCGGCTGAAGGACGCGACGAAGCAAATCCGGTCGGCGGCGGATCGGGCGGCGGACATCACGCGGCAACTGCTGGCCTTCAGCCGGAAGCAGGTGCTGTCGCCGCGAGTGATCGATCTGAACGACGTGATGATGAACATCGACGCCATGCTGCGACGTCTGATCGGGGAGGACATTGAGATTCTAACGGTGCCGGGTCGCGACCTGGGCACGGTGAAAGCGGATCCGGGGCAAATCGAGCAGGTGATCATGAACCTGGTGGTGAATGCGCGCGACGCGATGCCGAGCGGGGGCAAGCTGACGCTGGAAACGGAAAACGCGGAACTGGACGAGGCATATGCGCGCGATCACGCGCCGCTGCAGCCGGGACGGTACGTCATGCTGGCGGTGAGCGACACGGGAGTGGGCATGACGGCGGACACGCAGGCGCACATTTTCGAGCCTTTCTTTACGACCAAGGAAGTGGGCAAGGGCACCGGGCTTGGACTGTCCACGGTGTACGGCATCGTGAAACAGAGTGGCGGGTACGTCTGGGTATACAGCGAGCCGAATCAGGGGACGACGTTCAAGATTTATTTTCCAAGAATCGATCAACCGGTGGAAGGGGTGGGAGCGGAGAGACGCCCGGCGGAGGTGCAGCGGGGAACGGAAACGATCCTGTTGGTGGAGGACGACGAACAGCTGCGGCAATTGATCTCGTCGGTGCTGGGAGAGAGCGGCTACAAGGTATTGCCTGCGGCGGGCACGGCGGAAGGCCTCGCGTCATGCCGCGGCAATCACCAAGACATCCGGCTGCTGGTGACCGACGTGATTCTGCCGGGGATGAACGGCCGGCAACTGGCCGAGCAAGTGCGCCAGATATCCCCGCGGACTCGAGTTCTGTATATCTCGGGCTATACGAGTAACGCCATCGTGCATTATGGCGTGCTCGATCCGGGACTGTGGTTCCTGCCCAAACCTTTCTCGCTCTCGGCGCTGGTTGCCAAGGTGAGGGAAGTCCTCGATGCTGAGGCTCCGGAGCAGAAGGCGAACCAATAGTGACATTGGAAGTGGTGTTTCTTTGCTCAGCTAAGTGGATATTGATTTCTGTCGGGCGGCACTCCACATTACTGAAGCGGAACGGTTGACCATATCCGACTTAGCACCTTGCCTTCGAAAGGCACTATGAAGGGTCTTTGTTCGCTTCCTCGTGTTCTTCTACTTCTATTGCTTACAGTGGCGACAATTCCAACCAGGGCTGAGATGCACGCCGCAGAGGCTGCAACCTACACGCAACCGTTGTCCACAGGGGCAAACCTGGATGCGGTCGGAGATGCCATCGATTTGGGCAGCATGCCATTAGCGATGGCGCTCGCGCCCGGCGGCGACAAACTCGCCGTCGTTCTGAGTGGTTGGCGCGAGCAGGGATTGCAGATCGTCGATCTGACCTCGCATCACGTCGTGCAGACGTTGATTCAGCCGGCGGCGTTCTTTGGCATTGGGTTCTCTCGCGATGGCAGTGAACTCTTTGTCTCGGGCGGCAATGATGACACGATTTTCTGCTACTCGTGGCGAGATGGTACCGCAGTGTTGGAACGGAAGATCATACTCGCCGAGAAAGCGCCGGAGAAACCCGGCACGCGGTATCCCGCAGGCCTCGCCGTCTCGCGAATCGGAAACTATCTGTATATCGCCGAGAACGTCGGCGACAGTCTGGCGGTTGTCGATCTTGCCAGTGCGAAAGTCGTGCAGAGGTTTCCGACCGACCATTACCCCTACGCCGTCGAAGCTGCGCCGAACGGAAGAGTATACGTTTCTGCGTGGGCGGCGGATACCGTCGCCGAATTTCGGACGAAGCCGGACGGGCTGCTGACTCCGGTTGGGAAGTTGAAGGTGGGGCCTCGTCCTTCGGCTCTGCTTTCGAATCGGACGGGCTCGCGGTTGTTTGTCGCGCTGGCAGGTACGGATCAGATCGCCGTCGTCGATACCGCGCGGCGGACGGTCCTGCGATACCTGAGCGATGCCGCACCTGCCGGGCCTGCGGAAGGAAGCACACCGAATGCGTTGGCTCTGTCGCACGACGAGTCGCAGCTTTTTGTGGCCGAGGCGGACAACAATGCAGTCGCAGTCTTCGATATTTCAGAGAAGCATGTATCTGAAAATCATGTTTCTGAAAAGCGCCCGGGCGCCGCACCATCGCCAATGAAGGGTCGCATACCGACAGATTGGTATCCGACCGCGGTCCTCGACACTGGTGGCCAACTTCGGGTGCTCAACGGCAAGGGACACGGTAGTCATGCGAATCCTGACGGTCCGATTCCGGGCGAAGGGATGAAGCGACCGTTCGGTTATGACTTAGGGCAGCTCAACGGAACGCTGCGATCGAGTCCAGACCAAATCCCTTCCAGCAGATTGGCCGACTACTCGCATCGAGTTGCCGAAGCGAATAACTGGCAGGCTCTGCGGGCTCGCAAACGCTATCCACCTTTCAAGCACGTGGTCTACATTATTAAGGAGAATCGCACTTATGACCAGGTGCTGGGCGATCTGAAGGAAGGGGACGGTGATCCGGCGCTGGTCTTTTTTGGACAAGCTATCTCCCCCAATCACCACGCCCTGGCTCTACGTTTCGGATTATTCGACCGTTTTTTCACAAATGCGGAGGTAAGCTCGCAAGGTCACATCTGGTCGACCGCGGCGTACGTGACCGATTTCGGAGAGAAGACGATCCCTTCTGCTTACTCCGGCAAGCGTGAAGGTGTGGACGGCGAGGAAGTCGACGAGCCGATCAACGGCTTTCTCTGGACGCTGGCGAGAAAAAAGGGAATCAGTTTTCGCGATTACGGTGAAATGGTCAAAGTGCCCGAGGGGTGGCCGGTGACGCAGCGAGAGGTGGTGCCTTATGTCAGTCCGACGTACCCTGCGTTTGACTTGAAGATTCCCGATCAAAAGCGTGCCGATGCCTGGATCGCCGAGCTGGAAAACTTTGTCCGAGAGGGAGAGATGCCAAAGCTCGAAATCATGCATCTGCCGAGCGACCACACCGCCGGCGGACGTGTGGGCTTTCGAACGCCCCGCGCTTTCATGGCCGACAACGATCTCGCGTTGGGCAGGATCGTCGAAGCGCTTTCCAAGTCTCCTTTCTGGAAAGACACGGTGATCTTCGTGCTGGAGGATGATTCGCAATCCGGGCCGGACCACATCGACTCCCATCGTTCGTGTTTCTTCGCCATCTCAGCCTACAACCGCCCCGGTACCCTCCACCGGTTTGCAAATACGACTGATGTTGTAGCGGCGATTGAAGACATCCTCGGATTGGATCGGCTTTCGCAGTTCGACTACTTCAGTCGTTCTTTGTCTGA
>Ga0070761_10002378_pt1 | contig 11558 bp, 13 predicted proteins | sample HubBroMetageREF1_FD_66724 | JGI IMG/M metagenome (GOLD analysis project Ga0070761, IMG submission 66724) | Reference soil microbial communities from the Hubbard Brook experimental Forest, New Hampshire, USA - Hubbard Brook CCASE Soil... | ecosystem: Environmental > Terrestrial > Soil >...
CGGCGTCCAGATTTACAAACACAAACTGCTCCCACGTCTCCACCTTCACCGGAACCAGCCCATTGTCCTTGCGCTCAAAGTTCTTCACCCCATCGAACTCCGGCATTCCCTTGAGCGTCCCATCCAGCCCATAATTCCATCCGTGATAAGGACAGTGCAAAATCGAAGCCCGCCCGCACGACTCCGTCACCACCGCCGCCGCGTGATGCCGGCACACGTTATAGAATGCGCGCAACACGCCATCATTGCCGCGCACCGCCACCAGCGGCTCTCCCGCGACGGTTGCGGTCACAAACTGTCCCGGCTTTTCCACCTGGTCCACTCGCCCCATCACCTGCCATGTCCGCGAGAAAACCGTCTGCCGTTCCAGTTCCGCGATCCGCGCGTCCACATACCACGGCGCCGGAATCGTCGACGCTTCCGGCAACGGCGCCGACTCGTCGTAACTCGCAACAATCTGCTCCACCGTCATCCCATTCCTCATGGTTTCTTTCCCGGTACCTGCGCTTTCTCCGAACCAATCGCCCGCCGCAACAGTTCCACAAATTGCTCAATGCGCGCTTCTTTCTCCTCCGGAACCGGTCCCGTCTTCCGGAATAGTCCCGGATCCAATTCCTCGGTCAACAGCGCGTCCTGAAACCGGTCCATCGTCCATTCCATGATCGAGCCGATCAGGTCCACATCCAGATCCGACCGCAACTCTCCACGCTTGACTCCGAAGTTCACAAAATCGCGCCATCCATAAGGATCCTCCGCGACCAGAAACCGGTTGATCTCCCGCCGCAGCGCGAGATCCGCCCCGTAATTACCAATCAGATAAATTCGGTACGATGCCCAGTTATCCCGCACCATATTCTCGGTCCGCCCCAGCCAGTAGCGCAGGACTTCAAAAAATCCCCGCTCCTGCGCCTCCGACGGAGCCTGCATGTATTTCGGAAATGACTGCACCGCCTTCTTATAAGCCTCGAAGAACAATCCGTCCTTGCTTTTGAAGTGCTGGAATACCGAACCCTTTGCGATGCCTAACTGCTCTGCGATATCTTCCACCCGAGCCCCGCTGTAGCCGCGCTCGGCAAAATGCCTGATTGCCACCTCCACAATTCGCGCTCGTTTCGCTTCCGATCGCGGACGCGGCTTGCCATCCCGCCTCATCTGCGTCGGTTTCGCCAGACTACTGGTAATTCCTTCCATGGCCCAACTCCCGTGACTTATTTTGACTATTAGTCAACATAAGATACAGTAGGATGAAACCATTATTCAATCGTTTTTTACAGGGGTTTTATTAGGTTTTCCACTTAGAGTCGTTCTTCCTATTGACCAATGGTCATCCACATGCTCAGCCAACGCGAAGTACGTTTATACTAATGAACGAGAAAAGCTTGAGGTTCCGTATCATGTCCGAAACCGCTCAGCAATACACGCAACGCATCCTGGCCCACGCCCAGGGACAAGACCCGATCAAAGTCCAATCCGCCACCAACAAAAAAATGGCGCGCCTCATCAAAGGCGTCCCCGCCGCCAAACTACGCAAGCGCCCCGCGCCCGATAAATGGTCGGTCGCCGAAATCGTCGCCCACCTCGCCGACGTCGAAATCGTACTCAGCTGGCGCATGCGCTCCGTTCTCGGAGCCCCCGGAACACCCATCCAGGCCTTTGATCAGAACGCATGGGTTACTGCCGGGCACTACGAAAAACGCGATCCCCGCAAATCCGTCGAACTGCACCGCGTGGTGCGCGAAGCCAACCTCGCGCTCCTCAAATCACTTTCTCCCGAACAGTGGAAGCACTACGGCCAGCACGCCGAACGGGGCCAGGAATCCATCGAGCACATTGTCCGCATGATAGCCGGACACGATATCAACCATCTCAGCCAAATCGAGCGCATCCTGACCCCGAGAAAATGACCGCGGTTCGGTAAGGCTTGACTCGGAATATCCGGAAGGCTAGCCTGGTTCCAACGATCTCCCGGTGGTTCGCCTGGAGGCGGCGCCATGCATTTTTCATCCACGTGGTTATTTCTCCTTGGCATCCCGTTGTTGCAGGCCGCGGACAACAGCGGCATCAGAATGACAATTCAGTTTGGAAATCCCGAAACTTCGTCCCAGCACATCATCTATCTTCAATCGGACCGGAAGCGAATGGAATTCCGAAATTCGCTCGGAGAAAAAGAAGGGCCACCTCTGGTTGCCATCACACGTTGCGACCTGGGACAGACGTTTGAGCTGAATCTTGACACCCGCGAATACACTTCGGCTCCGTATCCGCCCAAGCCTTTCAGCAGAGAACAGACGGAAGCTCGCGGATTGCCAACGACAGTAAAGTATGTCTCGGACAAGCCGACATTGCGAATTGAAGTAACGACAATCGACACGGGCGAGCGCAAAGAAATGTTTGGACACATCGCACGCCACGTCCTCACGACCAGAAAGCAGATTCCTCTGGAAGGCTCGCACTCCGAGCCGCAAGAATCGGTGACGGACGCCTGGTACATCGATTCCAAGCCCATCGATTCCATGCCCATCGATGCGAAGCGCGGCGATTCAAGGCCCGGCGATTCCAACGACATCGATCTTCGCCAGCGACTTTCCTGCGACCGACCCTGGCCTGGGGGAGCGAAAAGTCACGCTTACCTGCACGCAGCCGGCAGAAACCAGCCCATCGACAAAGCTGAATTCGTCTCCGTTGGAGAACCGGAAGCCGGCTTTGCTCTGGACTCTGTAACCACCACGAAAAGCACATACGCGCTGCCGGACGGAACCAGAAAGCAATCAGATGTGAACAATGAAATGCGAGTAACGAAACTCGAGAGCGGCCCACTCGACCGAGCGCTCTTCGAGATTCCTGCGGGATTCAACCATGTGGAGCACATCGAGCGCAACCCGGCGCTCTCGGCGTCTTCCAGCCGGTTCGAAGATTTCTGGCAGCGACTTAAGGCCGGCGTGGCGAACCTCTTTGGCCGTTAACTACCGCACTACGGCTCCGCCAGCTCTGGCAGCGGTTTCACCAGAGGCGAAGCGGCGGGCTTCTTCGCGCGCGTGGTGGTGATCACCACCACGCTGACCAGCACCAGCAGCGTTCCCAGCAAGGTTCGCGGGCCGACGGTTTCGCCGCCAAAGAAATATCCAACCGTCACCGCCACGACCGGATTGACGTACGCGTAGGTGCCAACTTTGGTCGGCGATTCATGATGGATGAGCCAGACGTAGGCGGTGAAGCCTATGATGGAGCCGGCCACGATCAAGTAGGCGAGCGCGAACCAGGCGCCGCGCGAGACCGCTTGAATATGAAATCCGCGGAACTCGCCGAAAATTGCCGCCGTCAGCGCGAGCATGATTCCGCCCGCAAGCATCTGCGCCCCGGAACTCATGGCCTTTGACGCGGGCAGCGTTAGCTTGCGGGTAAGAGCCGAGGCAATCGACCAACTGATCGCCGCCACTACCAGCGCCACCGCGCCGGCAGGGTCAATGGGCGCTTCGCCGAGATTTAGACTCAGTGATCGGCTCACCAGAACCGCAACGCCTCCGATGCCGACCAAAAGAGCCAGCGCCAGCCGGACCGTAAGCCGCTGGGTACGCAAAAAAATGATCTCCGAAAACGCCATGAACACCGGGATGGTCGCCAGCATGACCGCGGCAATTCCGGAAGGCACGCGCTGTTCGGCCCAGAACAGCAGGCCGTAATCGAGCACAAAGATACAGACCGCAAGAAGCGAAGCGGAGACCCACTCGCGCCGAGACGGGGAGGGAGTCCCCCGCAGGCGCAGCCACACGAAGAGCACGATTCCGGCAGTGAAGAAACGCATGCTGGCAAAGACCAGTGGCGGGACCTCACGCACCCCTACGCGGATGGCCAGAAAGGTCGAGCCCCAGACAAAATAAATGATGGCAAATGCCAGCACGGTCTTCCATGCCGGCGGACGAACGGTTGCTTCCATAGGAAATAGATCACGGGCAGGGCGGCGGGGACGCAGAGTTTTTCCGGCCTGCGCGAGTCAGCAGGCCTCGGCTGGGCCCGGCAATTCTCGGTTGGTGAGATCGGCTCTATCGACAGCGATCTCGCCACGAAGTAGGACGTCAGGGACAGTCGTTCCGTGCTTCCGAACGGTAGAACGTTACGGAAGGACCTGCCCGAAAAGCCCTCCGCACGCGGCTGGCGAAATATCGCCATTTCACCCGCGAGGCGATACAGTAGCCGTTGAGGACGATCCACTCGCAGAAGCTATGCGATTCCTGCTCGACGCACAGGGCGTTCTGGAGGTTTCACTGTGAAGAAGCACTCGATCGCTATAAAGATATTCCTGCTGTTGGTCTTATCCGCGGCTGTCGCGATCGTTTACGGCGTGCGCGGGTTACACGACGCTCGAGTCCACCGAGAAGCCGCGTGCTACCACGCCAACCTCGAGAAGCTCAACTCTCTCGAACCTTCGACGGCGACGGTCAACACCGAGCTCGAAGAGATCCAACGCGACCAAGACGTGATCGATCAGCTCGACGGTACGGACGACGAGACTGTGATTCAACGTCGGAGCCGCATGATCGACGGCGTGAGGCTCAAGCTCACCAAGGTCAACAAGGATCGAGCCGAGGGTCAGCGTCGCACCGAACAGATCCAGGCCGAGCTCTCGAGCTGCCTCGAAGAGGTAAAGTGATGCCCGCCTACCAGCCAGCTTGTCGAATACGATTTCGCACTGGACCGGGGTGCGAGTGCCTGTTTTCAACCGTGACGCGATGAGAGGGAACATCGGCCAGATTCTTCTACCTCATCTTTTCACTTCTGTTCGCCATGCCGGGCGCGAATTGCCTTAGCTCGGGATTCCAGCTCCTGCGCTTCGTGCTCTCGTTGCGTCTGACGTAATAAGACCGCGTACTTCTCAAGGCAGTCAGCCACTTTCAAGTCATCCGGCCCGAGCGCGTTTTCCAGAATTGCAAGCATGCGCTTGCAGAGAAGTTCAGCCGCCGCGTAATTTCCCTGGGCCCTATGGAGCAACGCCAGGTTGTTCAATATCGTGGCCAGATGTGGGTCACTTGGTCCGAGAGATTTCTCCTGAATGGCCAACGCGCGGTTGTAGATAGGTTCAGCTTTCGAATAGTCACCTTGCGCTCGGTAAAGCTCTGCCAAATTGTTTAGGCTTGTCACCAATGGGGTGCGATCTTGCCCTGGGATGTTCTCCGCAATCGCAATCGCTTGCTTGTAGAGAGGTTCGGCTTCTGAGTACTTTCCTTGGTTGCGATCAACTTCCGCCAGAATGCTTAGAGTGGCTCCCAGGTTCGGATGATTCGGACCGTAAGCATTCTCTGTGATTGCCAATGAACGTGAGAGGAGCGGCTCGGCTTCCGCATATTCGCCCTGCAGATAGTAGAGGCGCGCGAGATTGTTCAAGCTGACCGCCACGTCGGGATGGTCCGGACCGAGGATTTTCTCCTGTATGGCAAGCGCTCGCTTGTAAAGAGGCTCCGCCTCCTTGTATTCGCTTTGATTCTCGTAGCAGAGTGCGAGATTGTTCAAATCCCGGCCCACGTCGGGATGGTCCGGTCCGAGCGCTTTCTCCGCGATCGCCAGCGATCGTTTTTCAAGTTGTACGGCCTCTCTGTATTTACCTTCTGCCCGATAAAGTTCAGCAAAGTTATTTAAGGTTGTGGCGACTTTAGAGCTGTCCGGTCCGAACGCCTTCTCTTCAATGGCCAACGATCGCCGAAAGAGAGGCTCGGCTTCCGCGTACCTGCCTTCGGCATCGTAAAGTGCTGCCAAGTTGTTTAATCCTGTTGCGACGCGCGTGGGGTTAGGGCCGAATGTCTTCTCTGCAATCGCTAGTGAACGCTTAAACAGGGGCTCGGCCTCCGCGTACTTGCCTTCATCATCGTAAAGCGCAGCGAGATTATTCAAACCTGCGGCTAGGTCAGGTTGGTCCGGCCCGAGGTTTTTTTCCCGAATCGCTAGGGAGCGTCTGTACAGTGGCTCGGCCTCCGCGTACCTGCCTTCTGCGCGGTAAATTTGCGCCAGGTTGTCCAAATTCGTAGCTACCTCGGCATGGTTTGGGCCGCGGAGCTTTTCTTGAATCGCCAGGGAACGCTGCTGCAGGGGCTCTGCATCTGCATACTTGCCCAGAGCTACGAAGATCAATGCCAAGTTGTTCAAACTCAGGGCGACCCTAACATCGTTTGGGCCGAATGTTGCCTCGGCCACATGCAAGTCCTCCTGGGCGACAGGTAGACCTTCGGAGTATTTGCCGTCTTGGTACAGCGACTGGAATCTGTCTTTCAGCTCTTTCCAGCGCGATTCCTGCGCCGAAGCTGACATGACCACCACGGCGGCGAAAACGAGCGCGACGAGTAGATTCGGGTAGCGCTGACGACCAAGCATTAAACGGTGCTCCAGTGCTCATCCAAAACGCATGGTTATCGCCGGAGAGCTGTGAAGTATTGGTGCGAAGCATAGCTTCAGCTGGCCGTATTCGGACACGCCCCCGGATCCTAGCCGATCATCAATCGGCGCGGCGAACGCGACTCCGGGCGGTTTGTCGCCCACGCAGTGGTGATCGGACGGAGCGTTGTCGTACCGATTGTTGTCGTAACATCCCCATCCCTGATTGACCGGACTGGAAACCGACGATTGCAGCCGTACCCTCGGGAATGCCCGGGAGCGGAATTCCTAGGTCCAACGGTCCCTGCGACACCTTGGGTTGCCAGCTTTCAAATTCCCAAATCACAAAGCACCCAATTACCGACTCCCTCACGAGCTGCCAATCCATATCCCCACCGCAAACACCAGGACTCCCCCAACTACCACTTGAAACGCTGCCGACAGCAGTGGAGTATCCATGTACCGATTTCGAATCCACGCGATCGTCGCCAACTCCATCGCCACGACAATCACCGCCGCGATGAACGCAACGTGAAAGTCCTTAATCAGGAATGGAAGCGTATGTCCAATTCCGCCCGCCGCGGTCATCAATCCCGTCACCGCACCGCGCAGCACGGGACGCCCACGCCCCGTCATCGATCCGTCGTCGGACAGCGCCTCGGCGAACGCCATCGAAATTCCCGCCCCAATCGATGCCGCCAATCCCACCAGAAACGCGTCGTTGCTGCTCTTGGTCGCAAAGGCCGCCGCGAACACCGGGGCCAACGTCGACACCGATCCATCCATCAGCCCAGCGAGTCCCGGCTGCACGATCTGCAACACAAACAGACGCCGCTGCGCTTCCTCTTCCGTCTTTTTCACCGTCGGCGTAATGCTTTCCGACATCGCCTCCGCCGCCACCTGGTGCTTGCGCTCGATCTCCTCCAGATCGCCCAGCAACTTGCGGATGCCCGCATCCGTCACCTGCCCGATCGCCTTCTGATAAAACCGGCGCGTCTCCACTTCCATGAGTTCCGCTTGCTTCCGCGCATCGGCAATCTTTAAGGGACGCGACAGCCAGAACGGCCTCCGCTGCACAAACCCCTTCACATCCTCACGCCGGATGAGCGGAATGTGTTCTCCGAATCGCGCTCGATAAGTTTCAAACAAAGATGCCCGGTGCTCCGACTCCTCCGCTCCCATGTCGTCGAACAACTTCGCCGTCGCCGGATACGTCTCCCGCAGTCCCTCCGCAAAATCCGCGTAGATTCGTCCATCTTCTTCTTCCAGTGAAATCGCCAGCGCCAGAATTTCGCGCTCCGTCAAGTCTTTGAAGTTTCGCGCCATGCCGACAAGTGTACTGATTCTAGATTCCGTTTCAAGATTTTCGAATGTGGTGCGGCCGCAGCGCGGCAACTCTTGCCTCCGCCAGAACCGGCATACTCTGCCTACGCGCCCCGCCTCGCGCCATCTCGCTGCAGGCCATTGCCCGCAACCGCCACAAAATACGGCAACCTTTCCGCCGCACAAAAGGACTTTTCCGCCGTCCAGCAAGATATCCAGAGCCCGGGTAAGTTCACGAACAGCCACATCAACTCTCGCAGGCATCTCGGCAGCGGAGGCGGAAGCTCGGCCTCAAGTAGCCAGAATTCTCTGCGCTCCAGGATCTCAACCCAATCGGCCAGAGCCTCTCGTCCAGCAACCTCGCCGGCGCTCAACAGGCCTACTGTGCTCTGCAGCAGCAACTGCAACAGTTCGCCCTCGCGGGCGGAACTCAGTCGAGCGCGCTGCTGGCGCAGATGCCCGTCTCGCTGGTCGCCTGAAAAGAAAAACAGCCATCCGCCGTCAGTAAAGGCTGCACCTGACGGCGGATGGCCGATCTCTGATACCTGACAACCGATGGCTCTAGTGCTCTGCCCGAATCGCCTCGATCGCGTCGTGCAGTTCGTGCTCCGCGGCATGCAGATGCTCTTCCGCCTTGGCGCCATGTCCAGCCATATCGTAGTGGTTAGCGGCGCGGGCGTGGTCCAACTCATGGATCGCTTCTACGACGTGGTTGTGCACCGCGTCGAGATCGTGCCAGTCATGAACCCTATCGGCAACCGCGATCCCGGCAACAAACGACAGACACCCAGTAGCAACGGCAACTGCAATCGCTTTTTTCATAATTTTTCCTCTCAGAGTTTTTCTCTTTCAAAGTTGTGGATTATGTTTTTCCGGACACGCACGGATACCGGTCATTTTCTCCGACCCCAAAGCTCTTGTCAAAACCAAATAGCCGTATCCTAGTGTAACGACAGGTTCGCGTGCGCGGACGGCTCTGTGCCCGCGGTTCTGGTAGGACTGCTGATCGTATACAGATGGCATGAAAGGAAAATCCTGCTATTATGCTGGCCGTCCCACTCAGGAGGAGTTTCCAATGAAACTCGCTTCTATCGCTCTTGGTCTCACCGCGGCTGTGCTCCTTGCAGCGCCGTCGACGCCTGCCCAGAATGCTTTCACCCCCGATCAAGTCAAGTACGGACCGGCGCCGCCTTTCTTGCCGCCCGGCGCGCAGCTGGCCGTCCTGGAAGGCGATCCCATGGCTTCTTCCGGCGATTTCACGATTCGTCTCAAGATGCCCGATGGTTACAAGGTCGCGCCCCACACTCACCCCAACCGGGAGAATGTGACAGTCCTCTCGGGCACATTGAAAGTAGGGATGGGCGATCAATTCGACGCCAGCAAAATGATGAGCTTCTCGGCGGGCAGCTTCGCTTACCTCGATCCGAGCGTGCCTCACTACGCCATGGCCTCAGGCGCGACAGTGATTCAGATCCACGGCATGTCGCCGGCGAAGTTCAACTACATCAATCCGGCCGACGACCCCAGCGGCAAGAAGTAGAATCTGTTCGCCCGCGGATGCTGCCGGTTTAGCGCTTTCGCAGACGTGGGGCGAGTTCCGAATATATTTACTCCATGGTGGGCGAAGATTGCCAGGAGATGGTGCCCCACTCAAATCAGGGGCGGAGAAACCGTCCGCTGACTCTCCGGGCCGCATTACGGCCGGAAAGAACCTCGACGAAGCGACCCGGATGGCGGCGGAGGCGCTGGCGTTCCATATCCAGGGCATGATCGAAGACGGAGACGAAGTACCGGAGCCGTCGAAGCTCGACCATATCGCGGCGGACGCGGCGAGGATCGGGGCCGCTGCGTTTATGGTGAGCGTAGACGCTCCCGATGCAACGGTGCGCGTTAACATCACGGCACGCCAAAGCCATATTGAAAAAATCGATGCCTTGGCTGAAGCGGCCGGCATGGCGCAATCAGGATATAGGGTGCGGGCGGCGCTTGGCATCGGCGAAGCGCCCGTGCGAGCGAAATCGCGCGGCGCGCGGGCTGGTTGAGATGCTCGCGGGTCCGGTGCGCACGAACTAGCTGCTTCCGCCAGAATCCGTGCGATGAACGACGTCGAAGTGCGTTACGAACTCGTCGAAAGCGGTCAGGACCGCGCGCGCTTCCGGTTCCACCACGGCCTTCTCCGGCTTCACTCCGGCGAACCGGCGGACCGATTCCATCGAGTCCCAAAGCGTTAGCACTACAAATTCAATCGCGCCGTCAACGGAGCGGCGGAGCAGGTATGCTCCGCGATGCCCTTCGATCGCATGGAGCGCGGGAAAGACTTTTTTGGTCGCGTGCTCAAGGTATGCCCCGGATTTCTCGACGGTCGCGCAGCCGCGCCACATCCGCAGGATCCTGGCGTCGGCATTATCTTTATCTTTATCTTGATCTTTATCTGGGGATGAAGCGGTACTCGGCCGGATGGGCGTCGCCGAGTCTTCTCCCGCAACCGTCTTCCATTCCCGCACATGCCATCGCTTCACCGTCCCGCTGGTCACATACGGATCAGCCCGGGCAAACTTCTCGGCGACCTCGGGCGAGTCACCTTTGAACAGCAACACGGCCCCGTCGACCGGATTCGATAGCGCGCCGCCCAACACCAGTTCGCCGCGCTCGCTCGCCGTCCAGGCCTTTTCGAGATGCGCATCCCGAAACTCCGCGCGCCTGGAAACGTAGTCTTCGCCAACCTCGTAGAACAAAAGATAATGCATACTAGGGTCTCGTTCCTTCTGCGCCGCAGTCCCTCCGCGGCTGAAGCCGTTGGGATTGGGTGCGTGAGCCGCAGCGGTAAACCGTTGCGCCACCCAAAATCAAGTGCCACGTCGAGTTTTTCCGCAGCGTGCTACACCATAAAATACTTCGCCGCCGGATGATGCACCACAATCGCCGACGTGCTCTGCTCCGGCTCCAGCAGGAAGCCGGACGTCAGGCGCACGCCCACGTTTCAGGTTCCCAGTGATTTGACTGAGAACTGAGAACTGGCTTTATACAACAACGCCGGTCCCGCTGGGGACCGGCGTTTGGTCAAGAATCTCTAAGTTTGCTAACTTCCCGTCACACCTGCGTCCGTTTCTGATTGCGCAAACACCTGATTGGCTCCCATATGCGCCGGAGCCGGGGCCAGCATCTGTTCTTTTCTGTAAATCAGATTGCTGGCATTGAAACTCGCCAGCTCAAATCCATGGCCGTGGGTGATCGCATCGGTCGGGCAAGCTTCCACACAATAGCCACAAAATATACATCGATTGTAGTCGATGTTATAGACGCGGGCGTAGCGTTCGGCGCCTGAGACTCTTTTCTCGGCGGTGTTTTCCGCGGCTTCGATGTAGATGCAATTTGCTGGACAAGCGGCGGCGCACAGAAAACACGCTACACATTTTTCCAGACCGTTCTCGTCGCGCTGCAGCACATGCATGCCGCGAAAGCGCTCCTGAAACTTTGCGCCTTTCAGGGGGCCGGGACCGTCGGGATAGTTCTCGACGATGGTGGGCTGAAACATCTCCTTCAGGGTGATGGTCATTCCCTGGGCGATGGCTCCGATGTTCTTGATCACCGACATGCCTTATTAGTATAGCGGATGTTGGAGGGCGGGTGTCAGGTCCGGCTATTGCCTGTCCCCGGGGCTCACGGCGGGCTTTGGGAATCGACGAACGCAGGAAATCAGAACTCCAATCCTGCTTCGGTCGTCCGGCAGGCTCTGATCGACGATCAGCCTACCCTGGCGGTAGAGGCGATTGCATGGCAGTCGGAAAAACAGCGACCTCATTCTGGTCGGAACCGGCGAGACTCACATCTCGGCCGATTCTTACTACGGACTGGGAATTCTGCGTTCCACAAAC